>ENA-UOUE01000158-UOUE01000158.1-compost-metagenome-genome-assembly--contig:-NODE-158-length-54830-cov-14.502657_pt1 | contig 54830 bp, 29 predicted proteins | sample MGYA00238146_ERZ747223 | MGnify/ENA primary metagenome ERZ747223 (study PRJEB28781, sample SAMN06268865) | compost metagenome | isolation source: single cell | place: USA: California, Emeryville, Joint... | reverse complement strand
AAATACTTTTTAAATGAACAGTAATGTCTTTGCATACTATCTTCTTAATCATTAGAAAATAATCATTGCTTTCCATTATTGATGGGATTGTCACTAGAGACCCCTAGATCTCCAAGAGAATAACACACGACTCAAATTACGCAAACATCTACCTCGAAATCAAGAAAACGATATTCGAGCCAAACCTAAGGATGGCAAGTCAGAAGCAGATTTGATAAGGCTCGGAAATCAATTTCAAGAAACGTTTGGAAAGAGAAACCAGGAACTCGTTTACCATCAAAAAGCGATGCATTTGCTAAGAGAGGAGAATGATGAAGACGAAATTGCCCATAAAATGGGAAAAATGCTTTCACTTAGTGCAGAAAATTCCTTCGAATTATATAACATCCTCAAAAATCGAAAGTTGATGCAATACCAAAAACCTTATGCTGATCAATTTTTCGCTGCCTTGAGATTCGGATGAAAACCATTTCAACGGTCCATGATGCGAATTTATAATGAGGTTGCTACTGTTTTGTTCATTTCTTCGTGGAACAGAGCTGAAGCAACAATCATAAAATTCTGATCGCCAAAGCATCAAACACTGATCATGAATGTGCTATTATTCTTTTCAATAATCATTAGCACCCATTGCATCTTTTGAGAATGTTAACGCCAGAACCCTCCTTCTTCTTCGTAATCACATCGTTTCCTATGATTGTGACTCCGTTTTTAGACATGTTGCTGATAAACCAAGTTATGGCTTGTGTTTGCCCGACCACACGGTGGAGGCTCTTAGAACTTGAAGGGCTCTCAAGCTCATATATCAGGTGATGAAGCTTTAATTCTTGGTCTCCGATCACAACAAATTTGGATTTCTGCAATAACGCAGCGAAACTTGATATTTATCAAAATTGACCGCAATGGGGTATTTTCAGGTCGCTTTTCGCTTGGAGCTCAATCTCTATGGTATCTTTCTAAGTAGTAAAATTCGATTATTCGCAGCTCAAGACACATGTTGGTAACAATCAGTCAATTAAAAATTAAAACTGCTTGGTAATCTATGAGAGCGACGCTAATTTTTTCTCTTGTGATACTCTCTTTCAATGCACTCGTCGTTGAGAGCGCTCTGAACAGCTAGAAGTCACCTTAAGAGTTTCTCTGGTACTGAAGATCCTACTTGGACGATTGATGATCTCCAAGCAGCGAAAATGACTGAACTCTTGCTCTCCAACAAGTTTGAGCATGTCCCAAATGAGAGAGTCATGGGATATTAAGGATTTCATACTACTTGGGAAGGCTCAAATGCCTATACTGTCGTCCGCAGAGCTGCTGCCGAACTTCATCTACTCTCAACAAATCAGCAGCTCCTAACCGAGCTCTTCAATCATATGCTAGAACAGGCCTCTGTTGGATATAGACTTAAGCAAAATCCACCGGACCTCAAATCGAGCAAGCCCAAATAAGATACCTAAAAGGAGTGCTGCTAATTGGGAAACGGTTCCGATAAAAGGAGATATCCTAAAACGCATCTCGAAGGATGCTTTATCATCAAGTAATCGCACAAGAACTGCTACAATTATGGTACTGACATTCTAAACAACACCTTCGCTCAGCCAGATCGAGTAACAGGACGGAAATGGACCGTAAGCACTTGCAACTATTTCAAGAGAGCAGCCATCGCCGACGGCCTTCAATGAATGGGAACCACACTTCCTTCTGAAAAGTGTTGTTGTACATTACGTTACACTGCTGATTTGGCCAAACACAAACTTTCACTGGGTAAGATTGGATGACAATGGTAAGTGGAGCCACAAACCTGAAGGAACTCCAGTCAAGAACAGGTCAACCAGGGCAAGAATCTCCTAGACCCTTCGAAACAGGATTTCTCACCATGAACACAATTCTGCGATTGCATGCTGGTTGTTTCGAGCCAGACAACAATTAACTAAGAGATTGTTTGTGTATTGCTCTTCATATCAGGATTTCCATTTCAAAAATTCATTATCAATTTGCTATTTACTCTCATGTACTGTCAAGAGTAAGAAAATCAACCATTACAGGATTATCTAAACAGTTATATATTATTCTGATCCATCACTTATACTTTTCCTAGCGGAATTTAAACTAGCTGAGAGTTAGGGCTTCTTGTCCAGAACTCATCCAAATTATTCATCAAGTCGAAGAAAGAACTGTCCAGACAATATACTTCGGTTTTAGAAATACCTGATTGAGTTTGAGTGAATTTGAACTACTTCTGTATGTATCAATTACATAACGATCGTACAACCAATCATTATTGCATTCGTTGACCAATGATTCATCTTATTTAGGTTAGTTCCTGTAAATGAGATGGTGGTTTACTATCTTCCGTACACATTTAGACGAATTTTAAATGGGAAGACTCACTAGAACAAATAAACAATTTCGTTTTCGGATTTATTATTATCACCATCATCTTCTGAAGAGAGATGATTGTGTACGAATTTGATTCAAAATTGTTTAGAAGTTCTTAGTATGCTGTGCTAGAAAAAGTGTGTAATCAATTTGGCTCTCCATTCCCAGTTATCGCTATAGCCAAAAAGCCCACACGACTCGTAATTTTTCTATAGAATTCTCTATAATGATTGCTCATGAGAGTAAGATTCGTGTTAAGAAGTATTTTCGTTTATATATAAGTCTAAGCAGCTAAAGAATCTCGCATCACATCTTTCCTACAACTAACTTTTAACTTACATATGTATTCTATTAGGACGATGTAGAATTTGGAGTAAATTATAAGCTTCCAGCGGAATCAGCCCATTCACTAAAGACTTTTCATAGCTTCTCTTTTGACTATCCCTCAACGGGACTCCAACTTCACTCAATAACTTTTAGAAGGTTTTTATTTGGAGCATTTATTTCTTTAAAGGGACTAATCTTGGAATTATTTGTAATCCCATTTTAGATTTTATTTTCACTTCATGACTTCCGGAGAAAAAACACAAAACAAAGGCGGTTTTGAGAAATTCGCCATCGATTTCTTGATGGGAGGTGTCTCTGCTGCCATCAGTAAGACCTGCGCCTCTCCAATCGAAGTCATCAAGATGAGAATTCAAAACATGGATGAGATGATCAAGAAAGGCACTCTTGATAAACCATACAACGGAATCGTGGATTGCTTCAACAGAGTCAAGAATGAAGAAGGTGTTAAGGCACTCTGGAAGGGCAACTTCACCAACGTCCTCCGATATTTCCCAACCCAAGCCTTGAACTTCGCCTTCAAGGACTATTTCAAGAGAATGTTCGCCATTGACAAGAAAAAGAACTACTGGGGATGGTTTGCTGGAAATCTCGCCTCTGGTGGTATGGCTGGTGCCTCATCACTCCTCTTCGTCTACTCTTTGGATTATGCCAGAACAAGATTGACCAATGATAACAAGAACGCCAAGAAGGGAGGACAAAAACAATACAGCGGTCTTGTTGATGTCTACAAACAAACCTTGAAGACTGACGGTATTGCCGGATTGTACAGAGGATTCGTTATCTCTTGCGTTGGTATCGTCATTTACAGAGGATTGTACTTCGGTATGTTCGACTCTATCATGCCATCACTCCCAAAGAGCATCAGAGATATGTTCGTTATCAACTTCCTTATGTAATACAACCCTTTTTTTTGACATAAATAATAACTTTGATATTTACGAATGATAGGGGATGGCTGATTACCGTTGGAGCTGGTCTCGCTTCTTATCCAATCGATACCATCAGAAGAAGAATGATGATGACATCAGGTGAAGCCGTCAAATACAACGGATCAATTGATTGCGCCATCCAAATCTACAAGAATGAAGGTGTGAAATCATACTTCAAGGGAGCAGGAGGTAAGATGATAAATATTCTAAACCTTGTCTAATCACTATGTTTTATTTTAGCTAACATTTTGAGAGGTGTTGCTGGTGCAGGTGTCTTAGCCATCTACAACCAAATGCAAATGATTATGTTCGGAAAGACCTACGGAGGTAGTGAATAAGAACCGAAGTAATCTAAAGAGATAAAAAATTTATGTCCTGAGTTGTCTACGCTAGGAATCTTCGATGCTCATTATTCATTATATAGTAAATGATACATAAGTGCCTAGATTCATAGTAGTTCGAAACATTAAATAAAGGAGCTAAAAACAGGGCAAATCAAAATCTTTGTTTAGATTTATTTCGAAAAAATAGATCACTTTACTTTGCACTCTTACTTGCGATGTTCAAACAAATAAGTGGGAAGAGACTGAATATTTACGACAGCATTTTTCCTTTTTAAATTAAATTTGCTTGGTCTTTCCTTGGATCAACGTAAATACGACCAGTTTGCAGTTCTGAGAATGTAATCGTTTGGAAATCAGGACTGCGATTGTTAATTTGAATTCAGCTAGTGGATAAAATTATGTTTAAAGATAAGTTGAAATTATAGTAAATGACTTTGCGACTCTAATAACTCAGAAATGTATAGCTGTGTTCTTGAATACTTAAGTCCCACAAAATTTCGCCAATTACCATGTGAAAGACTTTGAGACCTTGGTGACAAATCCGATGTGGGATGAGGATAGTGAATGGCGATTCAAAAGTGATATGCATTTCAAAGAAGAGAGGACATACTTTTTGTATGTATTAGTTCATTATTGAGATTAATCATCAACTTCACGGCATGTTTCTAACATACTTTAACTGTCAAGCCTTCATCTGTAAATGCTTACATAATTCTATCCGAATGGCAAATAATGCTTTTGTTGTTCCTCTACTCTTTTTGAAACGAGGCTGCCATCCTTTCCTCCTTCAATGATATTCCAATTAGAATAATGATCAAACTAATCAGAGCATATGAATTTCCTAGAGAAGGGATAATCATGGTTGATCTGGACTTATTTTTTGTGTTATCACAATGAATAAAGTGGATTATAAACCTATTTATGGCAATTCAAGACTAAACCAAAAGCCAATAAAATCCCAAATGAATAATTTTCGGACTACGAGTCATTTAATCAAAAAATATTTCTCATGCGATACGCTGCATTTTTTGCGTTGCTCCTCTTTGTGAGTTCCTCATACTCTCTCACTGCAGAATTTTGCATTTACCCAACTGTGAATTGCTCTAATGCCACAACAGGTTTCCCAGGAAAATGTTATTCGGAATTAAAGAGCGGAGAATGCAGTGACATCAATTTATGGTCAGACTCAGGCTTCACAATTTTGCTACCGTCTTTATGGATCGCCTCTGCAAGTGCCTTCAGTGATATTAAAGTGGCAATGTTCGATCAGGTTAAATGTCAGAATTATCCCGCAACAATCAAAAGTAACGTGTCCATTGCTCAGAATGGCATTTGCTATACACAACTCTACAAAAATAAAACCATATCTTATAAGTTTCTTTATAATCCAAAGGCAAGTCTTCTCACTCATCTTGGAGCCATTGGTCTCGCGTTTTTGGTAGGTGGGATTATCATTTGCTGTTTGAAATTCTCTCATGGAAAAACTTATAATTCTTATACGACTCTTTCTGGTTCACCCCCTGTTTACGAAGACAGACTAGTCCATTATAAAGATTTTTCAAGGTGGGAGAAGGTTCAAGTGTCCGCTGGGACATCTCCACAGGTAATTACTCACCAGAATACGTACTCATGTAAAGGGTGCATAATTTGCTTTGCGCTCTTGATTGTTGGATATATATTATTTACAACAATTTCTCTGTTTTCGTATGGTTCATTTAATGAGAATGTGAATTCGTAGGCCCACACATTGTAATCACTTTGCCTTTTGCTGTTGTATTCTCCATTTTACAGTTTATGATATCACTGAATAAAAGTTACATACAAAGGTAAACCAAGCTCGAATCAGAGCCACCCCAGCAAATGTCTGTTTCGAAAGCGAATATGAACATCAGTTGTATTCTTCGATAAAATCATCAAGTTATCATCACTTTCAAATGTTGAAGATCTATTAACTCAATCTGTTTTAACAATAGGTGTCAAGAGAACAATTTTTGTGAGAATCAGGAAGAGATCTCGTATTTTAATGAGTTTGAGTCACTTAAGGAAGCAGGACACACAGAGATGGTAAATTTTGATCTATGTGTGACATGAGTATTTTCTAGGCTCCTGGTTCGTAGTATTTGCATTCGCATTTAGCCAACTCTCAACAATAGACAGAGTTTCAAAAGGTGAATTTCTCTTTGCTCTTCAGCAATTTCTGCATTTAGCTTTTGTGAAATGTTGCTTTGGGAAAAATCTCTTTGTTTTATTATTAATTAAATTGGTAGCACAAATCGAATGTTCGTTGCTGATAAAAAGTAATTTAATTTGGGAATAATACCCTCTTCATTGTACGTGATTTCAATACACTCCAAGTTTGACAGCATTCCAATAACAGCTTTTCATTATTCCATAAGTGAGTCTTCATTTCACTTATAAAGTTTTTTCCTTAGTGGCCATTTCGCTTCAAATTTCTCTCTCGAAATTGTTTTAATTTTCCAATTGAACTAGCCAACCCCCTTTCACACAATATATCCTTTGAAATAACACCGGTGCAATATATTAAGCAAAGAATTGTGTATGTGTGGACTAGTTATTTCAGAGGTTTAGCAACGTTCGACAAAGTTTCGTAGAAAATGTTCACCAATTTTGTATATTATTTTATTATTGCAACTAAACTTAAATCATAACAACAGAAGTATTAGCTCAACTTGAATCAATTATTAATTCACAAGCTCGAATGGAAAGTGTGCAGGCAGCAGCTAATAAGAGATAGCTATCCAAAAGACTCCTTTTTTTTCAAAATTCAACGATAAGAGATTTATCTTCGATTAGAATTTTAGAAAAAATCTTTGAAATTTCCTGTTCAGTTCATTGCTGAAAAATTCTTTGGAAAAATTCTTTTCGCATTCTTATGTAGTTTTTGCTTTGTAATCTATAAGCGAAAATCAAACCAAACATTGTACGAAGTACCAAAAAGATGTCCGACATTATTGACGAAATCAAGAAAGACCACCGAGATGTTGAAGAATATTACAACAATTACAAATCTGCAAAAGATAAGGATGAAGCTATGAAATGGTTCAATCAATTTATGTGGGCGCTCTGTTGCCACTCCGTTGCTGAAGAGATTATCATGTACAATATGCTCGAACTTGTTGACGATAAGGGAAAGGAGCTTGGAGAAAAATCCAGAGAAGATCATCGACAAGTAAAACAGCTGCTCGAAGATCTTAGATTAGAAAACGATGACACACTATTTGATAAGAAGTTCGATACCCTCTTCAAGACTCTTCAGGAGCATGTAAAAATGGAAGAATCTGAGGATCTTCCATTCCTCCAACAGAACGTTTCCTTAGAGAAGCGTCAGGCTGCTTCTAAAATCTTCTTACTGAAGAAAAATATTGTTCCTACAAGACCTCATCCTTGGATTCCTGACAAGCCAACTATTCTCGAAAACGCAATTGGGCTCCTTGTCACTCCTGTGGATAAGTTAAGGGATTTATTCAAAAAGTTCCCAAAATAATTCTAAGAAGAGACATAACTCTAACATACTTACTTTGTATAGCTGCATTGCTTAAGAATAATAATAATTGCACAGCTTCTTAATTGAATTCATAACCACATTAATATTACTATCAGTCCCGTTTGAGTCAAAAACAGCAGACAGTTTACCACGTAATATTCTCATACATACTGTTTCGATCTGCATATTTAATTGGAATGAAATTATGAGAAGAAAATCTAGTGATTTATCGAAGGTCCTCGGGAATTGGAAAGGATATGCGAGAGAATTTCTTTTTTGCTTTGTAGAGTCCCGCAGAAGAAATCATACCACAATACCCTGTTCTTAACAAAAGCTCCCATTAAGAACAAGAGATGAGACATTCAGTGAAGTGAAAGAGATAAAATACTATGCTTTGAAATGCGGGAATCTTGAATATGACCTTTTCATTTGACGCTGTTCATGAGAGCAAAAATAATCTTACAGGAGCTTGGTTGCAAAAAAAATCAAGTTTCATGAGATTTGTATGATCTTCGCTACGTTGAGAATAAATATTTTTTAAAAAATTAGGATTTGCTTTCGCGAAAAGTGGTTTCTCGATGTTCTCAAGGACAAATTTCGAACTTGCAGACTCTCAGGCATGTTTCATACACGATCTTGCTTATGATTACTTTGGCAACCGTGTAGCGACTTGTTCCTCAGATCAAAAGATTAAAATTTGGCAAAAATCAGGGACTGGCAAATGGACTCCAGCCTGCGCCTTCAAAGCTCATGAGAGCACGATATTTAAGGTGAAATGGGCACATCCAGACTTTGGTTCGATATTAGCTTCATGCTCATACGACAGATCTGTCATTATATGGGAGGAAAAAGGAAAAGGACCAAATCGGAATCGTTCTGGGTTTAGGGAAGACGAAGAGAGTTCCTCATCAATTTTTATTGAAAGAGCCAAGCTAATTGATAACAAAGAAAGTATTGAAGATATTAAATTTGGACCCAAACACCTTGGTTTAATACTTGCTAGTGCTTCTGCTGATGGATATATTAGGATTTACACGGCTCCTGATCTAACAAATATTAGCGAATGGAAAAGGATCCACGAAATCAGAGTCAACACGTTAGGAATTAATTCTATCTCATGGAATAAAAATCCTACAGAGCCACCAATGATTGCTGTTGCTGCTAAGGATTCAAATACTTCCTTTATGAACAAGAAAGGGATCACAACGGAGTATATACCTCAAATGAATGTCGATAATGTTTCCCCAATTAATGAAGACAAACTCGTCCTTGTTTATGTATTGAGGGAAAACACATGGAATCTTTTAGGAGAGCTGAAAAGTGAAGAAAAATGTCATAAAAATGCTGTAAATGATGTCTCTTGGGCGATTTTGAATGGAAGAAGTTTTCATATGGTGGCAAGTTGTGGCAAAGATGGAGTTTTCATTTGGTATATCAAAATTGAAAACAAAGAAACGAAAGACATTAGTCTAAGTGTCATTGGAACCCAATTAATCAATAACAATGTAACCGTATGGAAGGTCAGCTGGAACATTCTGGCTACACTACTCGCATATTCCGGACAAGATGGAAAAGTTCGAATTTGTAAATGCGGTTATGACCGAAAATGGCAAGTTTCAGCTGAATTTGAAGAAGAAGAATTCGAAGAAGATTATCCTAAGCTAATCAAAGGAGAGGACAGAATCCTTTCACTCAGTTTGAATCCAAAATAATTAAACTTCATATATATATACTTCTTCCCAGAGCGAGACCTCCAAGTTGTTATATAGACTCTTCATTGTAATTATTTCATCGAATGCATGGGTGTTTGAATACATCATAGTTACAATCCATTCTAATTTGGTCGTAGTTCTTCTCCTAAACATCCACTAAAAGAATGGAATTGATTTAGTAGCTACAAAGGTACCTACGTTTACATTACAATACTTCAGTAATTATAGTCTAAGAAATTTTTACTCGGGAGAAATTTTACTAGAGCAGTTTACGTCAGGACTTGTGGGTGATCCCATTCAATGAAATACTTCAAATTTCAGTCTAGAAGAAGTATTCGTATTAATTGAATTACTATTGAATCTAATATGAAATGCATCTACTAGTGGTGAATTAATAATAGCTAACACCTAGTATTTTTATTATGAATTCAATCAAATTTATTTACTTTTATAATCTTTATCTAAAAGAATTCAAAGATTTCCATTAAAATTAAACAATTCAAAATATCGAAATTTGAGAGTAATTGGTAGGATATGATACATCTTGACGCAAACAAAGCAAAAATTCATAAATTATGAGAATGCAATCAGAGTTAATAAACAAAACTTTTGGTATTCTTTGTATTAACAGATGATATACGTATGAAGGTAATAATCTGCACGAATTGTTCATGTATTATTGGTAAATGTAAGAAACTGAAGCAAAATTAGAGCCTAAAGCTCTTTAATTCTCTTAAAATTGGATTTAACAATGTGTCTCAGAAATATGAAATTTATTCCACATGGTTGGTTTGATAACTTTGGAACATGTTGTTTTTCAAACCGCACTCCCAAATATAAAACCCAAATGCAAATTCAAATACACACAAGAAATATTGATTGAATTGAAGTAGAGGAATAAGCTGCTGATTCATTTAATTAAATTAAGAATGAAACTTTATGCTCCAAACCTACTTACCCCATACTTTAGAATCAAGGGTGAAAACTAATTGTAGATAGCAATACAATTGATTAAAATCAAGGAGATTCATGTTACAAACTCTCCTTCTCCGACAAAACTTCTTTCAAATTATTTCCTTCTCCAATTGAGCATTGTGAAAAGAAGAACCATGTATGTTTATATTTTGTATCATCATCGAACAACTTGGTTATTGAGAAATGTTGAGAATATTTCTGTGTGTGACCCGACGTGGAAGATATTTGAAATATATCCATTTTTGAGAGTCTTAAAATTTATGGACAAATTGACTGGGATTTATCAAAGAAAGATCTTTTGAGCTCAGCTGGTCGGATCTTGCAGTCTCTTAACAATCCTAAACTCTCTAGATAAAATGGTTATCTAACTTTATTGCTCAATTACCATTATCATCAAATTTGTCATATAATCGGAATGCTTAACAAAATATAATAAAGGAAAACATCACTCCACTGACAAAAAAAAGAAAAAAAGCATCCTAGGTGGGACTCGAACCCACAACCCTCAGATTAGAAGTCTGATGCGCTACCATTGCGCCACCAGGACATTGCTGAAGTACAAGAATTACTTCCTGTTTAAGAGGGGTAGTTTGGTATTATGGCCATTTGAGTGTTCATGTCGAAATGCCGTGAATATTTTTGAAGGAGAATGCAAGTTTATCTCAACTATCTCACTGTTCAGAGAAAGATCCTTGATTGAAGATGGAAATTTTCCGCTTTTATTCCGCGACAGCACCCTCAACCACCATTCCTACCCACTAGTTCAAATGAAATTTATGCGGGCGCAGAATCAAGAAAAAGCAAAAATAAAAACAACAAATATCGACAAGACGATGAGTGAATGCTTGCCGAAGAAAGTACAACTGATGCAGAATTTTTCGCCGTTTTATGCCCGCATATTTTTGGATATAGGCATTTATTGATCTATACTTGTTCTGAGAAATGCATTAGGGCCCATTACGTAGCAATAGATTCACTTCAATGTCTATGTCTCTTTCGAATTTGCATATAATATCAAGAGCTAGTTGACTTAATGTTCAATTGTTATAGCAAGTCCTTCAGATAGCCACAATTACCAAGAAATGTATCAACGTACTGATTTTTATTTCTACAGCATTGACTTGTGAATTGTTCTCCCGGAGCCATCAATAAAACCATTTTCCATGAGATAAGAAACCTCGAGGAGCAACTTCCCAAGAACTTTTTGTGCTTTGCTACTTGAGCTTAAAACAACTGTATTAGTAGATTGACAGTTTGAAAATTTGGCTATTTTCTCATATCAAGCAACAGTGAGAATGAGTAAATTAACTCTTTCTAAACATAAATGAGACGCAGCCTTTCAATTCATTACAAAATTCTTTTTGAATATAATTCATTTAGTTTCAGAAAGGAGGTCCTTAAATTATGAGGATTTTTCTTATTATTATTCCTGATAATCACCTTCTCATCCCTAAAACCTATTTCGAGTGATGGGTGATAAGTTTTCATTGTTATTTATAAGATGAATCTCATTTCTACAAGACCGCCTCACCAACAATTTCAGATAACACTTGAAAATAACTTTTTCCAGATTAGTAGTTTGGTCAATTAAGAATTATAATTATCAAAAGAAATAAAAATCTATATTTCAAAAAAAAAATTGGATCTGGGAAAAATTGGAAAACAGATATTACTATTTTTTCGAGTATTGGTGAACTTGCCTTTAATGTGGAGAATGAGGCAAGGTAAGAACCTCGGATTCAATTTTTTATACCCGGCACGATAATTCTCTGTTTACCATTTTCAGATCCTCAGGCTTATAAATATGAATTTGATTTGGAATTAAGGTTATTGGGTAACTCATCTGCTTTCTCATGAATAGAAATCTAATCGTAACGTATAATGTATTTTTGAGGATAATATGTTGTACTATCAAATTTTATCTCTAACATATTTCGGTACAGATCATTGCAAACAAATCATCTTTGACGTGTGGTAATCTAAGTTAATTACATCTCAGCAATTACAGTTTAAATAGCCTCTGAATTCAAATTATTTAAATCAGCTCTAATTATTTGAGAAAATTAGTAAAAATTATTAAAGTTTAAGATTCGACAACGAATCAAAATACTAGCTCTAATTACTGTTAAAATAGTTTATGCTAGGAACAGGCTTAATGATCTTTATCTCAAATTTCGAAAGTATTGTTAAGTAATTATTTCGTTTCATGAAATTGGGTTTATATAAGTATATATATGAGACGAAATACTCAAAATATTTATATACGAGTAAAATCGAAATTGTTTTTCAAATAAACACATGATAGTATATTTTACTAGCTAAAATTTGGAATGGAGTGATAGCAACAATCCGAGTTGATAGAACATTTTCTGAAAGACCAAAGAGTAAAGTAAATTCAACTTTACCCATCATTATAGCTGGTAGGAGGAGAGTTTATTTTACAGGTCTCCTGAACGTTGAGATGGTAACAGTGTTGATTTTCCTAATCTTCATGCAGATTTAGCAGCTTATAGCAACGCTCATCGATTGCTTTCTTGTTAGCCCAGGCATCAATCCTTGAATTGGCATCAATACTATACAATTAATGGAAGCTGATACGCTTCTTCGTATGTGAGGAGCTGAAGTTAGACAGAGAAAAAGAAAAGTACATCATTAATATTGTCAAACAATTCAAGTTCAGAGCGATGATTAGAGTCAATTTATGAGTGCTCATACAGTGAGATATTTTATATTATGGTTGCAGCAGTTCTTTTTATTAAGAGAAAAATGGTGGGTGGACATTGATTGCCTAATCCATTGACCACCTCAACTGTGACCTAAATTAGTTTTTTTATTATTACAATTAATTTTAATGAAAATAACGCTAATTCGAGGGACTTGGGACTTTTTATGCTCTTAATTTTTTCCCTTCAAAAATCAAATTTCTAGATCAATTCGAAATTTCGATTGAAGAGGAAATGCGGAGAGTGGCAGGTACAGGGGAAAAGTCCAGTATCTTAACTAATACTGTATTGATCCTCTCATGTCTGTGTCAATAAAAATCAAATAATCTCAAGAAGAAAGGCTTAGAAGCCTGTATACAGGTTGAAGAGAAATGTTTCAAAGCGCGGAATTTGTAAGTAGCTGCTTATTTCTTTATGGGAATGTTCAGCAATCATTTCAGAACACCATCGAAAATTTTTCATCAATATAATGAAGCTTTCAGCACGCGTAAATCTTACTCCTCACCATGTAAATGAGAGAAGAAGCATTTTCATTCTCTCGGGTCATTTTAAAAAATGAAGTACAACGCTATATCAGCGTTGCCAACATTTATATGCTTAAGATGTTTTGGCGAAGACAATCAAGCGCCTCGAAAACCAGCCAGAAAAGAAAGCTGGAATTAATATTATCCTCATGATTCTGGTATGAGATCCTGAAGCTCAGAAAAAGAGACACTGTGCTATTTTTCAAATAAAAGATTTTGCCGCATATGGCATGCTCAAGAAATCAAAGTTCTGACTCTCAGACAACTCCTTGGCGATGCATGAGTTCAAGTTTGGGAGTATTTTGAAGAAAAATATCCCTCAGTTTCGCCAGTTCATTTCATAATCCTCGAAACACTGAAATCATGATTTAATCCGGATGAAGGTGTAATTAAATGGAAGAAGCTCAGTTGAGGAGATCAAAATCAACATTTTCCAAAAACAAAAACCCTGATCATGACACTGACAGAGATATTCAAATTAAAACCGCTCTGAAAAAATTAATTTCAACTTTGTTTGTAACAAAAAATATCTATCTCTTCTCTTACTTTCAGGGAAACAACAGGAATTGTTACAAGAACAGTCACTGATTTCAAGGATTTGCCACTTGCTCTCGAATATTTGGTGTAGCGACAATTTATTTTGATGATCATATTACATCATCAGGTTTAAAATTAGGACAATGAAGCTTTTTGATATCTGACGTAAGTCACGTATTCACATAAAATTGATTTTAGATGTAAGAGATCCGAACTCTCATAATTACAAAAAAATTTTCTATGGAATCCACCTCTTCTCAGTCTGCGCTACCGCGCTTTCTGCAGCTTCAGAAACATCTCGTTTCTGCAAAGGATACCTCACAATCACCCACAGAGACGCTAGCTTATTATCGCTCAAAAAGTACAGTAAATGCGCCTGTTCTCCGTGATCTTGTTTATGGCAAGTTTCTCGCCACCAGAGAGTCCATATTTCGGATGATTAGTCGAGAACCAATTTTCAAGCATCACACAACACTCGAACTTGATCGAAAAGAAGCACGATATCTTGCTTTCAAACAAATGAAAAAGATAATTAAAAATTTCCCTGAGTTTATGTCATATGAGGAATATATGAAGGATCCTACTATTCTGACAGTCGTCGGTGATCTACTCTGGGCGTTTGATCAGTCTGTTTCTGTCAAGATTGGAGTTCATTATCAGCTGTATACTAAAACACTTATGAATTTAGGAACTGCAAAGCATCGCAAACTCCAAGAGGATGCGATTTTCTTCAGAGACACAGGATGTTTTGGCTTAACCGAACTTGGTCATGGATCAAATGTCAGAGACATTCGCACAACCGCTACTTACGATCCGAAAACAAGGGAGTTTATCATTAATACTCCAGATGATCTGGCAATGAAATTTTTTATTGGAGCTGCAGCACATCTTGCCAACATTTCAGTTATTTTTGCCCAGCTCTATGTCAATGGGAAATGCCATGGTGTACATGCATTTGTTGTGCCTATTCGAAATAAAACTGACCATTCCGTGTTGTCAGGTGTTATTATAGGTGATTGTGGCCCAAAAGTTGGGCTAAGCGGAGTGGACAACGGATTCATGCTCTTCAATAACGTTCGGATCCCTTATGATAATCTCCTTGATCGTTTCTCAAGCATTAGCCCTGAACATGAATTCAAGTCGACTATTAAAAATGATGACAAAAGGTTTGGAATTTCACTTGGAAGTTTAAGTAACGGAAGGATTTCTTTGGTCAGTCAGTCTAATGCGGTGCTTCGTAACGCACTTACAATTGGAATTAGATACGCATCCACAAGAAGACAATTTGGCAACTCAGGGGAGCCCGAGAAAAGCATAATTGAATATCCACTTGTCCAATATCGACTCATGCCTTATTTGGCTGGCACATTTGCATATGGATTTGCCTCCTCTCATCTCTCGAACCTCTGGATCTCTAATCAAGAAATAATATTTGACGAAAAGAATCCTTTGCTAAAGGAGATTCATGCTCTTTCGTCAGTACTTAAGCCCATCGTTGCGTGGTTCACCCAAAAGGGAATTCAAGAAGTAAGGGAAATTTGCGGTGGATTGGGGTACTCTGCATATAACAGAATTGGAGCCTACCGAGAAGAAAATGACGTGAATGGAACTTGGGAAGGCGATAATAACGTTCTTCTCCAGCAAGGTCAAAAATTTGTTCTCAGCGGCATGAAAAAACTGATGAAAAATACAAAAAATCCTTATGAAACACTCTATTACCTTAAAGCAGATTTTGATCCTGAAGCTTTCAAATGGAGCGTGAAAGAGTCGAATCAGTGCCTTCAACTGGACTGTCTCCTGGAGGCCCTAGAATTCAAAGGAAATTATACTGCTTTTCGAGCTACATCAAAGTTGCAAGAAAATTTTGGAAAAGCTGATGAAATGGCAGAGGTTTGGAATTTGACTCAGCCATTTTATTTAACTGAGGTTCCAAAATCCTATTGTGACATTTTTGTGTTTAATCAATTCCGTGCTCAACTCAAGAAATGCAGCGATAAACCTACCAAGAGAGTCCTTGAAAAATTATGTCAGCTATGGGCGCTGTACAGGATTGAGCAAGACTATTCGGTGTATAATGAAGTGAAATTCATATCGAGAGAGCAAATTGAATGGGTTCGTGATCTGATTACTGAACTCTGCAGCATTCTGAAAGATGAAGCTAACGGTCTGGTTGATGCATTTACACTTAATGATGATATCCTCGGTTCTCCAATCGGCGCGTATGACGGTGATATTTACAATAGATTCCTTGGATTAATTAGGACACTTCCTGGAACATTTGAAAAGCCTTCTTATTGGAGAGAGATATTTCACAAGAAAAACTAATAACAAGGTAAGAGATTTGACTTAAACACAGAGGCCACCATCAAACGAACAAAAGACATAATCAAGGTGATAATTTATCAATATCAAGTTTGCAATTCATGAAATAAAAATTTGGAAGTGAGTATATACTTACTTTAGATCTTCGGATTGATCGTGATGAAGAATATACAGTCAATAATTACCAAATAATATTTAATGAACTTCAAATTCACCTTGCACTTCACTAATAAAACATGAACTTGATGAAGTAATAAAAGTTAAAGCTGGAATACTTTCAGTACCGAAAACATATTTCTTTCGGTCACAGTCCACCCATATCATAGCATATTCTCTCTCTTTCTCTAAACGATTCTACTTATACTCTCTGATCATAATTTCTTTGTATTGACGAAGATTCGTTAATTCTTCTTGTAATTAAGCAATTCTATTTAAGAAACATTTTTTTCCCCCTGGAGAGCAATATAGTTAATACGAGCTAATTTATCTTTATATTCTTGTCGATATTAGTCGATAAATAAAAAGAGACCAATATGGTGTAAAAGACAATAAAGAAGAACTATGAGCCAGAAAATTGATTTTTTTCCAGGGAAAGTTACTCCTCCCTCCAATGTTCATAAATCGAGTTTTCAAAGGAAGGTTGTTATGCCAGCACAATCTCAAATGAGAGCAGTTATTATTGATAAGCTACAACAGCAGCAAGACAATGCCGATAATGCCAGCCTAAAATCAGATCCTCCTGCTTTAAATGTCAAAAAGATCGAAGGAGGTACACAAATCAGGAAAAGAATAAGCAGAACACCGAAAAGAAGTGATCAATCGCATGTCGATTCAAAACTCATAGAAGATGATCCAAATCAAGAGCAAGAAAGTTGTTTAAACCAAGAGACTGATCCAAATTCTTCATCGAGAGGGCACATAGATCATAAATTAACTGACCCAAGACTTCCTTTCCGACCCAAAGAAAGGAACAGAGCACTTGCGTCACAAGAAACTCGCAAAATTCGTTATAAGAGTGCTAAAAGAGATGATAGCACCAGCAACAGCTCCTCGATCATCGAAAAGAAGCAGCGCACCCATTTGCCAACATTCCTTGATAATATCCCATTGTTCTCGAATTTAAGCAATGTGAGTGACATGTCAAGAGAAGTGTTGGAGAAGTTATTAGTTTCCAAAAAAATTTCAGGCGAACACAAATATTCTAACACTGAGCATCAGCTTCTCAAAGGAAAGAACTCAAAAGATCCTTTCTCTCTTGCACATATTTTACCCACTGTTCACTCCAAAAAAGAATCAAAATATTCGTTTGACAGCTCGATAAGATGGCCGACACAAGGTGCTGAAAGAAGCAAAAGTCACACCAGAGCTAACATGTCTTTATCCAAAGAAAGAGCTAACACTAATCGAAGTCCTGATGAGTTTGCGTTAGAGATAGACAAAGACATTCCAAAAAGAGGTACAAAAACTCTTCCAAAGCACAGAGAACATCCGTTTAGAAAACTTGCTTCTATCTTAAGGGAATCTGGGAAAGATGGAATGACTCTTCCTTTTAAAGATGAAGGTAGTGCAACACCAAATAAGAGCATTTATTCTCTCTACAAAAGAGAAATTACTCCAAGTAGAGGAAAAAGTTTTCGAAATGATCAAATAGCAGGCTCATCTTCTCCAAGATCCAGCTTTTCCGGGAACAATCAGAGAAGTGTCTTTAAAGTAGATGCCAAAGATAGGCTAGCTCGATTAAAACGGCACCTTTTAGTAAATATAAGAACAGAGCTGGTCGTTAAACGGTCGAAAGGAGAGAACCCCAGCGGTCGAATACTCCTTCAACCTTCTGTATACCTCAATAGACCGCCAACTGTTCTCTTTTATTGTCCTGAAAAATTCCGAAAAATACCAATTAGCCAGCAGGCTTTTGAAGTAGCACTCGAAGAACCACCAGTATTTCAGAATCTTGTCGGATATAAATGCATCCAGAATGTATTTGTCACATCAGGACTCGAAAGTGCGGCAGGTGAATATGACGACCAATGGGATGTATGCTGGGGATGGGTCTGTACAGGAGAGATCATTCAACAAATGAACCGCCATCAGAGATTGAACCATTTTCCAGGTTCAAGGGCTCTTGGCAGGAAAGACGCTCTTTGGAAAAATTTTTTAAAAATGAGAAATAAATTTCCCCAAGACTATTCTTACATGCCCCAAACGTTCATTCTCAACACAGATCATCTCCTTTTCCAAGTATACCAGCAAAGTTCGCCTGAAGATGCATTATGGATTGCTAAGCCTGTAGCTTCTGCTTGTGGCAAAGGGATATTTCTCATTGACAAAGCAACAAAAATTCCTCAAAAGAAAAACTACCTTGTTTCTAACTATATTACAGACCCACATCTCATTAATGAGCTAAAGTATGATCTTCGAGTGTATGTGCTCGTTACTTGCTACGATCCTCTTCGAATTTATATTTTCAATGAAGGATTAGTTCGCTTCGCAACTGAACCTTATTCTCCGGAGAAATTAACCTTGAAGAATAAATTCACTCACCTGACAAACTACGCTATCAATAAGGAGTCTGAGTTGTATATACCAAGCAAAGGCGTCGAAGAAGAAGATGATCAAGCAAGCAAATGGACATTCGCTCAATACCGCAAGAAACTTTCTTCGCTTGGAATAGATTTTGAGACAGTTTGGAGCAGCATCAAAGATGTTGTAATAAAAACAATTATCAGCGCAGAAACAGTTATGTTAGACAGATCCAATCGAGTTCCTGAGCATAGTAAGAATTGCTTCGAGTTGTACGGCTTTGACATTTTGCTGGATTCTGGACTCAAACCCTGGCTAATGGAAGTTAACATATACCCTTCCTTGCAAACAGATTCACTTATAGATGAGGTCATCAAAACAAGGCTAGTTTGCGATTCTCTCAATTTAGCAGGTCTGCGCGTCTCAGAAATTTGGGAAATACCGCACCAAGAACATGGGAATCATGTTCCTGCACCAAAAAGAGAACTATTAGGAAGGTATGTACGCGACCTAGACAACTTGAGTGAAGAAAATATTTTTGATAAGCTCTCTCCGGATGACTGGGAGGTGTTATTTGAAAGTGACGAAGAATTGTTTAGAAAGGGCGATTATGAGCTGATTTTCCCCTTAAAAGAAAACATTGAGCAGTACAAGAAATTTTTCGAGGTAGAGAGGTACAATAATCTATTATTGTGGGGATTCAAGAAAATGAAGAACAATCCGTTGTTGAAAATTACACCTCTTCAAAAGGAATAATTGATGTCGATAATATTGCAAGACAAGGCTGACCTTACCAATTGCTAGCTTATAGGTACCAAAGTGTAAATATCATTTTTCTCTTCGTATCATCATATAAAAGTAAATTCTTCTTTCCTGCTTATAAAAGGCTTGTCTAGATTATTTGTTTTTTTTGATTCCGCAAGTGAGTGTCAGATTTATGGAAAGCATAAGGAATTTTTTAAAAATTATCTTTTCAAAAGAGTTATTACAGAGCCACAATAAGCTGACTTGACTTCTCGGCAAAATTTCCAAGATTAAACTGATAAGCAGCTCTTTCTTGCAAGAGATTGTAACCTCTTCTTGAATTTTTAGAAGTAATTTACTCGTCTGCCGTCATCGGACAAACCAGCATCGAAGTTGCGATTTTGCACCGAAATCCATGCTAATACTGCTTTTTCTGCTTTTTGAAGGGAGTTATTCTTATTTGTGGAATAATAAAATTCTATTGAAGTTAAACAGGAAAGAATTTAGAAACTAACAGCTGAAATTTGGTGCTTCTCATAAAGAGCAGGGAGCATTGAGTTTTGTGAGAAGTCCAAGTTGTATGTTTATTAATAAAATATATCCTGAAAAAACTAACAGCTTGATTATTAAATTTTATTTCTTGATACAATAGATAGATCGCTTACTAAATGTCTGACATTGAAAGCTTGAAAACGAAACTGCAGGAGAGAGAAGATGAACTCAACGAGCTGAGAAAAGAATTTGATGAGTATTTAACTTCACAATATAACGCCGGGACTAAAATGTTGGTATTAGGTATAAAAAGCAAACTCGCGAATATGAAGATACATTAGATGAAGAACTTGAAGCTAACAATAAGGAAATAGCGCAACTCAATAAAACGATTCAAACACTCCAAAGCAAATTCGATGATGCAAAAAAGGAATCAAAAACTGTTTCTGGTTTACTTGACAAAGAAAAGGTTCAATTGCTGAAACAAATCAGAATTGACCTTGTTTGGATAGGAAAAAGCAAAAATTCTAAATGAAGAACTACAAGCATTGAAAAAGAAAACCACAGAACTTGAGCAAACGAATGATCAACTCGAGACAGCGATTCGGTACAATTTAACCTTGATCTATATGTTTACACAGTTTTGATGGAACAGTCAAATTACATTTGAGAAAAACGAATACGAAAAGAAACAGCTTGAGACAGAGGAGAATTTGATCGTTTCTAGTGAAGCATTGAAAGCACAGTTGAATCAGCAAGAAGAGGAAATAGCCCGCTTGAGGCAAGAAAATAGGGAACTTGAAGAGGAAATCAGAATCATTAGGGTTCATCCAAACCAGAGGCAAGATAGAGTTGAAAGAAAATTTATTTTAATCTTGGATATGTTCCTATATGTAGTGCCAAAGAACTTGTCAACGGAAACATAGCTGAAGGCAACGCAGCCATTTTACTTGAATTGCAAGAATGCAAGCAGAAAATAGTAGAGCTTACAAAAGAGATTGAAATTAAAGTTCAAGAACTCAATGTGAAGAACGATGAGATTGACAGATTAATTAATGAAAATTCCAGCCATACAGACATGTAACACATTTATTTCAATGCAAGAAAAATGAAACCATTGCTATTGATTTAGAGAGAAATTACAAACTCAATTGAGAGAACTTGAAGCTGAACTTGAGAGTTCTAAAAAACTAATAGCCGCAGGTGTAGAGGAGAACCAAGCGCAATTCGCTCTCTCAGATTCGAAAGGGCGAGAGGTCTCCGAAGATATAAAATTACACCAAGAAATGTAAATCCCCATCGCTCATTGGATTTATTCTTTCTGGGATCTCAAAATAGTCAAAGCTACAAAGAAAATGATAAGAAACTAAGGGATCAAATTGCAGCCCAAGAAAAGCAGTTTTCTCTATTAGACGCGGAGTTGCAGAGAGTACTGAGTCAAAACTTACAATTCCAGACCTCTCTCTTCGCAAAAACCCAAGAACTAGAGGAGGCTAACCGAGAAATAGAGGAGCTTCGTCAAAATTTGTAAGTTAGTTTGATGATGGCAGACAGCCTAACAACCTGTTTAAAATATTTAGAGAAAAAAGTGAAAGTGCCCTAAAAGTCGATAAGCCTCTGAATGAAATGCAAAAATTGAAAGATGATCTGTCTTCTAAAGAGAAGCAAATTGCGGAACTAACTAGATTGAATGAGCAATTAAGTCAGAATCATCACCAAGACAAGCAGTTAATATTCTCGAGTATTTTACATTATAAATTTTACTTTTCAGAAATGAAGATCAATCGCAAAATCAAGATGCAGATCCAAGTGCTGAAATCAAACACTTAAAGCAATTAGTTGACACTCAACAAAAAGAGTTCGAACTGGAAATCAAGAAACTTCAAGATGAGATGTAATCATTCATATCTCCAACAACAAAAAAGTGTATTAAACTCTAATTTCATCGATATTTAGTGAAGCGCGAAAAGACCAAGAAAAAAGACAGAGGGAACAGTTAAATATCCAAGAACAGCGATTCCGTGAAATTGACACTTTACTAAATCAGCAGCATTTACAAATTCAAAATTCTCTACCAAAGGATATTGAGCTTCGGAAAGCGAACCAAGAAATTGGAAGACTTCGCCAAGAAATGTAACTAAATTATCCAATAAGTCAGAGAATGAATACATAAATTGCTCTGTAGTGATGAGCTCAAGGCGCGAAGTGATGAACCCTCCAAAGATGTGCATGATGCTAGCAAAAGACAGAGGGAGCAACTCGCAATGCAAGAAAAGCAATTCGTTAGCCTTAATATGGAGCTAGCCCAACTCATAACACAGCAACAAAATCAGTTACAGAGTTTGCTTGCTTTTAAACATTCAGAGCATCAGGAAGCGAATCATGAAGCTCAGAAATTATCTCAACGAATGTAAAAAAGGCTCGCAATTCCAAAAAATAATCTTTGTAGTGAGGAGCTTGAAACACTGCTGGTAAGAAAGAATGAAAAAATTGAAGCAACATCTTTGGAAATTGACCAGCTCCGTGAGAAAATGTAGAACAAATTAAATTATTGTGTTGAGAAAATAATTTGCTTTTATTCTTAGTTCCGAACTAGAAGGCGTTCGCACTAATATAGGAGACACCGAAAGTGGCCAGAAAGATTCAAATGTAGAATTGAAACGATTAAAAACGATTGCCGACATCCAAGAAAAGCAATACAAACAGGAACTACTTAAACTCGAAGAAGAGATGTAATTCAGTGGAAAGAGAGCTGTCCATAAATAACATTATTTTTCAACAACAGTCAGGCTCGCAAAGACCAGGAAAAGAGACAGAAAAATCTGATCGCTGAACAGGCAAAAAAGTTTGCAGAGCTTGATCATGAGCTTCAGCGAAAGTTGACTCAGCAGCATAAATACTTGCAAGATTCTTTGCTGGCAAAAGATTGGGAGCTTCAAGACGCCAGTAGTGAGATTGAAAAGCTACAGAAGCGGATGTAAAGAGTAGTTTGTGAATTGAGTCAAATAACTTTTTCTTAGAGTGGAACTTGAGACTCGTTATCGAGAAGAAAAGCACCAACTCCAACAAAATATGTAATTTTTTGATCATATTGCCATGAAATAGGCTAAATATTTTTAGCTTGGAATCCTCAATTCACAGACAAGCCATTGAATCGCAAGAGACTCAGCTCCACGTTGAGATACAACCAGTTGAAATTTCTCAGACTGAAATCAACAATTTGAAAGAGCTCTTGGCCTCTCAAGAAAGAGACTTCCAGTTGGAGAGGTCTAATTACATGCAAGAAATGTACATAATGTGAATCTACTGTTGGTGATCCTAATAAATATGTTAGCCAATTCCGTCGAGAACAAGAGAAAAGACAAAAAGAGCTCCTAGCTGCTCAAGAAAAACGCTTCTTAGAACTTGATGAAGAGCTCAAGCGATCTTTGGGTGAGCAGCAAAGACAACTACAAGCAGCGGTTCATTCTAGAGATGTAGAGCTTGAAAAAGCTCAAGAGAGGATCGAAAAGTTGCAACAGAAAAAGTTTCTCATGTGATTGTTACAAGTTAATTACTCAATATTATCCGTAGTCGAGATTTGCAAACGATTCTTGAAAAATTGAAAGATGGCGCAGGTGAACTTGCATCTGAAGAAAATAAGGCGTTGGAGGGACTTCTAGAATCGAAACAGAAAGAAGTTTCTCAACTTACACAAGAAAGAGAGGAAGAGAGACAAAAATTGCAACTCAGAATGTATTCTTCTTCATATCGATTTGACTGATCTATGATTTGATTTAGCTTGGAGTTGGAAACTAATCGACTTACTGAAGACCCTATTTCACAGCAAGGAGGAAATGAACAATTCAAAGAGCTGAAGACAAAATTTGAATTTGAAATGAAACTTCTGAAAGGACTACTCGAGACCAAAGAAGCGAACTTCCAGGATGAAAAGAATAAATTACAGCAAGAAATGTATCAAATTTTTTCTCTCATTCCCCTCTTTAACAAGCAATTTTTTTTTTAAAAGTCGAACATATAAGGAAATCATACAGAAGCAGAAACAGCAATGTGCAGAACAAGAAAAACTATTTTCTGAGTTGGACTCCCAGCTAAGGAAGACTTTAAGTCTCCAGAATGAGAAAATAGAAAATGCTTTGACCGTAAAAAATCAAGAGCTAGCTGACGCAAACAATATTATTGAAAAGCTCACCCAACAATTGTATTTATCTATTTATCAGATCATAGTCCTAAATTGCATTGTAGATCCACCTTTGACTCTGGTTCCGCACTCACAAGTCAAAAATCGAATCAAGGGGCAGATCAAGCTCACTCAACAGAAAAAGAAGATTCAGAAAACAAAATCAATTTGCAAAAACACGAGCTTGAACTTCTTCAACAAGCACATAACAAGGAATTAGAACAGCTGAACAACAAAATGTATAGGAGTTTCGATTTCTCAAAAAGCTCACAAATGAAATTTTTTTTCCTTAGCGAGGAATTAGAATCACTACTAAAAAAGAAGCAGGGGAGAGAAACACAGTCTAACCAACAAGACGAGGAAATCGGAAATCTAAAGAATTTAGTTAACCAAAAAGATCAGCAGCTTCAAGAGCTTCAAGATCAGCTTCAGGAGCATCAAAGAAGGTCCGAATCAGAGTTAGCACATCTGAAAGAATCTCTGACAGCAAAAGAGAAGGATCTTATGGAAGAAAAGAGTCGTTTTGAAAATGAACTGTAATTTCTGAATTTCTTAAAGGATTTATCATTCCTTGCCATTAAAGGCACACGAATAAAGAGCATGAGAAACAACAAGAGGAGCATATACTTGCTCTCAAGCAACAGATCCATGAGAAAGACCTTGAACTTCAAAAGGCGTTAGAAGAAAAGGATAACTTGTATGCAGGCGAAATCAACAGACTTAAGGATGAAAAAACATCTCAAGAGAATCAAATTTCTCAACTTATTCTGACTCATAAGAATGAAACTCTCGTCCTGCAGAATAGAATGTAGATATTTCTTTTTCATGTTTTAGGGCTAACTTGAATATCATTCCAGCACCGAACTTGAAGCAAGTCTTCAGCAAGCTCAGGAGAATATCAACCAAATTCAACAGCAGCAAATTGAAATTAACAATCTTAAGGGACAACTTGATGAAATCAGAACTACCTATGAGAATGAAATGGAAAAACTACAAGAAGAAAAGGAGAAGGAGGAAAAGACTTTCAAAGAAGAAAATGCGAATTTATCTCAATCTCTGTAACAAAATTCAAGGAAATATTCAGTTAATTTAGGTTATTTTTTTGCTTTAGCCACGAAAACCAAGGACTCATTGAGACCTTAAATGAGAAGCTCAAAGATTATGAAAAGCAGATCCAAGAGCAAGAATCCCAACTGGTATCAAAGGACAATAAGCTGGCTGGGGTAATCGAGGAAAGCCAGAATCTTAGAAAACAGATGTAAGTCCCCTGAGAAATAATTATACAAATAGTGCTTTGTCATAGTTTGGAACTTCAGAAAAACATTGAAGAAAAACAAGAAGCTCAATTAGACACACCTTCAGAAGAGATTAAAGCTCTTGAAGAAAGACTACGAACTAAAGATGAACAATTCGAACATCTTCAGCAAGTCCACGAGAATGAGAAACAACTACTTGTCCAAGAAACGTAAAATTTTTTCGAATAACTGAAAGAGTGAATCATGCTAAAACAAGCGAGAAATTTGAGCAACTCATTCAAGAGCTCAGAAATCAACTTCACCAAAAAGAGAACGAGCTTAAGATTGCTCATGAAGAACTAACATCTTCAACAACAGATGTCAAACTTAAAGACGAGTTTGAAACACAAAACCAGATACTTCTGCGAGAAAAAGCTCAGCTAGAAACAGACTTGTATCCTCTCTTATTCCAATTTATTAATTCTTATTGATCACCTTTCTTCAGGCAAAATAGCGTCCTGAGAGAAAGTGAGCTGAAAACCAAAATAGCGGAGCTAGAAACGCACTCTCTAATTCAGAACCAAGAACTCAACGATCAAATTTCAAGAGAAAAAGATGAAATTCATAGACTTGAGCAAGAAAAGTAGCCACTTCAATCTCCTTATTTTCTAACATTTTCAAGTCTCAAATTACAAGAGAGTATCAAAGAATTGCAAAATAAATCAGAGAAATATGATGCCCGACACAAGCTAGCAGAGCAGAAATTATCTGAAATAGAAACATCAGCAAAACTTGCAGCAAGTGATACAATCAAGCAACTCGAAGAGAACCTGCGAGAGAGAGAAAGTCAATTGCTTGAAGCAAATAAAAAAATAGCTACTCTGGAAGAAAAATCATTCGATCCAAAAGAAATAGAAGCTTCAAAAAATGAGCTTGAGATACAGGCTAAGAGGATAATTGAACTTGAAGGAATGCTTGACGGTGTTCAAAAGCAGATTGAGGACGAACAACAACAATTCCATGAAGCTCAAGACTTGCTAAAAGAAGAATACATGAATAAAATTAAAGAAATTGAGAAAGAGAAAGATGAAATGAACGAAAAAACGTAATAAAACACATTTGAGCATGGAAAATCAAATTTTTTTCCATACTATTTCACAGCCGAATTGGTTTGAATGAAAGACAATTGGATGTCGACAAAATCAGAGAACAATTGCAAGCGAAGGAGAACGAATTGGTAAGGGCTTGCGCCTTGATTCAAGAGTTAACTGCAACTGAAGAACAAAAAAGCACTGAACTGTAACTTTATTGTGAGATTTTATTTGATCTGACAAAATTAAAACAGCTCAAATGCAAGAGCTACTCTCAAAGAAATGAGTGATCAAGTCAATAGCTTGAATGAAGAAATAAATACCCTCAGAACGGAGAAAGACACATTAAACAAGCTTAAGTACTACTACTTGATCGCACTTTCCTAAATACCTTACTTGTGAAATAGACTGGAGATAGAGACAAATTTGCGAGCAGCTTCAGTGCAACACGAAGAGAAATTCAGTCAATTACAATCCCAACATCAAGAACTTGAAAAAGTCAACGAGAATCTGAAAATCCAGATGTAAATATTTTCTTAATCGATGACCGGGGACTAAACAAATTCATGTGATTAAAAAGTGAAAATTTACAGCGAGAGGTTAAAGTAAAGGATCTCGAGTTTGATTCAAGACTCAAGTCGTCAATCGAGGCTAGTGAATCCAGCAAGAGGTAGTCAACATTGTTAGTTATTTTGTGTTAACAATAGTGACTGTAGCACCGAAATCGAATCTTTAAGAGCAGAAATCAACAAAATTATGGATGAGAGCATGTGCAAGGAACAAGAACTCTCGAAAATAAAAGAGGAATATAAGAAGTTAGAAGCTACAGTCAGGGAGCAGTTAAAAGCTCTCGAAGAGGAGAAGCAGTTGAAAGCAAACATGTGAGTTTTATCTTTACAACCTATCAGCTCAGAATGCAATCGAACGTTAGAGAAAAGTATGAAGCTATGATTAAAGAACTTGAGAAAAAGCTCTCGGAAAAAGAGCAGAGTCCGAATGCAGTTACAGAGAAAAAGTGAGTGCTTCGTGGCTGAATTTCTAAAACTGAGTCATCTCACCTGAAGTGATAGGAAAATTGAGACAGAGGGCAAATCAGATGAAAAAATGGTTGAAACAGAAGATATAAATCTGAATTTCAATGATGAAAGACCCAATCCAGAAATCCGGGAAGAAAGAACGATTTTACGAAGACCAATCACTCAAAAAGAGAGTCTAAGAAGTCAGTCACAGGATTTCGGACTCCAATCTGGTGCAAACTCATTGAGCGAATCGTTAACTTTGGAAAATATGAGGTAACTCGAGAGTTTCGAGGAAACAAAATAAATGGTCGGAATTCCTTAGAGTGCAGCTGCAACTTCAGAACCTCAAGAACATGAGCCTTGAAAAGGAGCTGAAAGAAGTGACAATAGCATTGCAAAAGTCTGAGATTAAACATCAACAAGAGATGTATCTCCCACATCGAAATAATTGAGACTGAAATTTACGCATAGGAACAGTCTTAAACACCTGCTTAGCCGACAAAAGGAATCGCCCAGTTCAGGAAAGTCTTATACTGAAATGTAACAATCGACATTTGCTTTGAAAGCTTAGTGGAGTTTAGAAATAGTCTTAGAGAAGAACTGGACTGCGTATTCCTAATGCTCCGTGAGAAAGATGCTCTGATCGAAGAGCTTCGAAAATCAAATCTTCATCTAATAAACCAAAATAACGAGCTTGTTAAGCAATTGGAAACTGAAAGAGCTCATTCGGTTGCTCTGAAGTCTGAGAAGTATTTTTGTTGACTTAAAGCCAATTGGCTAAAAAAAATTTTTTTGATTTAGAGAGCTTCTAAACCAATTACGCCAATTGAAAGACACAGAGCTATTGAAACAGAATCTCCTTAGCCAGAGTCAACCCAAATCGCTAAGATCTGATATGCTCCCCTATAAGCTCTACCAGACTCCAATACAAGAAACAACTCCTATAAGATCTAGGCTCACAGGTGCAAACTCAAATGAAAAGGCACTTGAATCTGGTTCAAATCTTGCCAAGGATGAGTTGAGCCAATTCAGACCGAGCACCTCAAAACTGACTGATTATCTTTCTAGCCCACTTCGAGATAGTCCTACTAAATCTCGAAATGCTTCTCCATCAAGGAGCTATGGTAGAATTATTTTTTTCATCTGGTGATGTTCATTCAATTGAATTTAGAATCACCCTACCAAGTACACAAAAGACATTCTTCACTTATAGACCAAAGAGAATACGAAGATGACAACAAGCCACTATCTCTCAATAATTCTCTTGATAACAACATGTATGCGACTCTGCGTTCTGCGGAGACCTTCTCACAGGAGCCATCTAATCAAACGAGGTGCTCTCTGTACATCAAGCCCATCCAAAAATCATTGAATACATACCTTACTACAAATGAGTATATCACTAATATTCTTCACGATTAATTTAACAACTCTCACCATCTAGTCACGCTGCTTTGATTACAAAATTAAATCCAAAAGGTTCTGAAGCCAAACAATATCTCAAAACGCAAGCTTTCGCCAGCATTCATACAAGTCACTTCTCGCTTGTAAATATTTGTCACTGCAAACATTTAACTCTGAAATTATTTCTCTATCTAGGATTCTGTCAACTCACGCTGGAATCCATCTGAAGTGCTTGGGAAGAATTTCTTCTTTGCTGTGTACGGCGTCAAACGTGAAAATTATTTTTTCCATTTTCAACTCATGTTATATCAAAACAAATTCTGTTAGATTCAGACAAGAAATTGCTGAAATACAAGCTGATTAACGATCTCATAAAATATTTCTCAGAATTATTGAAGGTTAAATCGATAATGTGTTCAAATATCTTGACGATTTTATCTAGACTGAAGAATTCAAAGATAAGCAATGCAAGATGAAGATAAAAATTCAAGATGAGAATCTCCTAAACAAATTCAATGTACTTCGAAAAAGCTATGGAGAGATCCTTCAATCTCCCTATAACGAACGCGAATTTATCATCAATAAAGTATGATTATTATTATCGAATAGAAATCAAGCTTAATTGAACAAATTTTTGTCAGGAATTATCAAGTCTTGACATTTATCTTTCGAAACTGCGTCAAGTTGATACCTCATCTATCAGAGTTTCTAGCAAAGTATTCAATGATTTGAATTTCGAGTTTCTTATTCTCCCCATAACAGAAATCGCAATGCAAGCAAATATTTTTGAGCTTTGAATTGCTTGATTCTCATGGATTCGAGATCAAGAATTCTCAAGCCAAGACAAAGGTCTTGATAGCCACTACAAATGGTGTTCAGGATGAGACGGTATGGGATGGACTAGAAAATTTTGAAGCCGTCATCGACTTTTTACTCACCCGAAGCAGGGCATCTGCCCTACTCACGGGAATGTATCAAAGGGATCATAGAGATTCTGTGAAAAAGCATTTCATAATCTCAGTGAATCCAATCGCAGCCAATCATAGAGCAACTATAGACTCTATCAGCTTGGCAACCAAAATAGAGCAATTGAATCAGAAAATTCCTGTGTCAAGTATTATTCATATAATAACTTCATCTCACCTGATTTCTTAGCAACCAATTCAAAACATCGAAGTGGAAGTGCATCAGCTTCAAGATATGTGAGATTCTTTTTTTTGTTTTTTAATTTTGACTAACTACTTATGATTAGACTCTCGACACTCCTGAGAAACAATTTGTTTCTCATCAACGGACACGAACCGGAGCAGAATTCCACAAGAGAATGCCATTAGAGAATTATAGTTTCTCAACATATGGAGACAAGCTAAGTAAATACCATCCAAGCAGAAGTACGCGGCATTCAAATATTTGAGACTATCTATCGATAACTTTGACGTAATAATATTGCGCATCATTTAATATAACGAATGTCGTTGCTATATCTAAAACTAATAATTACATTACTATCTGAGCTTCTCCAATGAAAATCGATTCTCCACTTTCGTAGATCTAAAGAAAAAATATGTCATAAGCAGAGATTCCATACTTATAAACACTGAGACAGATCTTCTTTTCACAAAAACAACAATTCATGAATCAGTTCAGTCTCAATGAATTCTGTGAGGGCTCCAAAGGTCGCAATTAGTCATTATTATGCTCTAAAATCTCAGCACACTTGAAATCCTATTAATTATTTTTTCTTACGATGATATATTGCTTTTGAGAATGCCATGAGATCGCTTTAAGGTATGCATATTTCAGTCTGAACCAGCAAATTTTTATTTCTCAGATCTTCGGTTTATAAATAAGTTATTGTTTTTTGTTAGACACCTGAAAATTACACAGATGTCTGAGACCAACAAGAAGTCTGCTCGATTCTCAAAAGAGCGATTTCAGCAGGACTACTATCGCAAACTGCAGCAAGAACAGAATTACTCAAGTGGATCGAAAGTAATTCAACCCGCTCTGACATTTTCGTTACAAATACCTCTTAGATTATAGGCATCCTGGACACCAACATCAAGCCTGTAAGGAAAACATTCATAAAGAAGAGACGTGATTACACCATCGAGCATATTGATGACTTACTGCTTGAAGAAGTAGCTTGTCTGCCACATTTATTTGCTAATTTAAATGTCTATAGGGAATTGATGTCCACAAAGGATTTGGACCAGAGAAATGGATACCACTTGAATATTTTGATGATAGGACCTATGACGAATTTACAGACGAAGAATGGATGGCAAAAGCCACCGATGCTAACGGTGTATTTACTCCGTTGAAAGGAAAAGTAATTAAATTTTGTGGAAAGACGTTGAAATTGGGATTAGGGGCTGATCAAAGAGCAATACGGTGAAGGCTACTCTTGGAGAGACATCCTAATTCATTCCTATGACTCCAACACTCAGAGATTCGATATTCGGACTACTGATGGTACAATTGCAGCCAAACTTCCACGTATTTTCGTCCTATTTGAAGTAAAACTCTCTTTTATTGAAGCCATTCCTTACAAACTGGTCTCTGGTCTAGCTTGAGGATACAAAGAGATATTCAGCTCGATTTATCAAAGCTGTCCAAGATCGTGTCCACATAGAATCACAGATTCGTTACACTTTTTACGTGAAGAGTATGCCAACAAATGACCTGAGCGAGATCACTCCTGAACAAAAAAGGAGAATAGAGCAGTTAGCATTGAACACCGAACGACTTCGCAATGGGAAAGTAGAGCTTTCAGAACTTGAAAACGAAGCAAATCAATACTTCTTCACTGCTATGAATAAAATAGTATTCACCAAATATCTTGAAGAGGCTCCGACAGAGATTTTATCACATAATCTGAGACTTCCTCCAAAGGAGGAATTGGAAGCTCCACAGTACGGCATGATCCAACTCGATAGAAGTCGCCATTCAAAAGACTATACAGAACTTTTCAAGGATTTCAGCTTTTCTACATTATTTTCTCAGCCAGAGGCAGTAATCGCGCTTCAAGGAATCAAAGTCGAGTGCAATCGTATTAAAGAGATCGACTTGTTCAACCTTTACATTACTCAACCCATGCGAATCGAAGAGTTCCGCCAGAGACAAGAAGCTTCAACAAATCAAACTCTTTCTCAGCTCAAAACCACATGGATCGATGGCCTGAAAAGCATCATACTGGATAATTTCTCGAAGCTCAATGATGGCTGGTTTAGCCTGAATAATCCAGCACACATTAAAGACACTTATGAGCACGGAAAGCTGAAAAGATTCCTGACAACAGTTAGAATAGAAATGCAAGATGTGCTTCGAATTCTCATCAGACGCTCTTACGAATCATATTGCCAAACTATAACACACTACATTCCTGGGAGTGTTGAAATTAAGAGCACAAATGAAGTTCTGAACAACTTCCCAGGCAATGACCAAGATTCTGAAAATAAGAAAACGCCGACCGCCTTGTTCCTGATTGATTTGATAAAAGGATCAAGAGATGAATTTATGTACACAGTCCAGAAGCCGAGGTTCTTCGTAGAACAACTTCTTCACATATTTGATAGAACTCTTGAAGAACTCGCAAAAATCCCTGATCTTGAGCCTAGAATAATGATTGATGTTTTGGGACCTGTCATGAGACGTGATATTTATTTGAGAGTTCCACAAAAGCCAAAAGAGAAACCAGTGAAACCTCCTGACTGGGAAAAACCCAGAAGACTCATTGATGAGAATAAATGGGTTTGGGATCTCTATGAAAATTTAAAACTCTCTCTTGAACGGGCCGTGGAACCACTACTTGAATATCTCAAGATCTATGAGCCATTCAAAGCGATCCTCCAAATTGATCCAGATAATTACGTGAAACAGATCCAAGCGGAAGAAGACGCGGGTAATCCCCGACCTGTCGAAGCCATCAAAGATGAGATCAGACAAGTTGAAAAGAAAATAGAGGATCTCAAAAAAGAGATTCCTGAAGAGATCCATGTTTCTTGCTTCCTGATCAGCTGCAGAGAACTGCTTTCATTACTGATCAACAAATACGAGCATCTGAAGAAAAATCTTACCGAGGCCATAGCAAAGAGAGCACGCTTAGAAACCATGAGAATTTGGAATAAAATCATCGACATCAAAGAAAAGGTGAAGGAGGTGCCAAAAGATATTGAATCACTCACCAATCTAAAGCGATTCATTCAAGATGTTCCAGGGGAGTTGGAAAAAATTCAACTCGAAATATCGAGCTGTGTTGAGATCTATATGATGCTAGAAGATTTTCATTATCGCTTCTCGACCGATGATATGAACAAACGCTGGCATGTCTTTGGAGGACCCAAAGAAATTGTTGAGCTGATTGATTCACGCAAAGCGTTCCTCGAAAGAGAAAAGGAAAAACTGGAGGCAGGTATGCTTGCAGACCAAGAAGAATTTAAAGAAAGCTTGGAGCAGCTCACCAGACAGATCAGCAACTTCCATCAGTTTAATAGCCTGAACCAATACCCAGATATTGCAAAGATGGTCATGGGTATTAACGAAAATCTCAAAAATTCCGAAAAGCAGGCCGCTCTCTTTAATAGTCGTGAAGGATTATTCGGACGCGACACTACAGATTACAGTCAACTCAAGCAAATGCAGAAAGACTTCAAGCCTTACTCCGATCTATGGCTCACAGCGAACTACTGGTATGAAAACTCTGTTAAATGGCTGGATGATCCTTGGGACCAATTGAATGCTCCTGTCGTAGAGCAGTTTATGGAAGATTCCACCAAATTGATGGCGATCACAATGAGAACCTTCAAAGAGCGTGGAACTGCTGCAGCACCTATCCTTAAGATTGCAGAGACTGTCAAAGCTCAATTGGATGAGTTCAAGCCCAAGGTGCCTCTGATGGTAGCTCTGCGAAAAGAAGGAATGAAAGATAGGCATTGGGATCAAATCTCACAAAAAGTCGGCTTTGATGTCCATCCAGATGAGTATTTCTGCTTCCAAAAGTGTTTGGATCTTGGGCTAATGAAGTCTCTCGATATCTGCATAGAAATCGGAGAGCGAGCATTTAAAGAATATGGTATTGAAAACGGACTGAAGAAGATGTACGCTGAATGGGATAATATTGTCTTTACCACTCAAGAGTACAAGGCTACAAAGACGTTCGTGATAAAGGGTTATGATGAAATAGGCGCGACACTCGATGACCATATAGTTACAACGCAAGCTATGACCTTCTCTCCCTTTAAAAAGCCATTTGAGGAAGAAATCTTAGAATGGAATCAAAAGCTCATTACTTTGAGCGATATTTTGGAAGAATGGGCGAAAGCTCAGTCTCAGTGGATGTACCTCCAACCGATCTTTGACTCTCCTGATATTGCAAAGCATCTTCCTCAAGAAAACAAGAAGTTCAAACATGTTGACTCACAATGGAAGTCTATCATGGCCACAGCTAACAAAGAGAAAAATGTCCTCAGAGTTTGTTTCCCTGAATTCGAAAATCCAAAAGAAGCTAATCAACTCCTGGATAAACTCAAAAAAGCCAACGAAGACTTGGAAGATATCCAAAAGAAGTTGAATGACTACCTCGAGCGTAAAAGAGAAGCTTTTGCGCGTTTCTACTTCCTCTCAAATGATGAACTTTTGGAAATTCTGTCCCAAACTAAGGATCCGACAGCAGTGCAACCTCATCTGAGAAAGGTCTTTGAAAATATTGACAAAGTCGAGTTCGATGCTTATAAAAAAATCCATGCAATGTTCTCTGCTGAAGGAGAGAAAGTCGATTTTGTCAGAACACTCGACCCGACTACAAAGAGTGTAGAATTTTGGATGGGAGACCTTGAAGACATGATGAAAGTCTCAGTAAGGAAGGTTCTTCTTGACAGTATTGAGAACTATAAAACAATGAAAAGAACGGATTGGGTGCTCGCACACAAAGGACAATGCGTCCTCAATGGCTCACAAGTGCATTGGACCTCAGAAGTCGAAGATGCAATCAGAAAAGGTGTCGATGGAGTAGGCGAATACCTTAAGAAAAGTGAAAGTCAAATTTCTGACCTCGTTCGATTGATTAGAACCAAGCTGGATCGCCAACAACAAATAGCAATAAACGCACTTATTGTTATTGATGTTCATGCGAAGGATGTCGTGGAAAAGCTTCACCAAAATCGCATTGTTGACATTGGAGCTTTCGAGTGGATTTCCCAGCTGAGGTATTATTGGGAGAATGACGACTGCTACGTCAAGTGCATACAGACTAATTTCCCTTACGGTTATGAGTACCTCGGAAACACGATGAGACTGGTCATCACACCGCTTACAGATAAATGCTATATGACATTGATGGGAGCAGTCAGATTGAATCTTGGAGGAGCTCCTGCTGGCCCTGCTGGTACAGGAAAAACCGAATCAACGAAAGATCTTGCAAAAGCATTGGCAAAGCAATGTGTAGTGTTTAATTGCTCTGATAGCATGGATCATCTGTTTGTTGCCAAATTCTTTAAAGGACTCTCAAGCTCAGGAGCCTGGTGTTGTTTCGATGAGTTCAATCGTATCAATATCGAAGTCTTGTCTGTTATTGCTCAGCAGCTCCAGACTCTTTTTGGTGCGAAAGCGGCCGGAAAAATTCAAATCGAATTCGAAGGTTCAAACATCAAAGTCCAGCCAACTTTCTCGGTCTTTATCACAATGAATCCTGGTTATGCTGGAAGAACCGAATTGCCTGACAATCTCAAAGCTCTGTTCAGATCGGTAGCTATGATGGTGCCAGATTATGCGCTTATCGGTGAAATTATGTTGTATTCTTTCGGTTTCGAAAGCGCTCGTGATCTTGCGAGGAAAATGGTCACCACTTTTAAGCTCTCCTCAGAGCAACTCTCAAGTCAAGATCACTACGATTATGGTATGAGAGCTGTCAGATCTGTTATTAACGCTGCAGGTCTCCTAAAGCGTCAAGACCCTGATATGGATGAGAAGCAACTTCTTTTGAGAGCCTTGCGAGATGTTAACGTCCCAAAGTTCTTGAAGCACGATCTTCCCCTCTTCGAGAATATTATTAGCGATCTTTTCCCAGATACTGAGAGACCAAAAATTGACTATGGAGCTTTGTTAGAAAGCATTCAAGCTACTTGCGAAAAGAAGAAACTCCAATGCACAAAGAGTTTCTACGAAAAAATCCTCCAACTCTATGACACAATTCAAGTCCGACATGGACTCATGCTTGTCGGTCCAACTGGAGGTGGCAAAACTTCAAATTATTACGTACTTAGAGATGCCATCACAAGTCTCTCCGTTCAGAAGAAGCCTGGCTTTACTCCAGTTCATACCCACATCCTCAATCCGAAATCCATTACTATGGGCCAGTTGTACGGGTTTTCGAACGAAACTGGTGAATGGATTGATGGTGTGTTGGCGTACATCGTAAGAGAATGTGTTAGAGATCAAAGTCTTGATAAGCACTGGATCATGTTTGATGGACCAGTCGATGCGCTTTGGATTGAATCCATGAATACAGTGCTTGACGACAATAAAAAACTTTGCCTTGCATCTGGACAAATCCTCATTTTGACTCCGCAAATGACTATGATGTTCGAAGTCGAAGATCTTGCTGTTGCTTCTCCAGCTACTGTCTCCAGATGTGGTATGGTTTATATGGAACCCATAGCTTTGGGTATCAAACCACTGATTGACTCTTGGTTTGATCAACTCCCAGCAAACTTCCAAGCGAAGAACACCTTGATTCCAGCAATGAGAACGCTGTTCGATACTTATATTGAATCTGGAATTGATTTCATCAAGAGAAATTGCAAAGAACCCGTAGCAAACATGCCTAACGCTCTAGCCCAATCAGCGATGAAACTTCTCGATTGTTATCTTGACAAATACAAAGAAAAGCCTGGTGCTGATTCGAAGAAGGTCACTGCGGACGAAATAAATGAACTTGAATCTATGCTTGAAGAAATTTTCTTCTTCTCTCTTGTTTGGTCAGTTGGCTGTACAGTCGATTTAGATGGCCGCCGCAAATTCAATTCTTGGTTGAGACAAACGATGCAGGCAAATAATCAACGGGTTGGTTTTCCAGAGTCTGGTATGGTCTATGATTACTACTTCAGCTTCAAGAATAAGAAGTACGAATTATGGACTGAGCAAAACAAAGCCTATGAAGTTGATCCTCAGCTCTCCTTCTCCGAAATTGTTGTTCCAACAAACAACTATACCCGCATGCTCTACCTTATGAAACTCATGCTGACTAATAACATCCACGTTTTATGCCCAGGACCAACGGGTACTGGTAAATCCTTGTACGCCGATGCATTGCTCACAACTAGTCTACCTGAGGAATTCCAATACATTTCAATCACTTTCTCTGCCCAAACTAGCGCAAATCAAACTCAAGATACGATCGACAGCAAGATGGACAAGAGAAGAAAAGGTATTTTTGGACCTCCTACTGGCAAGCGCTGCATTATTTTTGTGGATGATCTCAATATGCCTAAGAAAGAAACCTATGGCGCTCAGCCTCCGATCGAGCTCTTACGTCAGTTCATGGACCATAGAGGATGGTACGATAGAAAATCCTTGCAATTCATCAAGCTTGAAGACTTGATCTTTTTGTCAGCAATGGGCCCTCCTGGAGGAGGTAGAAGCAGCATCAGTGCAAGAATCATCAGACATTTTAATATGATCGCCTACACAGATCTGGACGAAGAAACTATCAGCATGATCTTCACCACAATAACGGACTCATTCTTCCGCAAGTTCGCCCTGCCTATTAAAGAGTCTGTCAAAACCCTAGTTGATACAGTAATGCATGTTTACGACGCTGTAAAACGGGATTTGCTTCCAACACCAACAAAGAGCTTCTATACTTTTAACTTGAGAGATATTTCTAAAGTTTTCCAAGGAATATGCTCTGCAAATGAGAAAAACTGTCAGGAAGTCGTCGAAGTTGTCAGATATTGGTATCATGAGAACTTGAGAGTATTCCACGATCGATTAACCACAGAAGAAGATAGAGTGTATCTCAAAGAGATATTAAACTCACAACTCCCTAAATTTGGACTAGCTCTGGATGAGGTCATGAACACTGAGAGACTCATTATTGGTGACTTTATGGGAGGTCGTGAGCTGGACGTGAAACCATATGTTCAAGTTAAAAATCTGAAAGACCTGCTCACGAAAATGGAGGAATACCTCGACGATTATAACTCCATGGTAGGTGGAAGCAAGAATCAAATGAAATTGGTGATGTTCTTGGACGCTTGCGAGCATATTGCTCGTATTTGCCGAATCTTGAGACAGCCTCAAGGTAACGCCTTGCTTTTGGGTGTAGGAGGTTCCGGTCGTCAATCGCTCGCAAAGATGGCTACTTTTATTTCAGCATACAAACTCTTCCAAATTGAGGTTGTTAAGGGGTATAATTTCAACAAATGGAGAGACGACCTCAAAGTTTGCCTCAAACAAGCAGGTCTTGAAAACCGTCCAACGACATTCTTGTTTGTAGACACGCAAATCATTGATGAACAAATGCTGGAAGACATTAATAACGTCCTGAACTCTGGTGACGTAACGAATCTCTACAAGGCAGATGATTTGGAAGACATTTACAACACCTGTCGCCAAGATTGCGTCGCGAAGAAAATACAACCCAACAAGATGAACATGTATTCGGCCTATCTTGCTCGCATAAAGAGAAATATTCATTGTATCATCGCCATGAGTCCTCTAGGTACCAAGTTCACAACCCGATTAAGAATGTTCCCTTCGCTTATCAACTGCTCGACTATTGATTGGTTCACAGAATGGCCTGAGGAGGCGCTGATCGGTGTTGGTAAGGGAGCGCTGCTTGATTGCGCAGCTGATCTCGGTATTGAACCTGTTCTGGACAATCTAGTTGAGATGTTCAAGAAGATTCACAAAAGCGTCGAAACGATTTCAGTTAAGTATGTTCAAGAGCTTCGAAGATATAACTACGTGACCCCTACTTCATACTTGGAATTGCTCAACATGTTCAAGTCAATTTTGAGGAAGAAGAAAACCGAATTTACTAATATGGTCAACAGACTTGCAGGTGGTTTGGCTAAACTGAAAGCAGCAAACGAAGCTGTCGAAATCACTCAAAAAGAATTGACAGAAACTAAACCAAAGCTCGAAAAAGCCGAAATAGAAACGAATCAAATGATGGAAAAATTAATGATAGACAAGAAAGAGGCTGATGAAAAGCAGAAAGTAGTGTCAAAGGATGAAATCGAAGCTCAGAAGCAGACTGCGGAAGCCGAAGAAACCGCGGCGAAAGCTCAAGAGGCTGTTGCTGAAGCTAACGCCACTCTTGACAAAGTGCTTGAAGAAATAAAGAAACTCACGTCTAACCATCTTACAGAAATTAGATCTTTCTCTACGCCTCCAGAACCCGTTCGGCAGGTGCTTGCAGGACTTTGTGTGATGCTTGGTGAAAAAGTTGAGAAAAAACCAGTTCCGGGTTCTTTAACTGAAAAAAGAGAAGACTACTACGGACACGCAAAGGAAAAATTGCTCAAAGAACCAAAAGCCCTTCTTGATAACCTTACTAATTTCGCCAACAATGAGAAGGACAATATTCCTCTGGATCGTATTCGAAGACTCGAAGAAAAAATTATGACTAATCCAGAGTTTGCCAAGGAAAGAGTCGAGAAAAGTAATGAGGCAGCTAAGTATCTGCACATGTGGATTATGGCTATGTATCAGTACAATAAAATTTTCCTCAAGACTCAGCCACTTCGTGATGAATTGGCTCAGAAGAAACAAGAGCTCGCAGCCAAGCAACTACAATTGCATGAAAAGAAGCGAGAACTTGAGAAGGTTAATGCTACAATTCGTAGTCTACAAGAAATGTACGATCAGAAAATTGCAGAAAAACTGAGTCTTGAAGCCAGAAAAAAAGAATGCGAGTTAAAACTCGATCGAGCTCAAAAACTGGTAGTTGGGCTGAAAGATGAGAAAGAGCGTTGGGGAGTAGAAATTCAAGTTTTATCTCAGGGAGGTGTCTATCTCGCTGGTGACTCCGTCGTTGCTGCAGCCATGGTTGCTTACTCAGGCCCTTTCACATCTGAATATCGACAGGAACTCGAAAATATGTGGATTCAAGAGCTCTCAAAGGAAGGTATTCAACGTTCCGAAAATGTGTCCATGAGAGCCTTCCTTGGAAATCCAGTGCTTACTCAGCAATGGAATATATACGGTCTTCCTAAAGACGATACATCCACAGAAAATGGTATTATTATCAGTGAATCAAGACGTTGGTGCCTTATGATTGATCCTCAGACCCAAGCGAACAAATATTTGAAAAATATGGCCAAAGATAACCCAGGTGGATTCGATGCTGTGAAACCATCGGAACCAGAAAAAACCCTCACTCAGAAGCTCGAAATGGCTATTCAATACGGACGCTGGATCATCTATGAAAATGTGGGTAAGGATCTTGATCCAATCCTCGAGCCAATCCTCCTAAAGCAAACCTCAAAGCAAGGAGGTGAGCTCGTTCTTCCCTTTGGAGGCAAGAATATCACTTACAGCAGTGACTTCCGATTCTTCATGACGACCACAATGCCAAACCCCCACTATCCTCCAGAAACGTTTGTGAAGGTGACTATCATCAACTTTGCGATCACACCAAAAGGTTTGGAGGAACAGATGCTTGCGCAAATTGTCACTCTTGAAAACCCTCAACTTGAACAGAAGAAGATTGAAATCGTCAAAAAGAACGCCGAAGACAGGAAAATGCTACAACAAGTCGAAGATGCTATCCTCAGTTCACTCTCTGCGGCCGAGGGCGACATTCTCATGGATGAGACTCTCATCAACAAGCTCCAGTCATCTAAGAAAACTTCCACTGATATCAACCAAAGAGTGAAAGATTCCAAAGTCACTGAGGCTCAAACCGATAAATCTCGTGAAGAATACAGACCTGTGGCTATCCGTGCTTCGATTCTGTTCTTCTGTATTGTTGATTTATCAAATATCGATCCGATGTACCAATACTCCCTTCAGTGGTTCACGAACCTCTTCCAAATGGCAGTCGGGTATGCTCCAACTTCCAATCAACTCGACCAGCGTCTTAAGAACCTCAATGAGTACTTCACTTACTCATTGTACGAAAATGTTTGCCGATCTCTTTTCGAAAAGCATAAGCTTAACTTCTCATTGATTCTGACTGTAAAGATCCTTGAAGGCGCTAAGGATATGAATCTTCAGGAATGGAGATACTTCTTAGCAGGCTACACCGGCGACGCGAAGGTTCCATCTAATGTGACGAAATGGATCGATGACAACTCTTGGCCGAATATTTGGAGACAATTCTACGGAATGGAGCAAATTGAGAACATGAAAGGCATCGAAAAGCATTTCATGGAGAAACCTGATGATTTCAGAAATATATATGATGCTGTTGAAGCCCACGAAGAGAAACTGCCTGAGCCGTGGGAGAGCAAACTAGATCCATTCGAAAAATTGATCGTACTCAAAGCATTGAGACCAGACAAGTTGAAACAGGGAATTCAAAACTGGATTTCTCTAAAGATGGGTACTCAGTTCATCGAAGCTCCTACGTTCAAGCTTGATAAATGCTTCAAAGATTCCTCAACCACAACTCCTCTTATCTTTGTGCTCTCTGCAGGTTCAGATCCTGTTGCCGATTTCAACAGATTTGCGGAAGAAATGGGTATGACAAAAAAATCAGAAACTATTTCTCTTGGTAAAGGACAAGGCGAAAAAGCAGAAAAGCTTGTTAAGAATTATCAATCAAGAGGAGGATGGGTGCTCCTTCAAAATTGCCATCTGGCTGTCACTTGGATGCCTAAGCTCGAAGAATTGTGCGAAAACCTCAAAGATGACGTGCATCCTGAATTCCGTCTGTGGATGACTAGTATGCCAACACCAGCATTCCCGATTTCTGTACTGCAAAATAGTATCAAAATGACTCTGGAACCACCAACTGGTCTAAAATTGAACCTTCTTCGCTCATACGAAAATATGGATGACAATGAGCTCAACGACTGCAAAAAGCCAGAAGTGTTCAAAAAACTCTTGTTTGGATTCTGTCTCTTCCACGCAATTATTCAAGATAGAAGGAAATTCGGTCCTATTGGATGGAACATTGCTTACGAGTTTACAAATGAAGATTTGGGAGTCTGCAAGAAGCAATTGAAAGTATTCCTGGATGAATATGAAGAAGTTCCATACAAGGTGTTGAACTTTATTGGTGCTGAAATCAACTACGGTGGTCGAGTCACTGACGACAAAGATGTTCGACTGATAAATACTATTTTGGCGATTTATATTAATCCTGATGTAATTCCTCTTACTTAACCCTTTTTCTGACTCTACTCAATCAATTATTAGGTGCTCACTGATGACTATAAGTTCTCAAAGTCAGGAATATACATATCTCCACCAGCGTCAGACCAAGCAGCCTATATCAATTATATTAAGACGCTCCCACTCAACCCTGCTCCTGAGGCCTTCGGATTGCATGAGAATGCGGAAATAACAACTGCTCAGAATGAAATAAGAACCCTGCTTGAAACGATATTGTCAATTCAACCTCGAGCAACCGCAAAAGGTGCCAGATCAAGAGAGGAAATTATTACTGAAATCGCCAGCAACATCGAAAAGAAAACACCAGCGCCTTTTGACTACGAAAGCGTCTATAACAAATATCCTACTGACTATAAAGAGTCCATGAACACTGTATTGGTGCAAGAAATCATCAAATACAACAACCTGCTGACAGTGATGAAGAGAACTCTTGTCGAAGTCAAGAAAGCCCTGAAAGGAGAAGTAGTTATGTCTGAAGAGCTTGAGTTCTTAGCGAACAGTCTTCATGATAACCAGGTAACTCTCCTCCCCCTCTAAACTTTAATTCTGACATTACATCATTTGAAATGAATTAGGTGCCGAAACTTTGGGCTGAAAAAGGCTTCCTTTCCGAAAAGCCGTTAGCATCATGGATTATCGATCTTAATGATCGAATTGAGTTCCTTGCAAAATGGGTAGAAGGTGGCACTCCAAACGTGTTCTGGATTTCTGGTAAACCTTATCGAGAGTTTCATAAGGGTCTTAACGACTTGTTAAATAGGATTTTTCTTCCCTCAGGCATTCATTACTGGCACTCTCCAAAACTATGCACGAAAGCATGTGATTGCTATTGATAGATTGAGTTTCGAATTTAAGATCCTTGATGATACCTCATATCAGGCTATTACCCAGAAACCTGAAGATGGCTGCTATATCTATGGTATGTTCCTGGAAGGAGCTCGATGGGGAACAGAGATTCATGCCCTCACAGAATCAAAGCCCAAAGAATTATATTCTGATCTGCCCTTGATTCAACTTTTACCAGTAGCAGACAGAGTTCAGCCAAAGAGTGGTATTTATAACTGCCCACTATATAAGGTACTTTCAAGAAGAGGTACACTGAGCACGACTGGTCATTCCACAAATTACGTCATGCCTCTCGAGTTACCTTCTAATGAGGAAGAAGCTGTGTGGATTCGTGCTGGTGTGGCCGCATTCCTTTCCTTGAGCTACTAACTTGTACATTCAAAATTATTTTGAGATTGTCCCATTCTCTCTATTGATCTCTATCTAGTATTACATACGAAAATCAAATGTAAGTCCTCTATAGTGAAATTAGAGTCATCCTAAAACTTCGATAAATAATGATTTGACTGAGAAATAATTGCGTTGTATCAACAGAGGGAGAGAGAGTAGTTTAAAAATAAAAAAAATTAAAAAATGAAAATTATTTCTGTGTGGGCATCACACTGTCATTTGTACTGAAAAGTGTATTGTGAAACAAAATAAGTGTGGAATACTTAACAACGAGAATAATATTTCTTATCAGACTTTTGAAACAAGACAACAAAAAAGTTCTCAATAAAGACGCAGTTGGGATCTTTTGCCACTTTTTGATAAATTTTGCCGTGATAACGAATATTCTAGAAACCAAGATGTCTACATATCGCTACAATAAAGATCCTAAGTTAATATGCAATACAGTTTTGAATTCAGAAATCTGATACTAAAAATCATCGTCATCATCTGCCTCTAGCTTGCCTTTTGCTTTCTTTATCATGCTTTCGTCTCTCCAGATCTTGCAGGTGTTATCCTTAGAACCTAACGTGACGAATTAACCCCTATGCTTTATCAGTAATGAATACCTGTAATTATAGTATCTCCTTCATAATTGAAAGCACAACTGAATATTTCATCGGTATGGCCTAAAAAGTTTATATCGATCAAAAGTTTATTTTGGAAAAAGAATTTTTACCCTCAAGGACCTGCAATTCGTCTCCAGTATCCACAGACCAAATACGTGCAGTTTTATCCGCACCAGCAGTTATAATTTTCGTTCCTTGTGGGTTGAAAGAAACTTTGGAGATTTCTCCCTCATGACCTGATAATATAATTAGCATATCGCTTATGGGGTATTCGATGCTACCTGTTAAGATGGCGGTGCAAGCACTAGTATGAACGTTATACACTCTAGCTGTGCTATCTGCACTAGCTGTGACAAGTTTTGTTCCCGTCGAATTAAAGGAAAGGTCCAGAACTTCATCTAAATGTCCACGTAAAGTCTCCACGCATTTTCCGGTACCAAGATCCCAAATTTTGCAGGTTCTATTTACCTTCAGTTACTTCTTTTTTGAATCAATTTCATTTTACCTATCGATGGATCCTGTTGCACAGTATTCTCCTGTGAATTCAAATTGAGTGCTTGAGATTTCACCCGTATGCTCATCTAAAGTATAAATGCAGGCGCCTGTACGAGCATCCCATATCTGAAATCAAAATTATCAATTGGTCAATCAAGACACCATTCATACTTTTGCAGTTGTATCGAAAGATCCCGTGAGAATGCGATCACCTTCAGCATTAAAATGCAAACTGACTATTTCTCCTTTATGTCCCTGGGTACAAAAAACATAATTAATAAACTTTTCCTTCTTTCACTCTATTTACTTTCAGAGTGGCAAGTTCTTTGCCAGTTTCTACATCCCATAATTTAGCTTTGTTATCCATTGAACCCGTAGCGAGTAAGACACCATGAGGATCAAAAGATAAACAAACAATTTCGAATTCATGTCCTGTCAGTGTATGGCAAAGGATTCCTTTATTTGCATCCCAAATCTAAAAATACACAATATCACGAGTTTGTATTTCAGTTGCATAAAATAAAATACCTTGGCTGTCTTGTCAAATGATCCGGTAGCTATTTTGTCTCTAAAATTTGAAAAAAAATGTCAAATAAAGAAACTGCGGATTTGAAAATTCTTACCCAAAAGGATTGTTGAATGCAATTGTATACACCACATTTTTATGGCCTTCAAGGGTAAATATTTCCTCACAGTTATCAGTTTTCCACACTTTGCAGGTACGATCATAGCTTCCGGTAATGAATCTATTATAAATTCATCAAGTTAACAATCGTTCAAGCAAGAGGAAGTAATGAAGAAATCATAAATTTGAACTTCGTTTTACCTATCTCCCGATTTGTTGAAGGCAACGTTCGTAAGAGGCAGCAAATGTGCTTTCAAGGTTTTATATAGAGAGAAAGACTGGACTTTCTTCGATTCAAGCTTATCGATCAGCTCTGAACAGTATTAATCTCGATCCGAGAAGTTAGAATTTTTTACTGTTGATGAGGGCCTTTAATTGAGGTTTTTTGCTCTCAGAGATAATGGGTTCTTCAAGAACTATCTCATTGACCAATTGATCTACATTCGTTCTGATAGCAAATAGATTGGATTATCTTCTTCTGAACAAGACTAAAGAAAAAGAGTACTCTAATGATAAATTTAGAAGATCAATCGATTTGGTTTCTTTCTCGCCGTTGCTTTTCAAGTATTCAAGCAAGATTCCAGGAGGATAGTAGCGGAGAAGAAATCTTTTGAGCTTCATCTTTGTTTAATTTTTTGAAATAAATAAATTTCCAAATAGTAAGGGGTCTAATTTGAGTGCCTTAAAGTAAAAACAAAACGCACACACTTTACAAGTTTCAAGCCTCTACTGGAGCAGAAATTACCCAAATGGGTTTCTTGCAGCCAACTTCTCTTCTAACGTTTATTTCTGGAATAATAAACTGAGAAATTCATTACTTCATCGTGAAAAGAATCATAGAGTGTCCATTCAGAAGCTAATACCAGATTCGAGAATTTTCAATCACATTCATAGAGGATCTATTTGTTCTGCGACTACACCCACATATCTCTTGATTGAAAGCCGAGGTTTTCAGTGGCATGCAAAGTCAGAAGGAGTAGGGCTTCTTCAAGTAAGATAGAAGCATTCATCTCTCTCTAAGAGACTAGGATATATTATAAGGCTAATTAGCTTCTGAATATGTAATTTAGTCCCGGGGTTGATTTTGAAGGCACAGAATTTAAATTGGAAATCCATTAATTTTAAAAACAGATATTTTACGAATCACTATCTATTTGGTAGAGTTCTAATGGATGAGTTGAGTAAGATGGAATTCTTCTAAGCCAGGAGAAATATATGTTTTCTGCTTCATTTTCAATCTCTTTGATGAAAAACATTCGGCATACCTTGTGAAAATTTAAATTTTACGATGCAGAAATCTGTCAAAGCCCTCTTAATTCCAGAATAAATTGAAAATTCACAAAATTTAGATTTCCCACTATATTTCAAGGAGTTGTAGATGTTTCACAATAACCGTTGATTTTCGGAGGTCTCTCAAGAAATTAAAAGATATTTTCTGTTGCAATCAAGATAATTTGTTTGATTCAATGATATCAAATAATATTTGTGTTCTTAAATGAAAAAAATTTATTTGTCGTACTCTTTCTATACTTGAGTCGAGAAGAAAAATGATTTTTGAAAATTGAAGAATTGATTTTTCTATCCCAGTGATATAATGAATGACTGTCGAAATTTCTATCAGTTTCGAAACTGGAAATCCAATCATTTTCTCTGGCAAAGTTAATATATGCCCCTAATGTTTTCAATAAGAGATCAAAATTTGATATAACAATGGCAGATATTTGATTCTAGTCTTCTCTGAGTTTGAGCACTTAAGAAATTTGAAGTACCTATTGGTTCCATCTTAAGCATAATGAGCAATCAGGTCACTTTTAATATTACCGTGAAACCTTACAATAAACTATGCACAAGCATTGATATTCACCAATGCGGTCGAACATTGCAAATCTGACGAATTCCAGCACTAAAATCCGAGGTCAAAGAATAAGTTTTTCACGCATTTTACATTTTACTGTTCAAGGCGAACTCAAAAATTGACAATTTAAATAAATTAAAAAAAACCGTCAAAAATGGCTTTCCGTCAATGGTTAATTTTGAAATAAATCACTTCGCCAATTCATTATTATTGCCAAAGATTAAGTTGAGAAATGTGTTTTCTTGTCAACAAACTTTACAAAAATGGGAAACAAGCTTTCTCACAGGAGGACTAAAAAAAAATGGCTTCAAGAATTTCTCTTCTCAAGCCTTGGCTGTCTTGAAAATATTTATAGCTTCTGCTGAACAAATAAATATTGTTTTCCAAAATCATTTTGGATTTTTCAAGAATTACAAACATAGCAATCCGGACTACCTCTTGGTGATTGGTATTCTGAAAGTTGGATTCTTTCAAATAGTAAGAAACTGGTTTCGTTATGCTGAAAAATTCGAGAACAATCTTTAAATTTTTGTATCAATAGTTTCCAGAATTTTGTTAAGCCAAATTTAAGGTTTATGATAGAGACCTCATCAGTTTTCAATAGATGATTTCAGTGGCATAAGACCAAAATAGTTCGAAGGCGAGCCTTCATGGCTGGCAGCCCTCACTCCAATATACTTTCTTTGTGATGGAGAATACCATTTCTTTGGTAAAATTGAAAGTAACACTAGTCTGATCAGATGATGAATTATTCTGCTAAGAGGGCCCAAATTATTGATGTCATCAAATATTTTCATACTTGTTTGATCAAAAAGACTGTCTCTCCTTATCTAATATCTTTATTCATTTCTTAAGTCTAGGTAAGTCGCTTCTTAAGCCTGAGAGAATGAATACTCAAAGAAAAAGAAAAATATCAGACAAAAGCAAAAAACATTAAAGAGATTCGCGTACGTCAACTTTAAATGAATGTTCAACCATTTTCATCTCTTGCGCTTCCTTTGGCGCTTGAAACTTCTCCATCCTCTTGACACCTCTTGTCATTTCAATTTTACCCAAATCTTCAACTCTCATTGATTCATCAGCAATCTTCGTGTCCTGAACCCGTGACATATCCTTTTTCCTCCTACATTTAGAAACAAGAGGAACCAAGGCCTTCCAATAAGTTAGGTAGATGAGACTAAGGATTCCAAGGATACTCGTCCAAAAGCCTCCCAGGGTCGAAAGCAGGTCGAGGTATTTTTTGTATGATATTTTGGTAGATTGAGCCAAGGGATTGACTTTAAACTTCAAGGACACACCACTGTTCGAACCGAGAGAATCAAATTTTTTATTTACATGGATCTTCCGATAAAAGGTTTCAGCATTTGAGAATTGAGATTTTGATTTGATGTAATAATCTTGGACTTGGAATTCGTAGTGATACTCTTTGTCATTCGAATTCATACTTTCGAAGAATTCTGTTGTGACGTACTCACCATGACCGGTTGAGTAATCGATTTGCACACTAGTCAAGGTGAATTTCAAATCGATATGTTGTACACCCACATCTGGATCATTTGATTTAATTAAGAACTCTGCAAACGTCAGTGATGAACCAAATTTCGAAAATTCAATTGCGAAAGGATAGCTCCAGTTTTTTCCAGTGTAACTTTCAGTAGAATATGTCCATGTAGATTGATCATAGATCCCCATCTGAGCTGGAAATTCATTGTACGATTCCAAGCTCTTCACATTATTGTATGTAAAGGCAACAACGTTTGGATTAGATGTACAATCAAGAGGGCCAGTTTGAGAAGCCGTTGACGAGTAAAAGCAACCAACGCTGAGACTCCAGTTCATTGATTGGAGTGAGAGAATCCCAGGCAGGGTGGTCGCATCGCGGTCTTCCATAGATACAATCGGGGTTGAAACATCATAAGCAACGATGCTATATATGCAGTATGCAGTGAAACCCAAAATCCAGAGAAGGCCCAAAACGGCTCCGCAGAGATTCTTGGCTTCCTTGGCAGAGTCTTTGATTTGAGTAAACAAGTCAAGTTTTTCGAACTGATTTTTCATTCTTTTAATTATTTTATTATTTTTTGAGACTTGAGTGCTTATATGCATTTCGGCTAGATTTTATTGATAAAATTATTGAATGAGATCAGCAATCCATAAAAACAAAAAACCCCCATCGTAACGTTTGGAAAAATCTACAATAAAAGAAAAGACATCTGCTCTCGAGAGAAAAAAGTAGATTGAGCAACAGAGTGATCAGACAAGAAAATGGTAATTCAATGAGGAGAACTTTGGAATCAGAGACTTTGTAGGCAGAACTTTAATATATTATTTATTATATTTGGTCACGTTTATCTCTATTAATTTTAAGAGTAGTGGCCCACCTAGAGATTCAAGACATATTAATTTTGACGAAGAGACCACTATCAGTGACTTATCGTTTCATCACTGAGAGATTTGCGGAAATCTATAATAGGATTTCGGTAGACAATTTAATTCGAGAAATAAATTTATCTTGCGAGAGAAAACCCCACTGTCGGAAAAACTTGCTAATATTATTGGATGAATGGGAAAACCGTAACACGAAGTACAGAGGTTTAGGTTTGGGGTAATCCAGGCACTTGAAGTTAGATGTAAAAAACATTAGCACATTCGAGCCTTAATTAATCACGTAAACTGTATCTCACCAAAATTATTTGCTCATAACATTATCCATGGGCTCATCAACATTGTTAGACGCTTTTCACTAGACGGAGAAGGTTCTCAAATATTTCAAAAAGGGTAGGTGTTGATGTGGTGAAGCATTCGGAATGGGAATTTTGAGTTTACTGAATGTTTTCGCATAATCAGTGAAGTTGGATCTTTCACAACACAAGTTGCACTGGGAGAATTGAAAGAAATGAAAAATATAAGCAAAAACAAACAAAAAAAAAAATCCTTTTTGCTCAAATAAATTTATTCTGCTGAATTCTTTATTTCTTTAGGATAATAGATGCTGCTACTAAAGTTAAAATTCTTGCACTGGAGCGATGTCACTCTAGGCCAGTCCCCAGACTTTTGTACCTAACACTATAAATCTATCAATATACTTTTACATCTCTCCTCACTGCCAGGATAGAGGTAGGATGAAGAAATCGAATAAAAAGCATCAAAATCATTACATGGTGGGGGCAATTTCCCACTCAATAGTTTAGAAGCACTCTCCTAGAAAAAAAAAAGGCGCTTCAGTTGCGCATTAACTTCCTTATCATCACTCAGTATTCCAAGGAAAACGTTGCATCAAATCTTTCTCTCTCATTTATTGTGTAGCAAAAATCGTATTTGGACTTTCAACAAATGTTGATAGAACCCTTTTTCCATTTCGAATTATTTCGATGACTGAGGAAGAGGAAAATAACACATGGTGATAATTTACTTAGCGATGGATGTAAGTGATGGTAATCTCAAGGATCCTTGGACAATATTTAGGAATACAAATATCTTTACTTAATTTTATTTGGCACTCAGAATGGAGAGCAACAATAAAATACGGGCATCGACAGACTCGCAACTTCTAACTAAAATAGAAAACCAAGTACATTCTTTTTCAAAAAAGAGCGTCTGAACATGATTAATATGTTTGAAGTTTGCAAAACTTAAGTCCTTGACAAAAAAACTACCAGAATTTGATGAAGAAGTAACAAAGCGTGACGGTCTTATCCAAAAACTACTTCAGGATATTAAAGTAATCGCAAGATTCTCTTCTATTGTAACAGCCAATTAGTCCAGTGACGAGGTTCCTGTGTGTTTGACTGAGAATGTGTTATTTGCGATGTACAATGACCTGAAACAGTTACAACAGAAGATGCAAGCGAAACTGAAATTTAAAATGACCGATGTTAAAGCTTTTGAAGAGCGCTACAAGTTGCTAAATAAACCATTAGTAGCCTACTACGATGAAGAAATAAAGCTATTGAAAACAGTGGTTAAACCTGCAGATGATATCAGTACATTCCTTCAACAAGTTTAAAATGAATCTTACAAAACACCTTCTCATGCAGCTATTGATGATCTCGCTCGATTAGATTTCAGGATGCTGAACTACACCGTTCAAGATCTCTGCAATTTTGCTTTCGATATCCTACGCGTTCTGAATATTCATTCTTCGTTCTCAATGAAGGATCAGTTATTGCTGAACTTAATTACTGAGATTGCACATAACTACAACACCATCTCATACCATCATTTTACTCATGGATTCTCTGTCTTCCAAGTAATATCAAATTTTTTCTTTTGTTGAAGCGTAAACACGTAAAAATCAAACTAGACCTTCTTCACATCCTCTCAAAAATCAAATCTAAAAACCTATCTGAAAGATCACGAACTTTTTATTGCTCTTATATCCGGACTCGCTCACGATTTAGGCCATAGTAAAACACAATTTTTGCAGCAATTAGATAAAATAACCACTCAGAGGGAGTAAATAACGGCTGGCACACTAAAAAGAAATCAGAGCTCTCAATCGCTTATGCGGATACCGCTATACTTGAAAACTTCCATATTTCAGTTTTCTTTCAAATATTGAAAGAGCATCCAGAATATGATTTTTTCCAATTAATCCCGGATGTAAAGGTAATCCGTGAATTTTTTGATATAGATTAACTTTCTTCTCTTTCTGAAGGCACGAGCTGACCTGAAACATCTATTCATTACTAATATCCTTGCCACAGACATGGCAAAACATGCGAAGTTTATTTCTAAACTTGCAAGTAAAAACGCAGCAACTTTTCAGCAAAACGAGAAACTGAATCAGAATCTTGAAATTTCAGAAACTTTAAAAGAGAAAGCTTTTGATCCAGAACGGGCTGAAGATAGAAAAGTAATTTGATGAAATGATAAAATCGCATAAATCTGATGTTTTTGGCTAGCTACTCTCAAATGTCATGGTACATGCTTGCGATCTCAACACGCCGTGCCTTCCTTTTGATATTTATTACCCATGGGCTATATTAGTTTCTCAGGAGTTTGATTCTCAGGTATTAAAAAAATATTAAGAAGCCTGAATTCACGTTCCACTCATAAAAAAAGACTTGTAAAGAAGAGAAACATGGACTTCCGGTTACTGAATTCCTGAAAAACCGAGATAAAACCGCAGTCATCAATGGGCAGTTCTTCTTTGCAAGTAATAATGTTTCACGCCGGTGATTTTCACTTTGCTCTAGAATTTTTGGCACTTCCATTGTGGTCAGAGGTAGTGCTATTACTCCCAGGATTAGCCGAATTCACGGATAATCTTAACGAAAATATCAAGAGACTCGAAGAGGAAAAGTCGAAGCTAAAGGCTGTATAATTAATACAATATCATTAGATCAAGCAGTTAAATGCAAGAATTATACAATAGTATCGAGCTCTCTTTTCCCAAAGGAAATTTGTATTCACAAAATATTAAAATAATAATAAGACTTGATCAAAGTGCCATTCTGCTAGTCTTTAGTGATTCTCATTCAAAATTTTTTGAAAATAACAAATAATGAAGTCTTTAAATTTGAAACTATACCAAGTGGTGATAATCATGGCTTCATTATCATACTACTCTTACATTTTTTCTGTGTTTCTTCATTCTAAATTCCCAGAAAAGAATAGGATAATATAGATGATCACCAACTATAACAATTGCTGTTATGGTGTATCAACATCAAGTTTGAAAATGATAAAAAATCATCCATATAGGTTTAATGGAGTTGATGCACGAATAGTTTAATGTTGAGAAGTTAGGGGTTTTGGAAATTTCTGATTTCTATTTTATCGTTTCTTCAGATCTAAAGTCTACAATAAAGGAATTTTTTAAATGATAAATCGAAAACATATTCTCCTCATTGCCCTTGTTCGTGCCCTGAACACATTCTCAATCATAACATTTGAGCACCCAGACGAGTGTTACCAATCCCAGGAAATTGCGCATGCAGATATTTTTGGAAGAGGATACCGGAGTTGGGAATGGACAACCTCAAACCCGATCCGCGGACCATTATACATTTTATTATTCTATCCACCTTATCTGATCTGCAAGCTTCTTGACATTCAGAATCCAAATATTGTTGCTCTCGCGCCCAGAATCTTGCAAGTTTGCATTTTAACACTTTTTGACGTATTCTTTATCAAATGGGCAACTAAAAAGTCCGGAATTGGTTCTGTGAACCTTTGGATGATCATGCTGTACACAACTCAATTTTCCATCGATAGTTTTGCAAGAACTTATATTAATACCACCGAAGCGGCATTCTTCATGATAAGTCTGTACTTCTGGGAAAAAGGAGATGACTACGAGAATGTTAGCTTGTTTTTCATTGGGCTGAATTTTACTCTGAGAATCACTTCAGTTGCAATTTGGCCTTGGTTCGGCCTTGCTCGCTTTTGGAAATCCCGAAATAAACTGAGAATGATCATCAAATATCTCATATCATTTGCCATCATGGTGGGTGCATCAATTATAGTGGACTCTCTCTACCATAAAAGATTCACTTGCTCATTTGTCAATTTTGTCCGATTTAACTTCTTGTCTAACCAGGCTGATATTTTTGGAGTGCAGCATTTCACGTGGTATCTTGACACTGCAATTCCTCGAATGGATGGATACTGGTTAATTTTTGCCATTCTGGGGTTGTGGTTGCTAAAAAAAAATATCATGATCGATCTGATGGCAAATGCCTCTGAAATTCTTCTTTTAAGCACTGTTGGTCATAAAGAGGTGAGATTTCTGGCGAAGCAGTTGCCATTCCTGATCTTGCTCTCTGGAGTAGGAGTTTGGCGATGTTGGCAGATAGTTAAAAAGCGCAACCTTTACAAGCTGCTTTTCTTAGCTCTCTTTTCAATCATCTGCTCATATCATGTTTTGGGAGCATATAAAGATTTAAGAGTTCATTGGAGAGGTTCGGTGGAAGTAATGGAATACATCCGTAACCAAGAAGATATCAAGGCTGTTGGAATGATTGGTCCGTTTTTGGGACATCCTGGCATATCTTTTCTACATCGTCAAGTAGCTCTCATATTCTCCTTGGATTCAATGAAATATCCGCTGCAATCATTGGAATATTTCATTCGTGAGTCTCAGCGTTACATACTTATTTATCAACCATCTCTTTCTCAGGAAGTTTTGCAGGTTCTTGAAGGAAATGGCTACAAAAGTGTGATTAGAACTGACTGGACTTTGTTTGCTCGGTAGTTTGAACCGAGGAAGGAGATTAGTGTCGTACAATTTTAGTATCAGTACTTGATTTACAGTTGACATTTTTTCTCCGAAGTACATAGCAAGAAGTAAAAAAATCCTTTCATATTGAAAATATATAATCAAGAAGGATAACTTTCATGCTAAAAATCATAAGAACATAGAAATTCATACTCAAATACAGAGAATCTGAGGGAAATTATTCATAATTAACCTTATGAGCTCTTTTTTTTTTATTATGATAAGCATTTGCACTCTTTCAGTGAAAGTTCCTGGAAGAGCATCTAGATATGACAACCTATCACCATCAAGAACATAGGCCATTGCTAATTCAAAAATATCTTATTTAGAAGGTTTCCAACACTAAATTCCTTCTCGTTTCGTTTACGGATACGATATATTTCTAATTCTCTGTTTGTTGTTTATTTTAAATATGTAACTATTGTCTGTCTGATTTTACTTACACCTAATTTGAGAAGAGAGGCA
>ENA-UOUE01000156-UOUE01000156.1-compost-metagenome-genome-assembly--contig:-NODE-156-length-55115-cov-12.072822_pt1 | contig 55115 bp, 77 predicted proteins | sample MGYA00238146_ERZ747223 | MGnify/ENA primary metagenome ERZ747223 (study PRJEB28781, sample SAMN06268865) | compost metagenome | isolation source: single cell | place: USA: California, Emeryville, Joint... | reverse complement strand
TTCGAAAGAGACTACACCCTCTTGATAAGTACCTTAAAATATCAACACTTTATTCTCTAGAGATATAAGTTTCATCATAAATAATTTTTTGTATATCAATATTTCTGACACGGGCACTACCTGCTCTAATTAATTGATTAATTCTCTTTAGCCCGCTGGAAAATCGCTTTGGAAAAAAATTAAACGCTCTTATATTCAGTTTAATTCAAAACTCTATCGACGAGCCTGCCTCTCACCTATTAAGGACAGCTGCTCCAGCAGCATTATAATAAAATAATTTAATTCAGAGAAAAAAATCGTAGAACACACAGCTTAAATGGCAAGAACCAAACAAACGGCAAGAAAGTCCACTGGTGCCAAGGCGCCAAGAAAGCAGCTCGCCTCCAAGGCAGCCAGAAAGAGCGCACCAGCTACCGGTGGTGTGAAGAAGCCTCACAGATATAAACCAGGTACCGTCGCCTTGAGAGAAATTAGAAAGTATCAGAAGTCCACCGACCTTCTGATCCGCAAGCTTCCTTTCCAGAGACTCGTCAGAGAGATCGCCCAAGAGTTCCAGAAGGAACTTCGTTTCCAATCATCCGCGGTCCTCGCATTACAAGAAGCCGCTGAAGCCTATCTTGTTGCTCTCTTTGAAGACACTAACCTCTGCGCCATCCACGCTAAGAGAGTCACCATTATGTCCAAGGACTTGGCACTCGCCAGAAGAATCCGTGGCGAGAGATTCTAATAACGATATCTTGTTAAATTACTGAGGGAAGCTCAGAGAAGACACATGGTAATTGAGTCCTGGAGTAAAGGATAAGGTCGTCCTGAAAGGAATTTTCTTCTCAATTTGATAGCTGTTTAAGATATCGACTTATAATTTATGTAAATAGCATGGTCTATACAATATACATGACTAGATTCATACCTGAGAGTCAACCCTTCATGATAAACTGCGTATTATTTGAGAAAATTCGAGCTTCCTCCTTTCTAGAAATAACTAAATTTAGACTTTGAAATTTTGGAATAGCCAGTATTTCCGAATCGGTTAAAAAAATCAAGGGTTTTGGCAACAAACACTGTCTATCATTTGAAATTTAAAACATGAAAATTGGCGCTAATTAATGACACGGCAGTTGATTAATCAATGGAAGAAATAAATCTGAACTTAGATGACCTGTAGTGGCAATTCCATTCATGTATAACAGCAACTATTTATCTGTCTAGTGCTCATGACAAGGGTTTGCTTTTTGTTTTTTTCTAGCAAAGCAATCTCAAGCAAGAGAGCATTCTTGATATTTGAAATTATCAGATGTGTTAACAACCAGTCTAACTTATGTTTTGAAAGAATATAAGACTCTGGTAATAATAAAAACAGAGCACATTGGCAATTAATGACTTTTACTCAAAAAAAAAAAAGATATACATCTTTTACAAAATCCTCAAGGTTTATTTTTTTTCACCTTTCTTTTTCTCCATAGCCTTTGCGACCTTCTGGTAGTGACTTTCTAACTCTTTCGCCTTCATTTTCTTATGTCCTTGCTGCTGCTGGCCTTCTTTCTTTTCCTTAACTTTGAGTTTCATGGCCTTGATCGTATCAAAATCAAGAGGTGCTGCCTGGAAACACTCCATGTAGGAATCATCTTCCACGTCAGCTAATGTCTTGATTTTCTTCTCTTCTCGGCCTTTAAGCATCTTGAGAACGTCAGCGTTATCACCTTCTTCCGGTATGATCGAGCTCTCAAGATCATTGAAAATAGCCTTGAGATCCTTCGGTTTGTCAGTCTCAATTTCCATTTTCTTCTCTTCAGGAACTTGAGCCTTTGCCCCATTCTGCGCGGGTATTCCCTTATTTATTGCAATATCAAGCTTCGGAAGCTTGCTTTTATCGAAATCCTTTGCAACATCCTTGAAAATCGCATCATCATCAGAATCATCAGACGCTTGCGCTTTTGCAACCGGTTTTGGTTCCTCTTTTTTCCGTGGAAACACTCCGTTGTTTTCCTTATAAATCCGCAGCTCTTCTAAAGCAGAGATGACGTCATCATCCACATGATCAAACATTCCTGTGTCAATTCTATCTTTGTTGCCTCGACGAGTCACGATTTTGGGTAAATGTTTTCCGAACTGCGGGTTCAGGTCGAACTCATACACTGTGTTCCCATCAAAAATAGAAGAAGTGCTTGGCTTTACTTCCTCCTTGGCGCTCTCAAGCAAGTACTGATACAATTTTACGGCCATAGGATCTTTAATAGTAGCTGTATTCATCTTTTTAAGCTTTTTTGTAATGACGTCTCCAGGATTGCTCGAATTTAGCTTCTTTATTGTTTCTGAGGCCTGGATGAGTTTGGCTTGGAGGTGCTCTGGCAGCATCAAATTGCCTAAAGGCTTATTAACTGGAGGTTTTTTTGGGATGCTCTCGCCTTCTTCGGCTTGAAGTTCTTTCTCCAAAAGCCCGAAATCGAGACCTTTGGTAAAAATTTTGGCTCCTGTTTGCATATCACTGATGAACGCGGCTTCCTCCTCGCCTTCGATTAGCCCCGCGCGACGCTCTGCAGCACGATCACGATAGTTTGCGTCAAGTTTTTTCCTCTCCTCGAGCTCCTTTTCATCCAATTCGAGGCCCTGTCGAAGCAGTTTGTTTTGGTCTGCAAACTTCAAGTCATCTTTGCCTTTGCGATGTCCTCCTCGATACGCAGGTTTTTTTGACATGAGAAAACAAATGAAAAAATTCGAAAAATAAAGGATATAATAAACAATTAGATTCACTTCTTAGATAAATGAACAGTTAGTTGATACAGCGTCGAAAACTAAAAGAGGTTCTTTTTTTGTTTCCTAGTCCTACAAGCCACTAGATACAGCATCGTTATTTAAAAGCTCTGGCAGGCAAAACTGCAACGGAGCTATTGAAAATTATCATTCACAGACTTATTGATTAAATGTTCTTTGTTACAAATCAGATTTTGAGGAGATTTGAAAGCCATATGAAGGTTGTTTTTTTTTTTGTCTCAGTGCTATGTACATCAAGCTGAAACGGCTGTCCAATCTGTCGTACAATTACATTATCAGTTAATTATCAACTTATTGAATCAACAAAAAGTGAATTATTGCATACGTCTAATTCCGGCCAGATGCTTCTTACGACTTTACGGCTGATTATTTAGACTCAACATATCAAATTATTTTTAATATCTGACAAATTTACGCTAAAACAAACAATCAACAAGACACTACTACCCCCAAAATGGAACCTGCAACAGTTCGTCAAGAGCTCATTGATGCCCATTACTTCGGAGTCAATACCGCCAGATACTGCTCCACGCTAATCTACGACGGAGATAAATTATTAGTTCCCATTGGAACTAATATCGTGCTTTGGGACACCAAATCATTCACCAGACTTCAAACCATTAAAGAATGCCAAAGCAGCATTTCTTGCCTCTTCGAGAACTCTTCCGTTATAGCTGCAATCTGTGACAACGCAAGCATCGTTTTCTTCGATAAGAAAACGCTGAAGGTCGTCGACAGAATAAACGGAAAAGGGAAACAATGTAATGCTGGAGCTCTGAATGAAGATTTCCTCGCGATATGCGCTGATGAATACGGCAAGGAAGGCTTAACAGAAGTCTACGATATTAGATGCTTCAAAAAGGACGGCCCAAAGAAAGGCATCGAACTCGTCTTTAGTTTAGAAGGCTCTTACCAATACCCTGCGCTCACTGACAACGGCACTATGTTTATTGTTAAAGAAAAAAAGATACCTGAGCCAGGGGTCAAACTAGAGGACTTGATGGTCGATCCCGCCACCTGCAAAGGACCTCAAGAGCGAAAGGCCTATAAACTTGAATACACATACCACAACTTCAGCTTAGAAACGAAGAAGGAGACCTGTGACGCTGTAGCCGGTGGGATAGTTTCTGATATGATTAACGGGACGTCGAATTCGAAAGATCGCGTTGGATTGGTTTACCTCAACAGACAGATTGTCATTCTGAATTCAAAGACGCTCGAGATTCTCTATCACATCAATATCGCTGGGGCAGGTGGCATTGTTGCCTCGACATTCGATGGATATAGAATGTTTTTCTGTCCTGCTGCAAACTATCTCTTCGAAATAAAAACCGAGAAGGGTCTCAACCTTCCTGGGGTTAGTCCTATTGATTACAAGAACTATGTGAATAAAGCGGATGACCCGAATTTCCGCTCGTTTAAGTTGGATACAGCTGGATTAGATCCAACTAATCATTCGTTTAATTGGATAAATAAGTACGAGACGGCTGTGACTTGCAATCAAGAAGGGAACTTCTTGCTTAATTTCAAAGAAAGAAATGTCAAAGATGTATCATTGTTCGGGATCACCTGCTGCGGACTTGCGTTGTCTCATGTAACAATAACTCTTCGTGCTTATTTTTGTTAATAATAACGCGTGATGCGTAATAAATAGAGCGCCAAGATGGTTGCAGGAGGCGACTTCGGCGGAAATCTCATGATATTCAGTACGGAATCATCACTTGATAGCAACGAGCCTCTTTATAGAGCCCTTGTGGTAATAATAATTTTCGTTGGTAATTATTCAGAAGTTAAATAGATGGATAACAGTCGTACATTGGTGTGGGATACTGAAGACAAATCCATAATAATCGGAGGACTTTCAGGACAGATCTACCGCTGGTATTTCGAAAACCCTGAAGCAGAGCCTGAGCCTGTGATCCAAGTGCAAGGCAGCGTGATGAACATGAAAATCAAAAGTAAATGGTTATTAATATATCACTAATCGCTTAATAATCAATCATATACAGCCTACAAAAGCGAAAAAGGGCTCTCTGAGAGTTATTTACTAGTTGGCACAGGAGAAGGATTCTTTTATGTTTTTAAAGATAACGACGGCGTGCTCCAAAGCGCAGGAAAGTTCCTCGCTCATGCAGCTCAGACTGACAATGAAGATCTCAAATTCGGATCACTTAGTAAGAAGCTACTTTTTATTGAGTTATTTCAATGGGAAATAGAGCATTATTCGGAGATATGGTCGGTGACATTGTCCCCTAATACAAAGGAGGAACTCGTGACAGCCAGCGAAGACCAGTCTTGCCGAGTGTGGAACACAAGTGAATTTTATAAAACCGAAGGGGCTGATGCAAAGGACCCGAAGGCTGATCGACTTCATACACTCACAGGCCATACTTTAGCAGTTACCAGCGTCGACTGGAAGGTAGCAGTTCCGTTGTTACCACGCTTATTTTGACATCTTTAGGTCATGAATGAAACGCTGGGTGAGATATTTATCTCCTGTTCAGACGATCATCATATTCGAGTCTACGACCCGAAGGCAGGATTCAAATTCTTGTACGAAGACTACACTACCAAATTTACAAGACAATGGCATACGCTGACCTACCTGGCCTTGGAACAGGTAAAAATCGTTTATATGACACTGAGTTGAGGTTTGGGGATATAGGACGGGCATAGAGTCGCCATTGGCGCACAAAACGGCTACTTGTTCATTTATGACTTGGTGCAGAGAGCGTTTGTTTTTGCGAACCAAATACATTTAGGAAGCATTGAAGGACTGGATTGGAAGAAAGATGTTATCACAACTTGCTCTGCGGATAATACTATTAGTGTTATTAGATTAAGAAAGCCTTAGCTATAAGGAAGTACATAATAAATATTTCGATTTATTAAATACATGAAGTCAGCAGGATAGGTATGTTTATCATTCTATGACCCCAAAGCAATACAATTTATGAATTCTTTCTCCTAACTACTTCTGTCACAGAAAAATACTTTCTGCAGCTTGTGAACAATGCCTTCCGATTTCGATTAGATCGAAGCAGTCTTAAGTCAAGAAGTTGGAATTGAGTGAGACTCATTAGTAGACACTACGTCGTGTAAGAGATTTGAAATTGAGATTTTGACTTCGTTAATATTGAGTAAATTCCATTTGGAATTTGATACTGCTTATTTCAGAACTTTCAAAAAGGGATCGTAGCTTTTTTTTAATTTGCGGATATATAAATGCTATTTTACTGAAATTTTTTTTGGACGAGTGATTCCTTTGCGAAAATTAAGATATTGTAAACACTATGAAATTTCTTTGCATTAATCGAGCTGATGTTTGAAAGGTCTGCAAACCAAGCTGAGCAGATCTGAAGAAGCCGTGAAAAGAAATGCACCTTAGGTGGCCATTTACACAAACGCATGCAAATAAAATCAATCAGGATTAACATTAGCAGCGAAGCCTCAAAACAAAGGAATTTATCAGGAATCGTTTGCTTGGTTCATTCGGGCATACATAAGAAGCAGATAGATGCATCTAGCTTCTACTACTACTTTTCCTAATTAAAAAATATTTTAAGATCGTCCGAAAGAACTATATTAAAATTTAATGACTGGAATACGTGGTATCCTCATGAACTTGACCGGAAACACTAAGGTTTTTGGTAAGCTAGCAATTTAGAAGTTCTCTGTACTGCAGATTGCGGATTCAGAAAGCAAAAATTTCGATGGTCTAAGTGTCTGAACTCACAAAATCTTAAGTAGCATTAATTGCTATTTATCAGAAAAGGTTAGCAATAAAGAATATTTAAAAAATATTTTCTGAACGCAATCAGGGACAATTTCTGCATGTCATCTGCAAGACTTACATGGTTCCTAGGCTTCAAAGAGTCAAATTTGCAGGCTAAATATTTCCAATATGAATCAGAGCAGTTTCTGAAATACAAAAGCGTATGCTTGAAATGGCTTGTCTTCTATTGTATCTCAACCTGCCTGCAAAACATCTTGGAGTTCACTCTATCCATCGAAAATGAAGCTTCAAGGCCATTCTACATAGCAAATATCGTTTTGACAGCCACCGCCCTATTTGCACTCGGGATTTCTCTTCGGCTACTCGATGTAGCTCACGTTAAAGCAGTATTCGCGTTTAAAGTCACGCTCTTTGCACTCGCTGTGACTTCATCTGCGTTGAGCATCTGTCAATATTCAATGTATTCAAACAATTCAGAGCGGTTCATGATGTTATTAATGACGCTTTCGCTACAGCAAACCTATATTTTTATCACTCATGAAGGGTCTTTGAGGACGCTATTTAAACTGTTGCAAGCAGTTTTCATCCTCGTGTTCAACTATGATCAATTCGGTTTTGTTGCTGGTTGGTTCCGACTGCGAGTACTCTTTGGTTTTGGGAGCTCAATGGCATTTGTTGTTCTCATGTGTTATCTGATGGCAAGGTCGAAGAGGCTGCTCTTCTTGGAGCATGATGATTGGAATCAAAAGGAGAAGATTTGGAAACAAATTTTTGATTGTTTGCCGCAAGGCGCAGCGATAATCGATCCAGAATACAATATCAAATTCGACAATGTCGCTTTCAAAGAACTCTTTGGCGAGTCGTCTGAAAGCGAAAAGATCGGAATTCTTGACCAAGTAATGAACCAGGTCTCACTCCGTCGGGATAGAATCAGAGACAAGACTCCGCGTCAGCTATCAGGATATTTAGACACACCTCTCGAGCATGTAAAATTTGTTGAACTTTTCTCAGTTTTTGAAACCTGATTTGTTAGGCTGCTTCAAAAGGCTCAGAGTACTTCGACCGTGTAGACAGCCCCGACTCGATCCAGACTAACAAGAGAGATAAAACGCTTCGGTCTTTCAGAAGTCTTATCAATTACGTCACCGGCGAGTCTACCGCGAGAGAGAATTCGAGTCTAAATGCTTTCAAGTCAACCCATTTTTTCACGTTTGACTCGAAGATGAGGAATAAAACCCTCGAGATAAAGGTAGCAAAGTCTTGTCTGGAGGGAAAGGACGTCATCATTGCGCTCTTTACAGACACGACCGATCGAGAGCTCATCGCGAAGTTAAATGAGGTTAATGAATTCAAGGATAACTTGCTCTCCACAGTTTCTCATGAGCTGAAAACCCCTCTGAACAGCAGCATGTTAATGATATCGAATTCACTGATGAGTGCGGAGCTCCCTTCTGAAGTCAAGAGCTATCTCACTGATTCATTAACAAACCATAAAAGACTTGAGCTGATCCTCAGCGATATATTGGACTACTGTCTTTTGAATACGAAAAAGTTCGCTTTGAATTTAGATTACTTTGATATCTATGACCTATTAAAGGAACTTCAGGCTATCTATGATGTTCAAGCCCATGCCAAAAATATTCAGCTCAGGGCCAAGGTGAGCAAACTCCCTTCGTCCATTATCCGCTCGGATAAGAAGCGACTGTTTCAAGTCCTCTCCAACCTGCTGAGTAACTCCATCAAGTTTACGCAGGAAGGGTCGATCCATATCACTGTAAAGGAGGATCCCAACAAGCCGAGGTTTATAAAAATTAAGGTTCGAGACACCGGAACTGGCATGAGTGAAGTGGCGCAGCATAAACTACGTGATCATCTCAAAAAGGGCAATTTCGAGAGGAAAGTGACTTCGAGTTCCAGTGGTGCTGGTCTAGGGCTGTTCGTGAGTCATCAGCTAGCGGCACGCCTCGGGAAAGGCCTGACTTTCTATTCCGAGAAGGATGGTGGGTCAACTTTTATCTTCTCCGTTAAAAATTTCGATCCGGCGAACAAGCCTACCCCCTCCGGGAACTTAACCCTCGAAAGAAGCAACCAATTGATCCTGACTGTTGAGAAAAGCAACCAGCTAAACTTGAGTCAACAGGTGAAACCAAGCTATGAGACAATAATGACCTCCGCTGGAGATCGCGATATCTTTCAGGACACTCCAGCGTGTCCGATTATCTTTGATTTTAAGAGCAAGCTAGAGCGGTTCTCTGTGCTGCTGAGCAATCGTAGAAATACTGAGCATTGCTTGCCTCCTTCAAGCGATAGGGGTCTCTTAACTGAGATTCCTATCAGCACACATAGATGTAAACATCCTGAGGTGATTATCGCAGACGATGACCCATTTAATGTGCTGTCGCTTGCGACAATGATCAAAAAGTTGGGCTATGACACATTCAACGCTTACAATGGCAAAGAAGTTGTAAATTACCTCGAATCGCTGTATCTCAAAGGAAACACGTGCAGAGACTGCAAAGGAGCGAAAATAGTTATATTGGACTGTAATATGCCAGTTATGGATGGCTATACATGTGTTAAAATACTCAAGAAACTGATGATGGATGACCAAATCCCTCTGATCCCAGTGATAGCTTGTACGGCTTACATCCATCAGGATGAGAGAGCGTTATGTGATACGTTCGGATTCGACGATTGCGTGCCCAAGCCAGTCGATGTTGCTAAACTGAAGAGCCTGTTAGATAAATATACCAAACCGAAGATATATCTACATACTCCTTAAAAAAACTCGTCAGCTTTGCGATTGTATATACCATTAGTGTATATATCGTCTGAGAGAGATACAGACAAACATCTATTATTTTTTATACAAAATAAGCTAGTTAGCTTTTGTATAGTATCATTTGTGGGAATCTTTCTTTTTTATATGGTAATAAACAGCGTTTCATTTGAGAAAATTATTTATATATGGAAAGAACAGAAAAGAAAAACATTTCATCAATTAAGCATTTTACCTTGAAATAAAAGGACCAAACAGCAAATTGTGTCAATCTTGTTAATTTTTATATTCAACTTCTTCTAAGTTAACATTTTCTTCGATCACAATCCTCGAGGCAAGCTTACTCTTCTGGCGGGAAGCTTTCCTCTCAACAACTAACTCGATTTCTTGCTCAGTTATGCCTCTCTGATTCTCATTCGCAAGGTTTTTCATTGACGGGGAATACTCAGCCGCCTGCATCACACGGTTATTGAGGAATGGCACACGACTAGGCGTTCCATCATTTGGAGAGGATTCTCCGTTTTGGGAAAGTGCCTCAACTTTGATGTTTTCTGTGGGTAATGGCTCAGACTGGCCCTTGCTCTTGTTCCTGTTCATCCGCCATTTTTCTACAAAGATTTTAACTTTGTCGATAATGTTTTGTAGTATGCTCAAATAAGGCGGCAATATTTTGTATGCGAGGTACAATATCATTCCACACACGAGCACTGCGATTCCTATTAGGCAGATCACCTGAATAACCCATATCGGCGTTTTCAGCATGTAGAGCACTAGGAAGATTACCCAAATGTAAATTTTCACCGTCACTATCTCCACTTTCTGAATACCTTCCTGTCTATACGGATCCCTTCTCTTCAAAAATAATAAATACCCAACAAACACTCCCATCAGCGTCAACCCTTGAAGAGTCGAGTTGAAGGTAAAGACTGAATTAATAATGTATATCAAAGATTTGAGGAGAATAATAATCAACCCCCAGTAAAACCTCCTGATGGTGTAATCCCGATATAGCGTTCCCATTTCTAAAATTATTGTCTTTGACTGCTGGAGGGAAGCTCGGAAGCGTAAGAGAACGAGGAAAAAGATTAACGGTAGGAGTACAATGAAAAATATCATTCCAGGGATCACGGCTACGTTTCTGAAATAGTTGTAATTATCAGTGTAGCACATAACGCTCCGATTGGACTGAAGCCATCTATTCTCGCTGAATGTATCCAATGACTCACAGGAGAGATAATCAGCCAGAGTTCCTACGATGTTTGGCTGCTCAGATAGAAGCAAACCTACAGCCACGAGTAGCATGTATCGTCTGAAAACTCCTTCTTTGTTTTTTCTCCTCAGATAATTGATAAGCTTCATAACGAGGATTACTGCGGCAACAATGAGGAGTTTGGCAGCAGGAGAGAATAGAACGATTAGTACTTTTATTTTTGGAATATCTTCGACGGCTCGGCCTGATTTAAGGATCAAACAGCCAAGAGAGTAGAAAATTAGCCTGTATTGCTGAAGTAACTGTAGATGCCTAGATCGAGAGAGGCTATAAAAATCAACTGGGTAAATGAGTGACGAGACGGATGTAAGGACCAGTTTCAGTTTTTTTGGGATCGAATCCCTCCTCATAAAGCCTTTTGTTCTCTTTCGTGTAGGCATAAAACGAGAAAGCTTAGATTCCCAGCGTTATCAGGAAATACGCAATTGCTCGCACAACAAGTGCCGCATAAGAGGGACATTCTTTACAATTGTAGCCGTCCCCTGTCCCTGACAAGAATCCTTTCTCATAGTCACATTGCCGGCAAAGAACTCCAGTATATCCGTCGGAACAAAGGTTCTCTCCAATGCAGCTCCCAGAATCCGTCGAGGGACACTCATAAACATCGTTTGACTCTGTGCTGTTCCTCCAATAACCTTCATAAACCTTTTGGATCACTCCTTTGTTACAAAATGCTCCGCTGGGACAGAGCAGACAACTCTCATTGCTAGCATAGTAATTTTCAGCGCAATATTCGCAGGTCTGAGTTCCAGCATAGAAAATCTCTCCCTTGACACAGCTCTGGAATTGGAGAAGGAACCACGTGGTGAGCTCATAGCGGTTGGACTGGTATGTCATACTGACGGGTTTCACATCTCCCGCTAGCCCATACAACGAGAACGAAGGATTTGTTATCCAACACACGTCTCCAGTGCAATTGTTGATCGTGTATAGAACGGGGTTTTGATTGGATTGCAGATAAAACCCGAGCTTTAAGGTACCGATGGTTTCGTCATAAACTTGCTGTGAGCTGTTTATTTGAGGAATGTCAACGGTAAGTTTGATTTCCATAGTGAGATCATTGAGAGTGTGAGAAGTGACGTTTTTCACCATAAATGAATAATAGAAATCACCTGCAGAAAGGCTGCTCGGAACAGCTGTGCTGGAGTCTTGCTGCAGATACTCAATAATTACAGGAGAATCATTGCTTGTGACTGCGAATGATAAGCGAGTAGGCCCAAAAGCTATCAAGAAACGAGCACAACTGCTCAACAACCAATGCTATAACCGTCGTTGAGAAAACCAATCCCTTCAGTTTAGTAAGCTACTATTTAGGTTCAATCTGGAAACTAGGCTACCCTATTCCTTATTATTTGGCTAGATTTGATTTGTGAGTCCAACTTTCAAATACATTTAAGATTTTCCATTAAAAAATCAGAAAGATAACCATCCGAAATTTTGCAAACAGAGTTACTTGACCATGGATTCTAAGGTGTTTGACACATCACGTAAAGTTCAAATCATCGACGCAGAAGCAACAAATTCTGTTGAAGCTAAACTACTTGGAATGGACAGACAAGGAATCGAATGGAAGATGATAATGCCAAACACAGGCAGAGCTGGCTACCGCTTGCATCGAGACTCCTCGTTTACGCCTTATAGGAGCAACATCCTCGCACCTTTAACAAGGCATGCTCGCAGAGCAAAACTTCCCAACGACGCAATCTACAGTTTCTCGAAATATTACCGAGGCCTCGTGCCAGCAGTAAACCATTTTCAGCTTCGATATAATATCGTCGCGGTATCGAAATACGACATCATCCACCTTGAAATGGACGGATTCTATAAATTTTCCTCGCTGGATCACGACATTAGACACTATACATTTTCAGAAAGCTTCAAACCAGTGTCTCTTAGCTACCTTGATGGGTATGCTGCGTTAGCAGGAATGCATGGAGAAATGGCGATATATGATCTAAAGACTAATAAGGTACGACATTTCGAAAAAATTACGAACGAGAATCATATCCTCAATTTCATAAGCATCTATAAAGAAGAAGGGAAATTGCACATATTAACCGGAGCAAACGACTGCTTTATTCGAATCTACCGGATGGAATATCTCACAAAGCCTTTTTATGAAAAAACGCTGGAGAATCCGGTCAATAACTGTAGTATCTCGCCAACTGACACGAATTTAGTCGCTGTGTGCAGTGACCAAAACGAGGTCGAGATCATCGATGTAAGGGCTGATAAAACCGTAATCAAGCTCTATGGACATGAAGATTATAGCTTTACTTCCGACTGGCATCCAAACGGACTGTATCTAGCTACAGGAAACCAAGACTTAACATGTAGAGTCTGGGATATAAGAAAATATAAGAAAGAACTTCAGATTCTACAGTCAGAAATTGCATGTGCAAGCAACGTGAAATTTTTGGCTGGAGGACAATATTTAGCGTTCGCTGAAGGAATCGATTTTGTCTCGATCTATGACTTTGAGAACAATTGCGATGCTTATCAGAGAATTGACGGATTTGGAGAGATCTCTGGGTTAACTACTGATAGTGAGGACAACGAGAAGCTGTTTTTCGGAATGAATTTAGTGGATTATGAAGGAGTGTTTGAATATACGTTAAAGAAGCGTTCAACCATAAAAATGCTTGAAGAAAGCTTCCTCTGACCCCACTAATTTGCTTGTAGTATACATTGTTAATTTACTCTTGTAATCAACAAAAGAAATTACTTTGAAAAGTTATTTGTCTAGTTCAGGTTACCTCCATTGCGTGAATATCATTATGATCTCCTACAGATTTCAATAATATGTTTTATTATGAAGAGAACGATTTGTTATATATGAGAAAAAACTTATTTATGCCCTTGGTAGAATAAGAAAAAGAGAACTTCTGAATTGCTATTCAACAAAATTCTATCACAGGGTTTTTCTGAAAAGTATTCACAATTATGAAAGCTCATTGCTTTGAGAATTATTTCCTATTGATTTCCTGTCGAAATATATTGGAAAACAGTAAAATGATCATTTTAACTGTACAAATCATGCAAAAAAATAAAATTAGCAAAACCAAAAATTCCTGCAAGAGGTTGGTTCGTTTATTCTATAAATGTTTAGCATATTGAGGTAAGAATCGTTATCTCTCAGACCTTTGCCTCATGCCCTGGGGCTTTGCGTCGGCTTTTTCTCTTTGCTGGTATCGAGCCTCAATTTCGAGAACTCTAACATAGGTATCTGCTTTACACTCGAAGACTTTACCATCCTCGAGGCATAGTTCGAGTTTTCCTGGCCGTCTGCCATGTCAGGGCGAAGAGTTTTCACGGATTTCGTCATTTCGTTCTGCTGTCGACGAAGTCCACCTGAGGATTCCACCCTTTTAGACTCTCCCGCGAGCATATTACTGTTCTTAGTGATCTGTGTAGTCTTCTTGTTTTGGCTTTTAGAACCAGAAAGTGCGATTCCCTGGGAGTTCCCTATCGGCGTCATGGCTTTTCTCTCCTCGATTTTTAGCGGCTGGCTTGCAGTTTTCTTCTCATCTTTGACTTTTGAGGCGGCCAACAAACGAGCAGATGCTTCCAGTTTCTTACTCACGAATAACCTCTCCTGGTCCTTCGCTTCTTGGGATTGGAGCTTTAATTGTTTTTCGTCTTGCACATAGAGATTTTGGATGAATTTATTGAAGTTTTTGTAGAAAAAGAAGTTTATTCCCGGCTTATCAGTGGACTGTGAGTTTGTCGCGCTTTTATTATTAATATTAGGTGGCGAAGTCTTCTTGGCTCGGTTTTGAGCCGATATGTCCTTATAGGTTTGAGGCCCTCGGACAGTACGAGTCTGCTTGTCTACTTTGATCGCTTTCAGGCCGCTGGACTCCTTCAGAGCATTTGAAGGCAGGTCCTGGCTTTCAGTTAGCAGCTGATTCGGACGGAAGAGTCTTTCAGAAACATAGCCTGGATTCAAAGAGCCAGTTTCTGAAGTTGAAACGCGCTCGGATTTATTCGCCTCTGATTTGATTTTCTTGCTGCTGTTGCCTAAAACCGGCGTGCTGAACTCTTTTTTCACATAGTACCTCGGCGACGTTGAGGGATTGTCTTTCTTAACGGCCTCTTCCGCTCTTCCATCCCTTGGATAAAGATATAAATTTAGAGTAATGGCAGGGAAAAATTACCTTGGAGTCATCTGATCGAAAGGGTCTTCTTCCTGATTGCCTAATTTTGTCTTCTCTGTAGGTTTACATGCAGACGACGATACCACTTTTTGGGACTCAGAGACAAAATGGAGTTGGGTGTTCTGAGGTTGATTGCCATTTTTGATTTCGAAGTTGCGGAAATTGACGCGATCTTTTTTCTCGGTGTTGGACTTGCAGCTGGTAGGCTCGACAATAGTGTCTGCGCGCTCTTCACACATGCTCTTACGAGCAAAGAGCTCGTCAAGCTGGTTACTGAGGCTCTTGTCGTCAGCGTCGAAAACTTCGCGAGTGATTGACTTTGTATCACTGACCGATACAAAGGATTCCTCTAGCTGGTAATTAAAGCGTTGAGTAAGACTGTTAATTAGATTTTTTTTTACTATTGTGTCAAGATTTTGTTTGTAATGCTTATGGTAGCTTGAAATCAGGTGATTTACATAAGGACAAGGTCCGTTGATGTATTTGCAAACAAGTTCGATGGCTTTTAGGTGATAGGCTTCTCTGTGTTAATTAAATAGAGTAAGAAGAGCGTTTTTTTTCAGAAATTGCTTACGATTTTTTAAATCCTTCGGAAGGGAGTTGAGCAGCCACTTTCTGGTTCACAGGATTCTTCTTAGTTTCACCAGACTGGGCCATCTCAATGAATCTCATTTCAGTAGCTGTCGTAAAGAGTATGAGACTCATATATATCACCTGACAAATAGAATTAGCTATTCACGGCAAATCAAACTTGGCTTACATGCTCTTGGAGGGATTCTTTCGTTATTTCTTTGATAAACTCACGCTTTTTCGCATAGTCCTTATATTTTAGTGGTTTCATATGCATTATGCTGCCAATATTGAAATCCTCAAGCCAATCATTCGTTTGCTGGACTCCCAACAGCGATCGGTTCTCGTTCATTGCCGGCGTGACAGAGGCGTCCTTCTGAAATTCTTTCCGCAGGTGTTTTTCGTTATTTTCTGGGTTGTTCTTCCAGTTATAAATGGCTCTCTTCGTGCTATTATAGCTCTCGCCCGGGTTATCAAGGCTGAAGTTTCCAACGGTCTTCAGAAATTCGCTGAGGAAAGGTATCGCCGCGTCCAGCAACACTCGGTTATAGTGAATTTCCTCTCGGAACACAGCGTCATTGACGCTGATCGAAAAATACTCGTCCCCAGTCAGCTTATTCGCATTAGGCGCCTTCGACAATTTCATCATTTCAACATCCATACTGGTCTTCATCTGCAGACATTCGTCATATACCTCCTCGACTATCATGTTTAGCAGCTTCGCTGCCTTTTTTATCAGCACAAGCGCCTGTTCATGTCTATGAGTTTTTTCAGAGTGAGCTAATGAACGATAGACGGCAGTACTTTGAGAGCTGAGAAAGGACTGCACAGTGTTGCAGGTACACTTTCAGCAAAAAATGCTGCTTTCTTAGCCGAATAGATTTCATGCTCTGTATCTGCTCTTTTGGTGCTTGCTGCGCGATAAGCGCTTCTAGTGACGCTGGCTCGTTGTTTGAGCTGTCTTGCAAGTTAAATATCACGCCGTCTATATACCTCGAGCATTTTTCAAGGCTCCAATTGCTAAACCACAATAAACAAAAGGATATATTTTCACATTTACCATTGATAAGCGCTTGCTATGTTATAAAGCACAACAATCACAAGATTCCTGTCTAATGTCTTCCCCGTACTCGCAGCAAACTATTTAAAATCACCTTAGACTCAGTAAACACTCATCCGATTACCTCGAGCACTCTTCCAATCTTTTCTAAAATGACCAGCGCGTCCTTTGCGTTCTCTTTCGTCATTCCCGAGATAGCCCGATCGTTTGTTTGAACGAGCAAATTCAAAAACTTGTCTATAATATTTTCAATTTAAGCAACGGCAACTCACAAGAGTGCCATACCACTGCTTTCAGCAAGCTCTGATGAGATGAGACTCTCCAATGTCTCAAGACCTTCGAACGTCGTTGTACTTTTCGAGTCTTCCGTTGAGCTAGAAAAATCTTTCTTCGTTTCTTCATTGTCGGTTTTTTTCGAAAGGATCGAGCTTTCCTTTTTGGGGAGGTCCACCTTCCTGTCAAAAGGCAGCTTTAGATCGATCTTAAGTCCCTTAAAGAAGTATAGCTTGAGAATCTGATAAGAAAAAATGGTTACTTGTTTGCTCATCTGATTTGAAATTTTTCTTTGCAGAGCGTTGAGTTACTAGTGTGATTGAGTGTTTTCCTTTAATTTGCACTCCAGTGCAATTGTTAACAGAACTAAATTTATAAATTACCGATAAAAAGGCCTCAAACTTAAGCAGCGTCCAATTTCAGTTATCAAACTCTGTCAAAAAAATTAATTTGTCATTCAAAACTAAATGAAACCCAGTGACCTTCAAATTCTCCAGAAGAAGCTCGCGAAGCTACAAAGAGAGCTCAACGGCGACGATAACTCAGAAGAAGGCCGCGATACTAAACGCCAGAATGGCCAAAAGTCTTCAGGTGGTGGCGCGAATCATCTGATCGAAAGTAAACAACGCCTGAGGATTAGCGACTTCGATATTTCAACAACACTGGGTAATTTGAATTTCCAATGCTAATTTGATGAGGTTAATGAATAGGTACTGGTACTTTTGGACGCGTGCGTATTGCGAAACTCAAAGACGATCCAAACCAGACAGTCTACGCCTTGAAAATGTTGAAAAAGACCGAAATTATTCGGTTGAATCAAGTCGAGCACATCAAATCAGAGCGCAGTATACTCGAGGAGATCAACCATCCCTTCCTGGTGAAATTGTAAGAAAAACGCTTGAGATTTTGAGTCTAAAGCTGCATGTGATTAGAGTTGCTTCTTTCCAAGACCAACGCTACGTTTACATGCTTTTCGAGTATATCAGCGGAGGAGAACTCTTCAGCAGACTGAGGAAAGACGGGAGGTTCTCCAATGACGTTGCTTTGTTCTATGCTTGTGAGATTTTCCTCGCTATTCAGTACCTGCATCAAAGGAACGTCGTGTACAGAGATTTGAAGCCAGAGAATCTGCTGATCGATAAAAACGGACATATCAAAATCACAGATTTCGGATTCGCGAAACAATTGGACCAAAGCAACCGAACCTTGACTCTCTGCGGAACACCAGAATACCTCGCGCCGGAAATTATTAAAGGAGCGAAAGTGGGCTATGGAAAGTCTGTGGACTGGTGGGCGCTTGGAATCTTGATTTTCGAAATGCTCTCTGGGTAAGCAGTTGATGTTTCGAGATTTCTAATGGATTTTTTTTTTTTGGAAATTAGTTATCCACCTTTCTATGACAACGAGCCTATTGGCATCTATCGCAAGATCATAAACGGTGTAATTGAGTTCCCGAGATTCTTTGACGTAAAAAGCAAAGATATCATCAGGAAACTTCTGAATCCAGATATCTCTCTTAGACTTGGCGTGATGGATGTAAATTATTATTATAGATGATAGCAGCCTTCTTATATCGCTATGTTTGAAATTTAGAACGGAGAAGCTATTAAGCGCCATAGATGGTTCAAAGGAGTCGATTTTGACGAAATATATAGGCGAGAGATCCCAGCGCCATGGGTTCCAATGTTGGCGAGTGAGGACGACTGCTCTTGCTTCGAAAAGTATCCTGATTCGAAGGAGCCTGCGAAAGAAATTCCAAGAGACCTTGACCATCTTTTCCACGACTTTTAAGAAATTTTGCTCGAAGTTGGATTATTATTCCACTCTATACTATAGTTTTGAGTTTCATTCTTATAGTTCCATAGAGTAGCCAGCAATCAGGTTCGGTCCGATCCGTCCTGCTCGATTTCTAATAAGTCTTGTGAATTTTTTTTTTCGCAATACGGTCACTAATGAATATTCAATGATATTAAATAATTCCTCTTGGCAGTAGCTGCCTTGAGAAAAAAGTTATGAATGCACATCGTGTGATTTGAAATGTGAGGAACAATTATCAAGGTATCAGTCAGTCAAACCCAAATTTATTATGAACACTCACTGTTTGTTAATTAAGACGCTTTAAACATGCAGAATTTACATCATAAATAAATAGCCCTACCAAATGTAAAGCAAAATTGATGCAAGTCCTCTCCACCCTAAACTTAGCTTAGGAGCCAAGCAAAATGTTAATCTCTCTATTATTTCTCTAAAGTACATAGCCTCCCCTCCATTGCGTCCTGATGATTATGTTTCACTCTCAGTAGTGCATGTTGCTATTGGCTTGATGAAGAGAAAATGATTGCTTCGATCAGCCCATTTATTTCCCTCCCCTGAGTTTCCAAGCATTTTATTATTTTGACTGATGGAGAAGGCTATTCTCACGGAAGTGTTTATTTATTTCTGACCGAGTAGAGAAGGGCGGGTGAGCGGTACGTTCACTCCGAATATCCTCTGCAGAATGCTTGTGCAAGCTTTACTGTGTACAGTCCGATCGAATGCAAACGTGTTGAGATCGAAGTAGGCTTTATGGAAGCCACATATACAGGGGAATTGTGCTGCAATATATGCCGAGGCAAACGCGTTCTAAAAAAGGATTAGAGGCGAACTAATAGGGGAGATAATTACTTTAATTTCCAAGACACGGGTTATTTTACTACCAGCGTCATAATTGATATTCAGCGGGTCCTGAATGATGAGATGATAGCCGTTCTGAGACTCAATGTTTTGGTTCGGCAGTAGGAAGTTTTTTCCGCTCTCTTGATTTTTCGGAGGCCGAGCCGGTCCGACGAATTTGCGATGTAAATAGTCGTATTGGCAGCCATAGAGATGAAAGAAATCCAGCAACGCCTCGCCCACATTAAGCGGCTCCTTATACCTCGTCTGTAGGAAGTACACAATCATCAAACACAGTGGATAAGAGCCGATTCCACCCTAAAACAGAACCATTAACAACATAGGCATGAGGAATGAATATATTACTTGAACTGATTGCCCCACATTCAGATTTTGAACTGCAATGAATCGTTTTAACACAAAATTCAAAGGCCGCAGCATTGGGTAGCAGTTTAAATATTCTTTTATCAAATCAACAGTATTTATGCGCGAATATCGGTTCTCTAGGAGGCTTATCTCAAAAACCTTGCCCAAATAGCTTTTTTTCGCCATCAGCTTGAGTTTTGAATGGGATCTTCGCTTCACTTCTTCAACCCAGTCTTTTTTCTATGGAAGAACATTATAGCTACAGTCGAAAGTGTTCATTACTTTGAAATATTGCTCAGTCTGCTCTAGGAAGATCGTCGGCAATATGTTGATTGGGAGTTTGATAGCAACATCGATGTCGCTCCAGGGCAGATTCATCCCAGTGGCATACGAGCCGTAAACCAAGCACTAAGCAAAACAGATTATTTTTGGTAGAATGATTTTCGGAAAATACCTCTGCGTTGGGGTAAATCTCGTTCATAGACTGTTTGATCAGCGAGAGCAGCTCGGAGACAGTCGCTGCTTCTTTTTGATTGGCTTGGTCAACCCATTTCTCGTAGGCTAATATATCTTCACTTAGTTTCTCGTACAGATTCTGATGGAGTGTGGGCTCGATTTGCCAATCATGAAGTCTGGCATCCCGTATGTTTGAAGTCAAGTAACTCAATGTATTGGACATCGCGCTCACTATGGATAATCAGTTATTCTGTTAGAACCTGTGATTCAGGCCTTGCGAGTTTACCAGGAGTAGCCGGGAGAGATTTATTGGGACGAGAAGGGTCTTCGATTAGCCCTTGCTCCAAGTTAGAGATTGCTCTTTCCATCTCTTGGATCTTTGCCTGAGCTTCTTTTAATTTATCCTATACACGATTATGATTAATGCAGCAAAAGCTAGTTTATGTACAAGGAGCTGCTGATCTTTTTTAATAAGTTGGTTTGTTGCTTCACTTGTCTCTTCCAGCAACCTCGTCTACGCAAAAAAAAAATATAATCAATTGAATGATATGACCTGAGGTAGACGCTTACTAATTCAGCTTCTTGCTTCTCGAACTGAGCTTTCTTCTGATTCGACGCCGCAACTTTCATATTCAAAGATTCTCCCTTTTAACAATTAGATCTTGTCATCTGATGATTCATACCTCAGCGGTGGATTTGAGTTTCTCTTTCTCTAAGGAGTTTCTCAAGTCAATATGATATTTTCGGCTTCCTTGGTCAGATATCCCTTTCATCTGAATCATTGGGTTAAATTGCTGATTGCCATAGCCAAATTGCATGTTAGGTTGGTTGCTTAGTATTTGAAAGAAATTATTTTGGGCCATGTTCCTTTGGTCCTGAGGATAGGCAAATTGTCCTTGCATCCCGAACTGTCCCTGCATCTGGTTATATTGGCCAGGAAATTGCTGGCCTTGAAATTGCATATTCTGCCCCTGAAATTGTACATTCGGGCCTTGAAATTGCATCTGTTGACCCTGAAAATGTAACATTTGTCCCTGGAACTGGTTTGGATGTCCTTGCAATTGAATTGGCTGCATTTGTGGTTGCATCTGTGGTTGCATCTGTGGTTGTATCTGTGGTTGTATCTGTGGTTGTATTTGAAACGGGAAAGACTGCTCAGGCGTAAACTTAGGATCCAGCACTTGGTTCGATTTACCGCCACTTGGTCTGTTCATCAACACTGGCCCTCCATTATTCGTATTCGGTAGCTGGTCATTGAAGTTTTTCGCATTCGGAGATTTCGGGTTTGAAGATTTCTGATTCTCAATTGGCTGCAGCATAGAGACGTCAAAATTTTGATTGTCTCCCTTGAAATTCACTTGATTAGTTCCACTTTGATAAACCTGAGCGCTTGCATTATCTAATAAGCCTTGATTGGGATTTTGTGAGTGTTTCAAGTTTTGTTTATGCGGAGAGTTTTTGCTATTCTTTTTTGAAAGAAATGGAGGCTCGTCGATATTACTTAACGAGGCACTTGTATTAGATTTTTTATTATAGTTATTCCATGACTTATTTTCCTGAGCATTTGCAGTGGCTTGACCACCTCCCTCAAGAATTTGAGAACTTGACGTTTTATTCCAATTTTGATTTTGCATGTTTTGTTTATTTTGATGCTGTGTTCCCTTTTTCGATTTCTTTTCATGATGCTGATTGCCGCTTTCTTGTTGGCCTGCATATCCTCCTTTATTACCTTTATTCCTGCCATTGCTATTGCTTTGTTGATACGTTTCAATGCTCGGCCGCTGTTCAACACCCTCTTTATTATTAGTAGGAATCAGCCCATTTCTCTCGACGTGGCCTCCATTTTGGTCAGAGGCTCCAAAGTCATTCGGCACTTCTGATTTCGATTGGCGATCTTCTTTCGGCAACGGTGTTCTTTTATCCTGTTCGCCCTCTGTTTCCCCGTTTAAAGGAGTATTTGCTTTATTCTTTTCAACAAACTCGCTTTTCATCGCTTTATTTCCATATTTCTGGTTCTAATAATGATACTGAAAAAATACAGCTTCAATGTGTTGTCTACTTTATGAGAGTTATGAGGTTGCTTATGAGAAAAGCCTTGTGAAGAATCAGATGTTGGATCACTTTGTCTATTTTTTCGTTGAGAATTGCCTCCATTGTACATTGGAGCAACCTGTTGCGATTTATTTCTTTGTAAATTATTATCTTTGCCAGCATTTCGATATTACAAAAACACGAATAGCAATCGAATTACCTTCGTTATTATCTGCAAATTCAAGTGATGCTTGCTTTTTGATCAAAAGCTCAGCGATTTCCAAACAATTTTTCTCCATAGCCTTGCCGATTGGGTTAGATTTATCCTTTGCCTCACAATTTATTTCAATCCCCTTCTTGATTAGACTCCGCACCAGATCGACGTTTGGAGCCGGGCCTTCAATAGCATAGAACAATGCGTTTTTCCCATTACGGTCGCAGGTGTTGATAGATATGTTATATTTTAACAACTCATAGACTGCTTCTTTATGATTCTTCTCAATTGCTATCATCAGCGCTGTTTTCCCTAAGAACTTGTGTAAACTCTTCATGTAGCGACTCGATATATTTACCATCTTTATCTACAGCGTTACAGGATGCGCCTTTCCTTTTCAACGGTTCATAAGTCATAAGAGAGTTGAAGTTAAATCGGTTACTTCAATAGCAATTCCACGAGGCTCTTGGGTGCACGATCGGATTTTAATATTTCTAAAAGCAGAGAATTTTTAGATGAATCGTCAAATTCCATTGTATGGATTATATTTTCCAAAGTATTCGTATCGCGCTTGACGATCGCCTCGGTTATAAGGTGGGATATAGACCCTATTTAATTATGAGATGGTTTTTGGAAGATACGAACCTGTTTGCTTCTGCATAACTTTCGCAGTTTGAATCAAAACGAAATAATTTATTTATTCTTAGAAGGAAAAAAAAGAACGCAGAACCAGGCTCTCGAGAAGCATGAATAACCACAGAGAAAGGATTAAATATAGGTCTCCCTGAGAGCTTAGCCGATTGCAAGATTTCATAGGGAATATGTTAGGGAAGCCCTACAGTTTACGCGAAAATCCCCATAATATCCAACCTAAGGATTGCTACATGCGGCCTTTTTAGTCTTATGTAAAAAAATGAGAATATTGGCTTTGGTTTTTCGTTGCTGAATAGGAGAGCGCTTTAATTTACGCTGTTTAATGGTGAAAAAATTCCAAAGATAGAATTGTTGAAAGAAAATGGCATTGTGAATTGATGATTGAGCTTTCTTGGGAATGGGTCCGAGTTGTGTAGAGGCAAATTAGGCCGAAAAAGTAGTTTTTTAAGGAAAGAGGATGATGTTGAAGCCTTTATTATGTATGAAATTTTGAAGAGTGGTAAATTCTAGAAATGCAATGTTATTCTTCGAATTAAAATTGAGAAGGGAATTCTCATCTGGAATCTCATAAAATCATAATTGAAAAAGTCACTATGAGTGAAATCTGCTCATAAAAAAAAAAGGGCTTGGCAATCGCTTTGCAAGATGCTGGTCATTCTTCCCACAGAATCAGCATCCCGATTTCTCAATTGGATGAAATAATGATGTTTTTTTTTTTGTAAGTTGTGTGTGATTGTCTGGCCTTGGTCATTGTGTTCTTATAATATGAATTTATATCATTGTCTCTGAGGATTCTTTTTCATATATAGATACGTATATTATAGATATTATACGTATTTAAGGCTCACTTGTCTTAGATAATATATTAATAATCTCTCACTCAGTTCGGCGATTATACTGTCACCACCTTATAACCATGACTTTCGTGGTGAACCAGCATCTTAATCGTCTGGTATTGTCCGAGCGTTTCTTTATCCTCAAGGAACCTGAATCTTCCTCTGAAATCAGTATATCCGTCCTTGAAACTATAGCTAGGACCTCCATTTCTGTAAGAGTAGTACACCTTCACATACGCCTAATCATCAGCCGGTTAATACAAATCCCCCATGCTAAAATATTACCAAAGGCAAAGGCTTTTCGTCTGGGTCATAGACCTCCAATAAGCACTCTTTGTTATTCGTGAAAGTAACCAAATTCGATTTGTAATAAACTTGCTCTCGTTGAATTTCATCATCACCTTTCAAAATCACGAAGAGATTCTCATTCGCCAGCTCTGGTGGAACCTTGAACGAGAAATTCTCAATCGATGGATTTAGCTCGATGGTCATTGTATCATACGATTTGATATAAGAGTATTCCTCTGGTGACTAGCAATTGCATTATCAGCATTACGAAAGGACATAGAAAGGAAACTTACAATCTTATCGAAAGGTTTCTTGGAGAACAATATCTCAAAGTCGATTTTGTAGAATTTCGCTTCAATCTTGCTCAATCGATAGTAGTTAACCACGATTTGATGGTCCTTGATAGTGAAATCAAGACTCTTTTGCGTCTTTTGGATCTGTTTTTCGAATTTCGTGTTTCGTAAGAGCTTATTCTGCTCATTCAAGACTTGATCGTCTTTGCTCATTTCTTCGAACTTAACTTCATCAGGGTCAACAATTTTATCAGATAATTGCTTGTTGGTCGCTTTCTTTATCTTATAGTTGACGTTTTCGAAGTATTTCCTCCAGCTGCATACAATTAAAAACACGTGTTATTTGAAGCCATCACAAAGGGAAATATTTACAATGAGACAGGGTAGTCCACATAAGAATCTGAGATCGAAAGAGCGACTTCAAAGCCTGGTGATTGCTTGTAGAAATCCATGAAGCATCTCATATAGTCGTATTGAAGCTTGCCGACAGCTGAGTAGAATAGAAAGTAAGTAAGGGCATCAAGGAACTCAGATTACTCTTTTTCGAGTTTTTAGTGTATTCATCGAAGAGTTTTATGGCTTCATCGATCTTGTCCAGCAACAAGAAGTAGTAGATCAGCCACAACTTATCAGCGTCCTCGATGAAAGGTTTCTCGCAAAGCATTCTCAAGAATCGGTTGTATTGATTCTTGAACTTGTCGTTCAAAATCTTCTTATTCTTTCCGAGTTTATGCGCACGTTGGTTCACCAACGGATAGTAGTCCAGATATCTGAAACCGGTATCTTCAGGGAACCATTTAAGGCTATCTGAGATGAAGTAGTTTCCTAAAGGCAGGGTGGATTTGATTGCCTCGAGGTAAATTGGCAGGGTGTCGAAGTCTTTGTGAATCACTGAGAACGAGTAGACCGTCTATATAAATTTGAAGGTTGAGAGCGAGATTATATGTAAAGTGCTACTTTTTCAAAGATTTTCCTGTCTTTGAGAATCTTGATGGCCTTGGTATAGAAATCCTTGTCCGCGAAGTGATGATAGATGTCGTAGAAGTTGAATCCGATCGCTTTCAACAGAAGCGGCTTGGTCTCGAGTATTTTGAGGACTTCCACCTTAGAACCCGTGTTGACTTGCTCTGTAACGGGCTTTTTGTCGTCGACGACAGGTTCTTCCTTGGTAGCGTTTTTCGGTGCCTAGATATCATCGTTATGAGCTCGGAGCCAAGGCAAATCCATTGTACCTCCATAAAGACGGCGTAGGTTGACTTTTCGGATTTAGCGACAACGACATCGTCAGATGAAACGTAAGCAGGAGCGTGAACGAACGAGCCTTCGCTAGGGAAGTAGAAGTAGATCGTGGTGAAAGTTTTTGTTTGATAGCCTCCGATCCTCTCTTTCTGGAGTTTGATTGTCTGCTGGCTGCTGATAGGAACACTGCCTTGAGGCACTTGGAAAAGGATCTATTGATTGGAATCTTAGTATTGGAGTATAAAAAAAGATAAGAGGTACATCAAGGTCGGCTTCAATGGAGTTGAGGTTAGCAACGATGATATCGCAGCCATAGATCACATCAACAAGGAGCTTGTCTTCGGAGAGGAGGTAGTTTCTGGTCGAGCCGATGGCGTTGACGAAGAAGATCTTTCTCAAGACGATAACAGTGTTGTTGATGTTCATATCGCATGAGCAGAAGTAGTTGCGGTAAATGATCAAGTTGTTTGGTGCAGTGATGTTAATGCCCATGTTCCCGTCATTTTCGATAGGAACGCCGTTAGGGCAGCGCAATGGGATATCCATGAAGCTCATCATCAATATTGTTTCGAAGAGTCTGTATTGCTTTGGGAAGCAGCTTGGGAGGAACTCAAGAGAGCGGTTTTCTAGCGCTCCTCGATCTAATTTAGAAAACAAAAAAAAAGAGTATGAATTTGAGTTTGGTGAGGCAAATGATGATTACCAAGGTACTGCTGCCCGCAGATGTGTTTGACGAGCTGGACCCAGAACATATTGCTCTTGAAGTGTCTTCAGACAAGTAAATTAGAAGCACGCTCTTTGTTAAATAAGTTATACTTAGCGCAATCTTCGAAGTGGAAAGTCTTCTCACGGAGCACACGGACATTTCTTCCAGCGACTCCAGCAGTCCTTTCGTAGGTTGTTGGTCCTTTCGCAACAGAACTCTCATCAAATATGTCTCGGTCATAGTCGGTAGATGGGTCTCTTCTGGCGCTAGTTGGGTCGGCGATAGCGCCTAACAACGCCTCCTCGCTCTCGAGTTTTTGCATCTTGATGATTCAGAAGTTATAATACACACAGAAGCCGATGAGTTTTTTTTACCTTGTTTAAGATTCTGGCTCTGATTGTCGGGTCTTTGGTCAACAAGGAGATGAGCACAAGCTCGAAGAGGTTTGCAGTGCAGATATCTAAGCAGGTCATTGAATTATTCAATTTTTTTGAGTGACTAGTTACAGTGGTAAGAGAAGAACCTCTTATCTGGGATATTGAGGAGGAAGCAGTCAACGAGGTCCTTATGGAGCTTGTTCGCGATGTAAGGACGCACGATCTTATTAAAGAACGCGCGGTCCTTGAAGAACAGGAAGAGGTTCAACTCATGCGACTTGTAGTTGTTATAGAACTCGAGCTATAGAAATAAAAAGGTCCCGTTAGCTACTTTCAGGCTCATAAAATTTACCTGTTCAGAGGTCGTGAAAGAAGGCCATTTCAGCAAGAATTCCCAAGATTTGAATTCCGTTCCCCATGCAGCATGAGCTTGGTTCTCCATACTGTATCGGTAGAACTAACATAAGCGGGTTAGATACAATAGCTTTGAGAATAAGAGTTACCTTCTCAAGACTTTCGAATAGGACGTACTCCGAGTTGATAATATCATCGACATTGTACTTCGTTCCTGCCTTAACTATCTCATAGGCTTTCTTTTTCGTGTAGCCTTTCTCCTCATTGAGCACGGTCTTCGTTGCCATGTATCTTGTGTCAACCTTGTTGGTATTGATAGCGATCTCTTTGTTCATGACGGATCTGCCGTCATAGACATAAACCTCAATCAAATTGTAGGCTTTAAGGCTAATATCAGTCAACGTCACGAGTCCTGATTCAAGAGAGACTTGGAGATTTCCATAGACCTTTCCTGGACTGTAGAGGAAATCGACATAAGGGTTGAACTTCTTAACAGCTTGGCTCTCAGATTTTGTTCCAACTTGGTCCTCACGCACTTTTATTGCTCTTCCAGCGTCCTTTTTGGCAAAGTCATCGCCTTTTTTCGCTTGTTGGTCGGTGTTCTTCGTGTCTTGAATGAACATTCGCTTTAACAGAAGCGTTGGTTTCTCGAGCGAGTTTCCGGGGTATTTCTTCGCGTTCTTTCTATCGAGCACGTAGCTGTATTCCTCGCTAAGCGTTCTGCCGAACAGATACACCGCTGGAGATTTGGAAGAAACGCGGATGTATTGCGCTGGGAAACTGAATGTGTTGTAGAGTTGCACGTTGTCCGTGTCGCTGTTACTGTCCTTGAATGTCTTAGCAAGGATCACGACCTTAGTTTCTTTGGTAGGGTTCTCGATCTGGCATTTGACTGTGCTGCTGGTAGCATCGTAAGTGAGCGCGGAGATGTGGGTCATGGTGGGCGTGTAGATATTTTCGATGATTCTCTGACCTCGGACCACAGCGTTCTTGATGTTAACGGTCTCTTTCTTCGAGAGCACCATGATGTTATAGGTGAGTCGATACTTCTTGACCTCAAGTCGATAACTTCCCTTTGGAAGCTTTACCTCGAGATAACCAGTTGTGGAGCTTCCTCGAATTGCGGTGAAGGTCAAGCTCTGGAAAAGATTATCGATGACCTCATCGGTATCTGAAACTCGGACGAGATAAGCGGAGCGAGGAGTGAGTTTGGCCTCGTCGTTCAGCTCGATTGGAATGCGAAGCGGAGTATCTTCGAAAATGGTAATTTTGTCCATTGCTGACTTGAAAACGTCTCTCAAGTCCCACTCTCTCGATCTTCTTTGAATACCTCGTCTATTTGAAACGATTTCAACAAATAATCTGTCAAAGCCTTCGAGATTCCCGAGATCAATCATACCATTATCGTCTGATTGAAGCTGACAATTAGGACCAGTTGCTATCTCATAGTCTCTATGGAACAAGTGGACGTTAACCTTAATGAATCGCTTCGGCTCTCCGTTCTTGCCGAGGACAAAGAGATGATAGCCATTGAGAGACTTTCTCAAATACAGGTCGACGAATCCTGCAGCGAAGTCGGTATTGAAGGTTTTTGTTGTGACTGACTCAAGAGAGAGTGTTCTCTCGGCAGTTTTGGAGTAGTAGTCACAGTAGGCATGCACCAAGAGAGTTTTAACAACGCATTCGACTTTGTAGTCGAGTTCGATGATGTCTCCCTCCTTGACTTCAACGTTCTCGTAGGTAACGTTAGTTCTTTGTCCATCAACGTCTTCGGCATTGACGATACATTTCAATCGGTGGTTCTCAGTGAAAGGAACTGGACGGTTATTGAGGTACAGGTTCACTTTGAAGAGGAGCTTGCTGATGTTACCACGGATCATGCCCTCTGATGACATGAGCAGCGAGGTTTTGAGCGTGTAGTGCTCAGGCAGCATTTTGAGTTGAGGGATCAGCTCCGCAAAGTCATCATCGATTAAAATCGCCGTCGCGTAGCCAGTGTTACTGAAACCGAGGTCAATCTCACCAGTTGTTGGGTTGCAGGGGTAGTAGACCTTATCGATCATGACTCCAGTGCTTGGACCAGCACAGATCTGGTTCTTGTGGTTAAGGATCCAGAGCTTAAGTCCTGTGGAGGTTTCTTCTGTGATGTATCTAAGCTGACCCCGCTTGATGACAATACGGCAACTCTTTAAGTTCCCGATGAAATCGACAATGAAGACTCCTCTCTTATTAGGATTGATGTCAAGAGGGTAATCCTTAAGCGTGATTCGATAGTCAGGAAGGTCCTTGAATTCGAGCTTTTCTTCGTTAAACGCGATCAAACCGTCCAGATTGATGTCAGTTTGGACCTCCTTCAGGAACTGCTTGTAGTATTTGATAGTGTCGATTCTGAACACTTTTTTGTCAACGGTTGGGCAGTTCTTGATCATCATTTTGATCTTTATCTCTTCGCCTTCATCGAATATAGTCTTGTTATCAGTAGCTGGACGAAGGATCACTTCATCAGTTACCGGCTTGTATTCTTTGTTCGTTGCTTTGGCGATTGATTTAATGACCGGGTCGTCGGTTTGACCAAGCATGTATCTGATCTCAATGTAGGTGTTTCGGATCCAGGTCTCATCAAAGTAGCTCTTCACGTCGTTATACTGCACGGTTCCGTCGTAGAACATCCGGAGAAGGTACTCTTTCACGAAGCTGATATCATCGAGATCGGAATCGTATTTCGTGATTCCCAAGTAACTCGTCAAGCCTGAAGGATGTGCGTCACCGCAAGTCTTTTTGATAAACCTCTGGCCATAAGGGACAAAGTACACTGGGATATTTAACAATTCAAAGAATTTGTCTTTGTTGACTTTGCCGTCTTTGAAGGAGTAGCGGAGGTATTGCATCAAGGTAATCCATTTGAAAGAGTGGAGTAGGTAGTCTGGGATATGAACGAACCAGCCCGAGAAATATTTAACGCCTTCTGTGTAGATCTTGAAGTAGTTCTTTGCGATTTTGGCTGGATTGGTCGAGGCGTTGATCTTGCTGACTTGGTGGAAGAATTTCTTTCTGAAACAACTGGAAAATGAAAGGAAAAGTTAGTATTTTTGTATGAATTAGCAGCAGTTACGTGATGTTAAAGTATTGCTGTTCTCTCAAAGCGCCGAATTTGTTGTACAATTGACCCATTTGTTCGACGGAAAGGTATCTTTCTATTTTGTGGAAGTCTAACAATTCATAAAAGTTCATTAGCAATGTCCGAAACTGGTGAATTACGGTTTTGGAAGGAATAAATAGTATCCTTGTCCATTTTGCAGATAGCCTTGCAGTATTTGAAAAGGACGTCTTTATTCAGCTCGAAGACATACGGGAAGCCATTTTCAAACCAACTTACGCTAAAATCCTTGTCTTTGATGTCATCAATGGGGAGAGTTGCGAGGATATTCTACAGAAAATCTTTAAAATACGAACCAGGAAATGACTGGAGTACCTTTCTGGCTCTGTAGGCTTGGGTGCTAAAGAACTCTTTCATGGCCTTATTGATGTCCTTTTGGCTAAGAGCCTTTGCGAGCACGAATTGGATGTCTGTGTATTGCTTTATCTCATCGTAGACGAAGTTCTGGAAGGTTTTCTTAACTCGCTTTTTTGGCGCTGGCTTGAAGAGGCCTCCAAGATACCATGCTAATCGTGAGTTTAATATGAGATGGATAAATGAGAGGAGATGTTACGTCTCTTGGGGTCGACGTAGTTGTTTTGGATGCCGAAGAAGGTTTTGTTAAGGTAGTCAAGGTCCTTTTCCTTCTCTCGGACGTTGTTTTCGATGTCAATCTTGATGATATGGTATTTGAAGTCAAGAACTCGGACCCATTGCTGGTATCTGTGAGGAGCCTTGTCTTTTTGTAGGTCCTCAAGGATCTTCTTAAGGGGCTTTAGCCGCTCTTTATCTCTGAGCATGTAGGCTTGGTTGAGATCGTTAATGAAGTTGAGGTAGATGTAAGCTGGAGAGTTAATTCCGAGAGAACCTACTACCTAAGAGATGGATGAGACCAAGAGAGCGCTGAGGTTGCGAGTACCTGTTTCCTATCGTCTGAGAGGAGATAAGACTCGAGGATCTTCTTTTTTGCGTTGTCTAAGACTGTCAGTGACATTGGCAAACTTATAAATCTTGAGATGATTTTATATAAACTTTGTTATATCTGCTTAATTCAGCGCTCCAGTTAAGAAAAGATGTAATTTACGTGTTTCTGACCGGAAACACAACAAAAATTGCATCTGCGATTTTTGATGGCATTAAGGATTGATATCATAATTTAACACACCTGAATTTAAATTGCAAAATCAGCAAAAAGAACGAGTAGTAGAGACCTAAAGTGAGAGCGATGAGCAAACAATTGGTAAATAAAGAGTTCCTTTATATATATATCTATTTTACATGCAATTAAATGTTATGCTATTACTATAGTGGTGATAAAGAAAGTAGAATGGGGGTAAAACAGGTGATAGGGCTCTAAGTACAAAAAGGGAGGTTAAACAGTTCGGTTGATATGGTGTATCTCTAAAGTGCATTTTAAAGGTTATAGGCTGCCTTAAATAGTATCGTGAATAAAGATCTAATTACAGCAGAATTTATTTTACAGCAAAAAAGATAAAGAGCTCATGCAAAAAAAGAGAGAGAAACTAAGGAATGCTCTCTTTTCTCGATCATCACAGCCAATCATAAAACTCAATATGGAATGAGTTTCCAAAATATAAATGGATTTATTTGCATGCTGCTTAGAGCAAGCGCTAAACTCGGTCATTCTATCACTCGTTCATGCAGTCGAATTCCAATGGCAAAGTGCGAACCATTCAGCTCGTAATCTTATGAAATGCTCAAATTTTAGTCATATTAACTCCATTTGAGAACTTTGAGACTTGTGAGTCGGGAGTATCTTGCTATTGATACTGAATCTCATTCAACAGAGTCAACTTTTCCCATATAAAGTCTGCAATTTTGTCGATCTCTTCATTTCTCTTTTGAAGTTCAGAAAGTCCAGTTGCACAAAAAATTAATGTTCGACTCAATGAGTTAATTATGTGTTATTTTTCAGTGGTGAGAGGATTCGATTCTCCCAACAAAAAATTTCTTATAACTTGTCCACAGTCTTCAGGCGTCCCAATCAGTTTCAACATCTTTATCTCCACAAAGCCTTGATCTTTCAAGGAAGAAATCCTGAGATAAATTTCTGTGAAAAACGAAATTAATTATGGAAACTGCTTTCTCTTGTATTCATTTACTAAAAGAAAATTGCCAAGGCAAGCAGAGTGAATATCCAACTAACTATTTATTTCTCCTCTATCCAATTCTTTTTCTCCTTGATTTATCAAACAAAGGATTTAATTTCCTAATTTTAAAAAAAAACAAATCAGTTAGAATTCAAATAAGAAACAAAAATGAGTGAAATTGAAGCCGGCGTTTACTATCCTGAAAACCAGAACCCATTGACCATCGAAAATGTCGAGGACATCGACCGAGAACGTCTTTTCAACCTCGCTCTCAATGAGCAAAGCGAAGTCAATACTTTAATGGCACATTATCGAGATCGAATGAATGGCTTCGATCGAGAACGCGAAGACTGGTTAAAAAAACTTGAAACTGTGCGCTTATCAATGGACCAAATTCACAAATCTCACTGGGAACTTCAAAAACGTAAAGAAGAAGTCTCTGAACTCCAGCGCTCGTTGGGTGAAGCAAAACTCCATCTCCATGATGAAAGGCAACAAATGCTTCGATTGGTCAAAGAAAACGACCAATTAAGACTCAAAGAAATTGAGGATAAGAAAAAGATCGCTGAACTTATAGCTATCAACGAACCCCTTGAGCAGGAGGTCGTGCTCTACAAAGACCTTAAGCCAGGTAATCAATCAAAATTTTCGCAATTGTGCTTACTTTGAATAGAAACCGTCAATAAATACGTTAAGAACGACCTTTCCATCAACAAAAACAAGGAAAATTTCGAAAAAGTTGTGAGAAAGTATCACCTAATCCTCCTTTGGGTTAATCTAATACATTATTGAAAGAGTTGTAAACACTGGCCAAGGGAAGATGGTTACCATGACAGGCGGCACAGGCTCTGCTAAGAGTGTTTTAAAAACGATTTATCTCCCCAATGAGCAGCTCAGTGGCGTTAGCGCTGAAAATGAAGCTCTTAAGAGGCAACTCGAGAATGGATCGCTGGCTTTTCAAGAAGAAATCGAAAATTTGAAAGAGGACCTGCTTGAAAGAGAAACCGCTTGGAGAATGAAATACGAATCAAATCAGCAGATAATCCGTGATTTGCTAGATAAGATACAAAAATTTGAAAAATCGAATGTGGATATCTCTGAAGGTAATTGCGAAAATAAAACCGTATTGTAACTATCTATTTTTCCAAGATATTATTAAGCTGAGATTGAAATCGGGTCAGACGGAGAAGCAACTTCATGAAGAAAACGAGCTAATGAGGCTGAAGAACTCTGCTCTTGCGAATAAATTGAAAATAAGAGAAAAAGCCGCACAATTGGAGGCAAAAACGCACAAAGAATTCAACGAAAAGAAGTCTGAGGAATACGCTAACAGGTTCAGAAAGGAAATTAAACAGAAAGAAGAGGAGTACGCGATAATTAAGGTAATGAAACCTATGATAGATGGAAAGATGTTGAATGATTTCTCGTCTTGTAGGAGCAATACGCTCAAGTGCAAAGGATCTATATGGAAAAGGTTAAAGAACTGGAAGAAAACCTTTCAAAGTTGGCTGATAAGTATAATCATCTCGACCAGAGAAGGGTGCTGGAGATTGAAGGGTTCAAGACTGAGGTTAAGAATTTGAAGAAAGCGTTTGAGAAGTTTGCTCAGTCCGGCTATCAGGAGAGAGTGAGAGAAGCGTTAGAGGCAGGAGATTCTGCCGCAGCAACTGATGAAGAGGAACTGGAGTTAATTAAGGTAAATCCATATTATGATTTAATATGAAGCTAACGGACTGTGTTGTATAGAAACAATTTGGAGACCTTGAAAAGCGCATTGACGCCGCAAAGAAGAGCAAGAAGTAGGTCCTTAGGTTAATTTTTTCAAGGATATTGTTATGTTATAGCACACAAAAGCACAAATTTAGAATATTTTATTTTTTTCCTTTCAACTTGAAGTGCAGCTAAATATATAAACATGCCTGATCGGTTTATATTTTTAATTTCTTGTTGATACAATACTTCCTCTCTCGATCTTCTGTTATAATAAAGTAATATAAAAGACTACTGGTGGTACAATTCCATGCATAATGTCATTAATGCATGACCTCTAGAACATATGGAGAGGATAGAATTATGATTGTTAAGATTTTTGCCTTACGTCTCAGCCAAATGTGCTTCTGTGTATCCTAATACATTTATCAGATATTACTTAGAGAAGCAATAGCTTTGCTACCAAGTTTTAATTGCAAAATAAACAATCCTTTACAGATTCAAAAAGCAAGGGAAAAAGATGATTCGCTCGGCCTTTTTCCAAGAGAAATTCCTCACGATGTCGCTCACCGACATTTTCAAGAGGAATCTGGTGTACCGATACGTCCGCAAACGCTCTCCTTTCGACAAGACCTCATACATCGAGGATTACGTTCCTCGTCCAACTAAATACCACAAAGACCGCAAACCCAGACTTGCTCAATGGGATGATCCTAACGTCCACTGGCCTCCTGTGTTAGCTGCCCCTACGAAGCACCAAGGCAAGACTTTGATTAAGGAACTCGAAAAGGAAGAAAAGCTTAGGTTGGATTTATCAAAGCCATTCGATATCCCTGATTTCAGACCTGGAGATGTTGTGGAGTTCTCTTACATTCACTCAGTTTCAGAGGGTAAAGGAAATACATTGAGAGGTATCGTAATGCGCAGAAGAAACAGAAACTCGCTGGAGCATTCATTCCAAATTTCGGCAAGGTTCAGAGGGTCCCAGATTTCTTTCAACCAAAAGGTGTCTTCTCCGATGTTGACAAGCTTCAAACTGGTCGAAAAGGGTTCTGGTTATTTGAAATCGAATCTGCACTGGCTTCCAACTTCTGGTTTGACCAAAGAACAGCAATTACGACCAATTCGCAAGCGTGGTATGAGTAAGCGTAAGGATGAAGCCGCGAAACAAGCCGTTCTGACAAAGAGCACCAAGACCATCCTGGATGACGTTAAGGACGATCTTCTTCGATAATAATTTTCATTTGAGGGCAACAAAATCTCAAAACCTTAGTTGTCGTTGATATCACTCTCAATTGTATTGTTTGTTTTTAGTTTCATATCGCATAGACTGCTCTCAGCAAAAAAATGCATCATGCACTTTCCTTGGCACGCTATCTAATTGATTTAAGAGGATTAGTAAAGCTCAAAACTGTACATGGCAGAGAGACAGCTAACTGTCTTGGATTAATAGAGAAGCCAGCCTATTATAGCCCTAGAAGAGAATTGTGTAACGGAACGGATAAACTTCAGCGGTCAAACAATTTTGTAGCTTAGATACAACTGAAACCATACATTAAGTCACATGAATAAAAAACAAAACAAAACTCTAAATTAATAAGTAATAAATTTCCAACATACATTGTCTATCAGTTTAAATTTTCCTTATCAATTACTGAGCCAACCACATTCCTCGCCTGTGTCGCCATTTTAAACGTCAGATTTGTTACTTCGCCGAGCGCTTCGGACTTGAGCATGAGCTTTTTCACGCTTTCGTAATATTTTTTCAACTCGACAGAAAACACTTCCATTTCATAAGTGTCGATTTCCTCTTCGGCTTGAGAGAAGTACATTCTGATCCTCTCCTCGATATTTTTGAGCGATGTAGATAACTCGAGCAGATTTTCCCTCTTGCAATTGCCGAGGAGAATCTCGAACACCTTTAGCGATAATTCATAAAAGCGATTGTACTCGAACTCGTGGGATTTATCAAACGAAGCGATGTTTTGGACGATATAGAGACAGCATTCCTCAGCAATCTGCGATATCTTATTTATCGATTCGACCGAGAAATTCATGAGATTGCGTTCGTCATGCTTGAATAGCGCGACCAGCACTTTAAACAAACGATTTTGGAAAATGCAATATTTCACGTCCATGGTATTATCGAAACCATAATCGCCGTTTGAGTACTTATTTATCAAGTTTACTACCACATCGAAAAATCTATAACGCGCGAGCAATTCCCCTTTATCAATCAGTTCTTCAATAATATACTGAAGCAGGAAGCTAACTCGCTGGATGTCGTTTGTTTCGTTCAGCTGGAAGAGACTAGTTTTGAGATTAGTGGGCTTCTCGTAGTGGATTTCCATCACCCGCGCTTTATTTGCTTCACCTCTCAGGTTTTCCATGATGGGAAATTCGACATTATCAGGCTGATCGATGATGTATTCAGCGTTTTTTGCCAGCAGCCCTTCCTTTTGTGCCTGCAACAGGATGCTGTACACCATCTCAGCCATCGCTTTGTTTGATTCGCCTTGTTTAAAAGCAAGTTCATCATCGCCGTCCTTTGAGTAGTCCAATACTGGTTTAGAATTCGCCAGCTCCTCGACCAGTCGAAATTGCTTTTCTGAAATCGTATTCAGGAGAGTTCGAGGGCAAACACGCTTATTGCTTAACAATTCAAGAGCTGCGTGGATCCCTTTGGTGTTTCGTTTCTTGATGCTTTGTTCAAGGATTGAAAATACGTCGTCAATCTCGTCTAGCTTGAGAATCTCGTTAGAAACTTTCTTGCTAACCAAACTCGAGATCTATAACGATGAGGAAATTGAAAAAGGAGTTCAATGGTTACTTGTCTGCGAAGGATCTCATCCGAGGAGAAATTCTTGATGAAAGATCCACATACGTCTAAATTCTCTTGGAAAAGGTCGACACGACTTGCAAAATTCTCTTTAAAAATCGAGAGGCATTCCCAAAGAACGTTCGCAAAGATTTTTAGATCATCTGAAGGGTTGAGGTCTCCGCTTATTCGGTAATAGGTTGTGTGCAAGTAGAGATGATTTAGTGAGAAAGATGCTTCAGCGACGCCAGTTCTGGATTTGAGGGTCAATAGAGTTTTTGATTGATCACTGGGAATATAATGTGAGTCAATTGAGTGAGTTTCAAGGGGAGTTACTCTATGATTACTTCGGTGGAGTGAGATTGGAGACAGTGTCGAATCTCGTTGAGTGATTCGAGGTATCGTTGTTTGTTGGTTATGGGCTGAAGAACGATCAAGCCGACATAGATTGACATGGCTGGAGTTTTATTTCGATGTTTAAATTTGAGATTTTTTCAAATTCTGAGGTGTTTGAATGAAAATCTTTTGAGAGTTCAAAATAAGAACTGAAAGCAGAATTACGCATTATTACTTAATGTGATTTAATGAGGAAAAGACATTCGGAATGATGCAAGTTTCCTTTCAGCTTACCAACAATGAGTTTTCATTAGAAACGAGGAGATTGCGGTAGATATTGGGTAGGGCTACAGAGCCATTAAATGATATTCAGGTTTACAAAGCAGATTTAGCCCGAGGAAAAAGTTGTCTACTACTACTGCTTTAGCTATCACTATAACTAAGCACTTAGAAACTGACCCAAATGAATGATGAAATTGCTGAATGATTTTCGCTATTCATCTCTCAACGTCGCAAATGACCCTTGCGGAACCAACCTAACAATCTACGCACAATTAGCCTCCCGAGCAAGGGGCGAGACTGAAAACTGCTCAATATCCTACCAGATAATCCGAATATACGTGATTTTCCCACGCCGTAGCTCTTACTTTTTTTCCAAATACGTTTGATATCCTAATGCCTTCACATACAGCACCTATCCAGCTCCTGCATCCTACCCACTAACTCATTCTCTGAAGATGAGTCGCTCTTGATCCATATTATCCCGGGAATCATAATTTTGAGCCTATGAAATCTCCTAACCTTATTTATATCTATCTCATTTCCCGATCAAACCTCAAAACCAATTTTGATTTGCCAGGCTTCAAGCCAATAAGAACCGTAAATTTCCAAATTAATAGTCTCAACTAGCTAATTTATTTCCAGAATTTTTAGAGCAGCGAATAGGCATAAAGCTCTAAATTTTCTCGAAGCTTCGGCAAGAGCCCAGCTTATAAGCCCGGAATCCAATCAGATTTGTTAATATTTCAATGTATGTAAGTACAATTACCTAACAGTCGATGCAGCCTAGCCCTCCAGACAAGCAGCTGCCTAACCTATCAGATCTGAAGTTTTGTGGAGAGCCCAAGCTTGTTGGAAGCTCGAGCTCGAGTTCTTCGGGGTCGATTACGACGAAGAAGAACCCTGTTACAATGTCATCATTTGGGTAAAAATTTAGTGCGAAAAAGCTAATCCCATGGCATAGAGCGTTTTACGGTTTCGGTCCAAGCAGTCTCAAGCCTCTTCCAAAAAGCTACCCTGGTTGCAAAGCTACGAGCAAAGGAGAAACCACTGTTGTCTAAATTCATGAGATATTACCGACAATTCTATAAATTTTGATTCAAAAGTCGAGTAATTCGATTTCAATGTAGTACACCATAAAAACTAAGCTAAAAGTAGTTGTCTATGGCAAGCATAACAATACAATGTTGTATGATTGTGCAAACAGATAATGAAATTAAATGGCCAAATCCCGCATAAATAAGAGTATAGAGTCACCAACTAGTAAAGAAGTGGGACCGCTTAAAGTTAAAAATGTTGAAGAATAAGGAGATAAGCTATCATAAGATGAAAATATATTCAAGCTTGATTAGTTGATATCGTAACTGCAAATTTCTGCTTTTTTGGTCGAAAATATCCTGAGTTCGATTGTTTAAAGAAACTGTTAGAGAATATGCATGTTTTGATGTGCAATTAAATTAGTTTATGGATTCACATGTTCGAAGGCTATTCATGGTGTCTATTACAGAGATAAGAATGACGCCGGAATTGAAGCGAATGCTATGAGGTGAGATGAGATTAATTAAAAAGGATTAAACGAAGTCATGAAATCGACCGCCCTGTTGACCTAGTGATGAGAATAATTAGGAATTTGTAATGTGAGTAGCATGAATACTCTTGTTTCAGGCAGCTCTATTTCCATAAATAGATCTTTGCTAATCTCCTCGATTTCGATTATGTCAGGATTTCTCTTACGTTGAACCTGAGCCTGTCCCTGGCAGATTTGAAAAGTGCAGTCCTCTGACGCAGTCAACAGAAGCTAAAAAAAGAAGATTATAATCGTCTCCATGGAAAATGATTTGCTAATTCATACATCTTCCTTAAGTTTCCGGGCGTTAGTCACTAGTCCCTTGTGCAACGTTTGGTATCGATATATTCCCGCTGCCGACTGGTTCCTTTCCATATCCCACTCGATAGCTATTTCGTCAATGGTTCCACTGTACAATTACCGAGAAGTTCAGCCAATTTAATAGAAGGCTAAATTTACTTATTCGAATAGCCGCAGAGATATTTTAGCCTCGGGTCTTTTGGAGTCGAGTAGGCGTGTATCAAATATTTTGTATTTGTATCTAACTACAACGCGGTTAGCTCACTAAAATAACAAAAAGATAAGACGTTTTCAATGGTATTATAGTCAAGGAGTTCCTTCGCTTCCTTTAAGGAGACAATCTTCAAAGTATTGATGCTCGTGGTGATGTGAGCTAAATCGACATCGCTTCCCAAGAAATCGCAAGAAATCACAGGTTGCTCCATATTTATCACTAGAATGAACAAACTAGTTATAAGCAAAGAAAAACTCAGCTGACTCCATACCGGTTTCTAACGCATCATCCTCATTTCCTTGCTTTAAATCATACAGACAGACACAGCCGTCGATTGACCCCGAAAGCAGCATGTTGTACTTTTTTGAGTGAAAACTCAGCTTCATTACATCATCGCCATGGCTTCCTACAAATGTATTAAGCTTTTTTAACGACTTCAAATCCCTGTTATTGGTTAAAAATGAATTGATATGATCATCCTGCATAATTCTACCAGAAATATATCTGTTTATGTGACCCTCCTGCAATGATATGTTTAACTTGTGCTAGTGAATATAACTCTTTTCCCACAGGAGCTAGAAAATTAAAAGGCAGCTGTTAGCTACTTTGTCTTAGAAAAATAGCAAGTAATCAATCACCTTTGAGCCGATGTGTGGGTTCAGGCTTTCGAGTATCCCATATTGTTATCTTTCCATCATTAGAAGCGCTATAACTCATGAAATCGGTTAACTGTAAATCATTGATCCTTGAATCATGAGCTCTTTGTAACGTTGCGATCGGTTCAAATTTTTCTGTATCCATGAGCAAAATGCTGTTGTTTGACAATGCAGAGATGAATTTGAGGTTATCTGAACTCATGTTCATTACAAGCGGATAAACCGAACCATTGTTTTCAAACAAATCACTTGTTTTGATGTTAAATGATTTGCTGAATGCAGGAGTCTTAGATTCTTCGGGTTCTAAAGATATCATTGTTAACAATTCTGATTCGAATAAATTATATTTAGCAGAAATATCTCTCGTTAAACAAAAAATTGTAGAGTTTCCTCAAACCCCATTCAACTAGCAGCCTTCTTTTTCTTTTCCATTGAATAAATTTTATGTCCTATTTAAACAAGATAATTCAATTAGTTTTCATTGGATTCAATCATATTTCCAATGCAAAATCACTGAGAACGAAATCAATGGAATACGATGCAAATGGATATTGTATAGTTTTTGGGTTATGAACTTCCACAACCTTGAGCATGGAAAGATTTATTTGCAGCTAACTGTGACTGTGAGACCGACCTTTTAATTATTTATCCAGCATATAAAGAAAATTAATTAGGAATTGCCAAATTATACCACAGAGGCTTAGCTGAGAAGAAATGCTGCCAAAAATCCTCAGAAACCCTACCGTCGGCAAGGTGATGGCTGGAAGAAACCAAATCACATACAACCCACGTACGAGACATTCCCTTTCTGCGCGTTAGTCTCACACATTTGAATTAGTTGCCAGCAAAGAAAAAGTCAATAAATGGATGGCCACCGTTTCCTCAAAAGCCACCTCACCAGTTGCCAAAGGAAATGCCGCTCAACTCAGCTCCCTCATTTCCTATTACAACCGCTTGTCCACCGAACCTATTCCAGTATATCCCTTCTCTCAACTGATCGCTTAATTTCTCATGAAGGAAATCGACTGGAAGTTCTGGAAAGACACCATCCAAACCGAAGGGCTCGTTGATAAGGTCAAAACCAATTTTGAAACCTTGCAGAAAGAGCAATATAATATTGACGGCATCGTTAACACTGTCATCAGTGCTCCATCAAAAGAACTCGAGAACATTGTATCCATTCCCCCACAATCTCCCCTGATCCTTTCTTCTTCCTAGATTTTGGACCTCAAGTACCATCATGCTGTCTGGACTGATAAGTACTCAGACTACGTTTTCTTCCTCTTCGAGCTTGAAGACTACGGAAACCCAGAAGAATACCTCAGTAAGCCTTGATTTTTCCCTTGTGTGTGTATTAACCCTAATATAGTGCATCAAAACTATGACATCTTCTACGGTCTTGAAGCTGAGCTTGAAGAGCTCACTGAAACTCATAACTGGATTCCAGGTGAGGGTTCAATTGAATATGAGTTTGTTAAAGTCTCTACTATCTAGGCGCTAAGGACGATATCAACTTGAGAGGATACTACTCTTCCCAATTCTTGTGGGGTAAGAAGGTTGTTTCATACTACAGACACCCAGCTGACGACTTCAAGAGTGCCAAGGCCACCAAGAATATTCTTGGTCGTTAGACGCAGATATCTTGCTTTCTGCTACACTCAAAAAAATTGAATGGATTAATTGTTACGTTAGCTTGTTGCGTTCTCAAGTTTTTTGAGTTTTCATAGATAATCTTGAAAATTTCTTTAAGAAATCAATGACTCAAAAAAAAAAACATACAAGTGAGTCCAACGAGAGGCCTTGCCAAATTAGAACAATACTAATATTGTCCTGTGGTCGTTATTATAAACTCTTATGATGTTAAAAATCAGCAAGTCAGCTAATACTTCTATAAAATTCTGAGGATTCGATATCGAAAGCAAGATAAAAAAATCACAATAAAATTTGAATTTGACTTTCATCTAATCGTTGATTCATTCAAGCGAAAATGTCAACATACAAGAAATATGTCGATATCTTTGCCCAAAGGAAGTCTGGAAGGCGAGACTTGTCGGACGACCGCACCGTAATGGGAGACAAGCAAACATATATTGCGTTTCTCGAGAACCAATTGGAGAAAGTGTCTGGCTCACTGACTCAAGTCGCCTCGTTGACCGAGACAACAGAGCAGCTTAAACTCCAAGTCGAGGATATAGACACAAAGCTGGCCAATGCGACTAGACTCCTAAAACTGCTGCAAAGTTTTGCAGATGCACAGGTAAGCGCTTTCTGTCAAGCTTTAACCTGGAAAATTCATTAGGAAGAAGACAATACTAGGATTAATCAAAGGTTAAAGTACCTGGCAGACAGAATGGAAAATGCTCAGGAGATCCAAAATATGAAACGAGCTAGTGACCCCGTAAAAATTATTTTGCAAAGTTTGTGCGAGTTTTATAATGTTTATAGATTCGAGAGGAGCGGCCGGATTCACTCGCAAGCAAATGCGTAATTCATTATCCGGTTAGAATGCATGCAATAATGGATTTGATAGAATGAGCTGGAGCGGAAGTTTAACTCGTTGGTGGAGCATATCGATACTATGAGAGCGACCTCGATGAACGAGCAGCATTTTCATTCTGGCCCACCTTTCAATTTCGAGAGTCAAGATATCCAAAGGCAGTTGCAAGAGTTTGAGAACAGGATGATGAAGCAACTGAATGCGAAATTCGAGGAGCATAATAAAAAATTGAAGACTTTTGAAGCGAAGACTGAAGAAGCACATGAAAAGCTGACTCGAGACATGGCAATGGATATTAGGACGCTTGAGGGACGAATGACGGATTTTTTATCAAGAGGCGGCAGAGATAGTCTAGTAAGAGATTATTATTAGTAACGGAAACTCAAACAGCTATATTAAAGGTACCAACGCAGAGAAGTACCAATGAATTTCAAAATCAGATGGTAACTAAAGCAGTGAATACGCTGAAAGACGATTTATATCACAAAATTGAGGTATCTTTTTCAATATTAGAGGTACTGGATTTAGTGATTTAGGGTGTGCTTAATGAGGTGTCGAACTCAGTCACTCTTAAAGAGTTTGATGAGTTTAAAGAAAAGGTGAACAAGCAGATCGCACATCTCAAACAAGCAACAAATGAGACTGAGAAAATTTGCTTGAGGTCAGAAAAACTAGCTGGTGAGTTCAATGAAGGTAATATTCATTCATCACTTGATTTTCTTACGTGATGTTTTGAAAGAAATCGTTTCGAGGATAAGCAAATTCGAATCAAAGTTGTTTGAGTTAGAATTCGCTCAAACCAGCGAGATCAGCCGTCAAAAGCAAGATTATGAGCAGCTATTCAAGCGTGTTCAGACCGAAATGGCCGAACACGAGAAAGCCTTGAGAAGAACCGCGTCAAGGGTGGAGAAGTATCCTTCGATGCAAACGGAAGGGCAGGAGTCTGAAAACGAAAAAAGAGACTACAATAAAGTAACACGAAAAGATTTTGATGACTTTGAAGACCGTCTTTCTGATAAAATTTCTGGAAGTCTCGAAAAGTTCACTGAGGTAGCTGAATTTTCATTAAGATTTGTGTGGTAACTCCAACATTGTCTTAGGTTATTCAAAAGATAATGAAACGACAGAGAGAATTTGAAATTGCCCTTGAAAAGATAAACACTAAGGTGGCGAGAATCGATGTACCTGGTGATACAGCTCGAACACATGGAAATCAAAGCACTTCATTTATAGCAAGTGAATTTTAGACATTATCTTTTGGATTTACATTAACCCCTCGATAGATCCATCATATTATTCTGAGCTATCAGCTGATGTTGGGAAGCCCAGAGGGAACCAATCCTTTGCATCTGACAAAAGCGGAAAAACCATCACGAAGCCAGCAAAAGATCATTTCGTTCTGATAAAGAGCCCGAAACAGGCTCTATCAGTCGACAAAAGCGCACAGAAGTAAATATATTTTTTCATTCCTGACCTCACTGCAAATAATGATAGAGACAAAGAACTTCAGGCAAGTTTCGGATTAAGAGAAGTGCCGAAACCAACGAAAGACCGCTCGTTTGCTTCCAACAAAAGTAATCAGCGTATTTAGAATGGACATCAATGATCTCTAGGCCGGGAAAATCAAGACAGGCTAAGCGAGACGACTCCTAGCGTTTCATATCTGAAACAAAGGGAATCTGTCCCAAGAAGGCACTACCAAGTGGATGAAGACCTCTTTGAGAAGAAACCAGAGTCAAAAACAAGAAAACCTAAATCCAAAGCTAAATCAAGAAGTCGTTCAGCATCACGGTCTCCAGTGGCTAGCGAGGCCACTCCGAAAGGACGTGCCAGCGAGAACTATTTCAAAGCAACAAAGTCTCCTCGAGCAAAAACAAAATCTTTAAAGAAAGCTAAATCGAAAAGTCCGCCAACGGAGTTGAAGCTTAAAGAGCCGTATTTAAAGCGAGTGAAAAGCGTATCGAGATCTGTTTCGCCGAGAAACCTTCCCGAGCGTCTTCCACGGTAATGATCAAGAGTGTCTTGGCGTTTAATTATCAAATTTGTGTAAATAGACAGCGGAAAGACAGCTTGCGAGGGGAGAGTTCAGTGTACTCTTCAAAGAAAGATACCCTGAAAGATATAGAGAACAGAGTCCATGTTGAGAGGCGGCTGAGAGAAGAGAAAATTAAGACGTTGCTTCGCAAGAACAAGAAGCGCGATGCTGAATCGGTATGAATGATGACTTATATTTGTTTTGTTAATTATGAGATCAAAACTTAGCCGAAGTTCAGTTTTGATTATGAGCAAAGGCCAACCAAGCAAGGCACCGTCAAATCTAAAAAAACAGTTAACCAGAGGAAGCCATGAGACATATGAGATAAGAAAATGATGAGTGGCGCGGCGCCTTTTTTGTGATTTGTTCTTCAATTTTGTGCCGATACAACAGCTTTGAAAATTTTGAATTTAGCTTATTTATTACTTCATGTATCTAAATCATTCGATTTCTGATAATTAAGAGCTCATGATAGCATTATCTTCCGCTTTTAGCTATATTATTCACAAAATAATGCATTGCAAAAGCGATAATATTTTAGAAACCACGTTTACTTTTTTTCTTTTGTTTTGTAAAACTTATTTAGCCTGAATCTCAGTTTTTGAATTCAGAACTGTTTTTTTTAACGCGAAGCACAATTTTTTAGTTAATTTTAACAGTTCTCAAATAAACAAAATTAATTATATATATAGATAGTATATTTATCTGCAAATGAAACCCGGTAGCGGCATCCTTGCGACGGAACCCTACAACTCTCCTCAATGGCAATTGGCATTCAATAAGATCAACAATATTCTCGACCAGACCGTACAAAGAAGCGCTCGCACTTCAGGTTAACGCCAATGCGTTTTGAACATAAATAATCGGATGCATTAGGCCGGACAACGGAGAGAAATCGTGAAAACTCAGCTTCTCAGATTGAACCACGAGACTTCCCTCAAGATGTTTCAGTAAGAATCGGCGGTGAGCCTGAAAAAACTAAGGAGAATATATATACAACCAATTTCAGTGCGCTCGATCCTTCTCATCGGACCACATTCGCTGAAGGGCAGCAGCATCCTTCACTCACTCAGTTTAACATCTCTGATCAAGGTAAGTAGTCTCCTTGCTTCTGTGCATATAATTTCTATCAGATAACAGTCCGAAAGACCGCTCTTTCCGTGGTAATATTCTTCCTCTTAACAACCAACCAGCAATCAACCTCAAAAGCACCGATATCACTCTGCAAACTGGTTAATACAACTGATTAATTCGATTTTTGAATGATACTTTGTTTCAGATTATCGTAGAGTCTCACCAAAAGGAGATTATTCTGATTACTCTATCAGAGTAAATGATAAATCCTATCTGAGTCCACAGATCTTAAACAGCGACAGCCCAAGCAATCATCGTAATTTATCTCGCGAAAGTACTGCTAAGAGCAATTTTTTAAAAAATAGAAATGCTATCGGCTGAAAAACAGCGCCCAAGTGAGAAGGCACTAAATGCGTTTAACATGGATCGTTCTATTCTCGACGCCCAGTATGAATACGCTCGATTGAAGGCATCATCTCCTGTAAGGCTGACTCAAACAGGTAAGAGGACCCTTACCTTCTTTCTTCTCTAACTCGGAGACTATTAGACACCGTTCAAACCCAATTAAACCAATCAAACGACGCAATTGCAGTGAAAAAAGCACTTTTCTTTGGAGAGGTCACTCCATCGCAAAAGAAATCACAAGGAGACACTTCCATGATGATCCAAGAGCGAAGAGGCTCACAAGAGCTAAACGACCAGTCTCGAATGAGCGTTCGCCATGGATTCGACTATCATCACCTCCACAAGGATACTGAACCAGTCAACCTGGTTGAGGAGAATATCAGAGAGATAGAGAGGTCCTTCCTGCTGAAACTCAAGGCGGAGGAAGAGGAAAACGATAACGAGGAAGCGATCCACTGCATGTATATTGAAAGACAGGATATTGCGAATTTTTCACAGAGAAAGAGAGCTCAATCGCCTCAGTCTACAAACGATTTAGGTACTCTTAAGAGAGCATTTCTGAGCTAATCAGTAATGAATTATAGATTCTCGAAGTCAATCAGGCCACCACCGCTCTCCTATTCGGGGACCTAAGACCTACGAGCATGTCCGGGAGGAATATCCTGACGGCACGAGGTATGAAGGAGACAAATACCTCGGAAAACGACATGGAAAGGGCGTTTATTATTACCGAGAAGGGTACAAATACGAAGGTAATTGGGAAGACGACCTCATGAGCGGGTATGGCGTACTCTGGTATAACAAAGACAGGAAAATGTACGAAGGAGAGTGGCAGCGAGGAAAGTTCAACGGAAGAGGAGTCCTGTTTAATCATGTCCCCCAGATGGTCAGCTCAGACTTCGACGGCAGAAATTTCGAAGATTTAAGGTCGAGCTGGATTATGTTCGAAGGAAGTTTCAAAAACGGGAAAAAGAACGGATTGGGAACAGTAGTGATCGCGAATGGCGACAAATTCGTTGGGAACTTCGTTGATGATGTTGTGGAAGGAGAAGGGTCCTATACCATCATCAATGGAAGGACGATCCTCGGGGTCTGGAAGCAGAATAGACTATTCGAGGAGTTTTAATAATAGCATGAGTATTAAAAATAAAGTTTTTTTTTTGGTTGAAAAATTTAAGAAAATTGAACTATTGGCGCTCTCCTCACAGCAATTACCTCGGTTACAATTCTCTTTATTAATACCGATTCTTTTTAATAAATATCAATGAAACTTTTTTTCCTAATAACATTCGGTAGTTGCACTCTAACTCCCGACCTTTTATCAAATTCGAAAATTTCTGGAGTACTTTCAATCTCTCGAGAACTCTAATTCAAGGGTTCGTGAATGAAAAAAAAACTCTGTTTTAGATAATAAATTAATTTATTAGTTTTTGAACTACTCAGAGAGGTTCAACAGAAAAAATGGAAATTATCGACCGGTTCTGCGATAACCTATACCTCAACGACCTCGAAAAGGTCTCATTCATTAAGCAGTTCGCTGATAACATTGGTGTCAAAGCCAGATACATTGGACTCGCAGTATTCGCCATTATCTCGACGTTCTTGGTGCTTGAGTACGGTATGGTCTATATCCAACTCTTCTTCGGCTGTTGGTTCCCAGCATATATGACTTTCAAAGCTATCGAGTCAAACGAAGTCGAGCAAAACCGCGTTTGGCTTGTGTATTGGGTTATTTACACCCTGCTTACCTTGGGCGATCGTTGGGTCATGATGTTATTGAGACCCTTGCCTTTTGTTTCGATTATCAAAATTCTGCTCTATGTTGCTCTCTACAACTCTAAGATTAGAGGCGCATCATACATCTACCAGTACGCGTTGAGACCTTTGTTCAAGAAATATGAGCCATTGCTTGACAAACAACTCATTGGTATTCAAGAAGTCGCTGCGAAGAAATACGAAGAGGCGAAACCAATGCTTCAGAAAGCGCGCCAGAGCATCACTAGAAAAGCTGCTAAGAAAGCCGTTGACCATCTCACTGATGATAAAGGAAGCTCTGCACAGGACGATGCTATGGCTGCGAGCACAAGGAAAAAGAGAATTTAAGAGTCATAATTTTCTTAAGGGATTTTATATTCATTTTCAAAATGCATAACACAGAAGCTTTCGTTGATACAGCTAGGTAACCTACAGATGGATGCATACTTAGAGTCTCTAACTTGAAAAACTGGCTGATTTACCCACTCAATTGAATAGTTCCTAATACTAAAGGTCATACAACCCTCATCAAAGAGAAGAAAAGCGTGTATTCTTGATCTGAGCCTGTTAGTCGATTAAACCCATTTTCTTGAGTCTGAGATTTATTATTTTTTAGAGAGAGATAAGTCAGTTTGAAATAAACTTAGGATCCAGATAATATGGAAGGGATTGAAAAAGATACTCACGAGAACCAGCCTGAAAGCCAAGAGCAGGAACAGCAACCGCAACCTCAGGAGCAAACGCATGAGGAAGAAGAAAAGCACGAGACCCATGTACACCATCATGTAGAGGCAAAGGAAGAGGAGGAAGAAAAGAAAAATGATAATTTAGCAGTCAATTACCAGGACACTGACACAAAGGACGAAAGGCCTGCCACTAAAGAATACATATCAAAGGGAGACCTTAGTATAAAGGCGGTAAGCGATTGTCCTCTAAGCGTGTAAAAATTTTCCTTTTTCAGGAAAATCTTGACATCAGTCAATCCGGCAATAAAGAATATTATAAATTAATCCGCTGCGACAAGGTCAAAGGAGCTTTTGTCGTGCCTTGCGCTCTCCTTTTCAGAATGAAGCGCGTTTTGATTACTGACCTCAATGGGAAAGTGTTAGACACGGTTGATTATTCAGATCTGTATGGAGTGACCTATCTCGCCGGGCCCCCTCCTAAGAACGCCACTGCTGCTCAGAAAGTCAAAGGGGAAGTCTATTACTTTGAAATCCACCAGTACAAGAAGGTCGCTAAGAAAGGGTTACTTGGGAAGAGTGAGTCCAAGAGAAGCCTATTTCAGGTGAGCATTTTACCTTTGATTAGTGGAATAACACGAAATTTTTAGGATATTCAATTAGTTTTCGATACGGAGAATGAAGCAGCAGCTATGAAGAACTTATTCTTACACATTTCGCATGATCAGGACTTCTGGAGTAAATTCTATGAATATTTTTTTCCTAATGGGCTTTAGAAAAATATCCAAATCTAAGTTTGTCTTCTTTAAAGCCATTCTCAAAGAAACTGCTGGTTATCGTGAATCCAAACAGTGGCAGCGGCAAAGCCGGGAAAATTTGGGACCGAGTTCAACCTATTCTGGGTATGTATTTGAGTTTTCAGGCGTAATCAGCACTGTTTTTGGCGTGTAGAGAGAGCAGGGTACCAGATTCAGGTGCTGAAGACAACTCATGCGTTCCACGCATTGGAATACTGCCAAAATGCTCCACTGGAAGAACTTCTTAGTGTAAATATTAATGAAAATAGCGTGTTATATTGACCGAACATGGTAACAGTTCTCTGGAGTCGTGACGGTCTCAGGCGATGGTATTGCGCATGAAGTTCTCAATGGTATATGAAAGTTTTCAACGTGAATCTCAAAATTATCCTAGGATTCTATAAAAGACCTGACTACAATAAAGTAAGGCATATTCCGTTGGGTTTCATCCCTGGAGGAAGTGGCAATGCGATCTATAAAAATATTGCTGTGGACTCTCAAGAAAGGGATGAGCCAGAAAACGCTGCGTTTGTTATTGCCAAAGGTTGAATCATTATTCTCACTATGGAAATTCTTATGAAAACGATAGATATTATCAAGCCTATCGATATGACGCTCCTTCAAACCGAAAGCGGCAAAAGAATTCTTATGATGCTCTCGCTGAGCTGGGCTTTCATGTCAGATTGTGACTTGGAATCTGAGAGGTGAGCTACATTTTTTTGAGGAGTTGCGAAGTTAATCCGAAAAACAAAGTTTGAGGTTCTTGGGAGGGCTCAGATTTGAGGTCTACACCGTAAAGTTGCTCGGCCAAATGAGACGCTACTCAATGAATTTATCGTACACTGATCAACCAGTAACTGAAGAGGAGATGCCGGGATTCGACGTTGAGCTTAACGAGCCAAAATGGACTAATCTTAAAAGTATATCACTACCTTGAGCACTTTGGTGATTTTCTGCTGCACCCAAGGTGAATCAGTGTTTTTCATGCTCGCCAATATGGCTTGGATGGGTTCAAAACTCCACTTCTCGCCACCTTCAAAGGTCGATGACGGCTACAACGATCTAGTCGTAAGTTCTCTGACTTAATTATCTTGTAAAATTCCTTCATAGAATCTCGGAGGGCCAGAAATTGGAAGAGTCGGTTTCACCAAGTAACATACACCTCACACTGCAAAGACTTGACAATTTTTTTCAACAAAAGCATGCTACTCAAGATGGAAGACGGAAAACACTTCAGAAATGGCACCTTGGTTCCAAGAAGTGGAGTAAGGAACTTGCGTGATGGTCTTCATCTCAATGAAATCTATTTTAGGCGGCCCACTATCGAATTAAAGCATTTAGATTGGAGCCAACCGGAACAAGAAAAGGCGTTTTTTCGATCGATGGAGAGGTAATAGTGCATCAGCAGCGAGCAATTAAATATTATTATCTTATAGAGATACGATGCTGAAGCTATCCAAGGACGAGTGCTGGAGAAAGCTTTGAATATATATTCTCTTGCATAAGAACATAGCATATTTGATGTAATGTTCTCTACTGGAATTTCAATTAGTTTCCAGCGAGAGAGTCAAGTATAAATCTTAATTTTTATAATTCTGCCCGAGTTTATCATTAAGTAAATAAAATCAAATATAAATGGAAGAGCTCTATGCCTTGCTGACAGATAGATTAACCAGCATCCAGGATTTCGTGCAAAAATTCGATCTCATCATCAATCAATTTGAGGCAGATCCGTTATTTTCCTTATTGCCTCCACAGCTCAACGAACTCTCAGTTTTCATCAATAATCTCAAAAAAACAGAGAAAATTCGTGTTTTACGCGAGAACGATTTTTTAGAAATGATCTTTACGTTGCCGAACTTCGACTCCGCGCAGCTAATGTAACAACCAACTCAAATTCGATTGGATTGAGGTGTTTTATAGGCGCTTTCAAGAAAAATCATATGAAATCATGCAAAAAATCGTCAGTGAATTTGTGTACGAGAAGAACGAGCCAACTGGAGAGATCATTGATGTGTTTCGGTTGTATTATAGATTCTTTCAGCATTTGGAAATGTATGATAAAATCGAGGATATGAGAAGAGTGTACAACAACATTAAGCTCGCTAACGTAAGAGTGTTTTACTTGAAGAAGCGTTCATTTATATATTTTTTCCAGTTTCCAAGCGTTTCGATGCTGATCAAATGGCTTATAGAAATCGCACGCAAGCACTACCAAGACTACCTCAAGTACAAATCGCAACAACTATCATTGCAAATGTCGAAGCCGCCGATGCATCCTTCGGAGACAAAAGGTACTGGTGGTGAGACCAACCAGGAAAAGGAGTCATCGACGATTAGTTTTCAGGCGAAAATAAAGGAGTTTAATGAAGATATCAGCCGAAAGCAATTTCAAAATCAATTATACGCTCCTGGCCCGAATTCGAATGTCGCATTGAGACAGATTCTCTCACAGCTTGTTTCTCGAGGGGAGAAGCCAAAGAGGTAAGAAAGCTAATACTACTAATGACTGAGTAATGATGGTTTTAGAGGACAATCTGAAGAAAATTCACTGAATCTGAGCAAAGGAGACCTATCTATAAGGTATTTATTTTTGTCTACTCATACTCACATCTAAACGCACAATACAGCCCGCCAAAGAAGCCACGATTTTCATTTATTCCGCAGAAGGCGACCGATTCGCTTCCTGTAGCCGACGCGTGTCCTAGGTATCTCACGATCAACACACCCGAGCAGCAGCAGGGCAATTATCTTGATATCATCGATGACCTTGATTACAGCGGGGTGACTTCTATGGTGATCTCCCCGAATAAATTATACAGCACTCGAAAGCTCTCAGGTCCAAAGATTTTGGATTTTGAACGAAGGAAAGAGTTCACTGTCCAATACTACAGGGCGCTTTACCTTCGAAATATCGAAACCGAGCGCTCGATTAATAACTACAAGCTCGAGTTGAGAGAAAAGAAGAAAATTGAATACGATCCGAATCAGCTTCCGTTAAGAGGAGAGTTATACACAGAGACGATCACTGTGCTATCACTTATCAAGCGTTTTGCCTTTGCAATCACAGAGGAATCGAAGTTGAAATACCCGACCATTTTCCCAGCTGAGGTGAAGGCAACGTCCTGTATATTGGATGATGCGCCGCCTACACGATTCCGTGTTACGACTAATTCGAGAAATCACCATCGCTCTGCCACCCCGAACAGACCGATTACCGCCGCTAGAGGACAAAATGAAAAAAAACTTCCACAGGGAACCTTAAAGGAAGTCGACATTTTCTTCAAACCACCCAAAGCAAAGGTCCCTGTAGTTCAGAAGAGAATGGAAAATTTACGAGAATCCAAGCAGAAAGCTCGAGAGACCAGTCTGAGACAAGACACTGAGGAAAGCTTCGAAAGCAGCGCCAAGGTTCGCGACACAGAACCCAGTTTCAATGGATTAGATCTATACCGAATAGATACACAAGAAGCCGGTGATTTGAAGGAAATATCAACTAATTCCTATCAGCCGATCCAAAAGAAGGCAATCACTCAGACTTCTACCATAGACGTTAATGAAAATTCTAATACAACCGATCGGACTATCACCCAGCCAGAAAGTGCGATAATGTACTCTATCTTGCCTAAGAAGACAAAACCTTCTTATTTGACTCCAGTCAAATCAATATCTCCAAAAAACAGGAAATTTGTGCCTCATTTCCGAGGCGCGGATCGCCTTGAGCGTAACAACCTAGATTATGCTGGTGTGAACTCGAGCAAAAACTGCGAAGCCACAGTTTTGCTGAGCTCGTTGTTCTATCATGTGCCAGAAACCCGATCAAGCAGGCCCGTTGATCTGCTGCGTCATAAAGAATCTCCCTCTCTTGATGCTGCTGACCGATCAAAAGATGATAGCCCGAAGAAAAGAGTCAGTTTAGCCCTTCAGAAAAACAGCTTTTCCAACGAAACGTCAAAAAATGACACATTGTCTTCCAAGTTGATTCCTTCCTCTGTTTTTAAAAGAAGCTATGGCAAGGAAAAGTTCGAGTCTCCAGTTAAAAAGAGCAATGTTTACACGGCTAGCAGCCTCACAAATGTAGATAAACAAGAATCACCAGTGAAAAAACCCCAGGCAAGAAGCCTTACAAGCGTGTGAAGAGGACACATATTTATTATCTTACGAGTTAACCCATGTTTTTTTGTTGTTATTTTATTGTTACTAATCTCAATATACCATCATAATAAGCACGCATGCACGAAGACACTTATTATCATTTATCGTATTAATCAATTTTTATTTCATACTTAAACTTTATCGAGAATCACTTAAATGGAAGCTGCCAAAGACAATAAAACCAAAATGGCCAAAATTGCGCTTATTTGTGGGTATCTAGGCGCCGGCAAGACGACTCTCATACAATATATATTGAGAAATCAAAGCAAGTACAAAGTCGCTGTGATCCAAAACGAATTTTCTGATGGTTGAATTGAATATTTTTTGGTTTGGTCTTATTCTGTGCTTTGAGATGGGAATTGAAAGCCCTTTGATGGTAGATTCCAAAGGAGAGATCTTTGACCGCTTTTACGAGCTTCCGAACGGCTGCATTTGTTGCTCAGCAAAGGAAAACTAAATAGAAAAAACGAAGATCTGACGTCTTGCTTTAGGAAGGACCTGCAGAAAGCGCTCGAGTATCTATTATCAAGCGAGAAGTATGAACTGGATTATATCCTCGTAGAGACAAACGGTCTCGCAGATCCTGTGTCGGTGAGACTCTCATGGAAAAAGCATTGTTCTGACGATATCAAATAGACGATCAAAGAGTTTTGGCTGGGAGAGGAATACGAGCATCCGGCGAAGTTGGAGCTGATATATTCGCTGGTAGCAGCGCACAGTTTCAAGAAAAACATTAAAGAAAATGAGATTTTTCTCCGGCAGATTATCAACGCTGATTGCATTCTCATCAATCATACTGTTTTTTTATATATCGTTGATGTGTATTCATAGTGGAAATAGGACAAGGTCAATGAGGAAGAAATAAAAGAAACGACCGAAAAGCTAAGCGAGCTGAACCCTCTCGCGAAGATCAAAACCAGCAAGCACGCTGTTATCGACCTCGACGAGTTCTTTGAGCTTGAAGGTGCGATTCATGCGAAAAGACACGCTGATGAACTCCTTGATAAAAAAATAAAGGACCACACTCATGCGCATGCGAGCGATGAGTTGAATTTTATCGTGATGGAGTTTCCTGGAAAAAGTTTCGATCTATCGAAATTGGAAGTGGCAGTTGGGACGCTGATTTGGGAAGCGCCTGAAGGCATGGAGTTCTTGAGAGTTAAGGGGATCATTAATAACGCCGAGAGCGAGGTGATTCATTCTTTACAGGGGTAAGATAAAAAACATTGAGATGATTTTATGCTTACACTTCATTGTTAGCGTTGAAGATGTATTTGACATTCAAACGACTGATGTCCCTTGGGGGAAGAGAGAAAGAATATCGAAGTTTTTGTTCATAGGAAAGAAACTCAACAAAGAGAAGATTAATGAAATTTTGCTGGGAGCTACGAACTAGTATATTGGCTAATTTTTTGCAGCGTAAAATCTTTTGAATATCGATATGTGAATGCAACGAAACATTACATGTATAAAAGAGTAAAGCATCTGTTGGGTGTTTAGAATG
>ENA-UOUE01000155-UOUE01000155.1-compost-metagenome-genome-assembly--contig:-NODE-155-length-55216-cov-36.445311_pt1 | contig 55216 bp, 32 predicted proteins | sample MGYA00238146_ERZ747223 | MGnify/ENA primary metagenome ERZ747223 (study PRJEB28781, sample SAMN06268865) | compost metagenome | isolation source: single cell | place: USA: California, Emeryville, Joint... | reverse complement strand
CCCTTAGCAAAAGCGGACTTTAATTGAAGCATCCTCTTAGCTCAGAAAAAATTAATTTCTAACTCAACACACAGAAAACAATTAAGATACGAAAAAAGAGAATCACCTGCTAATCATGTGCTTTAATTTTGAAAATCAAATATTTGCCTTTTCTCAAATAAATTTAAGTATCTTCTACTACCCTAGTGGAGAGAGGAGACGAAAATGAGTAGATGATAACTGATTTTTAAACTCAAATGTTAAATAATAATGGTGAAAAAATAATTGATGTAAACCATATTGTCAATATAAAGGGGATTTAAATGACAGGAATCAACAAGAAGAACAGATCATAAGCATGTCTGAGGTATCAACCCGTGATAGGCGCTGCTCGATGGTTTCGTCATATCGATTACCGGCTGCCAGGAGTTACCTTCCTCATACATGTGGGTTTTGTCAAAGCTATCTGAGTTTTTGCTGTAGAACAAAGACTGGAATGTGATCAGCTCATAATTTTTTTTAGGGATCAAATAGTCAGCAGTAAAATCTTTCATTAGAGCCGATAATTGTTTTATTCTTGATTTCAGGAGGGCGTAGACAATATCGAACATATCAGCAATCATTTTTTCATTTCGTTCCCAGATTTCCCTGTTGGAATTATAGAACTGCGGATCAGCAGTTACCCTGGTCAGCCAAACTTTGTTCTTCATATCCATCTTGAAATCCAAGCCCATCAGTCTGAAATTCCCGCTCCTTTTCGTCAGGTTCACCTCGCCCATTCGGATCAAATGAGCGATTGCTGTCTTGAATTTGGGTCGTAAAGTGTCATTTAACCAATTGTTATCGGAGATTTGTTTCTAAAGCAAAGTTATGCTCGTTCGCTTGTTAAAAAAAGAAAATTTACTATTTTAATGAGCTCATCTTGAAAGGCTTCCATAGTCAGTAGTTGAAGGTTCTCCGAGTTCTCTTCTGTTGTTTCTGATGAGTTCTTTGTTTTTATTTCATATTAGGGGAGAGGTTATATGACCTTTACTTACTTTGGATGCTGAGCTTGAGTTGGTGATTATGGCGAATCCGTCGTGGTAGAACACAATTAAAGGGTTGGTCGAAGCTATCAGCAGATAGACTCTGAAATCGAAACTACTTGTCTCATTTATGAGGAGAGGCTTGAAAATTTCCATTTGAGCAATGGAAACATTTTTATTGATTCCGCAGAGCTCCCCATCGTCGTAGTCTTTGAACAATATCTCTTCTGTTTCGTCAGTAAGTAGATAACTCGAAGTTTGGTCCTCGCCGGTTTCGATGGTCATGGTGAACTGAATAGGATTATTCTTCTTTTTCGATTTTTTGTACTCCAGAGAATTGATCAACTTGAAAAACGCTTTGCAATCGTCCTTGTCTGAGTTGTGGGGATATCATTACACATCAAAATTACTTTCATGATTTACCGTTGAGAAAGTAAGCGACTGGAATAAACTCATCTCTCTTATAGCACTCAGGTCTGTTTTTATATCTCTGAGCGTAGTTCCTTCATTATTTACAATTACTAAATACAATGCTATTCGAATATATGTACATACTTAGAAAGTTCCATGAGATGCGATTTGGAGGTTAAGACATTGAGTCCGGCGATATTACCATATGCTTGAGTGAAACCTATAAGAAGCATTTTGCAAAATTAATTTGATTTTGTGGCCTTTACACAGGTGGTCCATGCCGAGCTCTCTGATGTACTTAAAATCCGGTCTTTTATGGAAAAATAGGGTGGTAAATTCAGAGAGCGGATAGTCGAGGTGCTTATAAGTTTTTTGTTCCAGCAAAGTCGTAAATTCTTCCGTCGTGAAAATAGGATTTTCTTCATCCAAGTACTTATTGAACATTTCTAAGTGGGATTCTATTGGAAATTGCTTAGATTAAGACCTTAAGGTATTTTAGAATACTGTAAGGATAGTCGGTATAATAGTAACGCTTCTTTTTCCAATTCGCACTGCTTTGGATATTAAGCATATCCACTAGATCGCAATAAAGCGGGTCGCGAGCAATACCAATCACATCGTTCTTTTTTCCAAGTTCTTTCGGTGTCAGTATATCGTTATATAACTGCAGCTCCCGAAACGGGTTTGCGTTTCGCGCTAGCACACGTATCACGTCGGAACCCTCAGGCTCTTTTTCTGCAATATACTGAACAATGTCTTTCAACAGAGCTTGGTTGAATACTTGGAGAGAATAATTAGCAAAAGTGTCATTGAATGATTGGACTTTGTTGATAAGGTCCTCTTGGATTTTTTCTAGTATGCCTGAAAGAGAAGAAGCGTTGACCTCGAAGGTGAGATTTAGTTCTAGTTTTGGTTTAATTTCTGCCTTTTGAGTAGCCTGAGTTTCTTCCTTTGCCTTTGCTTGAACTGTTTCTGTGTTGGAGACTAAATCATTTTGGCTGCTTGCGAGAATACTCTGGATGTCTTGATCAACTATATCATTAATTGGATTGACAACGGCTTCTTCTGCATAGTCATGGGCTGATGTTGGACTGGTAAAACCGAGAAATTGTCTGTTGGGTTCTTCTGGTTGTTGGATATGGAATGATGTGTCCGTTTTCTCTGTTGGTGGTGAGACTTTTGATACGGTAGTGGGTTGATGTTGTTTGTATGAGTTGTCTGAAAAGAGCACATAGCAGAAATAGAGTGCTGCGAGTATTAGCACGGCGAATACTGCTTCTTTAGACATGAAGTTTTAAATCGGGTTTATTTTTGCAATAATTCCTGAGTTTCAGCCCTAAGTTCGATGAAAATATTTTTGCAACTCAGTCGGAACCATTGAAGTTTTTTGTTAATAATGGGCGGGATCCAGTACTCATACCGACTCAGAACTCGTTTTAAGCCTAATACAAAATAATTACAGAAGGGAGCATTGGAGAGGATATATATCTTACACCAACATGAAATATTTCCAACATTTTCATGTAGTAATAGAAACCAAAGAAAAAAAGAGTTGGCCAATGTATTTAAGGAGTATGAGGTTGCGAGGAGCAATGAATTACGATTGATTTTTTATTTTATTTTTTTATGAAAAAATTGAGCTGGTTGCCAGAGTCATAAGATTGATTAATTTATTGTGAGTTTGAAAAAATCCGTTAATATCAACAGCAAAAATAAGAAAACAAGGAATCAAACATATCATTCAATGGATCCGATCCAAGCGAGCTCAGATTTAACTCCTACTGCTCAGGATCCTAACTCAGATCAGCCAAAGCCATCTGGCTTGACAGATCGGATGTCACGAAGAGAAATGCTTCAAAGATGGCAAGAGTATGTGATTTATTAGCCAGAATTGACTAATCGAATTTTCCCGCTTCCAATAGAAACAAAAAGAAGAAAGCAGCCTCTACCAAGCCTTTGCAGAATCGAGATAATGTTCGTTTCGAAGACCTTTTAAGAAAAAACGTTTCTTTTACCACCATTAGAAATACAGCAGTCGTAACCTCACTTCAGCTGAAAGCAAAGTTCGAAAAAAGTCCATTGCCACTTGAATCAAATAATTCAGCCCTCGGCTCAGTGATGAATCTTCCAAATAGCAATACACACCGAGCACCCAACGCCTCGAGATCTCATCCCAAAATTAAGCCACAAATCTCAAATGGAAGTCGGCAAATTACTCCTACAGCAGTTGAAAATCCTCAGAATAAAACGAAGATCGATCTCTTTAACCTGAGAAGGCAGGACAAAAAACTATCCAATTTGCAGAAAGCGACTAATAAAGAAAGCCCTATTATGAATAAGCCAAAAACCAACGGTCTTGGTGCTAAAGCGCAAGGAATAAATAAGTTAGCTCAGTCGAAACAGGAGCAAAAGCAAGACAAGCTTGAGGATCAGATCAAGTTGCCTTTGGAACATGAAGTGGTCCAACATCCAGATAATGTAGCTTGTTTTCAGGCCAACTGTGGAGAAGTAAATCCGTTCAGCGAATGCAGGAATTTGGTTCAAACCTTTGGATTGCTCCCCGAATGTTCAGACTCTCGATCGATTAACCTTTCCTCAATGCGGAGTGAGTCATCTGGAGACAATCTCGAAGAATGGATCGCGAGAATAAATTCGATAAGACATGAAAGTTCCTATCAATCGAATCAAACAGGAAGTTACAATCCCACTCAATCAGAATTTATTGCTGAAGACCAAGAGTTCGAGCCAAATTGGGAAGAGTATGATGCATTATTCGAGGATTTGTATAGGAATTATAAGGTAATCGCCTCGTTACGCTCTTTCTTTAAAGGGAGTTCTAATAGGAAGGAAAATCTGATTGGAAAAGTGAATTTGAGCTCTTGATTCTCACGAAAGACCGGAACTTGACCCATTTTTGCATCTTTGAAGGGAGATTTAAACCATCTGATGTTATTGGCGAGCATTTTAATAAGAACAATTATTTTTGTGTCCTGCTTTTGCAATATATTAGGGACCGAGCGAAAGAAACGCCAGAATTTAGAATTTATGAGAGTATTATCTCGCAGACGACTCCATTGGAGACTCTTCAGAAGGAGCTTGAAAAATTTCTTGACTCCCAAGCACCCGTTGATCTTGAAAATCAAGCACAGCAAGTCACAGATAATAGTATAATTCAAATTGAAGAAGAGTCTCTGCCCACAATGGAACCCGAGTTTAATAGAGGACCTGCAAATTGCTACATTGAAAATAAAGGATTTGAAGGCAGAAATGATGTTGTTGGTGAGGTAATTGGTCAGCCTAACGAAGTCTCGAATGGAGACTATGGCGCGCAATTGAAACGAAATCGAGAGCAATTTGAGAAGCAATCGACTTTGGAAATTGAAAATGAAGGGAAAATGTTTACGCCTCCATCAAAAAAATCGAATCACGAATTAAAAGTGATTGATAACAACGGAAACCAAAGAGTACAACTAAAGCCTTTACAGCCTTCACTTGGTGTCATGAATGCAACAAAATGCAGTCAAAATCAAGCACTGGTACATAAAAATTTGTTATTACACAAAATCGTAATGCTTTACAGGCGGCGAAGAATTTGCAAGGAAAAAATGTTCATCAGAGCTTGACAAGAGATTCACTGAAATTAAAAGCTCCGCAGCAGAAAAAACCAGTGGAAGGTCCACTAGCAGCCCAAAAAAGAAATAGCCAAAATTTTGGTATCAAATCTTAGCTTTTTGATTCCTAACATTTTATAGGTGAACTTGTCAAATCCAAACCAATAAACAATCTTTATGAGAAAAACGTCGTTAAGCCTCATCTTAAAGGCTACTAATTGCGAGAGTCTTCTAACCTGAAGAGAGAGAGGAAAAAAAAAAATAAAGGAAAAGAAGAATGATCAATATCGAATAGAATTGCTAAATTGCTATCTTTGGTTGGCAATTCAGCATGAGAAAATGGAGGACATAAAGGCGCTTGGAATTTTTTTTTTGGCTCATATTTATTTATGTATTTGGAATTTTTCTTCTACATATCGTGTACACATATTTTGAATCTGAAGGCAATTTTGTCAAATAAAGACTATGACTATTGCGACGAAACTTAAGATATTGCAGTCTTAGATTACAAAATTTAAATTTTTATTTACGGCTTTGAGTTAGTAGGTTGATACCATGAACGCAGCTCGTAATTTCACTAAGAACTTAGCCAAATCGCTTAAGAGCTCCCACTTTGGATCCAGAACTTCCCAATTTCAATCTAAAAGCTTTAGCATGAAGTTTGAAAATACTTTTAAAACTTCGAATGCAGTAATTGCTCATTTCGACTTTGTTCTAACGACTCAATAGTTTAGCGTTCTCCCAACAATCAGCAATAACCCACGTACATTGGTGCTAATTATTTCACGAATCACCTCTGGACCTGGAATCTTCGGACTTGAAATGCTCGACGCAGTCGATGATGACGATGGAGCGTAACTACCTTTCCTTTTACTTCCACTTTTTATGCTTATTTTGCTAAAAACGATGAAAATGGGTTTTCTTAAAGCTCTTTTCTTGTTTTGACTTCAATTTTCTCCATTGCTTTGCAACTTAACTAACATGTATGTTCATACAGATGACATCGGATCAATGACCTAAATTCCAAAGAGCGTAACAGAGCTCGAAGTCCCTGGCTGAGACGATCTTCGAGAATATGAAAGCATCTTTGTGTGTTTGAATGGATTTACTTGATCATAATCAACAAAAGATACATAAATTTTTGTGTAAGTTCTATACATGTAATCAGCTCTTAACGAACAACTGATTTTGACTTGAGCCGCCTTCAGACTTGCTAATTGAGGTTGAATCAATGCTTGGATGGGTTTCTATACCTAACATCAAATACTTCTAACTAAGATTGAGATTCAATGACCCCAGCGATTTAAAGAATGTATATATGGCTATTATCTCAAGTTCTCTCCTTGTAAGTTCGCCACAATAACGATAAACAGGAAATACCACCAAGACAAAGGCTTTAGATTTATTAATTAGCGATAGTTCCAAGATTTTATCAGCTGTAGGTTCCACGAGGACCCGAAATGTATAAAACAAGTATTCTACTCTGCATAATTCATTGACTTTCTTTATGAAGCTAAGGGGTGCTGTTGACTTCATACAAAGTATGATTACAGTGATGGAAAAAAATTTTATTAACTTGTTAGATTTCTACAAAATTTGGAATCACGGTTTTAATTATATCATCAATGAAATGAAGTTTAAACTGTCATACTCGCAAATATCATGGATGTGCATTAGGTCAGAGAATTAAAAAATAAAATATTATGTTATAGCTTTTAAACTCCTTTCCTGTGCTGATCCATAGGAAAGTAGTAAGATTTCGACATTACACCTTCGCTACTTCCAATCTCGCCATCATCATAAATCAGATCAATAAGGGAAAGCATTTGTCACTTTAGAGAAACATTGGAGTGGTAATAAAAAACCTAGTCCCTGATAATTTTCTATTCTCCGAACACTGCCTGCATGAGGTTTTTTTTTGTGATGGTTAACACTGAATCCAATATTACATCCCTCTATAATAAAGCCTCTATAAAAGCAGCCAGAAAAAATACTGATTACGGCTTCTAATGGCATCCTGTTGAAGTCGATTTTCTGGTTCATGGTTCTGAGATCCAAATTAACTGACATTAACGCTAATCTGGTCCATCAGATTTTGATTCGCCCCTTAAAAAGGCATCGAGATAAAATTTAATAAGACTTGCAATTATTCGTTTTTAATATAAACTAACTTTAAGTAATTTTTCTTAACAATGGGCTGCATTTGTGGAAGCAACAAAGGATCGCAACGTAAGCGCGACTACTCCATCCCCGACTCACATCTTTCAGCTGCGGCCACTGCAAAGAAGCAGAAAAACATTATCCTTCAGTCTGATATGGTTAGAAAAGTAGTAAATCACGACATTAAGGATGATTATAAGTTCTTAGCCGTCCTTGGAGAAGGTATTTGTTCTTCTAATTCCATGATTTAAGCTTAAACAGGAGGATTCGGTGAGGTTAAAAGAGCGATACATAAAATTACGAACATAGATCGCGCAGTAAAGATGTTAAGAAAAAACAGCTTAGCAAAAGATGGCCAGGATAAACTAATGAGAGAAGTCGCATTGGTTCGAGAAATGGTAATTCATCCATTTGGCCAGGACAGTGTAGAGTTAATGTGATTTAGGATCACCCGAATGCGCTGAAGATGATCGAGTATTATGATGATCCTTACTGCTTCTATATCGTCGATGAGGCGTATACTGGCGGAACGCTGTATGAAAAATGGATTAACGGACACAAATTTTCGGAAACCAAAATTGGAGGGATAATACGCGATGTTTTGCGTGTTATCAATTACATGCATAAGAAGTCTATCTTACACAGGTTGTCCAATAACTACTGAGTTAGAGATGGTTAATGACTTATTTTTAGAGATGTCAAACCTGAAAATATCATGTTTGCTTCAAATGATCCGGAAGCACATATTAAGCTTATTGACTACGGAGAGGCGTCTAAATTCACGAAGGAAAAACTGTCGAAAAAAAGTGGAACTGTATGTGATCCTTCTGACCCGAACATCATAATATATGTACTTAAATAGGTTATGTATATGGCTCCAGAGGTGCTAGACGGGAGTTATAACGAGAAATGCGATATATGGGCTGTTGGTGTCGTTCTCTACATGCTTTTAGCCGGAAAGATGCCTTTTGATGCTCACAATGAAGAAACTATGATTAAAAAAATCAAGAGAGCCGAAATTTCAACGAGAATTAAAGCGTTCGAAAAAGTCTCCGAAGAGGCCAAAGACCTGATACCTCATATGCTTGACGCGGATCCAGCTAAGAGATACAATGCCCAGCAATGCCTCGACCACCCTTGGTTCGAAAAAATCGTGAAAGAGCTCAACTTGGACGATCATATTGATCGCAGAGCCATGGAAAACGTTGCGAATTTCAAAGGAATGTCCAATCTTAAACACGCTTTTTGGGCGTCGATTATCTCTTATTTTTCGAAATACGAACACACTTCTCGGATTGTTAAGACTTGGACCGCGCTAGATAGAAAGGGAATTGGCTATCTCACCAAAGAAGATCTCCGAAGAGGTAAGTCCACAAATCGACTAAAAATTTTCTAAAGATTCACTTTTCCAAAGGACTCGAATTGGGTGGACAAGGATCAAAGGTAGCAGACATTGATGCTATTTTCACTGCTTTGGATTTCAATAAATTTGGAATGATTCAATACACCGGTATTTCCGATTTGTTTGGAGCTTTTTTAAATCATGAATTAGGATTTCTGAATGCAGCTTTCGAGAAATCGACTTTCTTAAGTCAGTCAATGCTAGAGTCCATGTTTAAGATTCGTGATCAAGTAAATTGTAATCTGCTTGCTGATTCTCATAAACTTTGGTCTCAAGGACTCTGATGGTTATTTGACGATCCAAGAACTTAATGACTTCTTGACACCAGATGAAAAACTTGCTTCGAGTCCAGAACATGTGGAACTGATGAAAGAAATTGAAGGCACTCATCAATCAAAGGTAATTCAATTTTGTTTTTGTGATTTATTTGTTGAAATTTCTATTAAACTAGATTTCACTTGCAGAATTTGAAGCAATTGTGAAAAAGCATTTGGTGTGATATTTGCGAATTTCAGTTATGAAATTTGCCCCGTCTTTATTTATTACAAGTTGCCTGCTTTTGTTTTTTAGAGATTTAATAAAGTATCATATGTGGAAGCCATTTTATTCAAAAGCGTTAAACAGAATGAATAGTTCTTCAAACAAGCAATTAAACATCCTATTTTTCTGGTATAAATTAAATGATATTGTAAAGAAAGGACTCTCTTCAACAGATGAATTGAGACTCATCTTGAAAATGTCGTTATTTTGAAGTTAATTCACTTTCCAAAATTTTTGAGAAGCTGACTGCAGATAAATTTTCAAGAGAATAGCTAGATTACTGTGTGCTAATACGCAGTGAGAAACATGAGCGGTTAAAGTTCCAATCGTATGTAGTTTTATATGCCAGCTTTGTGAATTTAAATTAAAATCATTTTTTTCTCACATGCCGCGCAAATCTTTTTTCTATGTTGCTATTAGTTGATAGACTGCCAATCCTCAAGAACTTGATATGAGAGTTTAAACTAAAAAACTTAGCATTACAAAACAATTACCTTCTTGCAATTCTTCTATCAGACCATGGATGGTATTGACGGTAAGTAAGCTCGAAGAACCAAATCTTCTTCACCACTCGGACACTTGTTTGACCATAGTACATTAAGAATATATAAAGTTATAGAAATATAACTCTCCTTTTAATAGGTTGCGATTCGTTCTCAGCAAGTTTTTTCATTCTAACCATAATGCATGTGTATCAGCTCGGTGATGATTGGGTTTCTGTCTTTATATTCTTTGTGACCAGCTTGGTAATTACTTTTCACATACTCATTTCTTTGATAAAAGAAACATTCACCAGATGATCTTTCGGTTTGTTTTTTGGCACCATAGCCATACGCGTGTCCTATTCCAACATTTTTCTCAACTTGGATTTATGGAAGCTCAAGTTCTTATGATGGTCGACCGGAATTGTGGAATTTGGATGAAACCTACAGGAGAATTTGTTCCGTTCCTAAGGAATTTCCTACCAACGCACTCTCTTATTCAAGGAGTCCTGGATACGCCATTCAAAATGACGTTCCTTTATGCAATTATGATTTTTGTAGTGATCTACTCCATTATACTCTTGGTGATAACAACTTCGGCCTCAAGAAGCAAGCTGAGCATTCTCAAAGAGCACAGCCCTTTTATCTATCTCATGGTCCTATGTAATTCATATTTGGGGGTGTCATAACTCTTTGTAATGTATTGTTGTAGTTGGCATTTGGACTCGAATGTACAACTCATTGATAACATCAAGACTAATTATTCACGGCGTAGCGGAGGTAAAACGGCTATTTTCCCTGATACAAAGGGGCCTAATTTAATTTAAAAAGGATCCACTATTTCATTGAGAACTTATTGCTTTGACAGCGCTGACGCCTATTTTATTCAAAGATAATTTCTTTCCACAAGTCAAACTTCCATTCCCTGAAGAAAAAGGCTTTCCTAATTTTTGTGGTTTTCCTGACCTTAATGTCATGCTATGGCTGGGCAGCACAGATCATGAAAGAGATATCTGAGCATCTTGGCATCAAATGCTTTAGTATAAACCTCTCAGAGCAATCTCCGTCGAAAGTATCACTTAGTCGTTTGGAAATTGAAAGTAAAAAGAATAAATAAATGACTTTCAAGAAGATGGGTAATTTTTACATGACACTTTCCTTGTTAGTATTTATTTATCTGAGGCCATTGTAAAAATTGACATAGAAGTATTCTTTTCAAACATAATTTGTTTCATAACTTCTGCTATTTTGAGTTATTGGTGATCTGTAATTTTAAATTATCTTTCTCACTCCAAAAGCCGTAACAAAAATATCGCTTCTGTAAACTTTTGTTTTTGCCTCCTGATAGGAAATTTAAAATCTTGCTTAAAACATAATATACTTATCAGATTACATGCCTGAACTCATCACTCCTGAAGGCTTAGTTAAACTACAGAACCATGTGTATATTTACCATGACCGAAGCAAAGTTGAGCACGTGCTCAATAAATACGTTTGGGAACGAGCAATTTCATTCGTTCCAATGGTAAATCAGCCTAATTCACATGAAATCATATCTTTCCTTCAGAACATTGCTCCAAACACCATCACACTGATTGGATTTGTCGCAATGGCAATGTCTTATATTCCCATGATGCTCTACGATACAACTCTTACGAGGACACTGCCTTCATGGCTCTTCCTTGCTGCATCCTTCCTACAATTCTTCTACCAGACCATGGATGGTATTGACGGCAAGCAAGCTCGAAGAACCAAAACTTCTTCACCACTGGGGCACTTGTTTGATCATGGTATACGAACTTATATGTGAAAAGATGCCAGTATAAATCTTATTCTAGGCTGCGATTCGTTCTCTTTGAGTTTCTTCCTGCTGACTATAATACAGGCGCTTCAACTAGGAGATGATGACCTTACCGTATTCTTGTTCTTTGCTGCTGCCATGGTAACTCGCTTATTTCATTAAACATGTTGTGTGTTAACAGGGCATGAAAAAGGCAGTATTTTGGGTTTTTATGTGGAATCAATGCCACACACATGTCCTATTGCAGCATATCGGTCAAATCGGAGTTGTTGAAGCCCAAGTGCTTATAATGATAGTATTGGCTTTGACGGGTATTTTTGGTCAATCATTTTGGATGAAATCTACTGCAGAGTTTATCCCATCACTCTTGACGAGAGTTCTACCAGCTCACGCTCTTGTGGAGACAGTTTCGAAAGCACCGATCAAATATACATTTATCTATGTGGTAATTGCTCTGGTTGCAACGTTGATGATTATTACTTTGGTTCGAACAACTTCTCCCTCAAAGAGTAGACTTAGCATTCTGAAAGAACATATCCCTTTTATCCACCTCATACTGATATGTAACTCTATTGAAATGAATGGACTAGTCTGACAATCATTGTCTTATTGCAGTTAGCATCTGGATGCAGACGCCATTTTATGTAAATCATCGTGCAGTAACTCTCCTAATCTTTGGAATGTACTTCTCATTGATTACAGCAAGAATCATCATACACGGTGTGACTGAGGTAAGACATCTCTTATTTTCCGACTTTAAATTTCATTCAAAGGATCCATTCCCAATATATCACCGTGAGCTAATAACCATGACAGCGTTAACGCCTCTTTTATTCATACGCGTCATTTTCCCAGATGTGAGGCTGCCATTTTCTGAGGAAAAAGCTTTCTTCATTTTCGTGGTGCTGTTGACTCTGATCTCATGCTATACCTGGATAGTGCAGATAATGACGGAGATATCTGAACATCTTGGCATCAGATGCTTTAGTATAGATCCTCCAGAGCATTGTGGGCTAGAGCCACCAGCTGGAAGGCCAGGATTTGATGCAAAAAAGACTGATTAAATCAGATAAGTACAATACCTAGATGAGATTTTATGGCACTTTTCTATACTTGTCTAAACGATAACTATAATGGGAAATGGGAAATCTACATACATATATAGAGAATCACAACAACTAATCTATATTTTAACAAACAACTGCTTTTCTTTCAAATTCTCTCCACATGAAGACCGTATCGAGGATTATCAGCTAAATTTGTTGTAAATCTTGTAGCTGAGAAACGAATCTATATTCTCAGCTTGACTAAAAGAATTATTTTGAAATCTGTTCAATTTTCAGTGGGTTTCTAAAGCGAATGGTCTTTAAAATAAGCAATTTCTGTATTAATAAATATTTGAGAAAATCATTGTTTTGTTTTTCATTATTAGTATCATCAAGAGTTTAATTTCGTCCTCAGAAATAAACCGTTGCACAGCCGAATTATCTCTCCAGTGTTGAGATAAATAATTATTTAAATCCTTAGCTACTTTCGAAAAGCAGCCACTTAATCACTTTTTGGATAGAATGACTCGTCTTGTCTCTCCTCAAGGCTTGGTCAAGCTTAAAGAACACAAATACATCTATCATAATCCAAGTCCTCTCGAGAAAATCTTAAGCAAGCAAGTTTGGGAAAGAGCGGTTCATATAGTTCCTCTGGTAACTTAATTCTAACTTCCAGGGTTTCATTCCTTTCCTTTCATAACAGTGGGTTGCTCCAAATACTATCACACTCGTCGGATTCTCGGCAATGGTGATATCTTATATCCCCATTCTTTGCTACGACATGAGTCTTACGAAGGAAGTACCTTCCTGGATTTTCATCGTTGCTGCCTTTCTGCACCTCTTCTACCAGACAGCGGATGGAGTCGACGGTAAGCAAGCCCGAAGAACCGGGACATCGTCTCCATTAGGGCATATGTTTGATCATGGTACGCACAAAACTTGCAACACTCTCTAAAATCTACCATAGGCTGCGATTCGTTCTCTGCGAGTTTCTATCTTCTCTGCATATTTCAAGCTTTCCAGCTCGGCGAGAACCACATTACTGTATTCCTGCTATTCGTAGCCGCATTGGTAATCATTTTTCATCTGCAAAGCTTGACTGAGCTTTAATAAAGTTTATCTTTTGGCTCTGGATGTGGAATCAAACGCACACTCATGTTCTTTTGCAGCATTTCTCTGGGGTTGGAGTCGTCGAAGCTCAAATTATTATGTTCGTACTATTGCTGGTCACTGGCTTCCTGGGTCAATCATTTTGGCAGAAGCCCGTCGCAGATTTCGTTCCTCCATTCGTAAGGAGCCTCTTACCAGCTCATCCTGTCGTGGAAACAGCACTGAATACGCCGTTCAAACTGCCCATGCTTCATGGATTTATAGCTATCCTTATTGTATTCATTGCAAAAACCTTGGCTCAAACAAAATCTGTGACAAGAAGCAGAATAAGCATGCTTAAGGAAAACATTCCTTTCGTTCATCTCGCAATCTTATGTAAGTTTTCTCATGATTTGAAAAGTTAGTATAACCAATGATTTTTTGTTTAGTTGGCATCTGGGCTTTAACACCTTTCTACGCGAAATATCGTGCGCTCGTGTTTTTAATTTTTGGAACGAATTTCTCGTTGATAACAGCTAGATTGATCATTCATGGAGTGACAGAGGTAAGATACGGCTAAATCTCATACTAAAAGCTAAATTTTCTAAAGGACCCATTTCCAATATACCACAGGGAATTAGTTGCTCTGACGGCGTTGACGCCTTGTTTATTCAAAGATATGTTCTTCCCACAAGTTAAACTCCCGTTCCCTGAAGACACCGTTTTCCTAATTTTTGTGGGTGGGCTGACTCTATTCACTGTGGTGGGATGGACGACGCAGATCATGACGGAGATTTCCGAGCATCTTGGCATTAGATGCTTTAGTATTGACCCTCCAGGCCATTCTGAGCCAGCTTCATCATCAACTGTAGCAACGCCATCGCCATTGACTAATAAAAAGAAGAACTGATAGTTCGCTTTAAAGATGATCAGATAGCATTTGATAAAGTATTAGAGTCAGGCTAAGTTGATATGGAAGCAATTTTATGTTTGACATAATAAACATTCTATCCAACTATATTTTAGGATTTTGAACTGCTGCTTTCGAAATTACAGATCTGCTAAAATGACCTCTTGACCCCTAGTTGATAGTAGTAGGGTCTCTGACATGATCACATAATTAAATTATTCTTGGTGCCACTGAATACCTTTATTTTTTCCAGAAAAGTCAAATTGAATAAGTATGTCTTCCTGAGTAAAGCTCCAATTCTTCTGCTAATCTCACTAATTCTCATTTATCACAAGTTTCACAATTTCTCTCGCAGATTGACTGTTTTTGATGGAGCGCAGCGATCGAAGCATTAGCTCCCTTAGAGACACTAACACATATGATAACCTTTTCCCAGACTTTTGAATTTAATCATATAAACTGTTTTTGGAACTATCTAAAGAACACGTCACCAATATTAAAAGAATTAAAAATTGAATGATTCTGCTCTGATAAGGGGTTCAGAAACCTTCTGACCAAGTTCAATAAGAATATCCTCAAACAATTACTATGAATTGCTTTCGATTCTTTGAGAAATTGTCATGGTCACCACCTTAAAGTATGACTAATTTTTCCCTCTTCAGCGTTCTGTTTTAATTATCTGTCTTGATTCTTCAGGAATCGAATAATAATTGACAGAAAATTAGATATATTTCATTTCACACCAGAAAAAAACCTTTGATTAAAAAAATATGCCCAATCGCCTCATCTCTCCAGAAGGCTTGAAAAGGCTAACAGAATACAAATACATCTCTCATACCCCAAGTCTCCTTGAGAGAGCGCTTAATAAATGGTGGGAACGCGCTATTACTTTTGTCCCTATGGTAAATCAGCCTCATTTTCCTCATTTAATGAGTTTTTTTAATAACAGAGTGTTGCTCCAAACACAATCACTCTGGTTGGGTTTGTGGCGATGATTCTGTCCTATCTCCCTATGATGTGCTATGATTTGAGCCTTACAAAGGAAATCCCATCATGGCTATTCATTCTCGCGGCATTTCTGCACTTTTTCTACCAGACCGCGGATGCGATTGATGGTAAACAAGCTCGAAGAACCAAATCTTTTTCGCCGCTAGGCCACTTGTTTGACCATGGTACACCAAACTCCTAAGGAACAATCTAAATTTCACATAGGCTGTGATTCGTTCTCAACGTGTTTCTTCCTGCTCAGCTTAGTTCAGGGCTTCCAGCTCGGCGAAAACCATTTCACTGTTTTCATATTTTACTCAGTCGCCTTGGTAATTGCTCCTTCATTAACAAGGAATTAAACTTTCGTTAACAAAAGTTTGTATTTTGGGCTTTCTCTTGGAATCAGTGCCACACAAAGGTCTTAATGCTCAGTTTCGCTGGAATCGGGATTACCGAACTCCAATATCTTATGATGACTCTGCTGACCCTGACCGGCTTTTTGGGACAATCTTTCTGGCTTACAAAGACTGGAGAGTTTATTCCGCCACCTTTGAGAAATATCCTCCCAGCTCATCCGATAATCCAGACCGTCTTGGAGACACCATTTAAAATAGGGTTTGTGTATTTTTCGCTCGCAATCATGGTGGCAGCTGCTATCAATCTCCTGTACTCAACAACCTCGGCTTCAAGAAGCAAGCTTAGCATCCTCAAACAACATATCCCTTTCCTCCATCTTGTGATCCTATGTAATTTTGCACGATTTAAGAGCTCACCCTGACTCTTATTCTATCTTTTTAGTTGCTATTTGGGCTCAGACCAACTTTTACGCCCAAAACCGCGCACTCACCTTCGTAATTTTTGGAATGTATTACTCCTTAATAACCTCAAGGTTGATCATTCACGGAGTAACAGAAGTAAAAACTTTCTATTTCTATAGCTACAGAGAGAACTAATCCTCCTCCAAAGGATCCATTTCCACTCTATCACACTGAACTAATCGCTCTGACCGCATTAACCCCCCTCCTTTTCCTAAGAGGTATCTTCCCAGATGTCAAGCTCCCGTTCCCTGAGGAAAAAGCGTTCTTGATTTTCGTGAGTTTCCTGACTCTCGTGTCATGCTATTCCTGGGCAGCGCAGATTATGGGGGAGATTTCAGGATACCTCGGAATCAGCTGCTTTAGCATTAACCCTCAAAAGCAACCTGGACCAAAACCAGCAGCTGAGGAAACCAAAAAGATTCAGTAAGTCTGCTTTGAAGACAAGGAGGGAGCTACTTAGGAGGACTTTCTAGCTAGGATAATTTATTCTGATGTTTAACCTAATATAGTTAATATAGTATTTATCTAATATATCGTCTATATTAACGCCCTAAGGCTTAGAATTATTGTTTAAAAGAACACGCTCCCGTGGAAAAAAATAAAAATCGAACTATGTATGCATTTATTGTGTTTCATAATATGATACTGATTGTGTAAGTGAAGTCCAAGCGGATTCAAATTAATTTCAAGAAGATTTAAATATTCGTTAAATTACAAATATCAAAGTTCAAATTCAAATGAATTCCACACCCTCTCAATCAGATATGGCTACGTCACAGCGCTCCTTCGTTCCTGATAGTAGAACAAGTGAGTATGACTTGCTGAACAAGTACCGGAGTCAAATTTCATCAAAGTATTTGCCTAAATTCGCATTAACAGAGCAGCCTTTACCAAATTACCAAAGCCAGATTGGTTCTCAGACAACGGCGCTGCCAGATAGCCTCAATCAATCGTTAAATTCATCACAATCAAAAGAATTCACTCAAAATTTGCCGAATTTTTTCCAAAGAAACACAGATCGGTCCACGCACAGAGATATCAGCTTTCAAAGCGATCAGCCAGAATTTTCTAGCGCCTTTGCGCTTTCTCATTCTCGGAGTGCACTTGCTTTGCAAAATGCTCTAGCGAACAGTTATCGATCGACATCCGGTTATGATCGAAGCTACAGAGAGAGCTCCATTCTTGACGCACAAAGCCACCAACAATTTCAACAGCAGCAGAATGTGCCTGTTGGACAAAATGGTGGTGCTTTTCAAAAGAAAATAGGTCCGAGCTTTCACCACTGCGAAAACATGCTTCCAACCGTATCGTCTCATACAGCGTCTACAGTGGGAGCAAATTTTGGAACCCTCCCAAACAGTCAGTCTGCACACAAATTAGGAAACAGATCTGCTTTGATTGAAATCACGCCTCAGTCCGACCCAAAATTGCAGCAACTTGCTTTCGAGCTACTGCAAAGTCCAACTGCACAAACCCAGAACCTGAACTCAAACTCGAAATACATACACCGAATCGCCCACATTGAGTATAGCACGGTCCCTTCTAATCCTTCGAAGCAAACTGAAAGCTCGCTCTGGGTGTCAACACCTCTGTCTAACCAAGAGACAAAAACCCTTCCAATGCAATATAACGCTTCAACGCCCCGTGACTCTCAAAATGTCATTGCTTCGAGTGAAAGTAATAGCAAGGAGCCAAATTTATCTCAAAACCCACAACCCACATCTGAACTCAGTCGAGAACCTCAAGTGCACCATCAGAATGCTGGTCCTCAAACTACCAACCAAGGCCCAAAGAAAGCAGCTTATCGATTGGCGCTACCTTCACTTAGATCCGCGAGAAGCGAAAGAGAATCTGGTGCATCTAATTCACAAGGAAACCGCACGGTTTCTGAAAATTCATTCGAGCTAAATGATACATTTGGTTGTCAGAACATCCTAAATGAGAGGAATTTTCTCCTTAGTTCTTCAAAGAAAAGCAATACTAGCTTTTGTAGCGAAGGGCTTAGAGAGGCCGTTGATGCTGTGACTACATCCGTTTCCGAAGAGCTCAATCGCATTTTTTCGCAGTACCGTAGTAACCTAGGAAGCGCTTCGAAAACTGTCGCAGGAAATTCTGGAGGAGGAGACGAACAAAAGCAAATGTCTCCTCAATTTGTCCTGCCAACAAGAAATTCACTGAGGAATGAAGATATAATCCCTTTTAATAATGAGAGCTGCGAAATGTTTTCAATGGTTGATGAGGATCCAAACATCTGCAGACCTTCAACTAAAGGTGATGAAAAAACACCAAAAGAAGATCAAGAAAGCACAGTTTTTGAGGACGCAATCGAGTTTTCGCTCACAGAAGAGCATAATATCATTCCTGTTGACAGCCTGAAGACTGGTGTTTCTATAGACCAGGCTCAAAATACACTTGGTGAAAATTTTAATCCAGAAACCCAATGTTTGTCAGAAGTAGGAGGAAGGCTCGGAACTGGTATGCTGCCACAGATAGATGAATCTCGAACAGAATCTGAAGCTGATAAAGAAGAAAAATTAGTTGTGTCGGATAATACGATAAAGCAATCGCAAGAAAGTGAAGGCTTTTGCAATGAGGAAAGGAAAGTGTTCATAAAGGAAGAAAAGGAGTTCATTACAGAAGTTGAAAATCCCAATTTCGAAAGTCCATGTAAGAATGAGAAGAGTATTACTCAAGTATCTGAGTTTCAGACACCTTTGCATGAAAAAAGCGTTGATTATAATGAATATTTCAATGAGTTGAAAGGTCAAAGCGACCCTTTGGAGCAAGAAATCCCAACCGAAAAAAACATCGATTTTGGCGATTCTAGCGCTCTTATTTCCAATTGTCAAAAGGATGAAGTAATAGTGAAAGAGGATGAGGTAATTGGGAAGGAGGATGAAGTAATTGTGAAGGAGGATGTTGAAAATACTGAAGAGTCAACTCAACATATTGAAAATCAAGAATCAAAAATTTCCCCTATCTCAGAGGTGAAAATCCATGAATGTACTGATTTGAAACCAGAAGTTGATCCGGTCGAACCTCAAAGAGGAGAAGCAGAAGCAGAGTCAGGAGAAGCTAAAGAACTGAGGGAAGATGAAGAAATGAATCAATTTTCTGTGGCTTCAGATCCCAAAGAAGATACCGAAAAAATTGAAGAAGTCATCCAATGCACAGAGACGAGTCGGGACTGCTCAAAAGGAACCCTCGAAGACGCATTGCATGAACTAAATCATTGTCAGTTCCAGCAAGAAGCTGAAATTAAATACTCCGAAAAGCTGGCCACCGAAATCGAACAAGAGATGGGCAATGCTATCAACGCACCAACAGATTGTGTTTTTAAGTTATCAGAACCTCTTCACGGCGGGATTGAAAGCCTTGATTGCGGAACCCCGAAAAACTTCTCAGACGCAACTTCTGAACCAAACAACGTTATTGAAGCAGAACCTCAACATGATCAGACCCAAGAACATCTCGAGCTCGCTCAACCGCATACTTTCCGAGCGAATCCAGAACGAAATCTAAGACCTGGCAATGAAGAAGAAATCCAACAAGAGAGACAATCGCATTTGCATAGTCTCACTTCTGACAACTTTAGCGACAAAGAAAGCAGCAAAGGCTTTTATCAGAACGAATTTTATCAAGATTCTGCCCATGGAGCCCGCTCGCTTGATATTAACAGGATGAAAACATATGATAAAGTCCATTTTGATTATTCTCTGACCCAAACACATGATGAAACAAGCCGCACGATCCAATTCCCAGTCACCCGTGCTTGTTACCAGGCAGAAACGAAAAGAAATTGGTGCAGCTCAAACACTTCAAAGATCGAAAAACCTGCTACCATCAGCAGCGCATTTGCTTTAAGCAGTCCTTCCACGGCGACTGATCTCCATAAGCTCCCTGATATGACGAAATCGCAAGTTTCATTAGATAACATTGTTTTCGAGCCTAAAAATGTTGAGATTAAAATATCTGATATCCCCAGCGGCGTGAAAAGTCCGTCACAGGCCTTACTGAAAAGTGAATGGTTGGATTTCATTGATGTAAAGATAAACAAGTTCAAAGAGAGTTTGCTCAAGGAAATCCCCAGCGAATTAGCTTTATCGCAGGTCTCTTCGCCAGTACAGTCAGAGGTATTTCAGACTCTAAAATTCGAGCCGAGATTCGGACAGAGCAAACAAAGCAGTGTCAAAGAGAGTGGGTATAAGTTGCAGTTGCTTGAGTTAGACGATGAAGCCCCAGCGTACGAGTATGCTTTTTTATCTCATGCATTGATTAATGACTGACATTTTCTGCGGATAGGCTACCAGAGCGCGATGAAAACGATCAGCCAAATATAAGGACGCCTCAAGATAGTGCTAACAACTCGAAGCATTTTATGTAAGCACTCATTATCTTTTGTATAATAATATCCATGATTCTCAAGGTCTTCGGTTGATAGATCAAGGACTATGAGAATGAAACCTATATTTGATTCATCCAACCAGAGAGACGCTCGCTCTCAAAGGTCTATTGAGTAAATAAATAAGCAATGGACCTAACTAATCTGCATATTTTTACAGGAAACGAGTTATTCCACAGCGTTCAGTTGAAAGAAAGAAACCTAGCGTTGAGCCTGTCTTAGACTCCGCCTTGACGAAAAGATGTAAAAGATTCATAGGATATACGGAAGGTCTCACCCTTACTTATTTCTAGCGATGCTGAGTCCGAGCGAGAAAGACGCCTTTTACACACGATTGGCTCGTCCTAAAATTAAACTACCTGATGAAACTGAAATCATGCAGAGGTAAGTTTCGTTATCTCATGAGAAGATAAATGAAATTCACAATTTTAGTACGGAGTGGAGGTTGAGGGATTACTCTACAGAGCAGAAATATGAAAATAAGCGCTCATGTACTTCAAGATCGAAGAGCCGAGACAGATCACAGATGCTATCTTTCAACTCAAGCATAAGAAGCCCTGAGCCAAGAATTTACGAGAAGCCTGCAATGTCATTTGAATTTCCTCATCAGGGCACACTCTCCACAAAAAGCAACCAAAGCTGTAAAAATACCCTTACTTTATAGAAAATTTGATCAATTTGGTATAGCTAAAGTGATGTTGACTGAAAAAAGAGATGAAGTCGTTCTGAAAAGCGATCGAGCTTGCAGAGACAGCGTTTCTAGCATTGAGATAAAGCATGCTTCGACTACGAAAGCAAGTGCGGGCGGCATCCGAGCTTCTCGGTTTGAGAACAAGATTTATGAGTTATCAGACCTCGAAGAACCAAGGCAAACTATCAAAAGGAGCGCAAGAGCTTCAAATAAGCCAAGTAAGGTAAGCGCAAAGGGAACGACCAGTGAATCCAGGAATAAGTGCGTGAGACCTGCCCAAAAACTCGATATCTCAAATATTTCTATGAAGAGCAATAACACTAGTGTTGGAGTCTACAGCGAAGAACTAACTGTAGGATGTCATGCGTTTTTACGTGAATTCAACTCTAATATTTTGAGCAAAATCGGCTTTCAATGATTATTTTATGAGTTAATTGTCTATTTATTATTGTTTGTTGATCATCGTAAAGTCACCAACGCCTCCATTGTGTAAAGTTTATCATCCCATCCTCAAAAAAAAAATTACGCTTTTTCTGTTTGCTTCAAAAATCAGGCAAATTTTAGCTATTATTGCCGCATGCGATTTATGTGATATCAGAATTTTAAACTCACAAATGTTTTTCTATGGAATCAACCCCTTCGTCAGTACTAAACACCTGACATATGCTGAAAACTACGCGATCTATCAAACCACAATTCTACTCGCCATCTCGATGTCCTGCTTTATCATATCATGCATTTGGCGGCTAGCCATGAACTGTAACAAATCAAAAGAAATCCAACTTCCACAAGAGCACGACTTTGAAGAAGCTCCAATCCCCGTTGGTATCGAAATGACTGTTCCTAAAAGCAATTACGGTGCATCCTCCGTATATCCACCTAAGGAAGATCTAAGGCCTTTAACACATCAAGAAAATTCGAATGCTCGTCCAACTTTGGCCCGTCGGTGTCTTTACTACACCCCTTTTGTTTTCTTAGAAATCGGGTGGGTGGGAATCGCACTGATACCCTGCCAGTTCTACGCGTTTGGTTTGATATCTTACTTTGTTTCGGCTTCTCTCATGTTTCTGACGCTTTTTTACCGAATTGTTGCAACGGCCAGGATCGAGGGGACACCATCTAAGGATAAAGCATATTACAATGGGAGCTCATTCTCGCGTATTCTGCTCTGCTGCAGACTTTTGTTCCTGAATAAGAAACGTTCAGCGACGATTTTAACGGTTTTGGCTTTGGTGTGTACCCTTTTCATAAACTTCTTTTTCCAAAACACATGTATCACGCTCTTTAACGAGACTTTTGGACTGCCGCTAGATAGATTCAGCACAATGAGCACCAAATTTACTCGTTATTTCCAGCTCTCGCAAGTTTGTGCTGCAGGTCCTCCTTGCCATGTTTTCGCGACTGTCCCTGAAGACGCATCAAATGCGGTCTTCCTGAACGTGCATACCTCTCTCAGTGTTGATTCTTTAACGATTAAGTATGATACTATTGAAAACTACCAACTGAACGGCAATACTACCTCAATGGAAAAGAACTCCTCGACGCATCGATACGACCAGATTGAAGGGAGGGCTGATCGAATGATCCACACTATCCTCCTTGATAATCTCAAATCGAACACCCTCTACAAAATCTTGATCTACTACGATGGGAAAGTTCAGGCTGAGAAACAATATCTCACGCCACCAGGGAGTCAGGATGGGACTATCACTCTTGCTTTTGGTGGAGACTTCGCGGCTACAAAGGCAGGCGAGACCGTCACTCAGAATCTAGTGGAGCATAGACCTAATGCTCTATTTATGGGAGGTGACATTGCATATGATAACAGTCTGCCAGGTTGCTACTATGCTTATGACAGCATGCTTTTCACGTTCGAGAGGTTCTTCGATAAACTAGGCCATATCATCCCGATGATTTTGGCCGTTGGGAACCATGATATTGGATTGAATCATTACTCAGGACGGAAGCTTACGATCGGCAATGAAACTTCCCGCTATTTTACGTATTTCCCACAACATTATCATCTGGATTCGGACAAATCCAAATCTATCCCTCTGATAACTCAAAGGAGTTCGGTATTTCACCATGTGATGGGCAACACATTAATATTTACTTTGGATAGTGGATATCTTAGGGAGCTTGGGTCTTATCAGGTAGAGTACCTGAAAACTGTGGCTGGTTATTATCCGGGTTTCCACAAAATTGTACAATATCATGTACCTCTGAAATCACCTTGCGTGCCTGAAGATGCTCAATTTGCATCAGAGGGCGCAAAGTACTGGGAACCAGCGTTTGAGGAATTGAAAATTGACGCTGTGTTCGAAAATCATCGCCATATATTGAAAAGGACAAAGAAAATTGGTGGTTCACAGAACGCTACTAATAGTAATCAAGGCATTATGTATTTTGGAGATGGCGCCTGGGGAGTACCCTCAAGCAACTGTAAAACAAGTAATGCAACGGGAATAATGAATACAATAGAAGAGTCGAATCATGTATGGGTTCTCAACCTCAATTCAACGACCAAAAGATTTGCTTTAGTGGCTGCTGATCCTACATCATTGAAAGACGAAGGGGAATTTTAAATGTAGTATTGAGGTCTCTAATGTTTTGCAATCTTCTCTACTAATATAATAATTATCTATTTATTTATTTCAGTATCTACCAGACCTAACTGCGTTGAGAACATATTTCAAAGATCAAAAAATTGTTTCTGCTACTATTAAGAATAATTTAAGATGAACATAACTGATCAAGCGGATTGCAATAAGATTTTGAGTGGCAAAGAAGAAATCTTTAAGACGTATATATATATAGATTTTCACATGAGTTTCTAAATTTTTCAAACATCCAAGGAGATATATATGTATACATGTGTTATATTACATCTGATGAGGTTTCTTCTGAAGCATGCTCGTCTAAAAATAAGAAAAATCTGCTTAAAAACTCATTCGACAAAATAAAACCTTTTGGAATTTTAAACTTGACCCTTTCATGCTCCCTATCAACCTCAATGATATCCATGTCTTCATACGCAGTAATAAAATCAAATACTTTGCTTTTAAACTCAGGCGACAGATTACCATGGCTGAGATCCAATCCCTCCGATGTTCGCATTCGCCCAGTGATTATGCTCCTTAGCCACTCCAAAGAACCAACTTTTTCGTCTTGATAATCCGACAATAGCTGTTGCAATGCGTTTTCTGTGAAATTCGGGATAAATTTCGGCAAAGTTTCAACAAACTCCTTGTATTTTTGTAGACTTCTCGGTCGGCTCACTCTTTCCCCTTGCAAAAGCGAAGTCGCACCCATACCGAACCCAAAAAAGGGTTCATCGCCTTTCCAGTACATCGAATTGTGCTTACTTCTCAGTGAATTTCTCGCAAAACTGCTAATTTCATAATGCTCGTACCCATTCTCTCCTAACTCAGCATGCATCTCGAAATATCTCCGCTCAAGTGCCTCGTCGCTAGGGAGAGGAAAATGTCCGTCCTTGTATTTGTTTTTCCTTGTAAACACAGCATTTTCCTCCAATGTAAGGAAATATACCGAAAGATGACCAGATCTGATTCTCATTGCCTCTTTCAGCGAATGCTTCCAGGTCTTTTCGCTTTGGTTCGGTAGTCCCAGAATCAGGTCCAGGCTTACGTTGTCGAAAGTTTTAAATTTCTCAATCGAGCCGATAGCGTCGATTGCTTCGTACACTTGATCCAAACTGTGTGACCGTCCGATATTCTGAAGTGTATTATCATCGAATGTTTGCACACCAACTGAAATCCTGTTCACACCGAGGTCAGCAAAATGATGAAGCTTGTTTTTATCAAACGTCCCTGAGTCAAATTCCATGGAGATTTCTGCTTTGTCAGATATCTTCGTGTATTCTTTGATCGTATTTAGTATCTGTTGAAACTCTGAAGGCTGCATTAGTGAAGGGGTTCCGCCACCAATATAAATCGTATCAATAACCTCAGCCGGCTTGATGTACTCGAAAGTCAATTTCATTTCTGATAACAAGTTTTTTATATACGATTCTGAATAGGAAGGAAGTAGGGCTAAATTATCAGGGTTTTTGCCGACGGCGTGGATTGGAAAATCGCAGTAGTGGCATTTCTTTTTGCAGAATGGGTAATGTATGTATATTGATTTCGGCAATTTTATTTTTTGCAGCATTGCGCAAACTAAATAAGTTTTATTGAATTTCCTTTTATACAGTTTATGGGAAGCTGATGTGAAACCAGCGAACAAAAAAATTTTTAAAACATATTTTATGAGCCACAGAGAAGGTATTATCACACAATACACTTAGAAATTTCGATCAAATCAGATGCATGAATAAACGTCGCATACTGAGTAAATCGGCGACAGATACTCAAATTACAAATGAAACATATATTGTAAAAATTTCAGCAAGCAGCACAAACCTGAAGAGTGGGTTATTTTTCTTGAATTAGCTCTCAAGAACAGAGGGGATCACATTTGGCTTGCTATTACGTGAATTCTTGGCATGTATTATCTTATCTTAAATTAGTGTTTGGAAAAAGCCTGTTATTTTGGAGAAAGATCAAAATGATCGTTGGTTTTGACCTCACAGAGCATCATCATGCCATTTTGGATACTTGAGATAAATTCTTCATTAACTTCGGCAAGGTCATTAGGCTGATCGGGATCTGCGAAGGAACCTTTTGCATTCAGAGTAGGAAGCCTTATTTTAACATAATCTATGACTGAAAATGAAATAAGGACCGTACGATCGCTGGTATGTGAAGCCTGTGTAGCTGCCGTTGAGCAAGAAATGCTCCGAATGGATTGGAGACTCCTTGATGGTTTTGTCAGTGAATTCCTTCGGTTAGTGGTGCAAATGAATAGGAGTGGCTAGTAGTAGTAATATTACTTTATCAAAAAATCTCAAATCCTTTTCGCCCTTCAGTTTTGGTTTGAAAGGTGGTTTAATCAGACGCTTTTGAAGGTTTTCCCAATTAATTGCTCTGAAAAATTCATGCTTTTTGACTTTCTCAGCCGAATTTAACCGCAGGTCTGGCTTTGGTGTGCATAATCATTGGAATTTACTCAGAAACAGTGAAATTACATCTTTTGCTAATAATTGAGTGAGCAAAGACTTCGCTTCTTTCGAAAAATAGGGTTTCATAGTGACTGATTCCTATGAAGGTTAATTGCGAGCAATGTTGCCTTGCTGTTTACCTTTACTATCATTTTGAACATCATCATTCTACTTTGCGCTTGAAACGGGAGTGCTCCAGTCAACATTTCATAGATAAGCACTCCAAGACTCCAAAAATCCGCAGCTTTTCCGTGTCCCTCTGACTTTAGTACCTCAGGTGCCAAATACTCCGGCGTCCCACAGATCGTATTCGCCTTTTCGTCCTCTGAAAGAAAATAAACTCACTTAGCACGACCATACTCAATTACCACTCATAGCCTTCGAAAGCCCAAAATCAGTTAACTTCAGGTGACCATCTTGATCGAGCAAGATATTCTCAGGCTTTAGATCCCTTCAATTACATTCAATAACAACTTAGAGCTGGCAATTACCTATATATGATCCCTTTGCTATGAAGATATTCAAGCGCCAATATAAGCTCAGCTGCATAAAATACTACTCGCGCTTCAGAGAATCTCCCTGCCATTCTCAAATGCATAAACAGTTCACCTAGCAATACTCTTTATTTCCTTCCTCAAAAGAAAATAAATTACCACCGGTCATAAAATCCATGACCATGTATAGCTTCCCGCTGGTTTGAAAAGCATAGTACAAGGTCACAATAAATGGACATTCAGCAGAGGCTAAGATATCGCGTTCTAGACGAGTATATAGCTTTTGCTTCTTCTTCTGAATTTCAAGTTTATCGAGGACTTTCATTGCATATAACTTTTCTAATGGGTTTGAGTATCTCTTGCGCTGGGAATCTGTAAATTACTTGTGTCTTTCTTTTGAACGAGAAAAACTTTGCCGAAAGAACCTTCTCCAAGCAACTGATACCAATGAGATTGAGTTTTAAACAGATTGTACTTTTAATGTTTGGAAACTATTAACTCCTATTTTTGTGTTTCTTTCCCCTTTTGGCAGCAGGGGATTGTTCAATGCGTTCTCTTCATTATTTTCGAGGTCGTCGTTGCCGCTGCTCTTCTTGAAACAAGGACAGCAGTTCCCCATTAGGGATTGTTTATCTTATTTAAATAATTTTCTGTAGATGCAGGATTCCAATAATATAGAAGCCACAATGCAAACTTCGTTCATCATTACCTCTAAAAGTCGCATAACATTAAAAATTCACAATTATTCGAGATGTTATGATTCAATATCGCTTTCAATTAGCTTAGTAGCAAAACAAATAGAATAGAGAGTAATATGGACTCTTTGTAAATAAAAAAAAAATTGTAAATCATTATTTAAACTCCTCACGTCAGGAAAAATCCTGAACCCTTTCAACCGTTAGCTACTCAACTAAATTGTCTTTATATAGCTCATGATGATCAGAATCAAACAAATTTAATTCAGACCGTTTGATTTTTTGCTGTTCTGAGTCAAAAGCGTCAATATCCATCGTCTGCACTGACGCACTCTGAGTCTTCTTATGAGAGACTGGTTTCGAATTCTCTCTTTCATGGGAAGGGTTTTTATTCCTACGAAAGCTAACAATGACCTTTCTTTCTTCCCCTCTTGTGACTGCCCTTTCGGTCATCTCTCCAGCTTTCCCAATACTATGCAGCGATTCTCGATGCTTTTCAGTAGCAATGCTTGAACTTCTCTCTGTCGCATTAAACTCCGCTTGGATTTTCGAATTCTCAAAATTCACAGTCCTCGTTGGAGCGTACGAGCTATAGTACGTTGAATTTGCTCGAGCAAGCAATGTTCTTTGAGACATTACTCTGTTTCGGTACTCTTCTTCTTTGATTTTCCGCAACAGCGTTTCTGAAGACTCTTGCCGCTGGATTGGGACACGGTTCTTTTGTACCGAGGACACTGGTTGCTGGTTGTATCCTTTAGTTGCATACCTTAAAAAATACTCTCTTTGAGAATTAAACTCGCCGTTCCTTGGAGAGTAGTACATCATCGCTTTGCGCCCTGTGTCAGTAAACAGCGAGAGTGTGCCCATAAGACTCGCTAATTTGAAGTTTTGCTGCGTCTGAGAGAATATAAGCTCATTTGGCTGGTCGTGGACTTGACCATACTCCTCTGACAACTTGGCTCTTGAATACAAATTTCTAGTAGGGGGACTCTTCCTTTGGTTCCTCCTGCTATCTGTGAATAAAGTAGCTTCTTGAGCTTTGCTTTTGGTTTTGAAGTTATAAATTCTTGCAGCTTGAGATTCAGCAGCTGTTTTTCTAACACTCTCTGCAGCAGAGGAATCAGTCTTGAGGGCTTTAGAGACAATAGATTTGCTTTTCATGTTGGCTTTGGAGTAATTTTTGTAATCGGGGAATCTCATCAACTTCACCATTTTCGGCTTCATCAGTTCTATCGTTGCGTTCTTTGTGTCTCTCGGGTTTCCAATGGTGATCTTGTATAAGGAGTTTTCTAATAATTGGTCTTTTTTGCTCTGTGTATTCTCATAACTAGGCTTTCCCATCCCTCTTGAACTTTCCTGCGTTCCAAGCCTTTCAGTCGTAACTCTGCGGTTGTCGATCTGCTCTACGTTCTCAAAATCCGAAAGAGAGTCCAAGCTATCGAGATCTGTCTCAAGATACGCTTTTTCAGATTTCACTATCATGGCATGTCCATTATAAGCTTTAACATCTGCCTTATTCGGATATGATGCCACATTTTTTGGTAGACATCTTTGGGATGCTGTCTTATCGACTTTAGAATTTTGTAGTTGAATTTCCCTGGGAAATAGAGTCTTCTGCGAGGGATACAGCGCCCTTGTTAATACCCTTGAATTGTCATTCCATCCTCTTATTTCTTCACTATGATCATAGTGGATTTGGTCTGAGTTGGTTTTATTTCTTTTAGTTGCCATCTCTTATTTTAACTCGGGTTCTAATCAGATTAATATTAATTTATGATACGCTGTTTTTTTATGCTTAATACCCAAGCCAATATTAGCTCTTTCAACAACTGATCAATGATTTGTTAGAATCCGCAAAAAAACTATGTTAATCTAACCAATACATATAATCTCTATGAATATATGTATGGAACTAGTTAGGAAATCCTTACTTCAAAACAAAAAAAAGTCCGATCCCTTTCTTTATTAATGATTCTCCTATAGAAAAGCCAAATGATTATTTAATCCGTATGGCTAATGGTTCATACTTTTGCGATGAACCTTTCGAAATCTTTGTAATTCACCTTGAAAGTGCTCGAATCGCGTCGGGTTTTGTAGCGATCGGAAAAGAGCTATTTCGCATTAGAGTTTCGAAAATACTGAAAAAATACCGAAGCAAGGCTCTGGGCACGGCTCATCGATCTCTCATCGTTACCGCCCTCAAAGAGCGAGCAGAATGTCTGGTAATCCATTTGCTCTACGGTTACTCCGACCTCATCCAAAAACTCTTCGATATCGAAATCAAGGTCGAAGTCAATCCTGATCACATCAATAATTCTCTGTTTCTTTACGTAGCCCGTCTGGTCTGAATTTCCTCCGAGCGCCACAAATGCGTCAACTGAATAATTGAGCAAATTGAGATCAAGAGCGAGGTAATATACTGAAATCTTGGTTAACGTCCTCCTCCTGTTCTTTTTTTCTGAGCTCTGCTAATACTTGTACTGTGGTCGCAAAGTCAATCTTTGTGCCTCCTTTTTCTTGCAAATAGTTCTCTACGAATTTCTTTGTTGATTGATCAACGGTGAATCCTGAGTCTATATTGGCCAATACGAAAGAGAATGAGTGTTTTGCAAGAGGAGCGGCTGATTACCTTTCATGATGTTGAATAGTTCGTATTTTGTTAGCGCGCCGTTTTTCTCGACTTCGTAGTGCTTGTAGACCTGCATGAAGTACTCGATTTCGGAGCTGGAAAAGAGTTCTCCAACGACAGAGTCATCGTATTCATATTCGCCTGGTTTGACTTTGGTGTCTTTCTTGGCCTGTTTCATTTTCGTGAATAAAAAAGCTGGTATTTGATAATTGAAATAAATAAAATAGAAGCGTGCTCAGGGTTTTTTTCCGTAACGAGCAATTAGTTTTTTCAGATTGCTTTAATTATATGAGAAAGCCGAATTTTTGTCAATGGAAAGAAATTCATTTTTGCTTCATGTTTTGATATTATTACTAGATGAGAAGGCTGAAGTATGAAGTTTTCTCAATGTCTCATTTGAGACAATTGGCCAGAACTTTATTGGTTGATTGTGCTAGAGAGTTGACATGATTGTAGGTAGAGGGCTTCGAAATTTTTCCCAAGTGGGGATGGTAAGAGGAAGGTAGATGAGAGTTATGTCTAGAAATTAGTTTTGTTTTTAGATTGGTGACACTTGGAAGCTCCCCCTTGCGATGACTATAATTTTGGTTGCAAGGAATCCTTGCTTAAACAAACCAGAAAAAGCTTGCTTGGAGTTGATGATTTATTTGTTTGTTGCTGTTAATTATTTGCACATCACCAATAATGAAACATGGATGAAAACTCTAATGCAATTTATAGTTCATTACATGATAACTCAAGCTTTTTCATCGAAAATCTGAATTTGAAATTGCCTTTAAAAATTATCTAATATTCCATTTAATTGCTTGAGTAGATATATAGATAGAGTTGGCTGAGGAACAGAAATTCTTGAGAGAGCGACGCGAATTACCAACTTCTAATATTACAAACACTTAGACCTTTTGAATACCAATACTAAAGTTCGCTGAGAAGAACTAAAATGCTTTCACTTGATTCCTTTACCAATTACAATGCTACAAGTTACATAGCTACAGCTACCGAAACAATGACTCTAAAGATCATTTATTCAAAATGAATTATATTGAAATCAGCCGTATTTGTTTGTACTTTCATACTTCTCAAAGAATTACCACTTACCTCAATTTCTGTTCAAATTTTTGAGAAATCATTATACAAAATTGATTAAATTTTTAGTTTGAATTCTTAATTGATAAGCTACCCTAGTTTATTTAAAAGCAGAAATTTGTGTTGGAATTTAGTGTGCCTGACTAATAAATAATGAAAAATCTTGAATAGCCTTAGTAATACTGAATTTAGTATGGATGAGTTTCCGCCAGTTCAAGATATACTAGTTTGGAGGCTCTGATTTCACAACTAATGAGGAATACAAGAGAGTGTTTTAATACTGCTCTTAACTAATTATTCTCACATTCATCTGAAACTGGTGAGATTCTTGAGGAATGCAAGTAGCTATACATTCATGAATTTTGAACTTTGGTTGTGCAATGCACTTATTGCTGAAAAAGCAGCTTTTAGCTAGTTATGACGATGAAATGAATGAGCTAAGAAGAAGAGGAAATAATGTAAAAACTAAGAAGTATGTTGAGAGTGAAAATTTTGCCAGGACTGTTGCTCAGCTCCAAATAAATCAGTTCGCTTTCAAACATTTTGATACGATAGCCTGACAGTGTAGGAAGCAATTTCTTCACCAGCTTCTAAACTAATTTGGAAGCAGCTTCAGATCATTTTTTCATGGTTTACCATATCACTTATCTATTTGAGTGCAAGTGCAGAAACTTGCTTGAAATAGGAAATTGGCTGCATTTATGAAATTTTATGATTTGTCACAAACTTAGATCTTATGAAAAAGAGGACATGCAATATTCCAAGTAATGAACAAAAAGTAAATTCAGTTTTAAATCTTTAAGAAATGTCATTAACGAGATAAATAGTATTTGAATTGACCATAGATTCTCACATGCCACGGAGCCTCAAATGGAGGAATGAAATTTCTGCAATCATACACCCACTAGAGTGCAAAAATTACTTGCCTCACTTGATTACGTAGCAAATGGAATGGTTTTGAGTTTAAATTTCTTATTAGGTGGTTGGTTGACTACCAAAAATATCACATACATCTGTTCCTACTTATAATTAAAGAGTATTGTTAGCAAAGAATATAAAATCTCTGATGAGTTGTACTCTAAGGCAATTAGATTTTATGAACTTATTTAATTACGAATTAAATTGAAAACAACAGCCTTTAAAGAAGATTGAGATGGGCAACAAGATAGAAATTGGGTTTGACGCATCCGATAGTCAGGAAACCAGACCTAAAGGTCAGGCACTTGATGTAACTTCAGACTCAACAACAAATATCGCAGATGAAGAATCTAAAGTCTCACAAAGGCCTACAGATACAATCAAAGAGTCTACAGATACAATCAAAGAGCCTGATTACAATTATGAATTGGGTTGCATGCTTGGAGCATTCCTTGGAGATGCTTTGGGCTCTTATGTTGAATTTAATCCTAAACCTACAAATGAACAGGTCGAAGCGGCCTTAAAAATGCCTGGAGGAGGCCCATGGGGCCTCGATCCTGGACAGTTGACAGACGATAGCGAGTTGGCCTTGTCTCAAGCCTATGGACTGATAGACGGTAAAGGGAAATTGTCGCTTGAAAGTATTGCGAGATACTATGCTCAATGGGTTAATTCGCCTCCATTTGATATTGGTCAAACGACCAGAAACGCTTTTAGCGGATTATGGAAGAAACCTAGTGAACACAGCAATCATGCAGCTTTATGCATTGATTCGTCTGCAAAATCCAATCAAGGATCCCAGAGTAATGGCGGACTTATGAGAATGTCACCATTAGCGATATGGTGTTCTAAACTCAGCGAGTCTGATCTCGAAAGAGCTGTCAAGGCAGAGCTGAGCTTAACACATCCAAACATTGGCGTCCATGAAGCCGGGATCACTTATTGTCTTGCCATTAAGCATTTACTTGCTAATCCAGGAGATATGAAAGGTGCTTTTAAGGAAGTAGAAGATTATATCGGAAAGAGACCTTCTTGTACGATAAGATCCTGGCTCACCGAAGTTAAAGAAGGAAATCTGCCCAAGGCTAACACCAAGATCGGATGGGTGAAGATAGCTTGGACTTACACCATGCATTACTTGAGAACTGAACAAAAAGATTATTATGCAGTAATGAAAGAAGTTCTATCAAAAGGCGGAGACACAGACACAAATGCTTGTATAGTCGGAGCTGCGATTGGTGCAGCTGTTGGATTGGATAATCTTCCTAAAGAGTGGGTTGAGAAAGCTAAAAACCTGGACGTGTCACTTGAGACGGCTCGATGCAAAAGGGGTCCATGGTACAATCCTCGAAACGTCTGGAAAGTGGTCCCTGAATTGCTTAAGATTCGTCCTACTAAGTTAGAATTTGATGATATCGAATGGAGCAAATATTTCTCGTAAAATCTTACAGCCGGCTCATCAGTTATTCAACCTACTGATACTTAGAGTCAAAGTAATTATCTATCATAACATGAATTAGTTTGAAACGAAGTACAATATAATTATCTTCGGTTTTTAGCTCTCACAGAATTCAAGTGAAATATTATAATGAAAATAGATAATCGAGAAATCAAGGTTCAACTTAAGAACGATTTCGGGGTTGATAATTAGACCCTAACCAGAGAAAAAGATCTCCACTTTTTTATCAGAATATGATAATTTGCTGTTGAACGATAAAGTGTATAACAAGTAATTTTACATCAAATCAACCCATCAACGAGCAATTCAGCCTACTTTCGATTCTATTGCTCTGAACAAATATATTTTCCACCTTCTTAAGATTTTGAGTTGTTTTTCATTCACCAATCGCCTCAAAAACTCATATAAAAAACGACAAATGTATTTTGTAATTGTGAATCTACCTCATTGTTGCGAATCTAAGCAGTAGGAATTTTTTTGGGCATGAACGGACATCAGATCAGTGGAATTTCTTAAGATTGGATTTGTTCATAGTTTTTGAATTGCTTTGATTATCTTGACCAAACAAATTCATTTTCAATAATTGATTTATTAAAAATCAGAAAAAATAAAATGGAAAAAGAGTAATGCTGTATGTTCTCGATCAAAGCACAGACTTAATTGCCTGAAGCTCAAGCACTCAGAAAAACGAATATTTTATTATTATTTCTCTTCTTCCCAAGCCCTGAGTACTAGTTATGCTTCTCTTGAGTTTAAAAACGAAATTGCAATGATTTTAATTTATCTCAAGAAGCGGTTCAAAATCGTATTGGTATATAAAGCTTCAAATCTATGAATTTTTTATTGATGTATCTCCAAATGCAGTAATAACAATAGACGACAGACTCGTAAAGGGTATATGAGTGCTAAGATATTTTTGAGGGTATCGATTCAAGCTTTCTATATGCTGAACTCGAACTCCAAACAACGGAGTAAGGGTATGACTAAATTAGAATCAATTACATCTTCTTTGATACAAATTTTACACTACTTAAGAAATTGAAATTGCCCTGACATTGACTTTGAATATTTAAGAAATAGTATGAAACACCGATGGTGGAAATGCATAGCTACTACCAAATAAACTCGAGCCTTCTAAAAGGTGAATTAACATCACATTGCCCTCTTCCGATTACAATTAGTGAGCGAGACTCTACAAATCCTCAATGATTAGAATCTCTAAAAATAAAACACTCAAGTCGACTGCACTGATACTACCTTATACAAAACAGTAACCCATAGTTTCTCAAATTGAAAATTTCTATTGGGGAGGACAGTGTAGGGTTTCTCCCTTGTTGCGTTTGCAGGGGGAAAAAATGTCCCTTCCCGCTCATGCCTAGCAATTTAATCTCATCTAAAGCCATTAAGTTAAAGGAAAAATATAAATCGCAGTCGCCGAAAACATAGTTCCACCCGAGCACCACAAAGATCCTTAAAATAAAACTTACTGTCACTACATAATCAAAATATCTTTCAGATCGTTCAATTTGTAGCTTTTCACCAACGTCAAACGTGAAATGAACATGCAAAGATCACAACAACGAAAAGAATTCATCAATAGACTGTGTCTAAAAATAAACAAACAAACACCAAAGCTCTCCTCTTTCGATGAGATAAACCCTTTTGACAAATATATTTCAAGTTAAATCTTCAGTGTTCAACTTTGCATTTATTATCCCAATAAAATTATTGCAACTCTTTGAGCAAGAACAATGGGAGACCACCAATCTCTATATAACCTAATGGAACCTTCATACAAATCATCTAATACCAGCAACATACACTCGGAACTCTATCGCGAGGCAATCATCGAGCAGTTTTTTCTGAAAGCTTCCAATCAGTCTTCCAAAGGTCCAAACATCGAGATAGAAATGAGAAAACCGATTAAAAAATCCTATAGTGCTAACAGACGTGGTCAGCTTCCAAAACTTTATAACAATGAATTGTATCATCGCTATTCAAATAAACTCCATGAAATAAAAGATAAATATTCACGTCTCCACGAACAGTTACAACTCAGCGCCAGTGCTCCTCAAGAAAAACCCATCCGAGAGCTCATCAAAGACACTTCTGACGTCTTCTCCCACACATATTCAGTTAAATACTTCGGTGTTAATATGGACCAAATAGGGGTCTTATCTCATCGCGTGCCTTTACAACCCCCAATCAAAAACCCAGAGCGTCATAGTCATCTGCATTCACAGCATGGCCTCTCAGATAGAGAGAATAATTCTGTACGGCCACGGCCAAAAAGCGCTCTTATTGCTGCAAAAGACACATTAGAGTCAAACGAAGATGAAAATTTTAAAACTGAACACTCACATAACCGAATTAGTAAGACAAAGGATATTTCCACACAAGCAATGGGTGAAATCTCAACGCAGACAGATCCTCAGAATGATGTAGCTTTAACGAAGGAAGACGGTCACAATGCTCAACCAAATGAAAGAGTTATTAAATCAGCAGAATTTACTCCTCAGATGTCAACAACTCAGTTTCAACCGCATCCTGAAGATTACGACGTCTATGTGGTAAACAAATACGTCATGCCGAAGCAATTGCCTGTTTATCATCCAAAGAAGAAGAAGGAAGTAGACGACATTGAAAAATTTGAAGCCTATCTGGATTTAGAGTTACGTCCTACACCTCAAAGGATACCAAAACAGTCGAAACTGTTAGCAAATTATGATAGAGCGGTAAAAGGGCTTGAAAAGGTTAAACGAACGATGCTTCGAGCTCCAATTACCGAGCAAAAAGAGGTGTATGAACCGGACATAGAAACGATGATGGAAGCTGATAAATTTAAGACGTATGAAGCAAAGCAGATGTTGGCTAATAAAGTGAGTCTGTCATATTCGAAGCTGCTGAGTTCATTGGAAAATCCTGCTGTTGTAGAGCAAATGAATAATAAAAGGTTGCTAACTACGATGAAAAGCCAAGAAGAGAAAAAGAAAATTAAAGGACCTAAAATATCGATGAACCCTGATGCGAATATATTCAGTTCTTCCAAAGATTTTAATGCAAGAAATGTTGCGGTGAAAATCAAGGTGGAGAGGGAGAATCCATTATATCAGAATTACGCTAAAATTGTAAGAAACTACTGAAAAGAGTTAATGAAATTATCAGTTGATGATATGTATTACTTTTTAATCGTAAATTCAACGTATATCTGCGTGTTTCGGATTATTTTTTTTTTCTCATTTTTTCTCACCTTGATCGAAATTTTTATACCTCATTGGTAGTCCAGTGATAATTCAAGCTTTGTGCTAAAGCAGAAAACAATACTTTCAATTTTCGTGAGAAGATGTTCCATGAAATCTTTAGGATGCATATTCTCTTGTACGTCTAAGATAAGAACTAAACAAATGGATTCTTTCGGATCAGGAGAAAACTTTTCAAATGACAATTTATAGAAAAACAAATGTATTTCTCCAATTTCTTATGTTAAGAATGATCGCCATCAAAATTTCACCCTTCAATATAATAATGCGGAACTCACAATTCAGATGATAGGGTTTTACATTCTTAATCATTCTGAGCTTCAAATTAAACAAGCAAAACGTTGAAATTTGAATTTATTAAATTTGAATAATGATAAAATCAACAGTCCCTCGCTTCCATGATCCTAAAGCCGCTGTCGAATCCAGACCCATGAAGGCGGAGCCCAAAAAAACCACCGCAACGAAACCCGCTCCTCAAAGTACAGTAAAAACGACCGCTGTGCCAACTCAATCCCGCGCATCTACTGCCACTAACCAATCTCGTCCGAAATCTGGAGTCAAAACCAAAGAAGAAACAAAAAAGCAAGTCGAAAATAAGGAAAACACCGCCCCTCAAGGACTTTACACTGATAAACCATCAGCCAAACTCCATAATTTCAAGAGATCAGACCCATTTGCCTCGAAGAATAACTTGAAAACGTATTATTTATTACTCTTTACATCCTCTGATAGGAAATTTTAAGGAACTCCTTCGAGTACATCTACAATGCTGGAGGTATCCCTTGTAGAATTGACCATGGGTCAATAAACAACCGACTCAAATGGAACAGTGGAGTCAACCTCGAAGGTTTTTCATCATTTTATGATTTTGTTAATTGCCCTATTTTTTCTCTGATAGAGCTGAGCTTTGATCCTCTTCTCGTCACTTGCTTTGAAGGACTCATTGAAGAAGCGCATCCATATAGCTTCATCGCGAAAGGAGCAGCGAAAGAAATGCTTGAAAGCAGGGTATACCTTTTTCATTTGAGAAAGACTCATGGGCCCTAAATCCGTGATTTTTTCAGGGAGCGGCTGAGAAAACGATCCCGTTGCTACCAAAACTAGCATTCCCTCTCCGAAATGCCTTTTCACATAGGTCTTCTACCGTCTTTGAGAACGCATTGGTGGTGCTTAAGTATATATTCTGGACTAATGACTTATCTTACGTTTTTAATAAGAACCCTGTCCAATACTGTAGGCGATGCTCTAGATGACATTTTGCATTCATTTTTGGCCCAAATTGCTCGAAAACTGAATGACAAGTATATATATTATACTCAAATCATCCTAAACGATGTTTCAAATAGGGCTCTACGAGAGAAAGTTATCGACACGCTTCATACTGTCGAGCAGAATGGGGTAATTTTCATCTATTGAAATTTATATTAACGATCATTAGGGTCCAAATGTCATTAAGATAATCAAAACCAAAGTCCCGACCTATACAAGCGTGGTTTAAACCTATATAAGCTCCAATGTCTTACGCTCAACCATTCAAAGAACCGAAAAGTGCTTGTATAATTTAATTGAAGAAAACTTCTATCATTTATTTATCTGTTGACAGTATTGAATAATGTTAGAGATGCCGAATTATCATATTAATTTATCACTGAAAAATGACTGAAATATAGAGATCTTTTCAGAATTTTCAATCCGTAAAGGAGTAAAACCTTATTATTTGTTTGGATTTCTGAGAATTGTTCTTGTAATTTATTTGAGTTAATTAAAATTGTGTACATGCACCCTCAATTCTTAGAATCGAGAGTTCGGATGTCATAAGAGCATAAATATAGATTGAGATGCCTACGGGCTGTTTGCAGCCCATTTTGTTCGTATGGATTGGAGTATCCAACATGAGAGGAAAAGAAAAAAAACCATACAACCTTCTTTATGAAATTTGCTACGATTAAATTCGAAGTCGTTCGTCTTTTGCTTTATTGTTATGAAAGAGGATGTTATCATCATCACAAGACGAGATTTACCTATTGGTGCACACTATGATGAGTCATTTTGTTCGAATGTCATCTCTCTTATAGACCAGAGCCAATGAATAGCTGAGCTTTGAATTCACTTCTCAATAACTAAGCTAAGAGCTCATCTACTTGCATCTACATCAACTATTTTTGATATATTTCACTCCAGCGATATCCTTATCTTACCCTTTAGAGTGCATTTGAAAAATTGATACGCTGCTTCCAGTATCACCATTATACTCGCTGAAGACTCAAACTCAAAAGTCTATACAATTTTCCAAAATATTATAAGAGACGCCAGGCGAATCTCAGGAAAACAAAATTTTCTTCGGCAAATCTCACAGCAAACAATTAATCTGAGAGGTAAATCATCAGAAAAATGATCGTCTTGTATTCATAAGAGCCCAAATACCATTCAATGAGTGAGTTAACTATCTATAGGCAATTTTTTAAAAAATAATTAGGTTGGCTGGCGTATATTAAAACGCTAATTTCTACATAAAACAAACACCTGCTCTTTATATTTCTAAATAACTTAATATCGCAATCTCAAATCGAACGAAGACACGAAGAGAGTTTATTTTATTATACCAACAAAAAATTTGCAAAATTTAAAGCATTAACTTTCTAAGCCTATCCTACCATGGTGCCTGATAACGACATTTTCCGCTCTGGAAACATAAAGGAGCTTTATAAATTAGGCAAGGACCTCGGAGTGTAATGACACCTAAAACCACGGCAAATTCTAATGTGAATTTCAGAGGTTCATTTGGAGTGGTCAAGCTTGGACAAAAAATAGACACGATGGAACCCTATGCCATCAAAATCATCAATAAGTAAGTTTGTGGCTTATCCTCTGGGGGCTAAACCCATCGGAAAATAGGAAAAGATTAGAATCCGAAGACTTAGAAGCGTTGCAAACTGAAATCGACCTGTTATCCCAGGTAAATCCTGCCATGAGACTCGCCGTTGATATGAGATAGATCGACCATCCTAACATCGTTAAATTATTTGAAATATACGAAGATAAAGAGTTCTTTTACATGGTATTTGAGCTCATGCAAGGCGGAGAAGTAACAATTCGCTCACCAACTCCTATGTAATCGCTAATTTCTGATAGCTTTTCGAGAGAATTGTAGATAAAGACCATTACAGCGAAAAAGAAGCCTCAGAGGCATTAAACCCTATTGTTGATGCTATTCGCTATTGCCATTCAATGGGTATCGCTCATAGAGATTTGAAAGTAAAGAATCAGCTACAATTGTGCTCTGAAAGGCCCTTTTCCATAGCCTGAAAACCTGCTCTACGCGACCAAAGAACCTAATTCCTTGATTAAGATCACAGATTTTGGTCTCGCTAAGGTCATCAGCGAGGAAGATATGATGCAAACCCAGTGCGGAACGCCAAGTTACGTCGGTACAATCGTATTGTCTTTCTTCATGGTCTCATACGGTCTACCTTAGCTCCTGAGGTTCTGCAAAACGACGGCAGAGGATATGATCTTAGTGTTGATTGCTGGAGTATTGGAGTTATTCTATACGTGATGTAAGATACTTGAGCATTGGACCAGTTGCTAATCAGTCTATTCTGCTACAGGCTTTGCGGTTTCCCTCCATTCTACCATGAAGATGAAACAATGTTATTTGAAATTATCAAAAAAGGAGAATATACCTTCCCTGCTCCTCATTGGGATGATATTTCAGAAGAAGGTGAGCACGCTGAGATGACTTCTCATGTTAATTTAGAATAGGCAAGGACCTCGTGACCAAGTTGCTTGTTCTTGATCCAAAGAAAAGATTGACAGCAGAAGAGATTTTGGAACACCCTTGGATGAAGGGAAAAACCGGAAACAAGAAGCTTACTGTTGTTTCTGCTCGCATGAAGGAATACAACTCCAAAAGAAATGCGTAAAAAGAAAACTCTTTCTAAGCTTTTATCTTATCTGATTATTTTGAATAGCACTCCACGATAGTACCGCTATCTATAAACGAACACTCCACCTTCAACTATTCACAAAATAGAATAGATTCATCTTCATATTCGTCTTTTTAATACTTCTTAAGTAGACTCTGAAGAGTATTGGTAGATTAAAAACATTAGCCGAATCTATAGTATACCAGTCTTAGTCAAGCAAACTTTATACAAAGAGTCGAATCTTATCTTTTTAAAACGCAATGAAAAATTAAGATAAGAAAATAGGAAAGTTCAATTTGATATCGCAATGCTTTCTCTCTCTTTTTTTTTCTCTCTCTTATCCGGTTAAAAAAAGTCTCACTAATGTAGTTTTGCTGGTTAAGCTCAAAGTAAGAAAAAATTCTGCATAGTTGACGATTCAGGATTTATTAGGATGCACCCAACATTAACAATTGATAATAAGAAGATTGATCATTTTCGTTGATTTTATTATCACTCATTTAAAGTTTCTCTATGGGCAATTTTCTCTCATCTCTATTGCAATTTTTTCGTTTCGTTCCTTCATATTAGACCTATTTTTGGTTGATAGGATTTTTAGAATTTTACTTCGAACTATGAGGTACCTGTTATGCGCCCATTTCTTGAACTTTCACATCGAATTCAACGACTGGAGTCGGATTTTTCCATATTTCACCAAGAGTTTTTGAGGAATCAATGGGAATATCTGAAGCGTTTTTAATATAGATATTGATTTGTTTTGCGAAAAAGCTGACTCCCAAGATCTTGCTGAAACTCATTTTCAAATCATCAAAAACAACCTTGCTTGATAATTCCATTGTAACAAATTTTCCATATTCTTGGAAGATAAATCTCACGGTATAAACAGGATGAGTCATTTCTCCAAAGTATGTAATTAGTTGTCTCAATCAAGTAATATTGCATCAACCTAGAATTTTTAATTGAGAGTTCAATGAGTTATACAATGAGCAGGACGATAGAATACTAGCCCGCCGAAATTCGACTTGCCCTAAGAATACTAGAATTTCCAATTAACAACATCCACGATTGTTTCTTCGATTTCTTTGAAAAAAGAGACATATGCTGTAAAGATGAAGATCTCATGGGCATAATCCTGATTTTGCTAATGGTAAACAGTATTTTCGAGAATCAATTTTAGGAAATAGAAACTGGTGCATTATTCATCATTTAACCATTCTTTCTTTTTTTATTTTCATTTCTTCATTAGTCTAACATTACACCGCGTTCAGCGGTTTATTATAACAGCGTAGACTCTATTAGAAAAATAAGGTGTTATTTAGATTCTAGCATTTTTTAGTGTTGGATGGATTGTTTGTAAATTTGTTATTGGAAGAGAGGATAACATAGCTCACTATGAAAAAAATGTAAACATCTAATAAACCCAACGCGCCTGGTCATCATACTCTATGAATAAATCGACAAGATGCTTACGTAGGTATGATCGACTATTGTTTATCCTCTTTTTTCCTTTTCTCACTGCCTGGATGGATGTACGTATAATTTATTAGTTTTGCTTCACAGGGCTTTCAGTGAGCCATCTACTTCTCTTTCCTTCGAACCATTCGCCCTCTCTTTCAGGTGCACCTTTCGCAGAATACCAACCTTGGCCATGTTGCTTGCCCTCTTTCCAGTTTCCTCTGTATTGACTTCCATCAGGCCAGGTGAAGGTTCCGAAGCCGTCCTTCAAGTCATTAAAGTATTGACCTTCGTATCTTCTTCCATCAGGCCAAGTGAAGAGACCTCGTCCTTCCATCTTGTTCTTTTTCCATTGGCCTTCGTATTCTCTGCCATCGTACCACTTGTAAGTTCCAACACCTTCAATATCGTTATCATAGAATTGGCCTTCGTATTGGGATCCATCAGCCCAAGTGAATCTTCCTTTGCCTTGTTTCTTTCCTTGGAAGTAGTCACCTTCGTATCTTGCACCATCGGTCCAGGTTTCGACACCTCTTCCGTGTTGCTTGTCTTCAGCCCACTCTCCATCATACACGGCACCATCAGTGTGATAGTATTTGCCACGGCCATGTGCTTGGTCATCGCGCCATTCACCGACATAGTAGCTGCCATCAGCGTGAATCAGTCTTCCCACGCCATTAGCCTTGTTGTTTTTCCAGTATCCTTCATAGATGGATCCATCAGCCCAGATTTGCTTTCCGCGGCCATCACGAACTCCCTTTTTCCATTGTCCAATATAAATCGCGCCGTTCTCAAGCTCATGAGGAGGCAGGTTCACCAATGACTTGTCTTCATGTTCATTGGTCTGATATTGGTAATCACCAATCTTTCTAAGGGTGGCTTGTGTGTTCACGTTGGTGTAGTCTGGGACGTTTTCAATTGGTTTCGCGAAGGTAGGCGAAGGAGCATTCAGTTCGATGTTGTCCATATCAAAGTCTCTAGCACCGGCATGAACTTGACCGCGTTTGCCTTGAGCAATTTTATCTCCGCCGATTCCTTCTTCTCCTTGATCGAATCCTTCTTGCACAGGGCGATCTCTAACGTCTAACCCTCCTCTTTCGTTCTGTCCAGAGCAACAGTTACCCATTTGTTGTTAAGGTGTTAAGGAATTTGGAAAAATTCTTATCTTTTTGTTTTGTATTGATTATAAACTCCAAACTGGAGTCTTAAATCGAATTGAGAAGCAAACGCATTAAAGAGGAAAGGTAGTATTTTCTGCAAAGTTGAACGAAAATAAGGAAGAGATCGTAAGTGCCAATCACAAACAAGGTTCATGGTGAAGTATATGTCGCTCTGAAGCATTTTACAGAAAAATGGCGTGTTTTCACTGCAACGCTTGAGTGCTCTTAAAAATAGGATCGATCAGATTTATTAGGGATAAATCGATTTGTATCATTACTGGTTGGCTTCAACCGCCGAATTTAGCTACTTCCTAAGTGCTCTGGCTTCGGAGCTGATTAAGCTGCTCGTATTAGGTGTACTGAGGGCTTGCAAGCAAGACCTATCAGCAATTTCGAGGGAAAACGTGCTAAATTGCACAAAAAATGGAAATATACATGAAGATTTTCTTTTCTTAATGGCTATGATGTCTAACCATCTCCTGAGATTTGCAATCTACTTGTGAGTAGCGAGGTGATTAGAACGAAATTAGAATTTTGTTTTTTCAAAGAAAATTGGACTGAATGACGAAATGAGAATCAGCTTTCAAAATTATAGAAAAATATTGAATAGATACTCAAAGAGCATCTGAAAAGCCGAATTGATATTTGCGTTATTATCTTCACGAAAAGGAGGATTAGTTGGGTGAATATCAATGAATTCGGATGAATAGATATGTTATGAAGAAAGTCCGTTTCTGAGATTGTTAAGAGACTGATAGTGTAAGAAGAGTGAGATTTTTTCGTTTACCTCACATTAGATAGAAGTCTACAATAAAAGAAAAGGTTGTATAGCTGAAAATCGTAAGAGGCAATCAAAAATGCGTTTGTGAAAAATGCTTTAATTTTGAAATTACGAGAATCTACCCACATTCTTTGAAAACAAAGAATTTTATGAAGATCGTGAAAATTTTGATTGAAACATGAAGCACCCCACCCAAAGAAATGATTGCAGCAGCTGGTATCCAGTTGAACGAAGAGGATTTTTTTTTCATCATCTTGATTTGCCTGTTCAAAAAAAGCGCCTCTTCGGGGTTCGAGAAGAGGTCAAGATTCCTTTGGTTCTCAATCCAGGAAAGATTAAATCACCATAACCAACATGTAAAATACATTAATTCAATTAAAAAAAAATAGTATTTACTTGTCCTCTCTCCAGAGGGCCCCATCTGTTCCCTGGAAATACATTTATCGACTTGAATATGCTTTCAAAGATATAACGACGGAATATTTTCATTAAGCACTCCAACGAACCTTTTAAACTAGACACTTCTTGCAATCAATGATTTTTGAGCCCCAGAACAAGAGAACTATTTTACGCTGGTAGGCTATCATCTCACAGAAATAATTTTTTATGAAGATTGCATTGACATTTAATCGAATCTAACCGTCAAGAGCGGTTTCGGAGCAGTTGAAATAGGGTCACTCCTTTGTGGAAAGGTTACCCGTTAATTTGCTAAGAAAGTTCAGCAATAACCGTGATATTCTTCTTTATGTTCAAACATTACTTAGATGAAGATTGAGAGTTTCAAGTATCATCTAAACTCGAAGCAATAACCGTATGTGATATATTTTCGATTTTTCATTTTCAAAAAAAAACGCTTGATATACAGAAAAAAACTCACTTAGAAATTAGAAAAACTCATAATTTTTTTCAAAGTTGAGAGGTAGTTATTATCAACTAATTAATTGATTGGCAGCTACCCTTTTAGGTTATGCCAATTTTGGGTGGCGAGCGGATTAGAAGCTTCCTCTTGTAGATATCATTATGATTATCTCTAAGATTAGATAGCCCTCTTGGACGATAGGTCTGAACATAAAACGAATTTCTTGAACACTAGGGGTAGAAACACCGGAAATGTTCACATAGCAAGTCTGTTACTACAAAATTTGTTGATCTCTGCGAAACGATGCTGATTTGATGATCAAAGAACTCCAAAACTTCAAAAATTATTAGCTTGTTGTGAATATAAAGTTTGCGATTCATACAATTCCAGTTTGATAACTGTAAAATTCTTTCCTATGATTGTAATTATGAAATTTCAACAAACTCTAGATTTCTTACACTCTTTCTTTGGTAAACGGAGTAAAGCGTTTGTCGGGTCAAACACATCAATATTTACCAAGAGAAGATTCCAAAGAGTATTTTAGTAGAGCTATATTAATTGATTGAAAGAGTCATCATTGAGGAAAAACATACAACAATTGCAACCCTCTTTGAATTATTTTTTTGAGAGAAGATTACGTTCTTACTCCTTAGATGCACAAAAAAATAAAAGAATGTATAGTTTCCGAAACAAATCTCTCAATTCTAACCGATGTCTGAAAATAAATGCAGGAAAGGCTTAATACTCAATCCCTCAATCCCCAAGATAACAGGTAGCTCATCGGAGCGTCATAATGGTCCTGCAAAGGAAATCCCCTTCGCTCTGCAGCTCTAAGCAAAAAAATTTCAGTTTATAGTCAATCCAAAGATTCTTTTCGTTAATTACCTTATTCGTTTGAAATCGTTGGTCAATGCATTTAAAGATATTCCCAATCTATCCGCCGCCTCTTTTTGAGTCATCATCTTGGTCTTCCCTTTACCTGGGGCCAAAGTCTTACCGCAAAGCTTCCTCCAAGCTTTAACTCTTTCAACAACTTCTCCGATTCTTCTGTCACGCTTTCTCTTCGCATTTTTTTTCTCGGCTATCTGCGGAATACAAATGATTTCTTCTACTTCATCCTTGTCTTCATCTTCATCCCCCTCTTCTTCTATTGTTGTGACGCTTTTTATTGCTGAAATCATTTTTTTCGCTTTTATTGTTTTTGCTTTTCCTTTTGGTGCAGGCTCTGGGATTGACGACATGTGCTTGGAAAAAGACTGTCCAACTGCTATTTCGATCTAAAAAGCTAAAACGAAAAGAGAAAACGACTAAATATATACTTGGCAGCCGTTCTCTCTCACTTGTGTTAGCTCCTCCGCAGGAATAGTAAGACCAGAAGGCAATGGGTCTTTTCCACAAAAGATATGATAGTTCTTTTTCGCACTATAGTAGTAAATCAGCTTCCCGTCTACCGGATAACCCGCTTCTCGAATGAATTTCACAAGGCTGGAAAAATCGATGGCATGGTTGCAAACCTGTACTTTGACATTCGGGATAAATCCCTTTTCTTTTGTTGAGAGGAAGGTAATCACCACGGTGGTCTATTGGAGTGTTAGAAAGAGGGTCAGGAGGATGTTCTATACGTATTCATACATGATTGCCTGGTTTTGCTCGACTGTTGGTTCGAAAATATGGTTGTTGAAAGCTATTTCAAACCTAGAAAGAAGTAATGAGAAAGGGATTTTTAATGTAATTCTTTACTGTTTTGTGTGTGGTTCTATCATTGTCGTGATAAGAACTAGATAGCAATTATAAATTTTTCTTTAAAAGTCATTGAAAAGAGAGGGGAAGGCTAAGACTTGAAAAATTCGGCTCTACTGAATGGGTCTTGTCTTATTCTTCGAAAACTTAGAAAAGACACTTTTTCTTACTAATTCTGATAAACAAAATTATAATAGAATAATGCGAATAAGGCGGCAAAAAGAATGAGGCCTGAAGATTGTAGAATAAGACCCTCGCGCAATTAAGACTAGCTGTAAAGACAATTATATTAGGATATGAGAATAGAGCTTTGAAATGACAATCCGCGGTGAATGTCCAGAGATTTGCGAGGTACTGGTGAGAGAATATATTGAAAGGGAATAGAATTATTATCAATTGTTGGGAGCGTGAGGCTAGCTTGTTGAGTCCAGAAAAACTAAATTACTGAAGAAGAGTCAAACTCAGCTTCTATTATACAAAGAATTTGTCATGCAATCGAAACGAACGTTATCTATCCATGAAAATATATTTCGAATCAAATCAACTTCAATAAGAAGTTCATTATATTGTTGGAATCCAATTCGAGTGGTGTTTACTTCCCTTGGCTCGGAATTGGCGATGGTCATATTCTTAGTCTAGTTAATCACCAAGTAGTTTTGAGGAGATACTGAAGAAATCGCTCGAAAAGTTTACTCAAGGTTGATTTCAAGGGAGAATGAGTTGGTTTGATTAATTATATTATTGAAATTTTCACTACAACAATTTCCATTTGAGCTTTTTGTTTGTATGTTTGAACCATGTATGAAATAGAAAGCTCATACACTCGTTTACAGCCACAGTTAGGAATCCTCTTAAGTTAGATTGATTTATTTGCTTTACTCAGTAGGATTATTAATAAAGGTGAATTTGCTTATCCTTTTTCCCCCTTACTCAAGCTTCAATGAAGCACACAAACATCGGTACTCTAGTATAGATTAAAGTGAAAAAGTAATTAGAATGTAATAATCGACTTCTCCTCGAAACAACCGAGATAGAGGACTCTTTCTGTCTTGAAGTTCACAACCTTAGTCGCTCCATCGCAGACAGTTTATTTCAGCTATATTACAACAGGATATTCGGCTAAGGATATAGAAGAGAGTTAGAGAGAGAGATAGGGGAGGAAAAAACAAAAATTGGACATAGAACATGAATTGAATTCAGATAGTAGCACTTACCTGAATTAATCTGATCAAATTTTCTGGCAATGTTTAAGAACCTATCGTGATAAATCTTGAAATTCTGAATCTTTCAGTCTGAAGCGAGCAGATTCCTGTGTATTTGGTAAAACATCAACCCAGTTTGTGCACGCTTTTAATAACGCAAATATATGCTAGTAAATTACGCATATTCACAACAATTTTCTATCTCATACATTTATCTTCAATTTGAAACGATTTCTTTAACGCCATTCAAATCGATGAGTTCTGACAAAACTTAGAAAAAGTATGAGATTGATGTATATTGAAGGTTGTGAGCTTAAATTAGGGTGGTAGAAATTAGCTGTCTATATCAGCTGGCTTTATCCTTGTTTGTGAAAAATATGAAGCCGGAAGTATTAGATTCACGAGAAATCGAAAGTCATAATCCTGAGACTCAAGTAAGTACAACAATATTTTGATGCGAAAGTGACTGAATATTCTTTCCAACTATATCATAAGCACATCTCAAGCAAAAACTACAAATCAAGTCTAATTAAACATGTGACAACATTAAGAAGAGCCTCTTTATCTAATTTAAATATCTACCACAGTACCATTTGACTCTTTTCCAGATGTGCAACTTATGTTTCCTCTTCTAGCGCTGAATCGTCAACATTTTTCCCTATCAATCATTGATCACTTCAAATAAGATTCAGAAATACCGAAAGTGTCAGTTTTTCGATGCTTTTTCACAAAATTCATGAGGACGCTCATTGGTTCCTTAATATGTTTCTCGAAATCAAATCCGTGTCGAGAAGCAGTCCTGATGCCACAAATTAGGATTATACAAGCTTGAACTTTTTTGGGCTATTACCTAATCAATGAATAGTATTTATTCAAGCCAGCCACCCTCAATCCCAGCTTGTTGGCTGCCTCCTCTCTTGTCATTTCTCTGAACTTACGAGTCTCTGGATCCAGAAAGCCATCATAAACTTTTCTCCATTCGTGAATCACCTCAATTGTATCTGCTATACTTTTCCCATGATTCCAATTAACCCTTTTACGATTATTTGGCCCGTTGCACCCTACTAACTTTGGAAATTGATCAGGGAGGGGCTGTCTCAAGCCGATTTCAAGCTTATTTTTTCAAGTTTTTAAACGAAATAATGACTAATAAATTGAACCTGATATCTGTCTTGAAACTGTGTAATTTCTTGGACAGGGATGTTAAAGTGCTGTCGCAAAGGCTCCTTGCCGCAGAGTATATGAAGATTCCTTGTTGCACTGTAGTAATAGATCGTTTTTCCAGCAATTGGGAGTCCCAGTCCTCTGAGATTTTTCAGGAGCCCGGAAAAGTCAATGGCATGATTGCTCATCTGTATTTTAACATTAGGGATGAGTTCTTTATGATTCATTGAGAGAAAATTGAGAACCACATCAATCTAAACACATGTTAGAACGCAGGAACCGACTTGCTTAGTACAGATTCGAGCTGAATTGAAACATTTATAGTATTTTTCTCCTTTTGCTGTTGAAAGAGGGGGCTGCCAGACTCCGTTCTGGAGTTGAAGGACCTGAGAATAATTTAGCAAATCAGATCATGGATTCCTCATTCAATAAATATAATCTCACTGTTTTGCTTCTGTTTTTAACATGATTGTACGTTCGTCTGGATATCAATACGATTATAAATTTAAGATTGAATGAACCTGGAAAGAATTGGTTGGAAAAGCAGGTTACGATATTTTAATTTAATGTATCCTATTCCCCGAAATTTTCGGAAATTCATCTTCAAAGTTTCTTCGGACAAAATTAGAATCGCAAAGTATCATCAGTAGAAAGCGCATGAACTTTGCATCGATTGAATTTTTCTTTTTGCTCTCCATGAGAATTGACCTTTCTAATACAAGCTGGACTATAGATTCAATGAGATTAAAATCTAAGCGAACATAAATTTTTTTGTACATTCTTGGTGGTTTCTTTAGTGAGCTCTTTTCTACAAAAAAGAGGTTGACATGGCAAAAAGCTATTTATGAAGAACAGTGGCAATAAATAAATTCAATGATTGCTTGGTAATATGTGAAGTTGCCAATTTAATTGTAAAAATTAAGTTTGAATCTTCGAGGTTGAAGTGATATTTTCATTGAATCAAATTTTGTTTATCAAATTTGGTATCTTAACAATCTACAAAGGAATTGGAACAAGTGTGAGTAAATCTGAAGTGACCATTATATGGAGCTTTGATTTTACACAAAATACCCTTACAAAATTAAAAAGTAAGATTTTTCCAAACTATTTCGAATTTTGGGGATAGACTGATGCATTTTGTACATTTGAAAACGGTCATCGTTCTTCAATGTTTATCGTATTCGGCAATCACAATGTTATGAAACATGTACAGCAAAGTAAATTTGAAATTACAGATAAGTAACATGGTGTTCTCTTGATTATAAGAGTGCCCTTTCGACTGTATTATGAATGTCCTTTTCCTCTCCATGCGTGCTCGAAACGAGGGTAGATCATTATTTTTTTACAGAAAACAAACAGAATTAGCCCGATCTAATATTGAACGAAAATAAGAGGGAAATAACAATTTATCTAATTTACTTCCATCCACAGTGTTACCAGTCTGAATGACTCTTCCACTTTTGAAATCGATTAATTTCACTCTCGAGTCCCATGATGCTGTAGCAAGGAGATTTCCACTTGGATCCCATCGCACACAGCTGATAAAATCTAATGTAAGATATCAGTTAGTTCGAATAATCCAGGTTATTCAAAGATTCGTGATTAAAAATATTATAGCATGTCGCATTATTGTTATCCTAAGGTATAATATTACCTGAATGAATATCATCAATAGTTCTCACAACTCTCGATACACGTCGATCATATATTCGAATAACTCGAGTTTCTCCACCCATAGCCACTAAATTTCCGTCGTTTGGACATACATCGATCCAAAACGTTTCATCTATAATAGAAATTACGAAAATATCACTAGGCTAAAAAATACTCCACTGCGCTTCAATTGTAGATGCATCTTTGAGAGTCAAAGCTTGCTTCTCAACGTCAAGTACGTTGAGGAGAGATTTGTTGAATTTTGTAAACACTAAGGGCTCACCAATATTCGTGCTCCATTTGGAAAAACAATTTCCATCTGAAAATATTAAGGTTATTTGTTGAACGACCAGAAGATTAATTTATCTTTCAGAAGAAGAAAAACAAAAAAAAAACAGGCAATTGAAAAGAATGAAGTACCCCATTCACCGTTTACACAAAGTTTATAGCAAAACTTGCAATCATCGGTATCAAGTTCTGATATTACACAAGTTGCATTGCAATTTATAGTTGCCACAAGCTTTCCGCTCGGATCGAAATCCACATCGGTAAGTCGGTTTTCTAAGATAAAAGTATACGAAAAATAGTAATGAGATTTAAAAAAGAAACAATAGATACACAAGAACATTAAAAAGGAGCGATAGCCTTTAAAGAAAAGCAGGCAAAGATGATCAAATTAAAATCATTACTCCCAGCCGTAAGGTGATGAGGATGCCATTTTGATGCTCTCAATAACTTAATTCCATAAGTATTTCTTTGATCATGATGCGCGCTGAAAATATGATAAGATATTTCTCCAACACGAGAGAGTGCGCCAACGATATTTCGCTTCGAATTGATCGCCGCATCACCCCATCCTCTTACTAAGCCAAAGGGTTATCATCAAAAGAGAATTTTTTTGAGGGAAAGCACAAAATAATTTCATCGAGATTATAAAGAATTCATCCTATGAGAGAAAATTGCAAATTACGGTTGGAGTCCTCTTCAAAAGAGCAGATTTTTCTTGGTTTGCCTCTATGAGAGAGGTCAAATATTTCCATATTTGCCGTCGATTTTGATTCGCTACTGAGAGATATCAGAAGGTTGGTATTCAGTATTCCTTTCACAGTAGTTTTGCGATATTCATCTTTAGAAACGTAACTCACATTGAGAATAGTTGATTTTTAAAATACATTGAGGATTTCGTTTAAGCTGAACTCCTTCAAATCGAGCATGCTCTTGACTTGTTTTAAAATCAACAATTTTGATTCTATTACTACCCTTTGAGCACCAGGCAAGCAATTTTGAAGGTGAGGAATCTTGAGAAAATGGAATGTTAGCGCTATTCTGAAGAGCTTTCGAAGTGATGGAAAGGACGATAAGTGGAGGTGAAGCAAAGAAATAAGCATATTTACTAAGACAACTCTGATGTTCTTCTGTTAAAGGTGGATCTTCGATTGCAATTTCAGGATTGCTGATCTGAGGGCTATGACAGTTTCCCATCGATAAAAAGCTTTTCTTTGGGAGTTATCTTTTGGTTTCGAGAATAACTAAAATAAATTCTATATCAATGTATGATATGAGCTTAAATAATTTAATAGTTGCGAAATTAAAGTTAGACGAAAGCTATCGAATTCTTCAATACCGAATATCTTGAGCCTTTTCATCATAGCTCCTCTAGAAGAAGTTGTATTCCTTTTGTCCGGTTAAATTTGAAGCAATAATGAAATTACAAGCGAATTTAGGCACTTTTACTAAAACTAGAGCTGGAAGGTCTTACATAACTATTCCTCGATAATCAATTGATTCTCTACAATAATTCGAATCTGGGTAATTTGTAACTCTCTTCCAACACAAAGTTGAGAGAAGTATTTATTTGAGAAAATGGAGAAATCACCCTGAATCTGCCAATACCTGTATTTTCGTCTTTTTTCATGAAGGATACTTCTAGTTGGTTAGAATTGGAAAAGTACGACCAGTAGACAAAATTTCGTATGAATATGCCGACTTTTTTATAAATTTGATTGTCTGGATTTAACGCTGTGGGAGAGATATATTATTGAGGAGCACAATATTTTTTTTTAATTCGACAAGGAAAAGTTGGAAAAGTAAGTTGAAATCTTAATAGCTTTGATTTTAGCATTTTTGTGATTTACTTACGTACAAAAGTTTTTACTTTGAGAAAAGTTCTTGAATAGGCAATATTGATGATAATCTATCTTATTTGGGCTCTAGCTCACGATAATCCTTCAGATCGGTAATATATGTAAATTTTTTTCGTCCAGCAAGCTCTATTGTGAGAATCGGTTTCTCATTAAATGTGAATAAGCTGCCTTGAGGCTCTGAGTGCATTCTTTTAAAAATTTATCTGTATATTATTTTATAATGTCTGTTTTGAATCATCAAATATTATTGTGCAGAGAATTTTTCTAAGCTTCTCAGAATTGAAAAAGGCGGTCAAATCAAAGTTGTTCCATCATAAATGAGGAAAATAATCTTGCCAATAAAAATTTCATTTCATTGTATGATCCAACACACTAAATTTTGGGCCTTTATTTACCATTTTTCAATTCAATAAAGAAATTTACTTTATTTCATTATCATGAGCTTCTTCGATGTAATGCATCAGAGTTTTCTTTGACAAAACTAAAACATATCGATTTATCATTTGCAGATCATCCTGTCGCAAGAATGCTGCTGCTATATGAAAAATTTATTTGTATTTAAAACTTCACAAATAAAATAATACACCTGATAATAAACAAAGATTTAGCATGGAAGACCAGGCTCATGAGACCTCTAACGCCGATGCGATTCAACCAGAACCCAAATTGAAGCAATATATCGCTAACATTGAGGATAAAGAGTTCACATAGGCAGATTTCAGCACTCTGGGTGAAGCAATCTATTCCAAAGACAGATTCCAGCAGCATTTTGGTGTCATTGGGATTAGAAAACTCACGGCTGTGAATAATCCTCCAATTCAGTCCGTAATTGACTCCGGTTTAGTCCCAAGATTGATAGAATTCATGCAAAATGAAAACGAACCTTACCTTCAAGTATTGTATTTCATGCTCTACGAAGTGTTTTATTTTTCTACAGATTGAAAGCTCATGGATATTTACAAACATTTCTACTGGAACCTCCGAACAAACTCAAGTAATTACTAATGCAGGAGCTATTCCTATCCTCGTCAAGCTTTTGAGCTCTCCAAATCCTGACGTAGTCGAGAATGTAAGTTCTTTTCGCTGAAAGGATTAATATTCTACTGGTGGGTATCTATCGGCAATCTGGACCATAGAAAACATAGCAGGAGATTCATCAGACAGTTGCGAGTTGGTATTGAAAGCGGGAGCTCTGGATCCTTTGATTCTGTTAGTAATGCACACGAGTGATATACGAATTAAGAGAGCTGGCATGCAGGCACTGTCCTTTTTTTGCCGTCAAAGCTCAGAACCTAATTTAGTGAAGGATGCAATCGTGTCACTGGCTGAGGTGATCAAAAACAAAGATTATGGTCCTGAGATGATAATAGAAGCAATACGGGTGTTGAGTCACCTCTCTAGTGATTTTTCATTGTCTATTTGCAATCTGTTGCAGATGGAGGCGAATCTTTGATACAGCTGATTATCGATTCAGGTGTTATTCCTGCTCTTATGAAGCAGTTGGACTCTCCTTTTGGTCGATGCTGATGCCTTGTTTAACGGTCTTCGGCAATATCTTAAAAGGAAATGAAACACAGTGCAAAGTAGCTAATTTCATTTATTATCATCAAACTCGAATTGCATGCAATTTTAGTCTATATTGGAGCATTCCAACATTGCTGACAAATTTCGTCAACTACTAAGTCATAATCAATGGCCGATTAGGAGCGAGACCTGTTGGATTCTCTCATTCATTACTGAGAAAGGTCCAGATCATATATAGAAATATTGATTAACTGGACAGGCTTAGTCGAAAAACTTTGTGGAATGGCTGTAACTGATAATTCAGAGGTACTCATATTAATGTGCCTTGAACTTCATTTTTCCCTTTAGGTAAAAGGAGGGGCAACAAGAGTTTTATCGAATGTATTGAGCCATGGAAATTTCAAACAAATTCGTTTTCTCGTTGATAATCAAGTCGTTGATGTCATGATTAAACTACTCAGCGACGAAGATAATCATGACCAAGATCTTGCAGCTCTGGTTTTGAAGAGCCTCATCAAACTAATCCGGCACTCTGTCAATAATATTGAGCCGTTCTATTCGATGAATCCATCATTCACTCGTTTATTCTCACGCAATGTGGATAAGAAACTTGAAAAGCTTCATCAACGCAGGAAGCTGTCGAAAGAAGTTCGA
>ENA-UOUE01000154-UOUE01000154.1-compost-metagenome-genome-assembly--contig:-NODE-154-length-55257-cov-22.900997_pt1 | contig 55257 bp, 31 predicted proteins | sample MGYA00238146_ERZ747223 | MGnify/ENA primary metagenome ERZ747223 (study PRJEB28781, sample SAMN06268865) | compost metagenome | isolation source: single cell | place: USA: California, Emeryville, Joint... | reverse complement strand
AGACACAGTTTCGCCCTTAAATAGCCAACAGTTACTCTGGTTGTGAGATTGGAGGGACAGTATTAAAAAAAATTGATGTTCAGTATATAAAAAAATAATTGATGTCATCTACCGTGTATCAAAAGTGGGCAGTAATTCGTAATATATAAATAAAAGCTTTCATTTAATGTGAATTTTTTCAAGGCAAACAGAATTTGGCAGTTAATCAGTGAATTGGAATTTGAGATTTTTTTTAAAGATACGCAATTTTTGCTGAAGGAAAAATTCTGATTCTTTTCCGCTCATTTTAGTGTCAAGTTCTAGGTTTTACAAAACGATTGAATCATTGCCAAGTCTTTGAATGAAATTGCTTCTTGCGAAAAGTCAGAGACAAGCTCTTTCAGCGAAAAGCACCTAGGCTGAATAGATGGCAATCATCTCCAGCTTAATAAACTTGTAAGAGTCATTTTAGACAAAATCACAGCTAGAAACTAAAAAAAACAATTTGAACGAAACCAGTATTCGAAGATAGAATTCTCCATTACATGATAACCAAACCAATAACGGTAATCTTTCATTGCAGCCTGAAAGAACAAAATAATCAAAATTATTATCGCTCATTAGCCACTGAGTGCTTCCATATTTTTTGAATCGTGTGCTAAGAGTTCACTCAAAAATGCCTTACTGAAACTTCTTTTTTTTCTCGTGTAATTCAAATGAAATAACTTTGAGATTGTTCGTTTTTAATAATGGAATCCAAAATGAATAGATCACGTCTCTCCAACATCACCTACTTGGCCTGTATAATTCTTTCTCTTTTTATGGTGCTTGACTGAGGGTTTATTCTCAAAGTCTGAGTGAAAATTCAAAATATCAACGCAGATGCGATTTAACAATTTATTTGAAAAGATTTAATTTAGAGTAGTATACATACCAACGTGGCTCAAATGAACGGATCAAAAGAACCTGCCTCAGCAGCCTACAAAAGTAACAGCTTCGACCTCTTGCCCGCATTCACGCATAATCATTACCTCCAGTTGTCCTCTTGGGTGACGTATCGGTCGGCAAAACGTTCATTGCACACAGGTCAGTTATCCCAACCAACCTACAACAAATAACTCTCAAATTTTCTCCCTCAGATTCGTTAAAGGCTCAGTTCCTAAGAACCCCAACCCTACAATTGGTGTCGAATTCTCCACAAGAACAGAAACTTTGAATGACGGAACTAAAGTTAAAGCGCAAATCTGGGACACAGGTTGAAATACATCAATTCTTGTGCTTACAACTCTTTCTTCGAAATAGCTGGGCAAGAGAGATACCGATCAATCACAAGCGCGTAAGATATACCCAGGTTTATCAGAAAAAACTCACGTTATGCAATTAGACATTTTAGAAAAGCCGTTGGAGCGCTCTTGGTGTTCGACCTTACAAAGGAGAAATCGTTTTTGAGCGTGGGCAGATGGTTTGAAGAGCTTAAATATCACGCTGGCAGCGAAGTTAAAGTGCTTCTTGTGGGCAACAAACTCGATGAAATCAAGAAGGATGAAACTCGAAGAGCTGTCAAATACTCAGAAGCCTCCACCTATGCATCAAAGAACGGCATGTTGTACACCGAAGTATCCGCTCTTGAAGGCGATAATGTCAGAGAAGCGTTTGTTACTCTTCTGCAAGGTAAGCAAATCTCAACGCGAGTTTTTCAGCTAATGGGTTTTTTTTGTTGAAGAAATTCACAATTCATCTTCTTCAAGAGGACAAGACGTCTCAGGGGGCGCCGTGATCAGTACCTCTGGAGGACAGACAAACCAAGGCACAGGCTGCGCCTGCTAAAACTCCCTTCAGATGAAAATCAAATTACAATCAGGCAATTTTTACAGAAATAAGAAGAGCCAAGCATAACGGATCATTTGAATTGCAACTTTAGCAAGAAGAGAGAATGCGCATCAATTATTTTAATAAATTCAAACCAAATAACAAAGATAGTCTCTTCTTCTGTTTTTTTCAAAATAATTTTCGTAAAATGTTATACCTCAAATGTCGCTTCGCTTTCGTAACCTTTGGAACCTCTCCACTATAACAAAATTACCATATTCTATTAGTATTTTGATATTTTCTCCTGTTTCTGGAATATCTCAGCTAGATAATCGAAGTAAAAGAGACTTTTTAAAGGATTATCTTTGGTTGAATTTGATCATATAACAGGCCAAAGACAACTCAAGCACTCAGACATACAAACGAGCAAACTACATCTACTAGTGACACCTAACACTATTCCCTACTACGCGTCGGCTGAAAATTTAACCTTTGGATATTTTTTAACCCTTCCTTCACCAGTTTTAGGATCTCCGAACTTTCGTAGATACGCGTCATGCTTTTTCTTGATTTGGTTCTCGTTCCATTGGAGATAGTTTATTTTGATGTCCATTTTCATTCTCTCCCAGTTATCTCCGTACTTCTTCACGAGTTTTTCGATAATAAGAGCTTCATCCTCGGTAATTTTTGGCTTTGCCTTTGCGTACCCTGAATCTCCCTCATTCGCTTTTTTGATCTGATCAAGGGTATATTCTTCCTCTACGTCTATCGTTTGCATATTTTCATCTTCCATGTCTTCCCAATCGCTTTTTTTGCCCTTCTTAGGCTTTTCATTAAGTTCGTTTTCGTCGGGAAGCCTGTTGATGACGTTCATGTCATATGTTATGTTTAGGTTCTTGTAATTGTCCTTCAAAGTCATTCCGAAGTTGAACAATTTCTCGTCTTTATTTGGAACGTCACGGACTCTTCTCTTTTTCTTATTTTTTAGCTTGATATGTCTACTGGCATTGCCTCGCTTGGTCTTTTGGATCGATTTTCTTCTCATTTCTCCCTGTCAACTTAATTTAGATTTTTGCAATAAATTTTATGCTATGTAGAGCACTGAATGCACAGAAGTCTAAAAAAATTTGGTATATAATAATTACTTCAAATGTAGAGTCTTAACAAAAAGGGACTAATTGCCGCTGAGGACAACCCCCTTAAAAACAAGATTAATTTTGTTTAGATTTTCAAGGAAAAGTTTAGTAAGCTTTAATTTTTCTTGATCCTGGATACTCTCTTTCTCAGCAAGCAACGTGACCTTATCAACCTCTTTCTCCATTTCTTTTCTCAAGAAGAAGAATTGGTTGACAATATGCTCTTTATCTAATAACGCCACAGCTTCAGCAGATTTATAAATCACGTTTGCGAAGAACTGGCTCGCTATCACTCGAAGTTTGAACGCGTTGCTTTCGTTGTTGATAATCGCAAGGAAGATAGCAAATATCTCCTCGTTGGAAATGAAATGAGCCTTATTGCTCTTATGATAAGCGAGGTTCGCCAGCAAGGTGAGGACTGACTCAGCGAAAGTGCCTCTAAACTCGACAAGCTCTGCGAGATCAATGAGGATGTCTAAAAGCTGCTTGTCATGCAAGATTCGCGTTAATGAATCCTTGTAGAAACTGAGCGAGAGGTAGAAATGCAGGAAGCAAACGATGATAGGGTTTTGGAGGTTGAACTCTTTCCGTAAGTTCCAAACTAGAGGGTATTGTTATCAACTGAGCAGCAGAATCAAGACTTACTTTTGATGATTTTAGCACAGCTAAGCTCGAGGATCTTAGAGCGGTAGATGAAGTTGCGGAATTCACTGCTGTGTGTGAAGCTGCATAGGTGGCGGAGAATCAAAGCGAATTGCCAGAGTTCTGCGTTATCGAATCTGTTGAATGAGGAAATTAGATGAAAGAAACTCTTTCATGAGTTACCTTTGAGCAATAGCAAGAATCTCGTTAAAGAAAGCGAGCTTGTTGTCAATAAGCTTGTTGAAGAGCAAGGAATTCATATCAGTGTTCGATGCGAAGTTTGTGAGAGTCAGCAAGAACTCCTGCAAGTAGTCTTCCCGTCTAACCGCGACCTTCCAGCCTCTATTGAATGCTTCGAGGATCAATGGGCCAACAGTATGGAGTTTTTGCATGTTAATATGAGCTGTTTTGTCAAGCACACCCTTTGTGACTCCAGCCTCCTCGATGAAGAAATGTTTGAGCACGCGGAGATACAACAAGAAATGGTCGCGTGGAACGATGAGGGTTGTTTTCTTGAACGTTTTGGTTCCAGCGCTAAGAGTCGACTCGCCTAAAGCTTTATTTTAACGTTATAGCAATGAGAGATGCTTTTCTGTTTACTTTGTGCGACACTGGTGCTACCCACGGTACGTGTTGAAGCTTTCGTATCTTCTAAGAGCAAAGACTCGCTAGTTTCAATGAATTCTGAGAGTATCATTGCGAGGAACCCTGAGCTTATCATGGCGTTCTTGGAAATATTTGATCCATAAAGCACGGCCGAACAGTAGGACAAAATTCCTGACTTCGCCTCCAAGTAATCATCTTGCGATAGTTTTCCTTCCGAGAACAGCTCCTCGTTGAGTCTGTATTGCGTGTAGCAAATCAGAATGAGGTTATCAGCTACTGATTCGTTGTTCATGTCCGAATAATTGATGAATTTCAGTCCTAAAAAGCATGTTTATATCGTAAACTATTCAGGTGAGGGCTTACCTTTTGGCCATTTAGGGACTAACATTCCCATGAGTTTAAATATCGATAAGATGAGGCTATATCGCTTGGTGCTATTCAATATCTCAGTTAGCAGATAAAAGACGTTGTGTTTTCGATGGCCGTCATGAGTCTCCTCCATTGTAATTGGGAATTTCTCCTCAAAGAACTTATTGATCATGAGTACTGATTTTTCCTCGTTGAGGAAAACAAGAAGATGGATGAACTTCACGAGGTTCTCATTGAAACCATCAAGGACGAAGAGTCTAGTCTCAGAGGAGACTTTAGGACTCGTGCTCGCAGCGTCCTTGTAAAGTTGAGAAGCAAAGCTAAGCCATCTGAGGCTGCTTCTCAGTACGCCCGTGCAGTTGATTAAGTAATCCGCGATCTTAGGGTCGGAGCTGACGGCGAACAAAAGGAATTGAATCAGATTATTCATCGCCATCAGTGTTTGGAACTGCTCATACTGATAAAGCACTCTCCCGTTGTGTCTTTTCCGCCATTGTCTCTCTGAGTAAATCTCAATGAGCGTGTCCCAAATCTCCAATTGATTCAGGATAGGCAGGCTCTTTCTCCTATTAAGCGCAGTCACGTTCCTCAAAAGCACTATTGAAAATTTTAAAAAACATTAGAAAAGACCTACAAATCACTAATGTCTTACAGAATAAGCATCCATAGTAGAGCGGAGGAGCGTTCTTCTTCAGGAGCAGGTTCTTGATATGTGCAATGATGTTTCTGCGATAGAGGATAATCTCTATATCACTAATCGTTTCCTCCTGGAACCGAATCGTTCCTTCTTCTTCTGCATTGCGAGCGGAGTCTTGCTCTTCTGCCTGCGAAGCCTTCAACAGACTTCCAGGCTCAAACTCGCCTTCGATGGCATGGAGAGTGAGGACGTTATTCAAGAAATGAAGAGCAGCACTAATAACAGCATAGGCCTCATTAGGAGAATAAATGACGTTGAGAGCGGTGTCAATCGAAGAGCCGTAGTTCAACAGTGAGTGTTTATCCAAGATGTTCGCGAGTTGGTTCCAGGCCAACGCCCTGATTTTGGTCTCGCGGTCCTCAGTCATCTTCAGTAACCAACCAAAAGTGCTTGTTTTCACGATATTCGACTTAAGGGACCCGGATAGAGGCTGTGATTGCTGTAATGACTGCTGAGTCACTTGCAAGTTTTTCGTGCGGAAGCTCTCGTCGATTCTCGTGTAGTCCAAAAACAAATTGAATAGCGTCTTCGTCAGGCACTTTGTTCTGAATGAAGGCGTCGGTTTAAAGTTGAGAAGGAAATCCATCAAAGCGTTTATCACGGGGAACAGATCATAGACGAGATAGATTTCTGGGTGTTCAATAATCTCGTTCACTAATTTCGCTACTTTAAATAGGAACTCTTCATTGTTGTAGAAGAATTGAACTAGCTTGCCGAGGAGGTCTAATAGATTCTGCTTGAACATCTTCTTAAACACCACGTGTTTGTATTTTGGATCCCGAATCTTTTCCGTAAGGGCAATAAGCTTTGTTAAGAGAAGCAGCATGGAGTTAATCAGATCCATTTTTTCTCTTGCATGGTCTGGAGGGATCTCCAACGCCACTGGTATTATTTGTGAGGTTAAGAATTCCAATAAGCCAAGGACGTCTTCAAAGACCCTCGGATTGTAATTTATCTCGTTCAAGAAGCCTGGATGATTGAGAACACTGCTGATCAGCTGCGATGTCTGCTCTAAGACACTGCCTGAAAAGTTAAATGCTGCCAGAGTCAGACGCATGGCCTTGACCGCCGATGTCAGGAAAGGAAAGTCGCTTAACGGTGCTGGAAGTACCTCTCCAAAAGTATCCACTACTCGTTTCCATTCCTCAAGCACGCTGAGGATGTCTCCTGCTCCATGAGTTCGGCTAAGGTCGTCTAATAAGCCCTCAGTGAGGACAGAGGATTTTTCTTCGAGTGCTCTTTCTCGAGGATCGAATGAGCGATTTCGAGAGTTAGGATGAGAAACTTCCAAGAACTTTTCAACGAAATATCTCAAGCCGTCTTCTAGAGGGTAGATGGACCAGAATTTGGCCTCAGAGAAGCTGTTTGGGACCTTCGAAAAGTTGTTCATGAGGTAAAACGATTCCTCGACCCTGGGGTCAACGTTTAGTCTGTATTCAGATGGGTTTGGAGTGATAAATGCGAATAAGCTGAGCAGTTTTAAAGCTTGGTAGACGCAGATGTTAGATTTAGAATGAAGGAAATTGACTGCAAGGGTAATGAGGAAATGAGATCTGTTATCATAGAGGTTCAGATAGACTCCCAGCGTTTCAGCGACGTAAGGCAACCGCTTAGAGAGATGAGTTAACGCGGTAACTAATCCCAGAAGCTTAGCTGCTAAAGATCTGTCAGGGTCTGCTTTTTCTAGCACCTCGGACTTCGCATAGCCCTCAAGCGTCCCGAAAATATAGTTAAGAAGTTCTTGGATATACACTTTAACGTCCTCCTCCTCTTCTAGCACCTTTTTCTCCTTAAACAGCAAACCAAGATATTCGCACAATTGATCCACAGCTGAAAGTCGAAGGTGATGCTCAAGCTCGCTATTCTTCACCACACCAAGCAGGTTATAAAGTGCTTCCAACGACCCATCTGCCCACATCTTGTAATCTAACGGCTTCGCTTTTGTATATTCAAAAGCAACAGTCTCAAGGTCTGGTTGTGGCGTGAACTTTCCATCCTTATCAATGAAAAGAGAGAGAGGATCGTAATCAGCTTCAGAGAGGGTTATCGAAGGGTGGTTATATCTTTCAATGAAAACTTTCAAATCTAATTCTTTGGAGAGCATGTCTTCGAATACAATTTTGGTGGCAAGATGTCGAAAAGCAGCCCGACGTTCACTGGCATTATGCGAAAAGAGGTCGAGAAGCACGATGCGAAGCGTACAGATGCTGTCTATGTGAGCAATAGCGTCCTTCATAACCTTGCATGGTGCAGCGAGGTTCGATGGAGATGCTTTCGCAAGGCAATAAAACAACGGCAGAAAAGATACTATGTGCGCGTAGTTGCTGATAGGGAGATCATGCTTAACGGCAAAGTTTATGAAACCAGCCATAATTTTAGCCAAGATGTTCGCGATTTCTTCAGACGCAAGTCCACAATGGATCAACTCTTTGGCAAATTCAGCGTCAAGTAGTAGCTGGGACGTAAGTGATTTTCTGGTGTGGGATTGCAGGAAATACTCATCTGAGTGTAAATTTTGAAGCTAAAAGGTATGAAGAAAATGGATTTTCGAGAGAAATTACCAGAATTTCGTAGAACCGGGCTCTGAGGTCGAGCTGCGGGATGTTCATAATTCGTAGCAAATGCGTTTTGCATTTCTGATAGCAGTCGTTTACCTCAGAATATTCGACTGCAGTTGTGAAGAAAGTTAGAGTGAGATAGTTATCTAATGACAAAATAAAGCGATTAGAAATTAAATCAAGGAGCTGAGGTTACCAAAGAACACTTGGAGGTGTCTGCTATAAGGTGATGCAACCAAGAGATGGGCGAGGAGGCGTTCATTTTCAAAAAATGTTTCGATGCTATCATTGCGTATTCTCCCTCCTTTATCTTCAAACTTTTGTAATTCCTTAATCGCGCTTAACAGACTCATCGAAGTGCGTAGCTTGCCTTCAGTTTCTGGAGCGAGCGCTTTCATGTAGTCACAGACCCCTTCTACCTCGCCCTCATCAATGAGGTATCTTAGCGCTGCCTTATTCATTATTTCAAGGCCAGAAACAGGGTTAAACCCTTGAATTTCAGCATAATCCTCAACACTCAAACTCTTCCATAGCCTCCAAAAGATCTTGATAAGGAAATAGTGGTGAATCGTCGTGAAGACCTTCGATTCTACCTCGCCAAGCACTTTTATGAAACCTCTCACGTAATCTTTCAGCGCTTCCTTAACGAGGTCTCTTTTCTGAGGGAAAAACTCTCTGAGGATAAATATCGCCATGTCCCATATTTTTGCAATTTTGTCAACGAAATTAGAGCTGCTCATGATTGGAAAAGTGCTCCTCAATATCGAGTCAAAGATCTCGAAGTACGTGGGTGCTGATTGAGCATTCCGCTGATTCTCGACGTACTCCTTAGATTGTAATTTCTCAAGCTCCAGCCCAGGATACGCTTGTACAATAAAGTCTCTATCTTGCGTAGCAAGGAATTCTTCGCTGGCGACGTTTTCATTGATATTTTGATTCTCTCTCAGATAAATTGTATTATAAGTCTGCAACATCCCTTGGAATATCGTAATGAACAGGTCTAACGCCAAGCTCTGGATCTCTGGGTCATTGCGACGAACCTGGTTCAAGATTTCTTGGATCAGTTCTGGTTGTCCAAAGAGCGCTTCGAGCGGAAAGTCTTGGAAGATTGCCGGCATAAGCTCCTTGAGGCATCTTTCTGCGTTTTTAGCGTCGCCGTATTTTAGCTGTGCTGTGACATCAAATAGGAATTTTTGGTCCTGCTCGTCAAGGTAAGGAATCAAGAAAGGGAAAAAATCCTCTTTGTTTTGTTTCAGACGGTTCAACTCCTCGCTTTCGATGTTTACTCCGGCTGTTGGCTTTGATATACCGCGCTGGTTGCTGCTAATGATCGCTCTGATAGGCTTTTTCGTCGTGGAAAGACCTTGCGTTCTTCCAGTCTCTCCTGTCTGAGAAAACTCAGCTGGCGGCTGCGCTTGGGACTGTCCGAAATCCCTTTGAGTTGATTTTAGTCGTGCGATTTCTGAAATATTGCTTATATTGAGCGTCGTGGCGTTTTCCTTCTCCTTGAGTAAGGCTTTATCAGCTGATTAATAGAAATTAAAGCTCTTTTCCATGGGAAATGTTGAACTTACGTAATGTGTATAGCATTCTCAACCTCTCTGATCTGGTAGTTTTATAAATCATAAGTTTCTGCAAAAGGTTGTCCAAGATCTCGCAGGTCGGCTTATCTTGTTTTATTTTTTCGCGAAACTGCGTGCAAAACTCGATCGCACCGTAATCATTCATAATTTTGGCTCCTGCTTGGCTCTATCCCAAAAGAATTTGATTATTATAGCTATTTTCCATACAAGACAAATACATCGCTGTAAGCAAGTAGAATGCTCAGTGTTTTTCTGATATATTCAAGCGAAGCGACCGTCTGGTAATTATTGATGAAATTCAGGAAAAATGATGGCATGTCAGGATATTTGAGAGCTAGATCCTCCGATGAAAGGACCTTGTTGGTGACCTTTGAATAAATTGTTGAAATCGAGCGGTATTTCACTTCATCAAGGCCTTTTTCTACATGAATAACGAGAATTAAGCATCCTCGCCATGAGATGAGTTAGTTACCGATCTTTGTAAGATGAGATCTGATGGGGTCGTTCTCTGATTGAGACATTGGAAAAGTTTTCCGAATATCCAGTTCGACAAGGGTCTCTAAGAGTAAAATTATTTTAAATTGAAGGTTCGTTATTTGATTCGAAATTTAAAAAGTATATGATGTTTTTTTTCATTTCTAATGGCGCCTTGACTTCAAACCAAAAAATATGCCACCATTGTGCCTTAACCGCATATCTTTTTGCTGTTATTTGCACTTAACTATTTCAAAACTTTCTAAACTAAAGAATCCCGAGACATATTCGTATGCAGGATAATGGTTTAAGAATAAACACTCACTATGACGATGGATCTTCTTATAAATTCATTCGCTTTATTTATTTTATTCATACTTAGCATTAGGGAATTGAAACTTGTTCAACCCGTAAATTCAGCCTTGCTGATAGTTTTTATAGCTTTGGGACATATTAGCCGGATTGATAAAGGCTCTCTCTATGCGACTTGCCCTCTGTAAATGAAAACTATACCTATGATGTCAAATTTGAGTAATTGTTTCATCACAATCAATTTGACCTCGCTACAACGCAATCAAAGTGTCTCAAATTATGATTTATTTGGATTCTTTATATTAACCTGAATACCTGAAATATCCTTTTTAGAGTGAGTAAAAATGCAGAAAAAAGGTCCTCGTGTAGTATACACCGCTAAAGGCGAAGGTGAAGAGAGCAAAACTTCTAACGCCAATGGAGCAACCACTACAAGTCGGGTAGAGAAAGACGGCGATAAGAAACCTCCAGCAAAAATTCCTGGTCGCTACAAGATCGCACCAAGCGATGACCCAGAATTCAACCTGGAAACGTGCATGGAAAATTTCAAATTTGTCGAAAACCCTTACGAAAAAGACAGCGACTATTACTTCGACTCATACTCTCATTTCCACATTCATGAAGATATGCTTAAGGACAGAGTATCTACTTCCTACTTCCCAACTAATGCATAAACTTCCTTCAATTTTAGACAAGAACATTGGCTTATATGAACGCTATTACCAAGAACCCTGAAATTATCAAGGATAAAATTGTGCTTGATATTGGATGTGGCACTGGTATTCTGAGCATCTTCGCCGCTAGAGCTGGCGCAAAGCATGTATACGGAATCGACAATGCCGGAATCGCTAATCATGTAAGAGTTATTTAGCTGAATTTGACGACTAAATGGTTGTTTATGCAAATTAGGCAAGGAAAATTGTTGAGGAGAACGGCTTTAAAGACAAAATCACGATTATTAAAGGGAAAGTTGAGGAAGTTGAACTCCCTGTTGACAAGGTTGACATCATTGTTTCTGAATGGATGGGATATTTCCTTCTCTACGAGTCCATGCTCGACACCGTGCTCTTCGCTCGTGATAAATGGCTCTCTCCTGATGGAATTTTGATGCCTGATCGCGCGGTGATCTACGTCGCCGGTGTGGAAGACGGAGAATACAAGGACAAGAAGATCAATTTCTGGGACGACGTTTACGGAGTCTCAATGAAAACAATTAAGAGCTGGGCACTTCTCGAGCCACTCGTCGACTGTGTCGATAGAGAGCAAATCACCACTGATGCTTGCGCCATTTTGGATTTGGACCTTAAGAACATGAAGGCCTCGGAAGTTGAATTTGCCACTAAATGGTCTATTGCTGCAAAGAGAAAGGATAAAATCCACGCTCTCGTCGCTTGGTTTGACACATTCTTCAGCTTTGGAGGGCACCCTGTCCGTCTTACCACAAGTAAGTTGCTATCTGATTCCTGAGTTATTAATTTCTAAATTGCTAGGTCCTATGACAAAGTCAACCCACTGGAAGCAAACCATTTTTTATCTGAACGACGTGGTAGAGGTTAGAAAAGACGATAAGCTGTACGGATGTATCGCTGTGAAGAAGGGTAGAGAGAACCCAAGAGAATTAGATATTAAACTCTCTTACCACATTCACAATGACTCGCATAAGATTGACAAGGTCCAATTCTATAGTTTAAAGTAGAAAACTTAATTTTAGATAAAACTATGAATGCTTGATATTCAATTATTGGCTTGTGTTCATTTTCTTCAAGGTTTTCATATTACCTGAGTTTTTGCCTCCATCTGTTTGCCAAAGATAATATTGTTAATGGTCTTTCTTAGATATGAGTGTTCGGAATTTCAAAATAGGCTATTTGCGGGTACTGGGCATATTTTTAAGGAAAGGAAGATTATTACGAGCGACTTGAATCTGATAATTCTCCGGGAAATACAGGAAAGAGTTCAAAGACTCCTCTAAGAGGAAATGAGGATCTATTGTAAAAACTTGCGTTATCTAACCAGCAATGAGACAAGAATTTTTGGGGGTTGTTTTGAGAAGAAAAAGAAGGTAGATTATCATTAACAATGTGCAAATACACAATTTGCATTACATTACACAATTGAAAACATCGATTAAATAATAGCTGTTTCGAGAGAATCTTCTCCCAAAGACATCCCATTCTAATGAGAATGGCCGTAAAACTGTTGGCGGTTGCAGGTTAGATCTGGTCAGCTGCTGTTTTAAACTCGGTTTAATAAATTAATCCTTTGGCTCTTCATGTCAACAAAAGCAAAGAACATATTCGACCCAAAAGCCGCCTTCATTTCATCAGATCGTTGGGTTGGGATGTCGTTTACAACTCGAAAAGAAAATGTTTGGTTTCCAGAAAAAAGATTGAGAATCTCTAATTTATCAGCATTTTGAGTCTCAGGGACTGGGGCTTTTTTGACTGATTCCTTTTTGATTTGTTTTTCTTTCTTAGGGCGTTCAGCAGAAAGCTTTTCAATGATTCTGCGGGCAATTCTTTTATCTGAGTCCTCACCACTGCTTGAGAGGTTTCCATCGAGGGTAGTGATTGACTTGTTTTCTTTAATGAGGCTATTGATTCTGTTCTTTACTGCGCTATCAGTGCGATCGCCCAAGATTTTCGCGATTTCTGCCCATTTCCTGCCTTGAGAAACAAAAGCTTTGAGGAGCTTAAGGTCTTCCTCTTTGCTCCAGCCTCCTTTTTGTAACTTGAGGTTGAGGTGCTTCATCCATCTATCTCGGCACTGTCTCATTTCTCGGACAGCTCTCATTCCATGGACAGCGTTCAATTTTTCAGCGATCATTCTCCAGTTTCTCTCAGAACCGCATTCAGCTACCAACTTCATAAGCTCTTGATCTTCCTCAGGAGTCCAAGGGCATTGTTTTACGTTTACTTTAAGGAGACTGTTCCATTGTCTGATGATTTGGCAGATTTGCTTTGTTGGAAACATAGCTTCGATGCATTGCCAGTCTTTGTCGCTTAGCGATCGGAAGTCTTCAGAGGAGTAAAGGCAATAGTAAGCCACAATTGACACCAGGAAATTGTTCTCAATTTCAGTCCAGGCTGACTTATCAGCGAGATTATCGCTCGTTAGCAACGTCTCAAAGACCTGGCTGAGGCTATCAGTGTCGTAGATAGTCTGAGATTTAGACCTGAGACTCTCTTTAATCTCACTAAACGCGTTAAGTCCGCCATTAAACGAGGCAGAGCGTTTTACACTTTCGATAAAATTGTTGAATTCTTCTCTCTTTGGGTTCGTCTTCTTGGCTCTAATGTTTTCACAGTTAACTTGAGGCATCATTTGATGAGTGTGATATAAGATTGATGTTTTTCTGAAAAGGATTTAAATTTTTTTTATAATTGAGAATTTCGATCACGGAGCTATTATATGAGCGAAATTTACTTCCCGTCAGTGCTGATTAACTCTAAGGTAGATAAATTTTAATTAGCGATGCTGATAAAAATTTCCACTGCATAACTCCAATCACTGAGAGGAATTAAAAAAGTGATCCTTCCTGAAGTTTCGTTGAATGTATTCGCGAGCAGTAGAAGTTAATTTTTGAGCACTGCCTAAATTAATAGAGGAAGTAATATTCCATTTAAAAATTGTTCAGTTCTACGGACTAAGATATTTAATCTTTCTGTCATTTAAGATCGTTGATTGTCGTTGCAATGACCAGGCTTATCAATGACGGGCATTATCGTTTCATATTTCGAGAGAAATGGAGGAGAATTGAGAGTTATGTATATATTAACAAATAAGATCAGCGCTCGAGCCATTGACCGTGGCTCTAGCAAAGTACATAGTAACTGCTTCATATGATTGTTATAGAGAAAACTATCAAGCTCAAGAACCTGTAGCGAAGGATTTATTTACCGCTTGAAACGGAAGCTAAATTGTTCCTCGATGATGTGATTGACGCTATTTTCTGTGATAAAGAAGAAATTTGTAGATTCGCCAGTCGATAATTAATTACGTTTATACAATCTTACTTCTCATCACAGAACAATCAGTAGACTGTCAAAGTCAATTCCGAACCGATATGAGGATTTGTAGCATTGAGCGATGGGGAGAAAGAGACTGATCTTTTGAGAAAAAATAGTTCTCCTGACTAAAGGCATTATCATTGACTCTGATTAAGCGATAAGCTGCTCAGACTTGAGCTGAAAATCGTTGTTTCTAATAAAAAAACGAAATTGGTTATGGTAAACCAGGACTAGTACTGCCATTATGCTGGACTCCAATTCCTATCGAGATAGAGATGTTTTCTGACAGTTGGTGTCAAGTTCATAAGGAAAAACATCAGAGCACACTGCGAAACAAAATTTTAGCTTTTTTCATTTTTTACTGAAGGTAAATTTATAATACACGAGGCACCCAAAAAAGTCAGTTTTTGATCACAGACGGAAATATTTTACGTGAGTTCCAAAAATTAATAGTAATAAATTTTACAGAATGTAATAAAGATGTTTGGCCGTAATCGAAATTCTTTTTTGAAATTTTCACTGTTTGTAAACTTTCCAACTGTGGCACTATATCAATGCATCTAATGAAAAGCATCTTTAAGCATGATTTTCCGATTTTCCGATTTCAAATTTTAGACCCAATGCCTCTTTAAGGAATAAGTGGGATGGGACTATGCGTGAATATACTTTCTTTTTCTGTAAGTATCACGACATTACTAGTAATATATTAATCAAAGAATGAAAAGTCATTTTCTCCTTGAACGCAATGCCTTCCAGCATATTGTCGTTTAATTTTTCCAATGGGAACTTCCTACTACTAAGTTTGAGTTTGAGAAAAAGCTCTGATTAATTAAAAGACATTAAACTACTGAACGTCTGTCTTTTTCCAAACGATTAGATTTCTCATATCTATCAACGAGGAATCGGTATCTATCCAGTGTAGCCATTGAAAAAATCGGAACGCTGTTGTTTTTATGGAGGTTGATGCACTTGAACTTAAGAGAATTGATCTCTTGAGAAAGCACGCTAGGACAAATCTCATGCAATATGAGAAAGAAATCTTAAAGTCCTCACTTTTTTTGTAGTGGAAAAATCTGCAAAATTTAAAATCAATAAAACTTAGGCAAATTAAAGATCATGTCAGAAGCAATCGGAATGATGGATGGTGCTTTCTTCGTTTCGAAGGGAGAGATCATCCAATGGATAAACAAAACATTTAAGGTACGAATCACTCAGCCTTTTTGCCCAGCTTCAGCACTTTTTTCTTTCTTGTTCCAATCGCAATGGGTTTCAAATCACTCACAACCTCCCGTTTTTAGTTAAACATCACAAGGATCGAGCAGTTAGGCACGGGCGCAGTGTACTGTCAGATATTAGACGCAATTCATCCAGGGAAAGTGCCCTTGAACAAAATTAATTGGCGATCAAAGCATGAATGGGAGTTTGTTCAAAATTTCAAAATTTTGCAGCAATGCTTTTTGAAGCTCAAAATGAGAAAGCACATTGAAGTAAAAAAAGCACGTTTCTTTGATTTTATTACAGTTTCTACTAGGTTGAGAGGTTGATAAGGGCGAAATACCAAGATAATTTAGAATTTGCTCAATGGATGAAACGCTACTACGATTTGAACAAAGCGTCTGAAAACGGATATGATCCTGTTGAGAGACGAGGAGATGTCGAGCCGGATTTCAGTTTCGCTGAAAAACCAACTCCGAAGAGAAGGTCAGAAAAATCTGTACCTGCGTTGAGCAAAGGAAAGATCAGACCACTTGACAGCTTAAGTCCTTCTGCCAGAAGAAGGCCTTTTGAAATAAGTTTACCAGAGAAAAATCTAATTACTTTAGAGAGCGGAGAAGCGGCAGATGCCTTGGCAATGATTTATTCGAACCTTGTTGAAGTAAAACAAACGATTAGGGGACGCCAGCAAACAAGTCCGGATGAAAAACTGAAGAAAATATTCGATATTGTTGATAGCACGCTCAAGCTAAAATTATTTAAGAAAGAAAAGAAAAAGGCAAAGCCACTTGCGCCTGAAAATAGGTAATAAATTTCTCGAGGAACATATTTTAAAAATTGTTATAGCATGCCAAAGCAGGTTTAATGCTTTGTGTGGATTCTCGGTTGTAACGAATAATGAATCGTGAGTTTCGAAAGGAGCAATTTTTTAATTTGATAGTTCTCTTGTAATACAAATAGAGAGGAGAATATGTTGACCATCCGGCTACTTGGTCAGTTCTTTTTTTTTTTAAAAAGTTACAAGTAAAGCCATTTAAATGCTTCGATTTTTATACAATGTATATCAATGGTAGTCCAATGAAAAGATTTATATTTCAAAGAAATCTTTTCGTTCAACTTTATAAAATGATGTAAAGCAGTCTTTATTAGTTTAAGTAATTTCAATAGCAAGCCAGAGAGCTATGCAAGGCCTGCAAGTGAAGTTAGTGGATCGAGTTAATAATAAATCGCATCAAGGTTCCTTCTAAAATGGATCGTTATTTACTGTGGCTCAAAATCCCAAAATTAGCAATCGAATCAGATTCTGAAAAGGGACGGATGAGATAGAGCAAGTCTAAAATATTTTTTGGGGCTCAAGTAAAATGTATATGTTCAACTGTTGGAAGCCCTATCCCATATACCGATTTTTTTTGTAGGATGTCAATATGATGGGATGGCCGAGTGGTCTAAGGCGCTGGTTTAAGGCACCAGTCGGTAACGTCGTGGGTTCAAATCCCACTCTCATCAAATTTTTTTTCTTTTGTTTTGTTCGAGAAAATCTTTTGATTTCACTTCTTCATCATATCTAGCGCTTTTTTCATGGTAACAGATCCGATATCCGATGTCTAATGCATGGAGCATCTCACTTTCTCTCCTTATTCGCAAAAACGAATTGACTATCTCTCTTAGAACTATGACTGCTTACCAAATTCGATCTACAATTCAATGATATCTGTAACGATAAAGAGCACTTCTCTTTCCTTTTCCTGGAGGCTTGATTCTGCAGATGTCTCGTCAATAATTCGAACACAAATATCATTATCTTTTTCAAATAAAAAGTCAAAAGACTCGCCTTTCGAAAATATGGTTTGGCAAGCAAATATAGGTTTGAACCCTTGTACTACTGTCTCTTAGTATTCATTACCAGTCTATTCCTTTCTACTATCGTCAAAAACTTCATCCTAGCAAGAAGTTACAGTGATCACATCGCTTCGAGACACTTGTAGATATGGATTGCCTTATCATCAACCTCCCTTTTCATAAATACACTCGCCAAAAACTACTATCTTCAGACCAAGCCAGCAAAATGAACAGCCTCTTCAAAATATAAGCTTAGTTTAGTCAACCAAATGTGTTTACTGGTTTGTCAGCTCTTCATCGCAATCTGCATTTACTAATTTTCAAAAGTTCTTCGAAGTCTAAGAAAAAATTCATTTTTTTGCATAATTTCCTTGTTTAGTCTCGTACTTAAAGAGCCCTTCCTCCACTGTCTCCAAGAAATTTCCACCATCCCTTTCAAAACGCGAAAACTAGCTAAAATCTCGAAACGCGGCCAACAGACCAATCAGAAACGAGATTAAACCCAATATTAAATATTTTCACTCAATCTAACACTCCAAAAATTGGTGCCAATTTACTCTGAGCTCTTTTTATTTTGCCAGTTTTCGATAATTTAAAAAATTTTCAAACAAACACACTCTGTGATCTCACTTAAATGGTAAGCAACAAACCTTTGAATTTCTCCACTATTTAACACCTATTTCAACAGCCAGGTGGAAAAGGAAAAGGAGGAAAGGGAGGTAAAGTCGGCTCCGGAAAATCTAAGAAGGCTCCTCAGTCCCGTTCGATAAAAGCAGGTCTTCAAGTAAGATTTCCCATCGAATCCATTTCCCCTCATAATCTCCTTGCTAGTTCCCTGTTGGTAGAATCCACAGGTTTCTGAAGGCAAGAGTCTCTGCCAAGAACCGTGTCGGTGCCACCGCCGCTGTTTATAGCGCTGCTATCCTCGAGTACTTGACTGCTGAAGTCCTCGAGCTTGCTGGCAATGCTTCGAAAGATTTTAAGGTCCGCAGAATTACTCCTCGTCATCTCCAGCTCGCTATTAGAGGTGACGAAGAGCTGGATATCTTGATCAAAGCTACCATTGCTGGAGGTGGTGTCATTCCGCATATTCATAAGAATCTGTTGGGCCAAAAGCTTGGCAAGGGAGGAAAGGGCGGAAAACCCGAAGACGTTCTTCCTTCGCAAGGATTGTAATGTGATAATATTTTCAGTCCGTGACAAGGCGAAGAAAGCGACAGTTTTCCAGACATACTAAAGACTACGGCACAAAATACTTAGCGCAAATGATAACATTTCCACTCGTCATACTTGTATAAATCGTTTTATTTGACTTTGATTATCATGAGAATTCACGTTCCTATGTAATCTGATTTTGGATGAGTGCTTCAAAAAAAACGTCTTTGTATGTCTTCTGCATAGATTTCTGAATGATCTGAAAATAAATATCAGAGTCTCTTGCCTTTGCTTTGCTTCTTGCCGAGAAGATCCTTATTATCCAAAGGTACAGAGTGATTTTTTAGTTTGTTATCGGGATCCTTAAAATTTATGTCTAATACATATTTGTGAAGTCCCTCGGTAAAAATTAACAAGATCTCTCCGTATTACATTACAACGAACATATTAAGCGGTCTAGATATGTGACTTTGGCAGTCAAATCCATGAGGGTTACTTTCGGTTTTCTTTTTAAATGTGTTATGTTATGAGACTCTGAAAATTATTTGAAATAAAGCTCAAATAAAAGATTTTACCAAACGAATTCGAGGAAAATGATTTCTCATAAACCTTCCGAACCTAAGAAGAAAACACTTGAAGATGAGATCAAAGTCGCTGTTAGAAATGAAATTGAATTCAACGCGTATTCAGGAAGCATTGTTAAAGCTGTCCTTGAAAAAGACTCGTACAAAACTGAATTATTTCGCCTCACCAAAGTCTAACGCCCTTAGTTCTCAAGCTGACATATTTATTTCAACTATTGAAAACATCATCAAACAGGAGAGCTTCAATCCCGCTCAAAAATTCTACGCTCTTAGGGTATATCTCTTAATTGCAACCACTCTCACCGTTTAATTTGGGGCAGCTGCTCGAAACAGTGATGCAAAACTCTCAAAATACGCAGTTCGTAGGCCTTGTGGCAGGTTCAGCGCTTTTAACGCATTTGAAAAATTTGGCAGAATACAAAAAAGAGGAACCAGACGAAACAAGAGGAGCGACCCTATTTGGAGTAACTAGGCGTATTCAATGAGCATATATAACTGGATGATTAATAAATCAATTTAGACCAAATGGAATCAAAGAATTTTTTCATCCTTCTGCTCGAGTTCTTTCAGTTTTGGGGCGGAGTTCAGTTCAAAGAGTCTAAACTCGCAGTTTATTCGAAGATGTATTCCGAATTGGTCGCAGCTGGGGTCACATTCCCGCAAAGAATAAGATTCATTTCCTCGCCAAGATACGGCGCAGGTTAGTATCCATGATTTGTAGCAGAGACTAAAGATTTGAAATATTCAATAGGACAATACAGCAAAACTATCATTGATAGTCAGCGTTCTCAAGGAGGGTTTTCAAGGGAAGGGAGAGAAAAAACTCCTTCAATGGCATCGTATTCAGATCGGGACAACCACAATGATTCCGTGCATCAGAATAACGAGGGAAATTCTTCTGAACAAACGAGGTCGAGAATACAACAGCCACAGGACCCAAGCTCTAAAAGTTACCCCAGGGACGAAGGAGCTCTAAGAGAAAGAGGAGCAGGTTCGCATTCTTTAGGCAGAAGACCGTTGGAAATACAGCAGATTCAAGAGCAAAGCGTTGAAACAGAAGAACATGCGTTACCGCTATCAACTTCCCCAAAAGATTTATCGAACCCTAATCAAAGGCATTTGTCACAAGGAAAAAGCTCAGCATCGGCAGAACGCGGAGGGAAAGGTTACCAGAAGCAAACCGAAAAGCCTCAGGCTCTTGCGATAGAAGAAAGAAAACAGCATCATATGCCCAGTGAAAGAGAAGAACAAAAGGGGGGATACTATAATGAAGAAGACTATCTTGACGACGGCGACGATGGGGAAAATGCTGGAGGAGATTCAGAGAGAGTTGGTCATCGTTTTGAAGACCAACGAGTCCGAAACACCGGCTACCCTCCAGGTCGGGGTTCGGAAGACCCGTCTGAGGGCAGAGAGTTCAAGCAAGAGGAGAGACCTGAATCTGAAGACGAAGAAAATCTTGAAGATAATACTTTTGCGCCAGTTCAATCAATCCCGGTGACCAAGCACGATCATAGGATTAACAATCCTCTTGGACGTGACGCCGAAATTACGTTCGAGGAGGAAAAAGGGCATTCTCGGGGATCTCACATCCCTCGTGATCATGAGATAGGAGTGGTGGAAGACGATAATGATGAGTATTCAGAACCTGTCCTGGAGCACCCTGATGAGATAGATCATGAAAACGAGCGGCTTCCAACAAACGAAGCAGTAAATCGAATAGATCTTGGGGGAAGGGGGAGCCTTGAAGAGAAAAAGGAGTCCCTGAGCTTTGGACGAGGGCTAGAAGAGATCAGAAGGAGTTTTTATTCAAATCCAGATAATACTCAGCAAGGAGTTCGACAGTCGTTAGACAATGTAAACTAATATATTTATCGGTGCCTTATTTATCGCATTCATTTAATAACAGCAATCTGGGAGAACCGCAACTCATGGGCAAGAAGGTAACAAGCTGTTGGAACAGGAAAACAATGCGCTCAAGAGAAGAATTCAAGAACTTGAGACAGAATTAGCTGGCACTCGGCAACTGGTATCGCAGTACAAAGCATTTGAGAGTCGATGCCAGAATCTCGACGCCGAGAAAAACCAATTGAAATTTAAGGTTGAAACGTTGATGCAAGAAAAGAAAACATATGAATCAAATGAAAAAAGACTCAAAGACGAATTGCTTCAAGCCCAAAAGTTAGCTGAGAGTACACTGCAAGAGAAGGAAAAGCTCGACGAGCAAGTAGCATCGCTAACGAAAGCTAATAAGAAACTGGCAGCTCAACTCTCTCAGTACCAAGCTGCGAATGAAATACTTGAAGAAGAAAAAGCTGCAGCAGGTGAGCGTGTAGGCGGCTTAGCTGATAAGCAACAGGAGGCACAGTTAGCTCATGGCGCAAAGATTCAAGAAATATTGAGAGTAAGCGAAGAGTTGCAGGCAAATTTAGAGCAGGCTCAACTCGAAATTCAAGAAAAGGACCAAGAAATCGAACGTATGGAGAAAGTAAATGAAGAAGTGAATACGAGATTACAGCAGAAAGAGTTGGAAGTTGAAGAGCTCCATCAGATTATCCAAGCGCTTGATGAAGAAAAAGCTGAATTAATCCATCAGCTTGAAGAAAAACTAGACCGAGGAGAGGCGATAATCGGCAGAGATGATGAAATACACAACAACCAGCGTAATTTTCTCCCTAAAATATGTCAATTTGAATTTGATTTTTTATTTTCAGAAAAGTTACCACGCCATGACAAAGCCCCCAATTCCAACCGCAACGCCCGTGAGATAGTGCTCGATAAAGACTTTTTATCCGGCAAAACTTCTCCCAATAATATAAATAATAACGCCAACTACCACTCTGTTACCCAGCGCGTAGAAGCGATCGGTCCTGAGAAGAATCCCAACGAAATCTTCCAACCCAAACAGCAAACACAAAATCAGAAAACACTCGCAAATTTTGTAAGACCTGAACTGCCTCCGTCGGGTTTTGTTGGTATATTACTCCGACAAAATCTCAGTGTCGATCTCGCAGATATGGCCGAGCGCACAAACAACTATCCCGAGAGTAAATCACATATTGTAAAGAGTTGTCTCATTCAATTGTCGCATTGAATAGGAAAGCATCCATACTCCTTACAGTTAGACAATAAAGGTTCTCATAACGCGGGAGACTGGGATAATAAAAATATCAAAGAAAAATCCGGAAATAATAAGGAAGAGCGTGAGTTAGTTGTTGGACGTGTGATAGACACGGAACATTTTATCAGCTCATTTAATGAATTTCTTGAAGTGAGCGAGGAGGAGAGAATCCGACTCAAAATGAATGGCTTAGCGGATTCCTTCGATCTGTTTGAAGATGAATCCATCGCTGTATCGGTAGATAGTTCTCTCCAGTTCGATTCAACGAAAAAGAAAAACCGACTAGCGCTGAAAATACGATTTAAAAACAAAACATCTGAACCTATAGATGATCTCGCATTTGTCTTTGAGCCGACCGATGGTGAAAATAAATATGGAAATCTCATTCATAACCCTTCCTTACTTGAATAGGTATGAAAATTGTGTTCGAACGAGATGAAGAATCGACAGTGATCCAGCCGCAGGCTAGAGTCGTGAAAGAGGCATACGCATATAACGAAGGGATTCCTCAAACTCTCCCGCTTCTCACCTGGGCATATAGGTAACAAAGGAATAGGTTCAAAGGGCTATAAGCTCGATTTCATAGTGTACAGGGGGAGATACGAGAGCACATGGCACTGGTGCCAATATTTTTACACAGATTTTTAGAGTTTAAAAAAGTAGATAGTGAGAGCTTTAAAACGAAATGGCAACAGTGGAAGCGCCTGTATCCGCTGAGTACTTTCAAAACAACGGACATAAAGCTTCATCCAAGTGTGGTCTCTAAGGCCGAGGATTTTAAGAAGATCTCTGGAAATATAATCCAAATTCCCTTTAAAAACGCATGGAAAAAGGAGAAGTACTTAAAGTTCGGAGGTCTATTCACTCTAGGCTACCTTGGCGTGGAGTACGTGCTTCGCATTTTTACTGACAAAGATCTCGATAAGGCAGTGATTCAAGTTATTTGTTATACATCAAAAGAGAACGTCGGAATCGCCGTCGCGAATTCTATTGCTTTACTCTTACAGAGTACTTGATACTGCTAACACAATTAAACAATCTCCACATTCTTTTTCACACGATATCATGTAAAACTGCAGATTAACACTCATTTAAACCAGGAACTGAATGCGCTTTTTGTAATAACCAGAGTGGGTTTATCTAAATTTGTTTATCAGGATTGGTTGATTCCACACATGTAAACTTTTCATTTACTATCGTTAGCACGCTGTTAGAGACCAGAGAATTTCGCTAGAGTAAATTACCTTTGGAAAAATATTCGAAATTGAATACTAAATTAAAAAAATTAGATATATTTGACAACACAACAATGAGAACCAATCAACTCAGAGCATCCTCAATACATTTTCTTTAGATTCTGGCGTGTATATTTCGAAACCTCTGCTTTTTTTTCAGAGCTTTTCTTCTCCCAATCTTTCCCTTCTTCATCAGAGCTATCAACTTTGATACGGTCGATTTGTCGGAGGATATTGCCGATCTCAGTGTTCCCACCTCCTTCAATCGACGGCTCTTCATTTCGGAAAGAAGGGTGCTTGGAAATTTTCACGTTGGAAGTATCGATTGTGTTGTTATCTTTGTCAATCGAATAATATGTGCGAGTGATGTTGCTAGTATTGTCCATTATTGACGTATTGCGTTCGAAGGTTGTATTAAACGATGTATAGTTGCCAACGTTCAGCGGCTTTGACCCGAAATTCATTGTTTTGCTGATAGTGGGCTTTCTATCCTGAAAATTCAACTCCATTTTCGGAGATGTAGTGAAAGTTCTGTCCTCACCTCTATACGTATTCGCCGTGTAAGATATATTCTCTTTGTTCTTGTACCCATCCTCAAGCTCCTTGAGTTTTTTCTCTTGCTCTTGCATCAATTTCTCTTTTATCTTCAAGTCGCTTTCCTTCTGTTTTAGACTATTCTCCAACTCAATTAGCGCGGCCTCTCGGCTTTTCAGATCATCTTCTCTTTTCTTTAACAGTGCTTTATTCTCCTTGAGCCTTTTCTCTCGTAATTTCTTCGAAATCCAAGGGATATTAACCAAATCGTCAACACTTGGACGCTCTTCGTGTTTACGCGTCAGAATCCAGGTTATCGTCCGCTGAAGCTCATCGGAATATCTACTAGGTATCCTATCGAATTTCCCGCTCTTAATCTTCAATGCAAGCGCTAAGTGATTCGACGCCTCAAATGGCGGAGAAAGCGTGCATAACTCGTAAAGAAAACACCCGGCTGACCATATATCGCTCTTTTCATTATACAAGTTATCGGTGAGCTGCTCTGGACTTTGGTAGTAAGGAGTCGCGATTTGAGTGTTTGCGAATGTAGAATCTACAGGCAGTTGCTTTGATAGGCCGAAATCTCCGAGTTTAATGTTATTTTGGCCATCAAGAAAAATATTCGCTGGTTTGATGTCACGATGCAATATCTTTCCTTCTTTTCGCCTGTGAATCTCACTGAGCGCAAAGACAAGCTGCATAAATATCTTCCAAACCGTCTCTTCAGGTAACGTCTCCTTATCGCGTCGAAGTTTTTTAAGAAAAGTCGCCATATCGCCTCCTTCGCAGTATTCCATTAGGATATATATCCGTTGGGACGTCTTATCAATGATTCGATCATAGTACTTGACGATGTTTGGATGCCGTAATTCGCGCAAGATATTCACCTCAGATACGACTTGCTGCTTTTCTTTCTCAGTCATTTTGCCGTAGGAAAGCTCTTTTGAGACGAGCAGCTTGCCGTCTGCTTTCCGCCGAACCTTGCTGACCTTGCTGTTTGGCCCTGATGCGATAACCTCAACCTCTTCGTAGTTTTCCATGGGATTTTAAAATGTTAGATTTGCTCTGGATAATGTTTGAATTTTGAATTGTCAGTTCTTTTTAACTTTTATTTTCCCACTCTTTTATCATTTGGCTATTCACAAGTTATCAAATACAAAAAAAATTTTTGAATCTAAACGCAAAAAGGGCCTGATAGTTTATTTGAGGACGTTTGAACTGGAGGTAAAGGCCCAGCGAAGTTCATAAATGATATTTGATTTATGTGCTAGTTTAGAGTGGATTGATTTTAAATCAACTTCAGCTAGCAGAATAAATTTTGATCATTAATACCAAACGAAATGTTTATTGCTTATATATCTTCGCTGTTTGTTGACTTAGCCTGTATTACGGCTTTGGTATTAGTAAAATATGAATGCAGTCCATATCAAAGTCTTCTTCTGATTCTTATTTGCTAGCATTTCGACAATTTTCCAGCAATAATCGCCAAAAAAATATAATAACTTTGTAGTCAGGTTCGATATATGTGTGATGGAAAAAAAAGGAGCTTCATTGCCTGAGTCGTTTGCTGATAGTTTTATGCGTATTTTTCTAATCATAAGAAGCTATAAAATGGCAGCATCGCCTAGATATGTCACTTTATTTTTATTAACTCGATTGTTAAGAAAATAAGCTCAAGCCGGGCTCGTCTAACGAGCATTTCTCCTGGTTTGCAAATACTCCACAATGACACCTCTCAGCCATACCGCATATAGCTAATCTATTCTCTCCATCATCAGCGACGTTATCATCGACACCAAAATATAAAATATAGAATTTCGCAAAATCTTCATCCGGGTAAAAAAAAAAAGAGTCTATCCTCTGGCACTCTCCTAACGAAGAAAGAATGAGGCAAATATTCCCTAACTGCTCCTTGAAAGTAATGATAGTGTTCAAGTAGGAAATCGGCCAGTGAGACCGATAGGTAATCGGTATCGATTCTGGTGGTATAATTATGCTAATTAAGTGCGTCAGTGAAATACCCAATTTATAATCGCTCAGCCGGGGAGGTGGTTATAATTCTTTTCCTCTCTCAGCAAAAAACCAATAAGAGCCTAGATGTCTCACGTAAACAACCCCGTAAAAGTTCACCCACAACAGACTCTTCAGTTGAGTGGCTGCCCGCAACAACAAATGGTGATTCTCGGGCAACCTGTCACCGCACATGACACAACAAGAGGTCAGCTGATACAACATCAGTTCATAGATGGAGGTTTCAATGGGGGATCTGGCTTCGAGACGAAGCAGAAGATCGAAATCTTAGAGCAGAAAATGGCTCTATTACAAGACTTTAAGTTCCTCAACTGGTTTGGTATTGTCTTTGCTGCTGTCGTAATTATAGCTTGCTTCAGTTATGTTTGCTATATTCTCAGTTATACCTTCAAGCGTGGTTATAATACGAGATATTTCCAGCAAACGGGAGGACCACTAATTGGTGTATTCGCCGCAATCATTGTCTTCAAGATAGTCCAAATCATTAGCCATTGCTACGGACTCGGAGCCAATAAGAGAGCAATTCCTGAGAAGATGAAGCGCGCCGGCACGTTTTATCGTGTACTCTTAGTGTTGGGATGTCTTCATTTCAATATCTTAGATATTTTGGTCTACTACTTGCTGTTCAGAAAAGCTGAGCAGCTTGAAGGACTCTTTAGAGAGTTGAAGGCATTGAAAGAAAAGTTATGAGAAAACTCCGTAGTATGTTATTTTTATTTTTTATAAGTTTGAATTTCCACATGCTAAGAAGGTCCAACAAGAAATATGCCTTTCTCTATAAATGAACAGGCTGTGCTAAATTCGCTCTTCTTTCGTATATATTTGAAGTCAAATTAAAGCATAGGAAGGCTCATTCGTAAGCAACATATTTCACACACATGCAATATAAACTTAATGGATATTCTTAGATTCGCGCTTACTTTCCCAAGAGATCGAGTTAGATTTGTTTGAATAAGATTTTTGTTAATGAACCTCATAAAGATATGAACTGCTTAGTATTAGATTTCCCAATATAGTGTATATTTTCAATGCATATATATCTTATCATAAAATTCATTCATAATAATTTTTTCTTAACTTTGAATATTAAAGTCTGTGAGGTTCAAGGACTCTTCTTGCTCTGCTTAAATGAATAAGAGCACGCCCAGCATCAGGCACAGCAGCAAGAATGATGAAGACAAGAGAGAAGCGCTCTGGTACCAATCAACGACTGAGAAGACCTCCATCATTGTCGTGAATTCAAGGGAAGCAATATCGCTCTTTTCCATAAGATCTGGGTTCACAGGAAGCGTATTCTCACCGATGATGAAGACTTTGTATTCAGTAAAGTCTAGTAGTCCTGTGAATGAGATCTTGAATGTCTTATAGACACCGTACTGCACCTTTTGAGGGTAAACCACCTCGACAGCAATACAAGAGCCTTTCGAAAGGTTGAAGTTAGTAGAGTCAAGACAGTGCTTAATCTGTCTTGGGTTAGGAGCTGAGAAGTTTGCGAGTTGGACAATCGCATAGAGCGTTCCATTTCGTTTGAGTCCAACTTCAAACTCAGCGTAGTCTTCTCCAACGGCCACAAGTGATGGTCTCTTCACGAATTCTTGGCCGACTTGGATGACCTCGTAACTGTTCGAAACGATATCGAAGGAGCTCACGACAGTTGGAATTTGTTTCACCAACAAATATTTCGAGTTTTCAATCGATTGGATATATTTTCTTGGTGAATTTTCGTCAGCGGTGATGTTTTGATAGAGAATGAATTGGTAAACGACGGTGGTGTTGGCAATGATGCTAGCGATCGTAGCGTCAGTGTTACCAGGGATCGTGAATTTAGGTGGCGCCGAAAGCACGCTGAATCTCGACTGAATAATACCAGTGATAAGCGAGAACGAGTTAATCATAGTTGTCGTGTTGGTATCATCCGTAAGAGCAACGCTAAAGATAGCAGGCTGATGCTTCTTGAGGGTGGTGAAACGTCTAACATGAGTGCCATTGACGTTTCCAGACAGATCGTAGACACAATAGAAGAGAACATAATCAGTCTGCTCTTCAAGCCCAGTGATTTTGAGGTAGGTATCGTAGTAGATGTAGCTCGTTGTTACTGGAGTCTGGTAGGAGGAGTTTGCGCCGAAGATTTCAGTGACGTCTGTCTTTGTACCACGCACACCTCTTAGTGTTGAGTTTTTGAGTTCATCGCATGGTGGAGTCAGTGTTCCCTCATAAGTGAGCATCCAGTAGACCCAAGCGCTCTCAGAGGAAGAGACTCTATAGTAGAGCCAGGTTCTGTCCATATCGACAATGTAGTCATCAAGAACTGCTGGCTCTTGGACATCGACGTCAAGGATTTCGAAGTTGATGATATCATTTTCCATGTAATACTTGCTAGCGTAAGTATCGTCGATGGTGAATTGAATTTCACCGGAGACAGCCTGAGAGTTCGAAGTGTAAGTAAAGGTCTTTACAGTCTCTCCAGGTTGGAATACCATTGGATTAGGTTCGAAAATGATCTGATCAGGCTGTGAGGGTTTGATTGTGTTATAATAGACCGTCATCGGCAATGCTGGTGATTGACTGAGAGTAATCGAGATTGGCAATGAAGTTGAACCAAGTGCTGTTCGAGAGACGGCAACTCCAATGGTGAGAGTGAGCTCTTGATACTGAGGTGTAGGAACATAGTTGAAAGCGGTATCAGGGACTTCTGAGAATTGTTCGACCGAATTATCTTCGTATTTCGTCCATGTTATCATGTAGCTTCCAGTTGGGGTTGTAGGATTAGGCACGATTCTGAAAGTCTGCGAGGCTGGGAGATAAGAGTAGAAAGTGATAATTGAAGGCTGGAAGGTGAAGCCTGCGCAGGTTGGTATGAGTTCAACAGTGTATGTGACCTTTATTTCAAGAGTAACTGTGATACTCTTGGACATCAATCCCAATGGGAAATCAGGAATGCTATCAACGATGACACGATATCCTTGACGGGAGTACGTGATAGTGGAAGGATAGGAAAGCAAACCTGATGTCTTAAGAGCGACTTCGTTAGCAGCTTTATCATAGAGAGACACGACGAAGTTGCCAGATTGTCCAGAGTCTCCAGGATTTTCCACATTCTTGATGACGTAACAGAGCTTGTGAGAAGGAGGACCGGCAGGAAGCGAGTTGGTCTGTCCGGTTATCAAGAATTTACGCTCGTTGTTTTGGACCTGGCATGTTGGTCCTGAGCTTGGGTAAGTGAATCCATTCTCAGTGTCACTTCCAACTGCGCACTCGTATGAAGTACCTCTAATACCGAACTGAGGTGGGAAAGTTACCCAGATTTCGTCAGTATCACTCAATGCCCTATCTGTTGTTACACACAAGGTGTAGTCGGACTTCGTCTGCAAACTCGTGCTGGTTGTGCTGAGTGAGCTAAGGTCCCAGAATGTAGGTGGAGAAGTAGGTGCGACTGTCATACCGGTAGGAGTATAACCAATAACCTGGTTATTTGAGTCAGTGACCTTGAAACTAATATCGCCGCTAGTTCCTTCGTTAGGGTTCGAGATACCAGCAATACTTATGCTGAAGGTTTCTCCCGCATTTATACCAGCTGAGAGTGGGATAGAGAGTTTACCGTTTTCGACTGTGCAGACAACTGTCTGTTCGACACCTCCAATTGTCAACACTACGCTGAGAGTAGTATCATAAGTTGTCAAAGTAGAACTAAATCCGCTCGGGAATTCCATTTCGAAAGTTGAGCCAGGAGGAATTGCTGAGGTAGTGGACATAGAGAGATCGTAAGTAGCAATTTCACCTCCAGTTGTAGGAGAAATGGAAGTGGTAGGTGTGTTAAAGATGTTAGTGTAGGTCTGGTAGACGATGTTAGTAGAGGTATCGGTAGGGTCAGTTTCATCGAGGATGACACCATCGTACTGAGTGTAGGATTGGAACAGGCCAGACTCATAAGTAGTTGGAGACACAAAGTCAGCAATATCTGGATTTGTGAAGCTGTTAATATTGATGTAGAGAGTTTGCTTAGCAGGCCAGTCAAATCCTGTAAGAATTTGGTAAACACCAGTTGCTGAGATATAAGAAGAGGTATAAGTCAGCTTTGCGCTGGTCCAGCTACCTGTTATCGTACTAACAGTGATAGTTTTTGCGACATTACCAGGTTGAGAGTATCTCCAATTTGGTGGGAATTGCAGGTAGAGCATACCTCCAGTTGGCAAGAATCTAGAGTTCTGCACTGAGAAAGTGTAGGAAGCAGTAACTCCCACGTAGACTGAGGATGGATTGACCAAAATATAAATTTGGCTGGGGGTGAGTGGAGACTTGTAAGTAATTCCGTTAAATGGACCAGAATTGATGAGTGGGTAGAAGACTGGAGAGGTGGCTGGTGGAGGGTGAGCGACTTGCATGCTGATGGCGCCTGTGGCGTAGGTAGTCGCAGTTGCTGGATTCTTGCAACCAATCAAGTCAATTTCCAGAGGAGTACCAAGAGAAATGTCAGCAGAAGCAGTGAAAGTGACTGTTGAAGCACCGATTACACATCCTGTCAGATATTCGCTTGAAACGATAGAGCATATTGCTGCCGGGCTGCTGCCTGTAAGAATATCAAAGTCAGGTGACGGGAAGGTAATTGTGAACTGAGAACCAGCTGGTATGTCGTAGCTAGGGACAAACTTGAAGTAATTCGTGACATACACGTCGTTAGCGAACGGGCTTGAGGAAGTAAAGACCAGCGAGTTGAAGTTTGAAGCAGTAGCTGGAGCAAGTGCGGACCATTTTGTCATTTGGATTCTCCGCTTGTTTTTAATGCACCAAAGTTCCAAATCCCAAGTATTAGGGTCAGCCCACGCCATGTTTCTTAACTGTGAAATTTTCATAACCTGGTCAGGGTTAGCTACAATGGTTCCCGCACCGGCTGGAATTCTGAAGAATATCCAGTTGACGAAAGGATCATTATACACGACAACATTGAGCTGAATTCCTGCTACAACAGCTGAAATCGAGCCGTCATCAGGGAGATTGAAGAGCGGATCGCTGTATGAGGCATAAGGTGCTGTTTTTGCGGCAGGGAACTTCAGCCAATAGTCATCGCCAGGGTTCATGTCGCCTGCTTGATCGAATTGCAAGTCTACATTAATCAGCGCACCGACGGTATTTGGGTCAATAATCGGCATATCAGGGCTGATCTCGTATTGGAAACCGTACTGACGTTCAACTGATGGTAAGTAGAAACTGACAGGTTTAACGATCCAAACTGTGGTTGGATTTGCTGAATTTGGACCATAAATAGTGTACGCACCGATCTGCATAAGTCCGTTATTTTCGTAACCAGGATTCCTGACCTTCACAATGTGGATTTCAATATTTGTCGTTCCTTCAATGATTTCCTGGAATCCTGAAATAATAACTCGAACAGGGAAATCAGGACTATTGAGAGTTGTGGGTTGAGAAATAACGCATTTTATGCCCTCAGGACCAGCTACAAGACCTGAAATTACCTTGCAAGGGACTTCAGTTCCCTCATTGTAATATCCGAGATTTGCTGCCCAACCAGCCCAACAGCAGACAGTTTGTTGCGAGTTGAAATTGATAACTATGCGTGTTGTGGTCTGCTGAGTGACGTCGAGATTCGTGTTCGTGATATAACCTGCAGGGATAGTTGCCGAGACATCAAAGCGGATTCGGAACACCGTGTCATAGGTGTGCTCTCTGAATGGATTCTCTGACCATGTAACAGTGAGAGGCGCCACAGGATTAGTCATTGCGTTGGTGTTTGCGAACTCTAAAAGCTGAGAGTCGTGGTAGAAGTACACTTGGAAGTTATCCAAACCTGGTGAAGAAGGTGCTTGGAAGCCATTGGGAGTACCACTTGCACCCTCACTGTAGAGATACATCATTTGACAAGTGTTCTGCTTGATACCGGTGCTATTATCGAGATTGAAGATGACCTTACGATCAGAGGTGATTTCACAGAATTGTCCATCGAGGTCAGTGTTTCTCCAGACCGAGGTATCATCTCCATTACCGTTTACACAGATAGGTGTCGCACCATTGGGAATACTGTATTCTGAAGGCAGCCAGACTTCTGCTCTTCCTCCAGAGCTTCCCACATAAGGAGGGATGTTCGACTTCGTAATAACTCTGATAGAAATTTCACACCATTGGCCGGATTGGCATCGACGGTCTTCGAAAGCCTTGGTGTTTCTATACACTCTGACCATGATAGGGAAGGGTTTAATTCCGACCCACGTTCTTCCGTCACTCGCAGTGTTAACATCCATGGTTCTTGTGAGGTCAACTTCGTAGTTATCGTAAGTATAAGCTGACCACGTTCTTGTCCAACCTGCAGTTGGGGGATTTCGGAGCTGCATTTCGAAGATGACAAAGTATGGAGTGTAACTCTGAGAGAATCTTCCAAAGTTATAGATTCTGATGTTATACGAGCTCTTTCCTTGGGGCCAGGTGCTAGAGTCTATTGTGCAGGTGATTGGATTTGAAGGATCAGTTACATCGACGGGGATCAAACCTCTTCTGACAAGGCAAGTTTGACTCAAAGGATAGAAGCCGTTTCCGCCAATTTCTCCTGGCATATTGAGTTTGAAGTAAGCGAGATTTTTGTGCCCTGTTTGAATATAGATTCCGATTTGATAAGTGAGTTCTAGACTGACGTCGTTTGTAGTAGAAGGAGTCTGCATGACAATTTCGACGTTATTGTTTGTATTCTGGTAAATACATGTGAAATAGCCCACGATTCTGTTTCCAGATACGACCCAAACCTTCAATGGGATACCTCCCTGAATACGATAGTATGGGTTGGTGATACTGCTGTACAATCTGAACTCCCAATAGTCGTTATCAATATCTAAAGCAATATCAGTGGTGAGCCAGTAGCTGAAACGCATAGGCACACATCTCACATAAGCATTATCCACAGTGTTCTGGTACCATTGACATGTAGCGGAATTAGGAAGGAGCCAATCGATGTTATCGTACTGGAAGATTATCCTTTGCTGCGTGTCTAAGGTGAATCCGAAGGGATTGAAACTGTAGGTGAACAAATAAGGAGTTATATTAACACGCGAGTCTGTGCAACTAGTAGTGCAGGACGCTGTCGTGCCAGGCGCATACGTTCTCAAGTAAGATATCAGATGCCAGGCAGTGTGGTCATTGGTGTCAATATAAGCTCCATTGACGAGTTGTTGGAGTCTTATTCTAATATGAACAAAGTAACGATCATCATTGTCAACTGTGATGGTCGGATTCAAGATTCTTGCTACCTGGAAATTGTAGAGTGTGCCTGCAGTTAATCTCTGAAGATCGACGCTATAGATGTAGGCAGGGGTGGTAGGATCTTGTGACGGCGGGGCATAAAGGTTGCAAGTCACCACACCATTAGTGTTGAGAGCGGTATCATAAGTTAGAGTGCCACCATTATTACGTCCACCACATCCGATGGGAGCAGCAGCGTTTGCTCCAATTCCAAATCCAACATCTACATCATACATCGGAATCAACTCGTTATGTGTTGGAATTTCAACAAGAATTCTTCCTCCTTGAGACGTAACTGGGACGGTGGTCGTCGGTTCGAACCAGAACTCGAAATTGGTTGTCTGACCAGCATCATGGACATAAGCCTCTCCTGTAAAGGCATTGAGTGGGCATGCAGGAATGATTTCCAGAAGGAAAGATTCTTCGGTAGTCTTGCTTGTAGTCATATGCATCCAGTATTTACCAGGGGGAGTGGGAGCTATGATACCATCGTTGTAGATCACATTAGAGCCTCTGGTATAGATAGTAAGGTAGAATATTTGATTCGCAACGATCGATTGCTCTTCTGGTATCCTAACGTGAAGATTGCCACCATTCCATCGACAGTCGTGAGTTTTCACATGCTCGATCGGTTCAGCGATGTTAGGGAAATCGAACCAGCAAAGCAATTCTGTCCATTCGTCCACGAGAGCGGGCACACCAAATCCAGGAGTTCCCAAGTTAATTTCAATAAAATCTCCAGTGCTGAAGCTCGTGTAAGCGTAATTCTCTCTCAAGCTAAGTTCGAGTCGAATTGGACCAGGATCGCCACCACAGGTGTTGATTTGCCACTGCTGCAGCGACGTGAGTTCGAACAAGATCAGATTCAAGACTGCAGTGATCGGCACAAAGCCCAGCGCAAGAGATTCATCGATTTTCTCTCCAGTAGGCCAATTCGATGTGAGTGTGAATTGGGCAGTGTTACCTGCGGTAGCAGGGTTGGTTGCAGTGAATTTAACATTGATTGTTCCGTCAACAACAGGATCATAGGGATTACTCAAAGTGATCACAATCGTTTTTGCTGTAGGGGTATCTTGTACACTGCAATCAGGATTTTTCAAACCGGCGAGGACCAAACACTGACTACCAATGGCTTGGAATGTGAGAGGAATGTTAATCGTGAACTTTCCATCGGTAGGCACAGGGTTCGTTCCTTGGAATGTTATCCAGTAGTCTTGAATACCAGAAGTAAGCGGAGTGATAATCCAAGTTATGCCCTGATTAGTAAAGACGTTTGGATCAGGCATGGCTACCGGATTGTAATTGATAATCTGTTTCAAATCGGCGTCTTTCCATATGTATAGAGTCCATGTGACACCAGTCAAAATTTGGTAAGGAGCGTTTTTGAAATTTGTATATGTAACTGTCCTCGACCCACCACCATTTTGAGGGGTTGTGAGATCAAGCTCGACCCAGAGACTCTCTTGGTATGCTCTGGTGTTACCTATCGCGCATCCTATCGGATATATTGAATCGTCCTGTAGAGCCATACCGTCTGTGACAGTCTCTAGCACCACTCTATCATAAGTGTTAGCTTGCAGTATATTATTTCCTCCGAGAGCTGTCATCGGGAAAGTAAACGTAGCTGTTCCGAAAGCGCCGACTAAATTATTTGTCCAACCAGGAGCAGATCCTATGGTTGTTGTAACTACTGTAGAAGTGGTAGTGTAGAAGAATGGTCGATATAGCATGAAATTGAGTTGTGTCCACGCTTGGGCTGCGGAATCATACGTTCTACTAAAGGCTTTCATGAAATTAAGAAGGCCATCCGTGGCAGTAAGTCTGATCTTAGGGAAGTGGATTCTGATTGTTGTTCCTTCAGGGATGTTCACTGATGGTACCAAGATGATTGAGCTAGGAACTGAGTGCGCAGGAGCACCAAGACCGATCTTACAATTGAAATTGACGCCAGTTGTTACAGAGTAACAATCAACTGGGTCTCCGTTGTTAATACCTTTTCCGAGGTCGGTAGGCATGAGAGTTTTTCCTGCTTTATCCATCGTGTAGAACTGGAAAATAATCTGTCCATAATCCACGTTGTTAGAGGTATACTGATCCAGAGCGTTTGAACCACCTGGGACACCAACAGGTATTCCGAGTTCGAAGTAGAATGTAGAGAAGCGATCGGCTGTAGTGATGCGAGATACAATCCAAGGGTTTACAAAGTTTTGAAGCGGAATCACAAGCTGCTTGGTTTCACCTCCAACAACACAGTCATCGCTATTTGCCGCTGGATAGTCAAATCCATAGGTTGGATGGTTTCTATTCAGCCATAAGTAAACCAGATATTTTCCTCCAGCAGTGATGGAAGTTTCGAGAGGGGCATATACTTTCCAAGGAGTAGTTGTTACATCAATTCTCTGAGCAGCATATCTTGTGCCAGTGGACAGGTCAGTGATGAATCCAACAATATCTTGCCAAGTGGTCGTGAAGTATGTTGCAGCAGCATGAGTAATGTCCAAAGAACTTAACGGATTAACATCAGCTGTCGGAGCAATTGTAAATTGAAGCGGAGCATTGTCATAAGCTTGAGCTCGTACCTTTGGATAAAGAGGATCCGATAGGAACAGGTAGTTGAGAGCAGCCGTACCACCAACTGTGAAGCCTGCGACAGCAGTGTTCTGATCTATCAGCATCGTCGCAGCGTCGTCTTCAAAGGTCTGAATTGTAAATGTGCCTGTACTGCCAGTCGCGGATGGATTATTGGCCCAGATTGCTATCTTCAGCTGTGTTCCTCCTGTAATTTCGTTGACTCCGGTCATTGTGACGACTTGTCCCGTCGCTGTACATGAAGTATATGCCGTGATTCCAGAGATAGCTGTGCATCCAGTTGGGCCGAAACCTGCAGGAAGAGTGATTGAAATAGCACCACCTTCTGGAATTTTGTGTGCTGGAGTGAACGTAAACACGTCTTGACTATTGTCTCCAGAATTGGTAGATGATGGTACTACTGAAGCAGGAGATATGGTGCCAGGAGTGAACGTTGGGTTTGTGGCTGTGAATTGAACGATGTAGGTAACAACCTTCCTTTGAATGATCTGGACCTCGAACTCAGAGGTAAAGGCTACAGTGCTGATCGGTCCAACGAGTCCTGTGAAGCCAAGGTTAACAGGAGTTGAAGTTGAAGCGTATGTGGTTGGTGGAGTCACAAAAACTTCATTATCCGCCCAGCGATCTAGAGAAGATGATCCTGGAGCATTGACAGCCATCGTCGTGGGACTTTGCATTCGATCGTTGAAAAGGAATCTGAATCTATCATCTTTAGTTATGGTGGTAGATGTAGAAGGAGCTACACTAAGAGTAAATCCAGTTGATGTCTGGACAACATAAGAAGAGAGAGTAGGGAAGTTGACCACTGTAGTAGACACAACAGCAGGATTTGCGGTGTAAGTCAAGTATGGGTTGTAGTACATATCAAGATAGGCTGTACTGGATCCCATAGTGACGATCGATGCTGAAGACCAGAGGCCTACAGTACCGTAGTTATAGATCGAGACCGTCACTTCGACGAATGTGTTGGCTCCAATTGCTTGGAAATTTTGGACAAGAATTCGAGCTGGTCTATTTCCAAGCGTGTCACCCAATTGCAAGAAGCATCTAAAGAGGTTTGGAGATGCAGCAGACGTGATTCCAGATTTCGCCACACAATAGACTTCTGTAAGGTCATTTTGGCCAGTACCAAGATCCGTTGATTGGACTTGAACTCCGGCCTTCCAGACTGGGATTTCGATCATGATAGCTCCTCCAGCAGAATAGGCAGGAATGGCATTCGTCGTCCTAAATCTGACGTCAATCAAATTATGAGCTCCAGTGTTGGCGGTGTAGGACATCGTGCATCCAGAGTTTGACATGACTCCGTTGAATATTCTATAATAAACGACGTTCGTTTCGATTATAGTTGAAAGAGCAGCGTTTTTAAGATCGAACTGGAACTTTTGCGCGGTGTTCGTGTTCGGATAAGTTAGACCTCTCCTGTCACTTTCAACAGCGAAAACGCTAATCAACCATTCATTTGTATTTGCTAGCGCTGTACTTGTTGGAGGTGCAATAACGAGGTTTCCAGTGCTGTCTTTATAGCAGTAATCGGAGAGGTAGCTCGTACTTGAGCTTGTGCCTGCTTGATTTATGAACTTGCATCTTAGGTAGCCAGTGTAGGTAATAGGGAAAGTAGTCGTTGGCACAGTGATATATATGTTATGTGATGCTTTGTTTAGAGAGGCTGTGACTGTTTGGAAAGCGAAAAGCAGGTCACCATATCCGTTCTTAATGACATTCTTCCATTGTGGCAAGTAAACACTGCCGGATTTCGCGCTGAAGGTGCCTGCCGCATTATAAGGCAACGTCACGGCAGTCTTCTCAATTATATAACTAGTGGTTGAATCAGCATAAGTGTACATATTTCCATTTCCAGAAGCGAGCGTACCAGTCAATGAGAATATCATGCTTGTGCTTCCAGCTGGCCAGGCAGTGAAGCCTGAGAATGTCACAATACATTGACTGGCTGTTCTGGTGGCTGACGCATATAAGCTTCCAGTGGGTCCTCCAGAGATGACTTTTAGATCACCAACTGCCCATGTAGCTGAGCATGTAGCAAGAGGGAATTCCAGCTGTAGCTTGCCTTGAGATGGAACATATTTGGTCGTGGTGAAAGCAAGAGAGTACATGGTCGCCAACGCTGAGCTTGTGTCAAGGAGCGATAAGTCAACGCCAAAAAATAGACCTTCTGTATAGGCAGTTGCTGGAGTCAGAGTCCAAGACTGAACGAAATCTCCAGTTCCCGACAGTGGATTGTAGAGGTAGGCCTTGATATTTGGAGCTGGCAAATGAACTGGATTCGTGAGACCATTAATGGTGAAAGTAATAGGGTCGGCCACAGCACCAGTAGCCTTCCAAACTATTGCTCCTCCATAAGGATAGTAAGTGCAGGAGCCGACACTGCAGGTGATACCAGAATAGGAGGCGAGATTGAAGTAAACTCCTGGAAGTATGAGGAGCACTTGACTATTAGCAGTTGCAGCTTGTCCTGCCAACGAAATTCCGATATTGTTAGTTGATTGGACTGCGGTCGTTGGGACTGCGAAAGAACCTGTTCCTGTTGCACCTGCCGCAGCAAGTAATGGGGCTGTGACAATGAAAGCTCCGTACTGATCATTTTCGTTATTACCGACCGAGATAGTCGAGATTTTAAACAAAACGGAGCAAGATGCATCAACTGTTGTAGGAGTCAATAGGTTGAATACAGCGATTTCATGCGTGCCGGAGAGAGTCGTGAGTCCAGTGACAGTGATACGGGCTCCGTATTTAGTCACAGATGATACTGCTGTGCCGTAAGTCAGGGTACAAACCAGACCTGTGAGGGTAGGGCTACCACAAGGAACCTGTCCGCCATTCGTCCAAGATGCAACACCGAGGTTAGTTGCATACTCAGGACTGAAATCGAAGTAGATGTATGGATTTGTGACAGCAGAACTGATCTGGAATTTGGCAGAAACGAAAGTGGTTGTGCCGGCGGTGTTGGTTCCGTAGTTTGGAGTAAACGAAGTGAATGCGGAGGTTACTGTATCATACACAGGTGACATGGCTGAATCAACGAGTGTGGCTCCACTGTATCCTTGCACAAGGAAGTACTCTTGTGTACCAACGGCCGCGTTGTTGGTGAGAGTCACTGTGAATGTGTTTTTAACTACCGTGATGGCAAATGCTGAGGTAGTGATCACTCCAGCGGAGGCTGTACAGGTGACTGGCGAGCCATTAAGTGTGCAGGTTAGAGAACCCGGAATGGCGAATCCTGTTGGAGTAATCTTGAGGACAGTTACGGTAGTGTCAGAGGCTGTATAATCAAAAGTGGCAACTGTAGCAGCGTTTTTCACTAAGGAGCTGAGACTGTATGAAGTTAATGCGCCCATTGTTGCTACTGTTGTATAAGCGCTTGCGAGGGTGTTTGTAGCGATGATAGATGTTGCGACGGATCCGCTTAACAAGAGTGAAGTTTTTATAGATTGTGCACCAGCGGCTGATGGGTTCACTATGGTTACTCGGACACTGATAGCACCATCAGAAAGGGCATATGATTTGGACAAATCGATCCAAGCGGTAGTGGTACCAGTCGAGCCTGTAGTGACTGTGGTTTTGATAGTTGTCAAGCACTCAACACGAGCAATGCCTTGAGCACCTGTGAATTCAATTTGGATTCGACCCCCAGCAGGAATAGGTGTAGAGGCTGGAGAGATACTCAGAGTGACTTCATTGACCTGACTTGCTGCAAGTTGGGTTGTGCCAGTAACACTAACCGTCACGGATCCTCCTGTAAAATCAGAGGGAGAGTTGTAGATTGCTTTTTGGAAATATGAGCGGTAGGCCACAGTATAGATGTTGATTGGCAGGTTACCCTGAGAGCGAGGATTTTGAACTCCATTCAATGTAACAGAGTAAGTTGATGCAACAGTGCCACTTGGTTGTAAGATAACATAGTTAGCAAATACGGTCAACGTGCCAGAGGGAGAGGTAGTCGTTATGGATTCTGGGAGGTTGAAGGTTGTTGGGAACTCAAAGATGATCTTGCTCTGAGCTGTTATTGATGGGGAGCCACTTTGAATCGATGAAAAAGTATATGCGACAGGAGCAGCTAGTAGGACATTTGATCCTCGAGTGTACGATCCGGCAGTTTGAACGTTTACAGTGCCCACTGTTTGTGTAGTAAACACATCTCGAACGTATCTTTGATTGAGGACGTTGTTGGAGGTGCCTTCAGTGCGAACTTCCATATCGATATGTGCATTATCAGCACCAGCAGATGGGTTAGTGAAGCCTCTGATTAGGAAACCTATTGAGGTGCCGGAAGAAACAGCCTTGAAGCCAGTGACTTCAACCCAAGAGCTATCACCGCTACCGTAGTAAAGCTTGCAGATAATTTCATCAGCGACTGGCTGCAATGTTGACTGTCGAGCGAAGCAAGGAATCTCCGAACCAGAGGAAGTTACAGAAGAGTATCCTAGAGTTGGAGAGAAAAGAGTTATAGTGCCGTCCGAGCTTCTCGTTGGGAATGTCACTACAATTTTGCCTCCCAAAGGAATGGTAGTTGCAGGTGTCAAAGTGACTGCAAGGTGGTTTTCAGCACCTGCATTAGACCAGAATGGTATCAAGGTTAAGCTGGTGAAATCGGAGGCAACGAGCACCTTGAAAGGCACGCTCGTAGTTGTTGCTCCGAATGCAACTGTCGCGACGTGAGTACCGGCGGTTGAGAAGAGCAATCCATTGGTGGCGCTGCTATCAGTATCGCATTGAGTTGTTATCCAGGCGTTATAGTTGGCAGTAGCCGCTAAGGCTGGTGTGTGCGGAGCGTACATTTCGATTGTTAGAGGATTTGTTGCTGTGGTAGTACAGAGACTAGCTTCCATATTATCAAATCCACAGAACAATTTGGCTCCAGCTGGTAACGACACACCTGTTGGGAATGTAATAGTAAGGTAGGACGCGGCAGTCCAGGAGCTTCCAGGAATAAATCTGAACTCAAATCTACCCTTTTCTCCAGCACGAGTTGTTTGAATGATCTGAGGAAGAGTATCAGGCACATAGACCTGCTTGAATCCCTGATACGAAGTACTGATAGCATCTCCGGTAAGTCCTGTGCTTGAGAAGACCTTCACACTCTTCTCCTCGTCGAGATAAGCGTTTATTTCCCAACCTCCATTTGTAGCAGCAGAACCAGTTGTTCCCCATAAACTCATGCTGACTGTCGATCCAGCTGTAATATCATTAAAGTTAGTTATCAGACAGCTCGTTGCAGTGCAAACGCATTGAACATCACCTGTAAGTCCTGAGATAGTCTCACAGAAAGGATCAACAGAGGCCAAGTTGGGTGAAGGAACTATCTCCAAAGCACCTCCCTTAGGGATTGTCATCGCACCAGCTCCAGTCATTGTTTGGAAGGTGATGGCGAATTGGAGTTTTGTAGAATACGGAATGAAGCCCGTAGCCACATCTCTTGTTTTGATGGTAGGATTAACGAAAGTGCTGGCTGTAGTGGCTCCAAAGTCTATAGGAGAATAGATGTAGGCGTGTGAAACCGCTCTGTACTTCACTGCGTAAGTCTTGATTTTGAAGACCATGAGACCAGGGGCTTGATTTGCTCCAATAATTTGCAGCGTTTTAAAGGCGCCTGCGGCGAGATTTCCTCCGAAATCATAAAGAACAACCCAGCGGTTGCCTGGAATAGACTCGCAATTGTAATACACACCTGCTCCGTTCTGACACCTTAGACCAGTTGCAGTGCTGAGTGGCACCGTGACTGGAGATGGGAATTCAATGATGAAGTAGTCATAGATATTCACATCGACGAATCCGTCAGGATTATCTGTCCTGAGGTTGAGAGTGAAGGAAACACCAGTGGAACCTGGAGTCGCAGGGACAGTTGTCGGAAGCCAGTTTCCGTTCGCTGCTGAATTGTCAGCGAGTACTGACTCCCATTTTTGAATCGTATAGTCATACATGATGTCAGCATTAAGAGGTGTCGTACCCGAGAACGACTGGGTCTTGACGTAGACATGCTTGTTATCGCCTGAGGTAGGGTTGTAAATTTGAGCCAATATGAACCTGTATGAGGTACCGGCATTAAGGGTTCCAGTCCATCCATTGACTGTAATAGTCACTGCTTTGCCGATGCCTTGGTCACCATAACTTATCGTACAAACCCATGTACCTAGTGTTCCTGTTGTTTCGTGGCATGGGAGAGATCCGCCATCAGCAACACCTGAGCCAAGATCATTGGCGTACAGTGGTGCTCCATCAGGTGTTCTTGTAGGGAGGGTAACAATGAGTTTGCCTCCTCCAGAGGACGCTGGAATCGTTGTTGAAGGGGTGAATTGGATAGCGATTGCTGTGAGCATATCGTAGTTCACGACGAAAGCAGTTGTCTTGTATGCGGTGAAACGAGTCATGAGGACTTCAATGGACGTTGAACTGGTTTCTTCAAGAACAGTACCTCCAGTTTTTCTTGCAACAGTGAATGTGTAATTACCGGGTGTTCCTGGCATCACAATTCCATTCTTGCCCTGATCTCCATTCAGTGTGGTTACAGTTAATCTGACATTTTCGCCTGCAGGAATCGAAGCTCCACCGGCTGGAGAGGATATTTTTACGACATTCGAACCGCCCGCAGTGAAAGTACATGGTGGGGAAGAGTATTGAGTCTCGTTATCGTACCAATAGCAAAATACTTGACTCTCAGGTGAGAGTGTGAATGTAGAAGGCATAGTCACCTCCATTGTGTCTCCGACAGCAAGCGCGGTTCTCAAATTGACAATGAATTCCAAAGGACAATTCTCCGTGATATGGCAAGTATGTCGGTATAAGTACTGTGTGTCCCAAGTCTCAGGTTCAGCAGGAGTGGTAGGGGTGAGTGTTGGGGCAACAACTGCCGTGTTCTGACAGATGGTTTCTTGGAGAATAGGAGCGTTAGTGTAGAAAGTCGCAACTTCCCAGTCGGGTGGATTTGTCATCGGGCTAGCAGGATTCGTCACCTGCACTTGGAGGACGATGAGAGCAGGAGCCACGAAATGTGGGAAACCATAGACTCTCATTTCTCCCGTCACTTGATCCACAGTACACATTAAACCTTGATCTTGGAGAGTGGAACCACCAACGGCGTCGTTAGTACATGTTGGATTGAAAAGACCATAATCTGTTGGAATTTTAACCTGAATAGCACCTCCGTACGGAATATCATAATCGATAACCATAGACAAGGTGTAGGTAGCGATCTCGCTGTTGACCAGGTTATCAGAGGTCAAAGTGTAAACAGGGATCGGGAATGGAATCAACACTGTTGCGAGGGGAGGATAAGTCGCGACGTTGATGAGCTTATTTTTCACATAGTAGTAGCCCACAATCAATTGATCCAAGGGAACAACAGCTGGAGGGGTATCGAGGTCAATGGTTCCTGCAATTGTAGTACTGGCACCCATTGAACCTTGTAAATGGATTGCGATTTGATTAGCAGTCGGGTAGTTGACGCAAGTTGCTGTCGCAGGCGCAGTATTGAAATTGCATGTGAATCCTGCTGCTGCCGTACTGACTGGTTGCCACACTGTTGGGAGCTGAAGAATCACCCAATCATCAATCCACATACCAGCTGTGCATCGAATGCTAATTGAAAGAGTTGCTGGAGTCTGGAGAGTGTTAACGGAAAGAGTTGGCGCTGGTACAGTTGGTGTGGTAAAGGTTTCTGCTGTTGGCGATGGATTTTGTGGATAAGTGACGTTCAATAGATCGTAGTGTCCATAGTACAGATCAGTAACAGCACCTGTTGCTGCATCGATTTGCTGGATACGGAAGCCAACTGTGGGATTTTCGATGGCTAAATCATTGTTAGGATTGAAGATTTTGGGAACATGAACTTCAAGTGTATCTGTTCCTGTCTGCTGCCATTCATCAAATCCAGTCATGATAACCTTGGTTGGGTTGTTGAAGACTCCGTGATAAAGGGTACAATTAATCTTGACATCAGGCAAAGCAGTCAGACCGATTGCTATGCAAGGTATCTGAGATCTGTGCGCAAGACCAGTTCCAAGATCATAAGCCCAGCCAGTGGTTGAAGGAGAGGCTGTACGGTCAAATTCAACAACCATTTGGACTGGATTTGGCGAGTTTGATGCAGGGATTATCGTTGGATCGAGAGGCTGGAATTTCACCTGGACCATTGTCGGTTGGCCTTTCCCTTTGCAAATATTGTTCACCCAGAATTTGAGGAAATCTCTCGCATACACTTCGAATTGAAGCTGAGAAGTTTCAACGACACCGCCGCCATTCATAACCGCGATTGTGAGAGCATACACACCAGGATTCTGAAACTCAATACCTTCAACTCTGTTGTTATTGCCACCACCTCCTCTTGTTTCAAGTGTGATGGTTGTAGCCGTATTAGCAGTTATGCCTGCCAGTTGTGACATCTCCATATCAATATTATAGTCAAGAGCAGCGTTGTACCAGCCTTGGCATCGGTAGGACAGCAATCCATTGATTCGGCATTCTAATCGCTTTGTTCCGTATTTGGGTCCTCCTGCTGTGACACCTGCACCTGCTGCAGCTGGGATCGTGAAACGAATAAAGCGGGTTCCGTAAGGTCGAGTTCCATCATTGAAGAGTGGAATGTCGAAGTTAGTCTTGATATTTAATTTGAAGTTGCAGCTTGTTCCGATTCTGCAAATTTGAGGCATTTTTAACCAGGAGGTAATCCTCGCTACATAAGGAGCTCTCTTAGGTCCTGGAACCGCTGGAGGGGCAAAACCTCCGATTAGGTAGTCGTTAACCTCGCTCCACCCTGGAACATCGTAGTAACTTTCGATATTAATCACGCCTGGTGTGACAGCAACTGATTGTGAGCTCACCCAGAATCCGATACTGATAGTCTGAAATTGAGGAATCTGCTGGAAATTAACGATCTGATAGGCGTTGCCAACTCGAGTACATGTCATGGTATGGGTGAATCCCAATGTCGTCGTTTGTCCAGTTAATCCGCTGATAATATCGCACGTAGAATCCATATCCTCGTACTCTGTAGCTGAGGGGGCAGCAGGAGAAATTGGTGCTGGTAGTGTTATCTTCAATCCTTCATTAGGTAGGACAGTGTGACAAACAGAGAAGGTAAGTGTTTGGTAAATTCTGTCTTCCAGATTCATCGAGCCTGGGTCTCTTGGTCCTGGCATATTTCCGGTACCATCAGGGAGGACATTCCATGCTTCACCGTAGATACCTCCGTCAGTATAATCTCCTGTGATACCATAGGTGAAAGTTTCAATTTTTGCGTAATTAGCCCAGTAGATCACCGAAACTACAATACCGCTGAAGTCTGCAGTTGGTCTAGTGATCTCACCGTTGGAATTTCGAACTCCGACTAATCGGAATGTCCGCAAGGCACCACTCGCTTTCGTTGTAGACAGGGTCAAGAGGAAATAAATTTGGTCTTCGCCTTGGTTATTGAAGTAGATAACTCTTACCGTTCCATCTGGAGAAGTGATTCCCCTACGCTTGAAAGTAAATTTATTGGCAGGGAATTTGAAAAGAACATTATCTCCGGATGTCAGCGTCTGTAGAGGAGTGAACTGGAAGGTATAGGTCGCATCCTGGCAAATCGTGGTGGGATTGAACGTAGGCACTGGGGTAATTGAGCCAGGGGTATTTGTTACAGCCATTGGATCCGTGTTGATGTTTCCCAAGGTGATAACCTTGTAGTTGAGGGTATATGGATTCGTGAGGTAAGTCGTATAGGATGTCGTTAGAGTAAACTGCGCCTTCATCGTATACGAGGTAGGGATGAGGATATTGGGGATATCTACCTGAACCACAGTATTAGCTGCTATAACTCGGCCAAACCCGGTGACTTGAATGATGGCATTTTGAATTGCACCAGCGGTTGTGTCACCTTTAAATGCGAAGCAAGTGACGCTTGGATAAGTAGATGTAGAGTGACCAGCGATGTTAGCAGTGGTGTCGGAATTGATCATGACTCTGCAAGAGATTTTAATGAACGAATCGGTGCCAAAATTGAAGCCGAGAGTTGGGTCCCAAGCAGCGACATCATTCGGGATATCTTCGACGACTGAGAAGTTGAAGTTTATTGCTCCTTCGTATGGGATAGCGATTACAGTTCTGAAATTAACTCCCAAAATAGTATCTGTATCACCAGAGTCCAAGGAGGTTGTATATGCAGTACAGGTGGTGAATTGTGTCGCTGGAATATCCATTGTGTACAGATCTTGCTCAAGAGGAGCCGCGAGGGTTGATCCTCGAGGATTGGCATTGAAAGTGTGGACTCTGAAGTCCCATCTTCCGGGGATAGGAGTAACTCTGATGCTATCAACCGAGATTGGGAGTTCGCATGGACCAAGACCGTGGGCGGCAGGAGTCCAAACTCTGAGGACTTGATTATGTTCATCGCATTGGGCAGCAAGTTCAGGTCCCCAGCGGCAGCGGTAAATCTCGTAAGCAGCAACAGGATCCCACCACATTGGGATCTGGAGCCAAACAACACCGTAAGGAGGGGTAGCAGGGTCAGTAGTCGCCGGAACTGCATCTGGCAAGGAAGGATACACTCTATAATCCAGAGGAGAGGTTTGGAACAATGAGGAATTAGTAAGAGCCTCGTAAAGATCAACTGCGGTGTAAGAAGGACTGTCGACGCTGGAGATAACAACGACACCAGCAGCAGTATTTTGATCGATAAGACCTCCAGAAGTTCCATATGTCGAAATCGAGAATTGGCCGGTGACTCCTGAAACAGCTGGATTTGTGGCTTTACCAGTAATCTGAATGAATTGAGGGACAATATCTGCGAATCCTGATATTGTGTAGGTTAACGTTGCTGAGTCTCCAACGCAACTGAGCGAACCGGTAGTAGCCGCAGTAGCACCGTATTGAACAATACAGCTTGAATCGATTGCGATGAAGGTTGGTGGGAAGGTGATAGTGATTTTTCCTCCCTGAGGAACCGTATTAGAGGGGTAGAAGGAAATTGTATATGTAATTTGAATATTCATATTTAGAGGAGAACCTGTGATCACTGGGTTGTTGATTGTACCAGCGGACATTGTGAGCTTTTGGAATTGCCATTGCTCATAAGCCGTATTTGTGCCTTGCTTCATCGATTCGAAGGTAATTGTAGTGGCGGAAAGTCCTTGAGATTGCGCATTGACGATATTACGAACGGAGATTCTGTATGTAGAAGAAGGCAATGTAGTGGTAAGATTCTTCATCATGAGGAGAGGTCTGCCGGTGGGATCTGTTCCAGTGGTACAAACGAGAGCGGTAGTCACGGAGTTGACAGTCATATATGCAGCAACATTGCTACCAAAACCGAAGCCTGGAGGCAACAACAATCTGAACCATGAGCCAGACGGGATAGCAATATTATTATAGAATTGCACAACGTAGTTGGTGGTGTAACCTGCGAGAGTCGAACCGTCGTTTTGCATCGTATTCGTCGGGTTTGTGCCAGTGGGTAATGGATTCAGATCTAATTAAATGATTACCAAAATCAGTGATAATTCCATGAAATTCGACTTACAGAACGAAGGGGCGATGAAAATAGCTCCGAAGGCGTTGTTGCTATCAATCAGAATATCATCCACGGTATAAGTCGCCAGCGCAAACTGCCCACTCGAAGTATCAGGAGTTGAGGGAATTATCACATTAAGGACTTGAATGGACGCACTACCGGCATTCAATGAAGGAAGGGTAATCATCATCCTGCTTGCGGATTCTTGAACGCATGTAGGTGTGGAAGTCACGTATGATTGAGTGAAGGAAACGGTGCACGCTGGGAAAGTATCGCTGACGGTTTGCGGGCTGAATTGCACTGGAGCGCTACTTCTCACAGGGAAGGTGATCCTCAACCTCGTGGTGGTTGATCTCTGAGTCTGGGCTTGGAAATAAAACACCATTCCTGTAGTCTGAGCCTGATTGTTGTAATAAGGCTGAATAGGGTTTGCAGCATCAGGATAGATATAACCTACAAACGAATAATTTAAAGGGAAAGTGGAGCTAAAGCGTGTACCTCCTAATGCGCCGTACAAAAAGATGAAAAGAGAGAGAATCAAGGAAATGCTCATTTCAGTGAGTAAATCTCGAGTCTTGAAAATAATTACAGTAATATAAAACTTCGAGTCTATAATCAAACCGAACATTGGTATCCAGATAAAAATTTAAATAACTACGTGCGATCGCTTCTGCAAACCGATCTTAATTAACTGAAAAAGAATTATTTTATGTCTCGAAACAAGCAAAAGTCTTAATGGTAAATTTGTGAGGCACAGTTTCGTGTACTTTGCTTTGAGTTGTATCCATTATCGAGGTAATAGAAACAGTAGTATTAATTTACTCTAATGATTAAGTGTGTTTAAAATGACAAGTTCTGATTACGAATAAAATTAGAGATTCTAATTTACAAGCATCCCAATTTCGGATAGTCACAACGACAGAAATATGTAAGGTCGGATCCATACGCTCTTCAAAGCTAGCTGCTTCTTAGCGATTCTGTCCGAAGGAAACTTTCGTAAGGTTCGCGAAGAGACAATGCAAAACTTTTCACACACACACCAATAAACAGTTTTTACGTAATTTACTTTAGCTCCAAAAAGGAAGTTAATTTGATTAGAAATTTATTACTCCGATAGAGCAAGCGAACGGAGGCAAATCTACTTTGATTGGATCTCGCAGATAAGTTACATCAATCACACACGTGCTTAAGAAATTTGAAGCCTTGCTTCCAAACAAACTAAATTATCTAAATCCAATAAATATTGTAGACCGCTTAATCAATACTACGAGTATTACATCCGATCAGCGTGACATGAGAGAACGAACCGAGTAGGGAATGTGCTGTTTTTTTTTAGACTTTGTATAGGTTAAATATTCTCACCACGACGACAAATCGTTTTTTTTTTTAACACTTTTTAATTTTATTTAACAAAATAATTTACTACGCTATTGTTTGACTGGCCAATTCTTCAACCCCTCTGTATCGATTCTCGTTCTTGATCTCTGAAGGTACGAGAGGCATCAGAAAAATATTCGCTTAGCTCCTTTTTCCGATGTTAGGGGAGTTTTAACGCAGCAAGTTATTGGATTTTAACAAATAATAAAGAGATTTCGGAACCATTTTAAGGTGACCAGAAACATGGAAAATTATCTTATGCGATGCATTTGAATTAACTAAGAGAATTTAATGCTGGTTAGATTCAAGAACAAGGTGAGTGACGCAAAGATTTGGATTCTTTTCATTAAGACGCCCCAAAAGATGGTCAATAATTTTGAAGCAACTAAACTGTTGATAATTGTAAGAGCATTCATAAGCACTGCAAACGAAGAAACCAAATGTGCGAATGTCTATTTCTTTGGCCAGGATCTGTCACGAAAGGTATTCGGATCGCAATTAACCAGATCCGGCATTCTGACAAATCGAGAGCTAATAATAACGTAAAAATTAAAATAGCATTAAATGAAGCATATCGCTTCTTGTGGGCAGCCATCAAGTTACTCAGAAGAGACTCACATTCGCTGTGCTTTTAGTCAAACTTCAGTTCCCATTGAGTTCAATCGGTTGGAAATAATGTCTCGATTGGTATTCCTACTTCAGCGGATTAACTGTGAGGGTGGATCTAAGAGAACGATTATTCAGCGAGGACAAGCCCATGAAAAATTTGCTATAGTTAAATTTGCTATAGGAGCAATGCCGATAAAATGTCATACTCTCTCATCAATGTAAAAGTATCTATTAAGGCAACTCATGAATTGGAGGATAAGCTGAGATTATGTTAAAATGTAGTGTTTCCTTCAATGAAACCAACAAAAACCGTATGTTTTCTACATTGCAAAATCGTTAAAATCAATGAGTTCCTCGTATTTGCAAATTAAATGAAATAGATGTTAGAATCTTAAGAAATAGTGACATTTTGTCGAGGGCACTACCCATGTTATCATCGTTGTTAAAAAATAAAATAAATTGTCACTATGTATCATGACTAATTTTCGTTCTTCTCTCAAATAAAACCATTGTAAAATTTTGAAACGAGCAGTATGCAAAGAAATATCTTTGCGTCTATCGGTACTGACTTAACCAACGCATTTTTCTCTTAGCTGTTCCCCCATAGTTCACCAGCATCGCAAGTCTGATGATAATTCTCAAAATCAAGAATTGTAAAACTTTGAGAGTGATTCCTATCATTCGAATAAATAAATCTCAAACAACTAGCAGTAATTTCATCACATATTCTAAAACTCAATATCCTTTCTCTCGATGTCACTTAAAGTTTTCGCTGACCATTTCTCCATGCCTTCCCGAGCAGTCATGACCCTTCTCGACGTGAACAAGATTAGCTACGAACTCAAGGAAGTAAGACTCTCCAAGAAAGAGCAAAGAAGCGAAGAGTATCTGAAAGTCAATCCTTTTGGTTATTTGCCTTCGCTTATTGATGGCGATTTCAAACTCTTCGAAAGTCACGCCATCATGAGATACATCTGCCGAACTAGAAACCTCCCTGACCACTGGTACCCAAAGGACCCGAAAGCTGCTGCAATTGTTGATATGTACTTAGATGCTCATCATACTAGCACCAGACCAATGCACGTGGGCCTTGCCTTGCATATAAATAATAGAGCCAAATACCCCAGCTATTCGAAGATGGAGTCGGAGATGGCTCTAATGAAAAAGATCTTCAGCGATTTCGATTCGGTTTGGCTGAAAGACACGCCATACATTTTGCGAAATGAAATCAGTATTGCTGATATCAGCGCCTTTTCAGAGATAATCTCGCTGCTCTCGACCGATTTCAGCTTCAAAAGCTATCCACATATGATCGAGTATCTCCACAGGATTTTGTCCGTCCCTGAAGTGAGGAAGAGTCACGCCAAGGCTTTCTACATCTTCAATAAGATAAATCCCGTGTTTGGGGATCGCTTGAAGGAGCTTAAGTTTGACCTTAAAGATGTAGGGCTGAACTAATTTGATTCCGATCATTATAAAAAAAATTTCTAATATTTAATACATAATTCTCTGTGGTTTCGCCCTAGCAACTTACCAAACTGTAGAGCACAACGCGATTCTATCTCCGCCAAAATTATATAGCATCATATTAACGATGTAATGTTTGAACTTATAATATCGACATCAACAGAAAATTGTTTCGATGATATATGCAATTGAATGATCACTGAGTCTTTTTCTTGAGATCTGCTGTTTTCTTGTCTTTCGCTTGATCAGCCGGTTCCTTGGACTGGCTTGGGTTTGGCGCCTTCTTTGAGCCGAAGCATTTGAGGAAAACTTTCAGTATCAAGCGCAGAATTAGATAGATGACGAAAGCTGAAGCCATAAACGAGAGGAAGATAGCTATAATGATTCCAATGCCTATGATCGCCCATTCGTTTCCATATCTGATATGAATAGCCAAATGCTCTAAATTCCTCAATATTGGCCCTTTGTCATCAGTAATGCAGTAGCCTTCATCGAATTTACCATTGGATCTATGAAGAAAAAAAATTGGTATCAATTTGCAGGTTTCAGGTTGCTTACCTAAGTTCAGTGTTTTTGATAAACTGCTCAATGACAACATCACCGTTCTCGTCTCGAACTCTCATAACCAACTGAGCTTCATCTCCCCAGAACTCGATATCAATAGTAGCGTAATTAAAATCCACAAATACTTTTGCACCTGCATACTAATTCAATTTGAACGTTCCATAAGCCTGAGAATTATGTTTACGTAAGTCGGTGGATACATGTAGTCTTTAAATTCAACGATTCTCGGTATTTGTGCCTTTGCGGTGTGAGTGAGACCGCTTGAAGTTAGCTCGTAGAGAGGATAGCCAACTTTCTTTTTGGAGCAAGGATGCTCCATGAGCATGGCCATGTGGACGTCTCCGCTTAAGATAACAACGCCATTAACTTGATTGTCTCGGATGATTTTGAAGAGCTTTTCTTTGCTCCATTCGAACCATTTCTCTGAGAAGAGGTGGTCATCACACATGAGCTGAGTCGCTAAAATAATAACATGATCAGACGGTACAACACCGCTTTGTTACTTGAACCCAGAAGTATAAAATCTACTTGACTTGTCTTTAGCTCATTTTCTAACCATTTCCATTGCTCATCACCTACAAGCATAAACATTTTGTTCACGCACATCTTCAAAGATACTTACCAAGCATGTCTTCCTCTCCCTCAGTGTCTAAGTTATAACGGAGATCCAGTAAAATCAGCTTCACTCGCTTCTTTTCGCCTAATTGAGTTATATTTTGAGTATCTAAGCTGGTTTGTTGTGTTACCAATGTAATAAGAAATATAAATCCCATCACCGTCCCTGCGTCTCGGACTCTTTGCAGGTTCATCAATAAAATTGAGAAAGAGCTCTTTCATTTCGTCTTTATGCTTAAAGTATTTATTTCCTGCCATTGATATGGATCAGAAGCCATAAGTGCTTGCGTAGATATACCATTTCCAGTTCCATAGTCATGATCATCCCAGATTCCAACCACTTGCGTTTGGTTAATGAATTTAGCATAATGTGGATCCGACTTGGTGTTTTCAAATCGTTGGATCGCATGTTCTAAACCAGCAAACTTTCTTCCCATTGGTATGGCCTTACTATCAACATACGACGCATCTCCAAGCCTTTGAAATTCATGAATTTTTAGCTGAGTCAAAGTATCTCTACCATATAAAAAGATCAGGATTGTGTTTGCTGATTTGGTTGAAAATATGCCCTTCTTCGTCTCCAGCATGCTTGAAACATGAGCCGAAAGTAATATGGATATTGTTTTCATCGCGCACTTTGATCGGCTTATAAGGATCAACAGGAATTCCTGCCGCCTTGTAGACCAAGAGCGAGATTATGAAGATAGCCCCTGAGATATTCAGCATGATAAAGGATATTTTTTTAATTTTATTGCTGATAGCCGACTGATCTCATATCAATTTAATCACGTGTCTTTCTGAGCTAACCCGATCAATTCATCTAAATTACGAGCTGTCGAGTCGAAAAGGCTATGTTTTAACTCTTTCAAGAAATTATATTGCAATTTATGTGGATATTCAAATGAAATCAATAATATCCCATCAAAGCAGAATAGTCAGCCTAGATAGGAAAGCCAAAAAAACTTTTTGCTTGGTTAAAGAGAATAACCCTTTGTTGTCTTTTGTTGTCGACTATAACTAACTTGAGCTCGGTTTTATGAGGTAATCATTAGCCTTATCGCTCATATTCGAAAACTTTCAATCATTTATTGAGTACTTCGTAATCTATTAGTGAATTGTCCGATATAATTCACTGTGTTGACTTGCTATAAGACTATCGTAGCTCTAAACGATGAAGTTTAAAGATAAAAATTTTTCCTCATGCAATATTGCACTGTATGACTTGTATTTGTAGGTAACTCCCAATAAACTTCTGAAGGAAATTTGAATTTATAAATTTATTTACTCTGTATAAGCCCAGCAGCTAACCAGTCCCTCCCTTCAAACTAATCCAATCAAGTTACTAATGATGAACAGCAACACCGGCGACTTTGACGTCGATAAGATCATCGACAAGCTCCTTGAATTCAAAGATAAAAAGCCTCAAAAGCAAGTCAATCTCACTGAAACCGAAATCCGAAACCTCTGCATCAAATCTCGGGAGATCTTCATCAGCCAATCTACCCTTATTGAACTCGAAGCCCCAATAAAAATCTGCGGTAAGCCTTCATCTCGAACTCTCGCTGTTTTCAAACAAAGGCGGTTTGCCTTGAGAACTCTGTCTTCTTTCAACTTTCAATTGAGATTTTCGTGGAATCGCGTGCTGACTAACTATCAATAGGCGACATTCACGGACAATACTACGATCTATTAAGACTGTTTGAGTACGGCGGGTTCCCTCCAGAGGCGAACTACCTATTCCTGGGTGATTATGTCGATAGAGGAAAGTTCAGTTTGGAAACGATTTGCTTGTTGCTTGCGTATAAAATAAAATACCCAGAAAACTTCTTCTTACTGAGAGGAAACCACGAAGCAGCATCGATAAACAGAATATACGGCTTTTATGATGAATGTAAAACCAAACCGATTTCAAAGCGTTTCTTTTAATTCGTTTAATTCGTTCTCGTTTTTAGGCAAAAGAAGATACAATATCAAGCTCTGGAAAACTTTCACGGATTGCTTCAACTGCCTCCCCATCGCTGCGCTCATCGACGATAAAATTTTGTGCATGCACGGCGGTTTGAGCCCTGAATTGTCAAGTCTAGATCAGATTAAGAGAATCATCCGACCAACTGATGTCCCAGATACAGGTATTAGTGCTCATTGAGGCACAATTCACTGATTTTATTGCAACTAAAAGGATTATTATGTGATTTGTTGTGGTCTGACCCAGATAAAGACATTCAAGGGTGGGCAGAAAATGAGCGAGGAGTTTCATTTATTTTCGGACCTGAGACCGTATCTGCATTTTTAAAGAAACACGACCTTGATTTGATATGCCGAGCCCATCAGGTACAACAATTCTTTATTCGAAGATCTAATTGAAGGGGGATAGGTCGTTGAAGACGGTTATGAATTCTTTGCGAAAAGACAATTAGTTACGCTGTTCTCGGCGCCAAATTACTGTGGTGAATATGATAATGCTGGCGCGATGATGAGCGTCGACGAAACATTGATGTGCTCCTTCCAGATTTTGAACCCTGAAGAGAAAAAGGCGGTCGGACCTATGTTCCCAAATGGCAGACCTAACACTCCTCCGAAAGCAAAGGTAAGCTTGTTTTGTGTTTTCTGCGAAATAACGATGTGTTAAAGTAATAGTGATGGGAGCTGGCGGGAGTCTCTTGGAGTATGCGCTGTATAAAGAAACTCTTTTAAAGTTTTAATAAGAACTATGCGAGAAGCGACGAAGTTAGATTACTGCAACATCTTATGCATGATAACTGTATCATTTATTGCTTGTGGGATAACTTGGTTGGGAGTTTTTTCAAACTCGTAAATTGCATAAACACTATTTTCTCTATATGATTGACTGAGGAATCTAATTCTTGGGAATGAAAGATTAAATTGCTTTCGGAGCAACATCTTGGATGACTTTATGGTTATTGGGTTGATTAGTTGCACAAAATGTTAGTCATCAAGCGATGAGGAGAATTACTGTCAAAAAATAGCTTGACCAAATGGCATTAAATTGGCTGACTATTTGATCTGTAAGTCATTGAATTGAAAATTTGTTAGAATTGGTTGCATAATGAATGCTTTCTTTTAAAATATTAGGAAAAATTGTGGTGATTCAGGAACAGAAATGACGATGGAGAGAGAGAGAATTGGAAGTTTTGTGTTTCAATTAGTTTTCGGTCTTCTCTGCATTTAGTTTCCTGATCTAGAAAACAGATGGATTAAAAGATAATTATTGGAATAATCTTTATCCATACCTGAGTATACATACCTAAGCATATAATAAATCATCTTCGGTTCTAACTTTGAGTTATCAGCGAGTCAGTATTTTGGACAATGAATTATTATCTAATCAACACTTTCGAGTAACAATTTTTTTTTATTGCAAAGCCTATCCTTAAACGGAAAATT
>ENA-UOUE01000151-UOUE01000151.1-compost-metagenome-genome-assembly--contig:-NODE-151-length-55811-cov-17.986059_pt1 | contig 55811 bp, 43 predicted proteins | sample MGYA00238146_ERZ747223 | MGnify/ENA primary metagenome ERZ747223 (study PRJEB28781, sample SAMN06268865) | compost metagenome | isolation source: single cell | place: USA: California, Emeryville, Joint... | reverse complement strand
TTCTTCTTCTTTACTAACATCCTTTGATTCTCTCTGGTGAACATTTTGCTTATCTTCCTCAGTATTATTCCGATTGGACAATCCTTTTTGTGGAGGAGTGCTAATTTGAGGCCCTTTTCTTGCTGATTGCTTCCTTTCACTTTGCAATGAAGTCTGGACAGCTATCGAACTCACTCGCAGGTCCTGGATGAGGTCTGCTCCTTCTTTCTGTTTGATTTGAGCCGGACGATCCAGAGTGGAATTCAAATTCTGCTGTGTATTCACGAGGCTCTTTCTGAGAGTAGAAGTACCATCGGTGGCATTAGATTTTGGTTGGGCTTTGTAAATGTTTGTTTCTTCCGCGGTCTTTGCTTCTCGAGTCCCAGAGGAAGAATCTCGGCTGTTATGGATGATCGACTCGTTCAGTTGTCTGTTGCGTTCATTGATGAACTCCTTAAACATCTGATAGTACGGGTTCGAGAGCATCTTTTGATCATTTCCGAGTTTTTCGAGGACTTTTTCGTCGATTGAGCAGTCCATATAGGAGGTTCTCTGCAAAATTGTATCGCTTGGCTGGCTAGAACGACGACTTGCTTGCTGCTGGTTGCGGTCATTGCTAGAGCGGGCTCTTTCATGAGGATTAGGATTTAAAGGAAGTTGACTGCTAGGTGGTAATTGCTTGTTCTTGCTCGGTGATAAATAATGGCAATACTCTGCTCGGTACTTGATAGAGCCTATGCTGTCGTTGAAGGAAGAATCATTGGGAAATGAGTCTTTTCTGGGAAGAGAGCTGTTTCGCGTGTGATTTTTCTTTCGGCGATATGGATCATCTGTGGCAATGAAGGTGCTGTCATCTTTGATTAAAATCGAGCAATCTATTAATAAATGGTAAGATTTTAATCACACTGAAAGGTACCGTTGGTCTTGGATTTGGATCTGCTGCTGCTATGTCTCTTCTTCAAGCGGTCGATGTTAGTTTTATAGTACTGATCCAATTCTGAAGTAATCTCATTGATAATTGAAACGTCTGTATTTTCCATTGGCTGATAAAACGCAGCAGAGTGGGTTCGGCTCTCAGCCCTAGGGATTTTTGATTCTCTCTCTGGGTTTCTATTTTCTTTGTTTTTTGAAAATTTATTTTCTTTTTCCTGCAAAACACGAGATTGGGTGCTAGTTTCACCTTGGGTATCTAATGTGAATATGTTAGTCTTCTCCCAAGAGAGACTCATCAGTTACCATTCGCTTCAGGAGAATCAAATCGGTGACTTAATCTGGTCACTTTCTTTTGAGCTTTCGGCTGCGGAGTACCGTGCTTCGAGTTCGACTTTCTCCCACCTGTTATATATACAATAAATAGCTGTTGGAAAATCAAATCTATTACTCAGGTCTTGTTCTTCATGGTAAGGCCGCTCGGCTACTTCGCCTAATTTTCTATGCAATTTAAAGTTTATTTCATCTTCCGAGGAATCGAACTATTATTGGGAATTTAAGCACATGAATCTAGCAAGGTTTTAGTACTTTTGATTTCTTTGACAGTTGGATGCTATCAGAATCAGTATTTTCCGACGTCATTAAAGAAATCTTATGTGCGATTGAATTGCTTTGCTTTCGTCCGAGTCTGGGAGCTTCACGATGGAAATTTTTGATCGCGTCTGATTCATCCGTTGCCGAATCCACTATGACGTTCTGGCTTAGTAAATTTCTCCATGCTTCTTGCGTTCCCTTCGAATTCTTGTCCGAATCGATTCCTTCAGTCTGAAACGCGGTTACATTGCCTTTGAACACCTTACTGTCAGTTTCTGAAATATTTTGCTTTGATCCTCCGCTGCTGGTGAGATAGTAATTCAGCAACGAGGGTTTCAAAATCTCACTCGAAAGAGTAGTTATCGGCTCAAAGAGTGTCTGAGTCTGAACCGATATATCTCATTAATAACCAAAGAAAACATGAAAACGATTACTGTTGTGGGAGAAAGAGTTTTCTCATAGTCTGCAATGATAATCTGATCAAGAATATTCAAAGACGGCGCCAATGACTTGATGAATATGCTTCGGTACCTCAACAGTTCTCCTATATCCTCAGCACTTCTAGTCCTAGTCCACCAAGAATAAATCTTTACTGTAACTAACAAAAGTAATTACTGTCGCATGCTCTCGATTGACTCTAACTGTAGTCTGTTGCGGTTATCAAGATGTAGGTGTTGATTAAATCTATTCGCCCGCAAGTCAAGCACTTCGATCTTATAAAGTTTCGCAAGCTCTCTAACAGTACCACTGAGACTCTGCAATTCGTTGAAAGATAAGTCAAGCTCGACCAGATTTGGCATGCGATCAAGCCCAGTGATTTCTTTGAGCTTATTCCGACTGAGATGCAAAGTTTCCAAATTCATGAACGTCGTCCTAAGGCGGATCGGAACCACTAAGCGATTACTCGATAAATACAGTTTCTTCAGCTGTCTGCATGGAGCCAAGAACTGCGTGTCGTGCAGTCTATTCCCGCTCAAATCTAAATATTCGATCGCGTTGTCATCTGCAAATTCAATTGCATCAAGTAAGTTCTGACCAGCAAACAAATTTTTGAGATTTGAAGCGAGTTTTATCGATTCAAGGCTCTTTAACCTGTTATTATCGATTCTCAACGTCTGTAATTTCCCTAGGTGTTCTATTCCTCTGAACTCCACAATGCAATTGTTCCTTAGATTTAGCGCCAAGAGACGTGACTTCGGCTTTTTGAAGATAATAGTCTGAAGCTTATTCTCTTCGAAAGAGAGCTCTTCGAGATGATGAGAAGCTCGTGTAAGCACGAGCATCGTAAAGTCATTCACGTTGCAGAAAAGCGCCTTTAGCTGCTCGATTCTTTCCAAATAGCTGATTGCAATCTCCTCTTTGAGATGGTTATGACTGACATCAAGAACCTCCAACATATGAAGACCAGCAATCCTTTCAATTTGCTCGTCACTGATGTAGTTGTGGCTCAGGTTCAACTCCTTAAGCTGGTGGCAACGCTCGATGCCTTCGAGGCTGATTACGCGGTTATGTGAGAGATTCAGGTATTCTAAATGCGAAGCGACGTGGTCAAGTTTATGTACGAAGGATATCCTAATGGTTTCAGTCAGCAAAGGAACCGGCAATCGGGGAAATACTTGTTGTTTCGCAGATTTAGATGAGTGATGACAGAAGGCAAGTCGCCCACGCTGGCTAAAGACTCCGAACTGATGTTCAACTCTTTGGAAACTTTATTCTCGTCGACATTTGGCAGGTCCTTGAGGTCTGGAGAGCTCAATACAGAAGGAAAAATAAGATAGATGTTACTTGAATTCGAGAGATCTAAACGGTAATGTCTATTCTCGAGTGCTGGTTTGTTTCTCGTTTGTGTTTTTTTGAGTAGATCTGTTGGAATGTTGGTAATATCTTGCATTGAAGTCGATGAGTTTAGCTGCTCGCGGTCACTCTCATGAGAGTAATTAGAATAAGATAAACCTCCTTTCATGATGTCGAAGATAAGTTTGAATAAATTTTGAAATTAACAATCAAATTCCTCATCAAATTCAAAAAAAAATCTTAAGTGAAGCTAATGCAACAAATATTATTTCAACGCAAGTCTACCTCATGGCAAAGAGACTACGTGATTTCCTGAGGACATTGCCATTTGAAATTTTGAAGCCTGACGTGAAATAACCTCAGTGGCATATCAGTGTGTGTTAAGGGGTTTATTTGTAAGAAAGTAAAAGGGAATATCGAATATGATGCTAAGAGTAAGTTTTTCCCAATTTTTTCAAGGATTTGTATACTTTTATCAAATGAAAAACCCTTGGAAATTTTAGACTGAAATTAATTTGGTCACTCTGGAGATTTTTTCAGAAAGAGTTGTTAGCGAACTATATTTATTTTAATGCATGTCTCAACTAACTAAGCGGATAGGAACTAAAGCTCACAAATTCGCCGTCGAATTGCACCTGGAGAAGGTGCAAATGGACCTCGGAACGTCTTGTAAAATCAAAATCGCATTCAACAAAGGTACAAACAGCCCATGTCAAACAAACTATGATTCACCAACGCTATCAGGTTCACAAAAAGTCGAAAGCAAGACTTTACCAGCACTTCAAAACGGCGTAGCATATTTCGACGAAACCTTATTAATGCACACAGTTTTGCACCACGATACAAAGAGCCAAAGTTTCCTGTCAAAAGAGGTAGCTTGCCTCTGATCGTTCCATAAATGATTTTATTCTTCCCAGGCCTCAATCGTTGTTTGCGCTGTCACTGCAAAAGGAAGTAGAATCGTTGGGCACACGAGATTTGACTTGGCTAACCTTGTAAACGATACCGCGAAAGGTACCGGCAAGGCTTTGTGAATATTCAATGATTGTTATTTCTTTTAGAGCGAAGACAGATCTTGCCTATTCTGGAATGTCCAGATACCAAAGCTGTGCTTTTCACGACGATGAGAACGCTGCAGATTCAAGAATTAAATACAAAATCAATAGATAGGTAGCCAGTGATTCCATGTCCTATTTCCTGATTTCCTACTAAGCGATGGTGATGAAGAGTTTCTGCTGTCATCGCGGATACATCTCCACCAAAGTCAGCAATTACCGAGTGGGTCAACCACTGGAGGAGGAGGAGATCAGCCGGATTATTATCTTCCTTATACTCCAGAAAATATTAGGAGTTCAATGGACGGGAAATTTTTTAGTAAGATTGTAAAGAGAAACAAAAACTAACTGTCCCCTAGAAAGCATTAATAATAGCTCAGGCAAAAAGGCGAAAGACCTGTCGCGCTTTGGTCTCACGTCACCAAACAAGGAATATTTAGTTACGAATAAAAGCCTTGATATTTCTATGGAGACCAAGCCTTTCAATAAGCAGCAGTCTCAAGAAAGTTTCATAAGTAACAGCATTTTAGAGGTTTCCTTTTGATCAATTAACATTTCTCAGAAAACTCGCCAACTTCATTTGCATCGCAATCAAAAGGAGCGAGAGACGTGTATCAGAGCAAAATAAATAAAAAAGTGTTGACGATTCCAACTGAGAAAATTCAATCCCCTGAATTTTATGGAAAACATCCCGACAGCGCGCGGCCTCATAACAGAATCGACGAGTTAGAGTTCAGAAATAAATCGCTGGAAAAAGAAAATAGAGAGCTTCTCCAAAGGCTAAATGATCTTGAGGCCGCTGACCTCTACTCAATGGTCGCCATCCTTCAGAAGGAAAATCAGAGTTTGCTGAAAAAGAAACACGAACTAGAAGATAGATTGCAAAACAGCAATTTCAAAAGCTATGAACTCAAAGTAGCTGAGTACGAGCGCATGATACAAGTTCTAAAAGATGAGTTAAGCAGTGGAGGGAAAGAAGACCGTGCGTTGGAAGTCGAAAAATTGAAACGGAGCCTAGCTGAAACAGAATTTATTATCAATCATTTGAAGAGGGAGAAGGAAGAGACTGAGAACAAAAGGCTGAAAGATCTCACTAACCTAAGTGTCGAGCTTCAGATGACGAAATCTGAGTTATACTCAAGCGCTAAGCTCTTGGAGGACGCTACCAAAGCGTTAGGTGCAAAGGACAATGAGATCAGGATTTTGAAGCAGGAGAATCAAAATATAAGGAGCTTCCTTGAAGAAAATAACGCGGATGCAGTCAAAAAAGCGCTCGCAGAAGCACAGAAAACTATTGTCGCACTTACTGAAGAGAAGGAAGCTCAGCAGCAATCGCTGCAGGCTGAAATCGCGCGCCTAAAGCAAGAAAACGCTGCTTTGAGCAGCGATTTTGAGATCCTTAACATGGAAAGTGTAAAGAAAAATGCAACGGATTTTGAATCTGCAGTGGCTGCTTTAAAGAAAGAAAATGAAACCTTGCAAACTAAATTCCAGACTCAAATTGCTGATTTATTGAAGGAGAAACAAAAACTCGAAGCTTTATTGACAGAGTCTCAACAGAAGAGTAAAGACCTTGAACTTGAGAGGGGACGCTTGGCCGAAAGGCAACTAGAGTTAGAAAAGCTTCTCAATGAGAAGACCAGCAAAGATATGGAGGGAAAAGAACAGAAGTTCCTTCTGGAAAGAGCGAACTTCGAAAGTAAGATCCGAGAGCTCATCGCTGAGAAAGAGCAGCTGCAAAAAGATTATTTGGCTGAGCGAGACGCTTTGGTGAAAGAGAGAGAAGAAAGCCTTGAGAAGCATAAAGAAATCATCAAAGCGTTGGAAGACAATAACCTTAAATTATTAAATCAGAACCAAAGCTTAGAGAAAGAGGTTCAAGAGGGCAGCGCGGACAGTTGGAAGCAGCAAATTAACGAAATAGAAACAAAACTCAAAGAGACGTCCGAAGAGAAACGAGCGCTTGGTGAGGAAATTGAAAGGCTAAAGCAGCAACTGAAGGATGCCGCTTCAGACGCAGAGGTACTAAAGAAGGATAATACTGCTTTGAGAGAGCAGGTGGATGCCTTAACGGTTCAAACTGCCAAAATGGAAGAAGATTACAAAACAAAGATAGAGGAGTTAGGGGCAACACTAGACAAGCTAACAAAAGAACAAAGGGAGCTTGATAACAGCCTCAAGCAGAAGATATCAGAGAATGAGCAGCTAGTGAGTGAAATCGCTACGCTACGTCAGGAAATCAAAAATGTTAATGATTTAAATGAAAGAATGAAAAACAAGGAAGAAGTCGGGGATGGTAGCAAAGAACAGGACAAAATTGTCAGCAGCTACCCTGATCTCGATTATGAAGTCGATGACTTGAAGGAGGAGAATCAAATCTTACGTAAGGAAAACGATTCATTGAGAAAACTCTATGAGCAAGCGAAAAATGATAATAAAACTCGACACTCTCTTGACAAAAAGGTTAACCTTATCAATTATTTCTCACTAATACTCACAACGACTTTTAGACTGAGGTAGAGATTCAGCTGCTCCAAGAGAAAATCGCAAAACAAGACCAATTGATTTCATCGCTCCAGGCCTCTTTGAAAGAGAAGACCACTCCAGAAGATACTCCACCTCTCGACAAATTCGGAACGAAAAGGCTTTCAGACCCTAAACAAACTGTATGTGCTAAAATTTGAAAAATATTCCCTCATTTATCAACTCTAGGGCGAAAAGAAAGTAAAAGAGCTTGAAGAGAAGCTGAAAGAAGCAGAGGAGGAGGTAAAGAGAAAGACCAAGGAGATCGAGGAGAACCAACAGGTTGTTTCAGAAGCGAGCAACCTAAAAATATTGAATGAAGCTCTGAGGAAGAGACTCCAAGAGATGGATAAATCGCAAGGGGAATATGAAAGCGAGATGGACACAAAAACAACGAAGATAGCCTCACTGGAGAAAACGTTGAAGAGCTACGAAAAGGACTTAGATTCATTACGAAAGGAAAATGCGCAATTGATTCAGTTTAAAACGCAGATAGAAGAGCACGAGAACCAGAGCAAGCAATTGGTTCATGAAAAGAATGAGCTTCTCAACAAAATTGAAAAGCTTCAGCAAACTCTTTTGAAGAAAGAGGAAGAACATCATAATGAGATACAAAACTTAAAGTCGGAAATCGAATCGCTTAATCAGAGGCTTCGAGAGCTTCAGGAGGATCTGCCAAAGAAATTAAAAAGCGCTGAGGCAAGTAAAAGGAAGCTAGAAGCTCAGTATCAGAAACTCCAAGCGGAGTTTACCACTCTTAAAGTAAAATAGTTTTATTATTAAGAGATGAAGATATTTTTTACAATAGAACGAGTGGCTTGAAGCGGATAAACAGAATGCGAAGTTAAGTGCGAACGTTCAGGCCAGCGAAGCGAATGAAAAGATACTGAATTCACGCATTTGCAAGATGGCGCAGGATCTTCTTCTTGCAAAAACGGAGATGGGTGACCTGGTTAGCACAGTATTTGAGCTGGGATCAGGGCAGCTTATTGAAGAAATAGAGAAGAGAATGAATAAAGGAGCATAGTAACGATTGGATCTAACGGGGGACGTATTAGATGATGCGTTTGCATGCAAATAGGTTTTTTGAAATGCTATGAGGTGTTTTTTGCCAATGTTTTTGGTTACATAGTTGAATAATATGAACTTCGAGATTATTTAGAATAGAGAAGGCAAATTGATGCTAATTTTATAGTTTAAATTTGCGATACTTTCAAATGATTGAATTTTGCTATCTCTCTATCTGCACATTTGACAGAAAAGGAAAAGGCGTCACTTTTATTTACATTCCATAATGTTAAGCTTCGTTAAATAAATAGTGAAATTTAGTTGCCAAAAATGAGAATTCATACATAACCTATTGACTAAGTACACTTTATTTAACAGAAGAGAGAGAAAAAAAAAGAGAGCGTTATCTATCTAATATTATCACAAGAATATCGTAATGGAAGAGAACTATCTCTGGTCTCTTCTCGCTATGTTCTACAGTAATTTATTCCGAACAAAATTGTCTGTCGTCGACTGCTTTAGAAAATAAAATGACAATTTTCACATTAGGAATAAACAGTCGACACATTATATTCTGAGCTCTTATTCGGCTCTGAAAAATATCAATATCTCAGTGCTGCACACTACAGCTTACGACAAAATTACCACCTTTGAAAATACTAGACGAGCTAGAGCGAACTCCTAAAAAACACATTGCAAAAGTCAAGTGAATTAAATGAAGCCTTGCGAGCTCATAAAGAAATCTGCTTGGTAAAGAGGTACTTTTGCTAACAACTCCTGGTTCTTAATTGCAGATTAAATTTAAGGACTTCAAAAAATGGATCATATATCAGATCAAAGAATCTTAAACAGCAATGGTACAGAACATTTATACAACACCTAGCATCAAAGGCTTGTTAGATTTGCTAATTTGATTCGTTTGCTGGAGTCTCCATTTGTCCCTTATTCACCCAATTTTTAGTAACTTTTCTAACTAACCGAAGTGATAATGTTGTTTTGTTTTTCATTACAAATCTGATCCGTGTTAGTATATGGGATCCCAAAAGAGCTTTTTGAGGGAACTCGATTCAGTTTCGATACTTTCGAAAACTATGAAAAGGTGAGGTATTCTTTCAAAACAGATAGTTCAAATTTATTGAATTGTTGTTCCCCCTCTTTCTGGAAGTAATAGAGATAGAGTTAGACTATTAAGCAAAAGGCATCGAATTACATTGAGGCCCAGCTCATAGGTTCATCTTAGATCCTTTCTCCCTATTCGGTGTCTCTCTTTATATAATATATGTAATTAAGCTTAACTGTGCAAGAGTAATCAAGGTGTGAATTAATATTTATTTCTTCAATACTTTTTCTCTCATGCTGCAAAAACTCTACGATAGTTTTCTTTCATATTTTCACCTGGTTTGCCCTGTAATATTCTGCTTGGAATTTCAAATTATCGAGAGTTTTTATCGAGGCATGCTATCATCGTAAGACGCAGCCTACAACACTGGGACACTCCTCTTCATTATATATATGCATACTTAGTTGTGGAATAGTGAATTGTTATTCAATTCGTGAAAATTCATAGCCTATTTCGCTTTTCTAATTCATACACAGCAAATTTCATACTCTCAAATAAATTAATCATTTATTCCTCGATATGAAAAGTTTCTTCAAAGATATCAAAGAAGCCAAGATCTTTAAAGACAATCAGGTTGGATCATTGCTGAAAGATACTTTCAAAGACGTATGCAATTGTTTCCTTGGCTATCCCCATAATCCATTCATCTTTCAAGTCGTTACAAAAGATCGCTAAGAATACTAAAACTCTGGCCACCGGCGCCAAGCAACTTCTCAGCGAGACATTCGCGGATGACTCAACCGACGCTTCTGACCTCACATTTATTTGCCCTCGAGTTTTTTGGATGAGCTTCCCTTCAGATAAAAAGATCAAACAGCTCTCTTCCTTCATTAATCAAAGCTTTGGGGACAATTATTACATTTGGAATATAAGCGAATTCAATTATGACACATCGTTGTTCAAAAACCAGGTAAGCTCCGATGCCGTGCTCTATCAAACGTTAAATTCCAGGTTGCCGAATTTAGTTACGTCGGTTACCCTTGCCCTCCGCTGGGAGTCATCTTCAGTATCTGCCACAATATCGTGGATTGGTTGAACTCGGACCGAAAGAATGTAGCGATCATTCATTGTCATGGGAATAAAGGCAGAAGTGCACTGCTGATCTCTTGTTTACTCACAATAATGAAAGAGTGCAACCAACCGATGGAAGGCTTGACGTATTTCTGCAGCGTAGGCTCCATTTCTATGACACCTGATGTAACTTTCTCCAACACAGAAAATGGGCGCGGACGAGCAAACGATATTGTATCCTTCTCAGAGGCTCTATCTAAAGCATTTCAATAACCTAATAAACGAAGTTACAGTAAGCGCTTTCTATTCTATATGGATCTATATGGGCAATTCTATCCCCTTCTGTAGGTTAACAAAAAGAGGCTGATTCTCGAGAAGATTGTCTTAAGTGCAGTTCCTGTATTTAAAACCCTTGAGAAAGACACGAAGACCGAAGCTTTGCTGCCCTTCAGACCATACATTCAAATTTTCAAAAACTCTAAAATCGTTTTTAATGATCTTGCAAGGTATTCCATTCTGAGCTTGATGATATCAACCGTTATACAGTAAAAGAGAGCCTGATGCCATCGTCAGAGAGCCCAATAAGACGATAACGTTCAAAATTGGAGTTGAAGTTTGCGATGATTTCCTCATCCGATGTCGACACTTCAAAAACAATGAGGAAAGAATCTCCGCGTTCAGAGTCATGCTTAGCAGCGCATTTATATTCGACGATCAAGTCAGACTGTACAATGTAAACACAAATTGTTCCTTATAAGGTGCGCGAATCAGATATGAATGTTAATTCTAGGTTGATTTGGATCTCGGGAACGAGATAGGAGTTCCAGACGGCTTTTATGCTGACTTTTTCTTTACAAGAACCGAAAGTACAATAATTTTCAACAAATTGGCAGTGTAATGACTCTCTCCTTGGTAATAGACGACAGTGAGGATGTTGAAAACTTGATGAAGCTGAAAAACGACTGCAAGACGATTAAAGTACAGAAGGGAAAGGCACCAGTAAACCAGAGCCAAGCAAACGAGATCAAAGAAACGAAGAAGATTAACCCAAATGCTCTGATACAGACTGTAGAGCCGACGAAATTCCAAGTGTTGCAGGATATTCAAAGCAATGAGAACTTTTCCATTGGGGATGAGGGTTCTCAAGAGACGGGTTCTCAAACAAATAATGACTCAAAAGTTGAAGAAGAGCCGATCGAAGAACCACATGAGGAGACGAAAGTGGAAGATCCTGAGAAGACTAAAATAGAAAAGCTGATAATGGGTACTCACAAAGAAGAAGATGCCGATGAGGAAGATATCGATGATTATCTTCGTAAACTTGAGCAGTAAGATGAAAAATATCCAGAGATGAACTCAATTGTGTATGAATTTAAGCCTCATAGTTATATTTTCATTAGATGCATACATACCAACTGATTTGGACTTTATTTTCTGGGATTCTGAAATTACCCTATGGGCAAGGAAATAATAATCATCTTATCTTAGTATTGTGCCTCTGAGATTAAGTATCTACCACACAATGTGAAAATAGAAACTGGAATGTGATTGCTTTAACTGCTTTTTTTTATCGGTCCAATTTACATACGATTATCATGTCTAATCGAGCATCAGCTAACCAAAAAGACTCTCAATTCGCGAGACAGTTCATTTTTAAGCATATATGATAAAGAGAGCTGAAGAGTTTGGTAACAAATCAGAGATCAAACATGGAAAAATATCCAACTAACATTTAGATAGTCATTAACGATGTCAAGCTTGATCTCCTTGAGAAATTTGCCTGGTATTTTGACAACTCTTCGATCTTCTTCGCGAATTCTGGGTCTTCATCGCAATCTGAATTGCAATATCATAAGAAACTCATCAAATAGCGGCTCTTACTGAAATTCTTGTATGCAGCAGTGATATTTTCCGTTTCCACTTTAAATGCGAAAAAAATTTCGTCTTCGATTCGGTATGCGATATAATCGTGATTGATCTCCTCCGACTTTCCAAGCAAAGTTACATTAAACCTCAATGATTAACTTTACCTCTTCTTTCTCCATCGCTTCTGCATATTTCTGATTATTAAATGATAATATCTTCAGCAACTCTTCTTTGGTTAGCATAGATTTTTCATCCCTAATCATCCAAAATACTAAGGGATATTACTCGAGAACGGGTATTACTGAGGTTCAATGACTGCAAGTCCTTGGATTCCGTAGCTTATATCCGGATCATCATACATGACTTTCACAGAATAATCGAACTCCTCCTGAGTGACTTCAAATGTGTCACAGATCTTCTGACTTGTGTAGCGTAGGATATTCTCAACATTGGCGTTATAATCATCCATTATTTTCAGATAAGCTTCAGGGTCATCAAATACACATCGACGATCTATTAGCGCAGTATGATTACTTCCCATTTTGATAGAAGAAGTCGATCACCTTGTCGAAATGACGCTCTGAGTTCCACCAGATCCGCCTTTGCGAGTCGTTTAATCCGGCTGATGAGATACAGGAGATGGCTCTTTTTGATAACGTCTCCTTCTTTCTTGATTTTGAATAGACTGGTTCTTGCCTACACATATATTCAGTTATGATAAATAAATTCAAGGCAGCAAAGGCTTTACTGAATTCGGTATAACAAACTCTTCTTCTGACGTTTTTCTCGCTGATTGTTTGGGCTCATTAATGTTTCCTAGGGAGAACGGCTCCGTGCTCTGAGGATCCGAGTCTCTCCTCTCTTGCTTTGATTTCCTTTTCTCTCCTTGTGGAGCTGAGTTTCTCCTTTTCATTTTCTTGGTTTCTTCTTCATCTTCCTCTTTTTTATAAGGGGTATCATCATCCACTACGGACACATCTGAAGACTCGTTATATGTCCGTCTATCGTCGCGTGAGTCTCGGGTTTTCTGATACAATTTTAAGCTTTTTTTTATTTCGCATGTTCATTTCCCTTACCCAAGATACGCAGCAACAGACAGCGCTGATACGCCTATTCCCAGAAATATCCACTTGCGGAATTTGGAGCCATGACTCTCTTCCATTCTTGGCTAATTTTTAAATTGAATCTATCTCTTATTGGAAGTGTTTTTTTAAAATAAAGTGCTTTTATTGGCTGGCTTAACTAACTGCTTTTTAAACAATCCATTTAAGACAACGAAAGAGGAAATCACAAGTCCAATTTGTTTGTAGCGAGAGAATGCAATTGTTTAAATCTCAATGGGTTGCAGTTTCTTTGCATGATCTGCTTGCTCGGAAGTTCTTCACATTTCAGTGAGAGGGGTGAGACTCACAAAAAAACGAGATTAGAATACATGGAAAGGTAGCTACAACAACAAACTCCGAGTATGAAAATACCAAAAATATGGGGGTGTTTATTATGTTGCAGAATATTCAAATTTAATAGCCATGTTTAATTATTAAAAAGAGAGGAAATGCGAAATCAAGCAAACAGCTTCGTTCGAGCTTCTTCAAGAGAACTGCACTGTAAATACAAAGGGAATTTAAAAGTCTCGATGTTTACTTGTCTCATATCGCTGGTATATGCCAGCGATTTGAGATAATTTATTAGCGACTTGAGCTCGGTGTCGGCTTTGTTATCATAGTACGGAATAATCGGGATTCCGTTCTCAATCTGGCAACTGAAAGAATAAGCTGCATTGTCCACAAGAACCAAGTCTCTCAGGTCTCTGTTAGCGAAAACTCGAAGATCTTTGACGTAAAGTCCTTCGGGAGTTGAAATACAGCTGTCTCTGTAAAGTCGATGCTGAATCCATCTCTTATGAGGATCCAAGTGGTCCAATACGACATTCGCATAGCAGGAATGCGATGCAGTGAAAATAATCACCTCAAAGTGTTTGCTTAGCTCTTCCAGGAACTCCCGGGCATATGGTCTGATATTGATCCCAGCCTCGAGCAGATCGCCTGAAGGAAACCTGATTGGAAGTTTAACATCGCTAGGAATCGAAGAGTTTTGGTTGCAATGGATAAGTGTCTCATCTAAATCCAATACGACCGTCTTCTTGTCTAAAGCAATTGAAATTTCATTAACGATAACTACAATGCAGAAAAATACCTTTATAGTAATCGCTTTTTGGGAGATAGACCTTCTTTGCCGCAAGGTCTTTAAATTCCAAAGTTTTCACGTATTTAGAAATATTAACCCCTTGGAAAGTTTGAATGAAGTGCTCGCTGTAGATTCTGTTGAAATAATCATCGGAGTTAGGACTGGTCAGAGCCTTTTGGAGATTTTTCATATAGTAAGTTGGGGAGGGTTTCGGCTGAGGCTGATATATTTCATAAGAGCTTCGACGGAGTTTCTCCTGGGAGTTTTGAGAAGAGAAGTCGTTTGAAGCCCTCGTGAAGATGAAAGACTGATGAGTGCTGTCTCTCATAGCAGATGCTTTCGTCGTTTGTGGGATGTGATAAGTAGATTTAGTTATTTCGCTTGATTTGAATAGAGTTGGAGACACGTTACTGTTCTTTGTGGAGAGCGTGCCGTACCCAGCAGAGAAGGTTGTGGGTGGTTTTTCAGTGTTATCTTTGCTAGATTTCGCTGTATAGTCCAGATAACTACCCATATTTGTCCCTAAATTAGCGAAATAGTCCATTATTCAATGCTATTACAAGGATAAAGTACCTGGATTCACTTGAGTAATGAAATCTTTAAGGTGCGTCGTGCTCGCTCTGCTTGAAAGTTTGCTGTCCTCAGGCTTCTTATCTCCAATGAATTTTTGTGGTGTTTGGGAAGCTTGTTGAGTCGGTGGTCGGATGTAGGTCTCCCGAGTGCTCTCTACCGATGCTGTGACCGGTTTTCTAGCAGTCGTCGCAAGCCAGTCCTCTTTTTTCTTATCTCCTTCTTTATGGTTGCTAGTGTACATCGCCGTCATATGCGAAGGACTCTGAGGAGATCTGATTTCATGTTTCGAGGCATCTTCTTGGTTTTGAGTGATTATTTTGAGGTCTCGGATTCTTTTATCAATCGAACTTGGCTCTACCTTCGCTTGTACGGTTTGCACGGTGCTAATTATCTGCATGTATGACTGGTAGGCTTGACTCTTCTGTGCTGTTGAGGTTTTCTCCTCCTTTTGCTGCTGCAGTTGCGGCTTCTCTTCGACTGGCTCTTTTTCTTTCTGCTCCCTGCTCTTGTCTTTGAAGAAGCTATTGATCAGCGAATTCGATGTCTTGATTCCTTTGGTAACCTCATTCTTATCTTGAAAAATCCTCTCTTCTAATTTCCTCAAAGAGTTCGCATACTCCTCAAGCTTCTGGGAGATAGCAGCCGAGGTGTATTTGTAACCCGCAGCGTCCTGGTCGCTATTTTTAGTTGTTTCATGTCCGGACCTTGCAGGCGGTTTCACCTCTACTTTCTGCGGAGTGATCCCCTCTAAATGAGATGGTTTTTCCCTTTGAGGCAAAAACGGATTCGATGCACGCACTACCTCCGTGGTAGGCGACTTGGGAAGAGTTTCCTCTTCGTTTGGAAACAGATAAGACCTTCCTCGGAATCTCGCATCAACAGACTTTGTAGTTTTACTGCGATCGAAGTCAGGTCTTCTCTGTGCCATCGTCTCTTGAGGGTCTTTAAGGGAAAGTTTGCTGGTTTCTAAATGACTCGGCGTTGATGGCTTTATATCTGCGCTGGAGAGCCTCAGCTGGCTTCCTGAAACTTCCTCTTTAGACGCTCGAGCTCTATTCAAATTGAGTCTTTGAAATCCGTCGGTTGTAGACGGCTGCTGCTCGTCTCTGCTGAGTCTATCCTTTGGGATAAAATACTCAGGTTTATCCTGACTCGCTTTCCGATTCATCAGCGAATATGGATTAGAAGCAATGAAATCTTGCTGCTTTGGAGATCCGAGCATAGGACCACTCAGCACGCTGCTATAGCTCAACTTTTGATTTGTATCAGCTCTCGGGCGAAGGAAAGAGTCAGCGTTCAGCTGGGTATCCAACATAAATTTCGAGGAGTCGCCTGTGAGTCTACCATAATATTCGCTGTTGTCATTATTTTTTTTTGGATGATGTTCGGATTCTTTAACAGCGAGGTAGGAACTTTTCTGTGCAGTGGGCATATTCGCCGCTGAGTTCTAACAGAACACTTAAAATTTGAAAATTCATAGAGTTTTCTTACCATAACAGCAGAAAGTTGAAGTTCTCTTGATTTTTTCCGGCTGTGCTCGGCAGCAGTCTCAAATTTAAAGCTACGATGCTCTACTGATGAACTTTTTTGAGTCATTGGCTGGATGTCTGCCTTGGGTGAGGAAATGTGCTTTGCTGCGAAGAAAGTGTCGTAGCGATAATTGTTTTCTTTATTTTGACTCTCAAGCTTCCTTTCAAAGTTGAACATCGTTCTCGTAGGGTCGGCCTTTGGGGACCAGATGCTGTAGCTCGACAGTGGAACGTCATTTCTGTATCTATCCATTTGATGCTGTCTGTTTTAAGTAATGAACAAGGTGTTGGTAGCTTTTTAGCCGCTCCTCAGACTTTAATTATGAATTTTACCGACAGTTGAATTTGAATAAATTCACATGGGTTTTTGATTAACGACTTTTTTGGTGTTAGTTAATTTTGGATACTCTAATAAATTTGATTTTAAGAATCTTCAAGATACTTTGCCTCATATCGATCTCAATAATATCGCCCACTAAACGCAACTTACATAGGATTCATAACACCGTTTTCATAACGAAAGCTGGCTATTTTTAATTTGGGTACCCCAAATCAATTCCAACGGAAAGAAAGAAAGGGAGCCGCATTTAATGGTAAATACAGCTGGGATATGTGACTAAGAGCTGAATCGTCTAATATTTAGAAGAAGAGGAGGAGGAATTCGGGTTATACTAATCAATTAACTTCATTATTCGGTGCAAAGTTCCACATCAACCTGAGCCAATTGAACCGTGATATAAAATAGAGTCTTATTCTGCTTTATTAAATTAATTCTTTTCTAAACCTCTGCGTTGATCTAATTCTCATGAAATATAGAATCTTGTTATCCACTCTCCTGGCAGTGTGTGTCCTCGCAACCCACGCCGCCTCTGTTCCAAATCTCTGGCCAATGCCTCAGTCGTTCCAGAGCGGAAACAACGTGCTTAAGTTGGAGGCTCCTTGCCAACTTAACTATTTTATCCATTCACCTGTTGCTGAACAACACCACGTTTATTACGCTAGCGTGTTCAAGTTCTTTGAAAAATTACAGTTGAACGAGCATTGTAAGAAATACTGGGGTCGTGAGATTATCAGTTCAATCAGCTGGAAAGGTTCACACTTCGAAACCGAATACCCAACCAGCGCAATTCACATCACCGTGAGAGATCCTCAAGATATCCCTCTGGTCATTGGCACAACTGACGAGTCTTACAACCTCACTATTGATGCAAATGGTACTAACATCCAAGCAGCGACTTTTGTGGCTATGGCTCGAGCTTTGATGACACTCAATCAGCTCCTTGAAACACAAAACCAAGCTGTGATCGTTAATAACGCTCCTGTGTCAATCATTGACTTCCCTCGCTATGCCTACAGAGGTGTCATGATCGACACCTCCCGCCATTTCATCAGCGTCAAGGTCCTGATCGACCTCATCGATGCTATGGCCGCCAACAAGTTGAACGCCTTCCATTGGCATATCAGCGACAGCGACAGCTTCCCTATGGAGATGCCTTCTCATCCAAACATGACCAACGCCGCATTCAGCAAAAAGCAAATCTATACAAGACAAGACGTGAACAAAATCGTCGAGCATGCGAAATCTCGTGGCGTTGCAGTTATTCCTGAGCTTGATACTCCTAGCCACACCAGGTCCTTCGTTGAAGCGCCTGAGTGGAAAGGCATGATCACCTGCCTCAAGCCTGGATATCCTTGGGCCGGCACTCCAATCGGAATGCTCGATGTCACTCAAGACAAAACTTACACAATGATTGGAGAATTATATGATGATTTACAAAAGGGTTACTTTAGCGAGTTCCAGTATCTCCATGTCGGCACTGACGAGGTCTTCCAAGACTGTGTCACCCAAATCCCAAATATCAATGAGTTCCTTGCGACCCACGGCTTCAAAGACTACAAAGACGTGTTCAATTATTACGTGCAAAGAACAGCGGATCTCGTCGACAATAGAACAACCAGAATCGCTTGGTCGAATTCTGATACATTCTTCTTGCAATTCAGAGAGACCGATGTGCTTCAATGGTGGGGCACTTCTGAGGATTTGCCAAAAGCGTTCCAGCAATACCCAAAGAATAAATTCATTTTGTCGAACTATGATTACTTCTACCTTGATTGCGGCTATGAGAACGTTATGGGAGCCGCCAGTTGGTGCAAATTCAGCACATGGAAGAATATTTACAGATTCGAAGCTGATAGCATCCTTCCGGATGAGGACTGGAGACAAAGAGTGTTGGGAGGAGAAGTCGCGATGTGGGAGGAGATCGGTAATGATTTCACTATCGGACCAAAGGTCTGGCCGAAGGGTATTGCCTTCGCTGAGAGATTCTGGTCGGCAAAGGACAATGTTGGAAACAGTGACCTTGATATGTTCAGCAGAATGAACGCTCAAAATGATAGACTGTTGAAAATGGGCATGGCTGTCACTCCGATCAGCTCTGGTTATTGTGAAGTTCATCCTGACCATTGTTTCAAGCCTTAAGTATTGATTTAATAATATGTGGTTACTTGTGGGAGAAAGATTTAAGAGAAGAACAAATATTAATCAAAGAATTTAAACCCTTTGATTCGTGATTGAATGAAAATTGCTTGAAATAAACTTCATTGAAAATATGCTTACCAAATTGATGATAGAGAAAATATTAGAAGAGTTTAAGGAAGTGAGTCTGAATATGCTGGATCAAAGATGAGTCCTGTAATTTGATCTGTGAGGGATCTAGCGGTAGCGAAGATGCTTAACAACAACTAAAAAAAAGTCATTAGGGTCATTAACATTGAAATTTTTAATGCTTGCTTTAATACAGGGGTTGAATTCAAAATGTGTATTTAACTGGAGAATTCAGTGCTAACGAAGTGGAACAAAGCGCTCTGATTGGATGAATCTGATAGCCATTTTTAAAAATTTTTTTTCAAAGGGAATTCTTCAGTTGTTTAATTGAATTTATATGCAAAAACATCTTGAAGTTTTTCATGATGAAATAACTCCTTTTTTCATGCCTAAGCCTAGGATAACCCAATCTACTCACGTTAGTTAAGAATCATCAAAGTAATAAATATAACCCTTTATGATTGTAATCCTTCCTAGCGGCCTGACAATAATTGCTTTGGTACTCATCACCATTTTACTAAATATAGCTAACTCCTCTCAAATTCTCGACTTTATCTTTGTTATTTAGTTGAAGTCTGACAAAAGTAATCTCTCGTAACTGAATAAAAAACCCCAAATACTGTATGTAATATGAGAAGAAAGACAAAACTATGTATGTGCATTTCAACTAGTCAATTTCAAACGTAAAAATCCTCGAGAAAAAAAATATTTTTACCTTCTTTGCCTTTCCAAATTCATCTTCCAATTCTTCATGTCTTACTTCTTGCTCTTTTTGTACTTAGGAATCCTAAAAACGTGAATCCCACAATCACCTATCGTCACGTTCACAAGAGGCTTTCCATTTTCCACAGGGATCGAATTTATCAACTTTATCACTCTGTACCCTGTCACGACGGTTCCGAAAGCCACGCAGCTTTTATTGAAATAGTCCACCTTACACAACGTCACATAAAACTGAGAATTATTGGTGTGTTTCATTCCTTTATTAGCCATTCCAATTATACCAGGCTTGTCATGTGGGACCGCATAGTTCTCATCTTCAAAGTATTTACCATAGATACTCTCTCCACCAGCACCATCTTTATGCTCTATGTCTCCTCCTTGGATAAACCCATTCGGCTGGATCCTATGAATTTTCGTATCTTTGTAGGTCATCACCTTACCGCTCGCATTTTTGTGAGTGCCTTGGATAAGCTCCGCAAAGTTTTTCACGGTTTTTGGGACGATGTCATTAAACAACTCAAAAATAACGCGATAAGGATTTGGGTGTTTTGGATGATCGATTTTGAAATCAATATAAGCGTAAATTCTTCCAGTCGCGTTCAAAAACTTGGTCAGCTTGATAAGACCGAGTCGGTGGTAGAGGACAAGAGGCGTTCGGTCCTTGTATTGGTATTGAACGAACACCCTTTCGAAGAACTCAGCTGGCGATTTCATGAATTCGTTGCCATTGATAATAATAATTGGAGATGTTAGTCTTCTGAGAGTCAATAAGTTTGAGTCAACATATTTAAGGTCCTTTTTAATGGATGAGGCGCGGATTTCGAAGGGTAATGGAAGTAAGCATTCTGCTGTGTATTTGAAGTCTTTATTCTGGGAGGCGAGGTAGCGGAGCGCAACATTGACTTTTTCGTAAAGGGCCTCTCCGTAGATACCGATGAGTTCGACCTTCTGAATACGTTGAGATTTCATTTTCCAGTGTTGTAAGATGCCGAATTCCATTTTCTTGAGATAGCTGTTTTATTTTTCTTTAGGGATTATATGTATACAGTTATTAGTTGATTCTCATATATATATTTGTAAATGTAGCGCATTTTTTGGTATCTTCAACTTTAGTCGATTCAAGGATTTTGATGATCTCTTTATGGGAGGCAGTCTCAAGCTGCGTAGACATTATTGAGCTCTGGTAAATTGCCAGAACAAAATTGCATGATATTAATTCTCTAAATTCTTCAAAGGCAATGAATGATTCTTATTGTTTATTTTGTCGAATCATCAAGGAGTTTTTTGCTTTATTGAGATCTAGTTGGTGAGATGAGGTGTCCTATTGTTTGGATGCTCAACGTTGACTGGTGATGGAATTATGATCAGAATCAACTTCAAGGTGGAGTTGAATTTTTGATAGTTTAAAAGACTCAGAGATGCGCAATAATTTAAGGCCAGGCCAAGAAAATCAATTTAAATCAAAATCCTCATGTAATTTTGAGGTTATTATTTTCGATATTCCATAAGCCAACATTATCATTTAATAATGCCATTTCTCATGTTCATCTTTCTCTCTTTGCTCGCATGATGAAAAGAAATGCCTTGCTTTCATCCGCTTTTGCTGTGAAGGTTGGCTGAGAATTAGTATCCCACGAGAAGATATGTTTGGTATTGAATTACTATTGACGACTGATTCTTTTTGAGAAAAACAACTAGTGAATTTCAGTGGTCTTTAGAGATAAGCATCTAGTGCATGGTTCTATTTCCGATTATTTAATTTAATAAATTTCAAGCTTATATTAATTCAGAATTACTTCAGCTTAGGAATTTAAGGTGTACTAAATAAAACATTATTACAGTATTGTTTCGAGCATCATTTATCGAATCCATGTTTGTTTAATAATCGGTTTGGTTCCTACACACAATCTCAGTTACATTTACAATCCTATTGAAAACTTTTTCCCTAGCGGAGACTCCAAATTTGATAGTTAGCGTGATACTTTTTTTTTAACTCTTATTTAAGCAATCTTCATGGCAAATACACATTACACATGATTCAATCACATTTACAAAAGCTTAAAGCGAGGAAGTAGTTTACCAGTACGACCTTTATTTTCATAAATTTCATATTTCATTATATTAAATGCCAACTAAGAAGAATAATGGCATGTCCGGTAATATCAGTAGCAGTTTTTAACTAGAAAACAAATTCAAAATTATTATTTCAAATATGAAATTAAATTTTGTTAGCTAATTCAAATTTGATATTGAAGAGAACATTTAATCGATAAACACACAGAAATATCCTATTGAACAACTGTTGGGTGATCACATGGATTTCATCTTAATTCTTTATCGATCTAATGAACACATCTTTTCAACTAACTGACCTCTAAACCAAGAATAAGAAAGCAGCAATTGTGCATGTATTCTGTTCTCTCATTATCAAAGACTCATAAATTATTGTAATCATTTGTTAATATAGTCGGAACATCTCAACAATAATACTATTTAAAGCTTAGGAAACATCGCTTTGGTTTTAGACATTCCAGCGGTTACAGCTTCCATCACATCGGTTGATGAGAGAAGACTCATATTTGCCATGGCAACATAATCCAGCCCTTCTTTAACATTCGATTTTCGGTTTTTGTTAAGCACTTTCTTGATACCCCACACTACGACTGGACTCTTCTCGGCTATAACTTTAGCCATAGCAATCACAGACTCCTCAAGCTCTTTCTTATCTTTGCAGATTTTCGAAACAAGTCCTAGTTCTTTAGCTTCTTTCGCTCCAAAAGTCTTCCCTGTATATGCAAGCTCTCTCATCAAGCTGTCATTTCCCACAATGTGTGGGAGTCGCTGCAGCGTCCCTACGTCAGCGACGATACCAAGATCGATTTCCTTAATGCTGAATTGAGCTTGCTCTTCGCAGAATCTGATATCGCAGCAAGTAATTAAATCGATTCCTGCCCCCAGACAATAACCATGGATACCCGCGACTACAGGTACTTTACATTTCTCGATCGCAGTCAGTGATTTCTGGATGAATCTAATGTGTTCATAGAGCGCGATTCCTTTCCTGCCCTGGTCTTTCTCGTCGTTGGGAGTGAACAGTTGCGCGGCTTCCTTTAGATCGAGACCAGATGAGAAGTGTTTGCCCTCGCCAGTAAGGGCGATTGCTCTCACATCTCCGAGCGTGTATACAAATCTCGAGAAAAACTCTGTTAGCTCGCTGAAAAATTGGTTCGTCATGGAATTGAAAGTTCTTGGACGGTTGAATCGCACATGAACCACGCCTCCTTCAAGTACGTCGTATTTCAGGGTTTCAAAAACTTTGGAAGTTTGCATGGAGAAACTGCTGCAGGATATACTGTTGAGAATATATTTAGATAAAATTTACAGGTTGATTAGTTTTTAGGCTCAACTCTATTGACTTGCAAATTCGGAGAAATATTATCTTACTCATAATGATCATACCACATATGTGTATTACACCTACACATCCTGGAATTAAGGAAAATGGCCTGTCAGTCCCTTGACACAAACTTTTTTTTAAGCTGATTGCTCTGATTGTATGATCTATCGTAGAATTTCTTAATGTGCACAGCTGACAAATAAATAAACTATGAGGGAGCTATGATTCACAAATGTTGTTGCTGCTTGACATTAGGATATGAATATTATAAAAAAAGGCTCTGGATGAGCTACGGAGAGGATTTCTTTGAGATCTTAAGCAGAGATAGAAAGAGAGGACGATCGTTGATTTCTTCAATCCTACCATCCAACTCTCTGGGTAGGCTTTTCCACAAAAGAGAATTAACCTATGACCAGAATGATAAAGAATACTGTTTAATCAAAAAAGAATCCAATCCTTTTCTTCAAATAATAGCTCTAACTTTTTTGAATTCTGAAACGTGAAAAATTCAAAATTTAATCTAACTCGTAAAATCGTAATATATTATGGATGTATTCTTTCAGAATATTTAAATAAAATCAAATCAATTTTGAATATCAAGACCCGATTTCTATTTATTTGAGCATGCTTTCTCCTGAAATTAATCGCTATCTCTCTTCCATTGGTGAGGACTGCAAGAACAAAGGCTTCAAGCTTCGTGAGACTTTCGTCAATAAGGATGGACTGAGGGTAGGCAAAATTTCATACTACGAATTTCGAAATTGTATCGAGAAACTCAACCCGAACATGAACTCTGAAATTATTTATAAAATGTCTCGTCCTTTCCTCGCACCAGACGAGAAAATTAACTATGAAGGGTTCGTAAAAGAAGTCGAACGCCTTTCAAAAGCCAAATTTAATTTCCATCAACTCCTGGACCAAATCATCGAAAGATTCGAAGCTGGTGAGACCAACCTCTTCGATCTATTTATGAAAGCCGATAAGAATGGAAATGGAAACCTATCGAAGCAAGAATTCGAGGACGTACTGCAAGAGTTTGGAATCTATGCCACTGATAGCGAGATTAATGACGCTATGGAATTCTTAGACCTTAATGGTGATAAGAATCTTGACTATAAGGAGATGAGGATCGTTTTTGACCAATACTGTCGAGAGAAAGGGAAAAACTTTGGCGACATGCAAAAATCTCATGTTTCGGTCGAAGGTATAGAATTTGACTCTCATCTCGCTGAAATAACCTTGATTTGATTAGATCCTGAGACATACTGGGGAAGAGAAATCATGATCAAGATGGACAATTACCTCGCAAAGCAAAACAAGACGTTAGACGCTTTCTTTGTGAGTATGGGTATGGAGCCTAACGAGCTTATGAGCAGATTTGATTTCACTACTGCGCTTTCTACGGCTTATCCAGGTAATTCAAGAAAGTTGGTCTTACCTTAAACGTTTTCTGGATAGATATAAGTCGTAAAGATGAAGACCGTATGCTGAATGAATACGAGGATAGAAAAGTCGGCAAAATAGCTGTTTCGAAATTCAAAAGAATGTATGAGAAAGTTAACCGCACTTCCCACAGTACTCCCTCTTTCCCAGCCAACCGCTCAGCTTGTAAGGACAAAACTTCATTCTTCGTTAAAAGTAATAAAAATGAATTGATAATTAGATGGCGGTGCTAGCGGTGGTTCAGATTCATCAGAAAAGACTGCCGAAGAATGTTTGCAGAGGGTTGTGAATGCGATCAGCAATGGTGGCCATTCCGTCTCAGTGTTCTTTGAGAAGTATCCAAGCTATAATAAGTAAGAGCTCTTTTGTAGAAACAAAGTATTTGAAAAATTTAATAAAGGTTTTTGAGAAACATCAAAGAAGATGATTTCACAACTGCTGTGAAAGACCTTAATATTTATTTCACCTCAGCAGAGCAAAGGGCGATTAGCTTCTACTTAGACAAGAAAGCAGAAGGGATCTATGACCTCGCAAAAGTTTTTACAATGCGACCGACTGCCGGCCCTTCATTCGGTACATCCGAAGATCGGTTTAGTGCTCCGAGTGTTGACCCAAAGCAATTGAGCCAACTGCTAGATAAAATTGCAGATTTCGCTCATAGAGGTAATATTTCTAAAAACTTTGTTAATTTATCAATGTTTTTTTATTTTTTTGTTAGAAAAACTAGACTTGCCAGATCTTTTCAGACGCCAAGACTTCCGAAATGATGGTTACGTTACCGTTGACGAATTCAACAGAATACTTAAAGATGCTCGATTGTCTTTGGATACTGGAGAATTTGACATGTTGAAGCACTCTTATACCAATGCTAGAGGAGAGTTTGACTACAAAAAGTTCCTCGATCTCGTTACGGACAGAATCAAAACAAAGAGGGAAACTGAACAGCAATCCAAGGAGCGGCTTCTGCGTGATTTCTACAATAAAATTAGAGAGAAGTTCAATACAGTCGATGAGTTTTTCACTAAATACGACGCCAACGGAGACCGAACGATCGATAAGAGCGAGTTCATTAAGATCATTAAAGAGTTCGATCAAAAGATGACCAGCGTCGAAGTCGTCGATTTGTTCAACTATTTAGATCCCAATACCACTGGGAAGATCCAGCCTTACTCTATGAACCAAGTGTTCAAGCCATTCCTGGAGGATGAAGTCAAAAATGTAAATACATTTCCACATATTCTGACAACTTATTGCATTTTCCTTGTCAGATCATGCAAGCCATCGTTAACGGACTCACCAAAGGAAATACCAACTACTACAAGCTCATGCACACGTTCCCTGTCAGCGGTCCGTTCATAAAACGACTCGATTTCCAAGATGCTCTTGATAGTCTTGGTAAATAATTCATTGCCTCAACGAAGGAATCAACCTTGATATATTTGAAATTAGGCATAAGAAACCAAGTTTCTTCAAAGCAAGTCGATTTTCTCCTGGCCTACTTCGGAATCAAGCCTAACAACAAACAAGAAATTGATTTCGAAGAGTTTGGTGCAGCCTTCGCCTCCTTTGCAAAACAACTGAATCTTCCACAGGCGTTTGAGATCATGACCGCATTCGAAAAGGTTTCAACGGGTCCTTCCAAAACGGTCAGTGAAGTGCAGAAGTTTGCAGAAAAGTTGACCACAACTAACAAAAAAGACCTCACGACGGCGTTCCGAGCGATCGAGCTCAAAGACAACCGCTACATTCACTTCCCCGAGTTCGAGCGTCTCTTGCTGAAAGCCGATCCAACTATTTCAGTAAACCAGGTCGATGTTCTCTTCAAAGAGCTCGATAAGAACAATTTCGGTCGCATTCCTGTCAGCGAGTTCCAGCACGCATTCGGCATTGAGGAAGGCGCTAGCCGAGATTTCCATCACCATAATGAACCCGCACAGCCACAAAAACTGTACCTGACGGCCAAAGAAGCCACTGCAATGAAAGATTTTAAAGAGCGTGTGGGGCTCAAAACAAAGAAAGATATCCTCGACTTCTACAGAGGAATGGATCGAAATGACGATAAGTCTGTGACTTACCAAGAGTTCAAAAGAGCTAGTGAAATAATGGATTCTGGGATCTCCAGCACTACGTTAATGACCGTCTTCAAGATCCTCGATCCAAATAACGTTGGAAAATTCACCAGCGTGGATTTCCTCGAAAAAATGGGCATGGAGATCGAGCCAGAATCTGGGCTGATGAGACAATCGACCAACAGGCTGGTCAATCAAGGATCATCAAAAAGATTGATGGATCAACAGATTCTGAACAGTTTCAGAGACGACCTCTCCAGCAAGGAACGTCGCGAAATGATGAACTATTTCCAATCAATGAAGAGAGAAAACGAAGGCTATCTTTCAGGAAAGGAATTCCGAGAGATAGTTAAGTTCATTCGCCCGAGAACCAATGATAATGACATCACTACTATGTTTGAAATCATCGACGCGAAGAACAACAAGCGTGTCCCTGTTGCAGATTTCTTGTCAGCGCTGCAACTTGAGAAAAATGAGTACGGACAAGAGAAAAAGCCGGCTGATTTCCCGCGCCCAGGTTCAGCGAAAACCGTACTGGAGAAATTCAGAGAGAATCTCACTGTTCAAATCAAAAAGGACATGTTTAACAGCTTCAAAAACCTGTTAAGAGATGATGAGAGATATCTGACTATCCATGATTTCACTGTTGTGGTCAGGAAAGCCGATCGCTATATTAAAGAAAGCGAGTTGAGAGAGCTCTTTGACCTTATCGACACGCGCCGCACAGGTCAGATTACCAACCAACAGTTCATTGAAGCTTTCAACCTTGAGGAGGTCGCAAATACTGTGTCGGATATCTATTCGAAAACCCAACCCCAAGGTCCGCCCGCCAATGCGCTCAGCAGCTTCATCGATCGTCTTACTACACAAAATAAGAGAGAGTTGACCGACTTTTTGCTCAATATGGGCAGAACGAGCCAAGAATTGGACAATGAAGGATTCAAGCGAGCTATTCAGAGAGTAGATCCTTATGTAGATGAGTCTGAAGCGAGAAAGATGTATGCTGCGATGGATCCTAAGTTTACGAACAGAGTGCCGGTGTTTGAAATTTTGAAGAATCTAAAACTTGAAATTCCACCTGAAACTCGCGCCCCGACGAAAATCGATATCATCAGAAAGACTGAGTACGCAGCAGACTTCTTGACAGATTTCGTTCGAGCTTTCCTTCGAAGCGGCCGACAATTCAAGGATGAGTTTTGGTCGTACGATGGCAAGATACCTGTCACCAAGTTCAAGGCGAAATTAAACGAACTCGACCTCAGACCTTCGAGTAATGCGAATCAAGTGATAGCGGATCTCACTGACGAGAGAGATTATAATTCAATAAATGTCAGCTATCTTGAACAGGTCTATGAGCACTATAAGACTATCGTAGAGCGCCAAAACCAAAGCACCTATGGACGCGAGCCTTCTGCGATCGATGTCATTAAAGAGAAGATGAGAGACAATAAATATGAGTTCGACGTTTTCGAAAGATATGACAGAACTTACAAGGGATTCATATCAGATTACGACTTCAGAGACGTCTTGCGAAGTACTTTGAAGATTAATTTCAGCTCAGAGCAGCTGAAAACTCTTGAGAGAGAAATATATGACGCCAACGGCGCTGTGAACCTCGATAAACTGAGGAATGCGCTAGGGTTCAGAAACACCCGAGACGACCGAGACCGACGCGATGACAGAGGCGGCTGGGGCGATAAAGATCGTCGGGATGATAGAGGTGGCTGGGGCGATAAGGATCGTCGGGATGATAGAGGCGGTTGGGGTGATAAAGACCGTTGGGATGACCGTCGTGAAGCCAAAGATCGTTGGGATGACCGTCGCGAAGACAAAGATCGTTGGGGTGACCAAAAAAAGGTGGGTCAAAGTCAGGAGCCTTCATTTGGCTCGAGACCTGGCGATGCGCTGATTAAGAAAATCAGAGAAGAGGCTAGAATCAGAGGAATCTCAATGGCGCGTCTTTTCGATAGCTTTGACATGGATCAGAACGACACACTCGAATTCCCTGAGTTAAGACGCATTGTTTCATACATCGACCCATCAATTCCACATGAAGACGTGATCGAACTATTTAAGCGGTTTGACAAGGATAAATCCGGCCGCATTTCTCAGAGAGAGTTTTTGACTGAGTTCCCTGAAGAGCGAATAGTGTCGATTGATGAAGCGGAAAGAGTTCTTGACGGTCTGAAGAAAAAACTAAGAATCAGCGATCGCAACGAAATGGCAAGAATGTTCAACCTCATCGACAGCAACAACAGCAGAGCCGTGAGCCTCGAAGAGTTTTCAGGCTTTGTGAAGATGGTAGACTCAAGTCTCGGGAGAGATCAGATCCTTGGGGTCTTCCAGCTGATAGATGCTGATCACAATGGTCGTCTCACCTTCAACGAGTTCAAAAAGCATTTCGATCCTGATAATGTCTCGAATCTGAGACACGACGATGGCCAACAGAGCATGATTAAACGTGTTGAGTGGGCAGCCGAATTGTTTGAAGAAATGGACTATCTTCTGAGAGTTAATCGCACAGAATTCCGAGACTTTTTCACAAAGAGCGATACTAAACTCAAGAATTTTAAGAAGAAGCTGCTATCCCTTGATTTAGATTTAACTGACCGAGTTTTCGATAGACTCATGAACTGCATTGTGACTTATGAAGACCCAGACGTCGTCGATCTACGCTCTTTCCAAGCAGCCTTTGAGCATTACACTCAGAGAAAGCTGACTGACCCTCTTACGTTCAAACGCAGACACCTTGAGAAATTAAAGAGCGATATCACTCTCGCGTTGAGAGCTAAATATGCGAGCTTTGATGATATCTTCGGCAGATACGAGCGTGAAACCCAAATGCCATTGGAGCAGTTCGAGAGACTCTTAAAAAGCCTACTTGGGCTATCTAGTCCCACAAATGTGAAAATTTTGGCTGATCATCTCGGATCAAACTCTTATGGGCCTCCGAATTACATTAATATAAGAGACTTCAAACAGTTTGTTCTTGGAGAATTAGATGTGAAGTCTGGAACCCAAAGACAGCCAGATGTTCGCGCCAGCGACCAAAGCAGACTCTCCTACACGAACCCCGTGACTGGCAGAGGAGAGCCACCGATGACGGTGATGGGCGAGATCGCTAACTATCCAGACCAGCAAGCGGTGAGTATTTTCAATCAGCTGAAACAGCAAGTTGAGTTCTCGGGAATCGAAGTCGAGAAACTCTTCGAGCCTTTCCACGTGAATAGAACTGAGAAATTAGACTTTACAGAGTTTAGCCGCGCGTTGAGGAAGATCCGCAATGACCTCTCTCGAGACGAGCTAGTAAAAGTCTTCAGGATGTTTGACCGAGAGAACCGTGACGAGGCCTCAAAATTCGAAGTTATCCATTGTCTTTCTCGTATTCCAGGCTACCGCATTGCCCAGTACCTCGAATCACACCGGGACCTATTCGCGGAGCTGAACAAGCAGCTTAATGTGTTTAAGACAGACCCATCGAAGGTCTTTAAGCCGGACCATAACTTAATATCGGCCCATGCTTTCCGCAACGGATTATGGACAATTGCCTTCGACTTCGATAAGTACAAAAGAGATCTAGCACATATCCAGGACGCTTTGCTTGAAGGAAGAAAAGATGGCTTGAATTTCCAAATCCTCGAGCTGTGCCTCGAAAAGTATAGGCATGGTGCAGCCCCACATAAAGAACTGAGTCCTCAGGAGATGGAGAACGTGAGAAAGATCTTGAAAACAGTCCATAACTTCATGCAAGAGGATAGAATCACCTTCGAGGAGCTGTTCGCCTCGAAGGATAGGTCCAGGAGTGGCTCTATCACGAAAGAAGATTTGAAATACGCTCTGGTGAAGCAATTGAGAATCGACGAGACCCCTGCGCTGCTTTTGATGATCAATTACGTCTGTAACGAATACGACAGAGTCCCTCTGGATGAGTTCAGACGAAATTTAGAAGGGGATATAGGAACAGCTCCTGGCAGAATGTCTTTCGGTGGCCAACAGGCTCAGCAGATGACGCTTGAGGAGTACATCAAAGCTATCCGAGGGAAATTCAATGATAGAACAGAGGCGGTTATCAAGTTTTATGACCAGAACGACAATAAGAAAATCAGTCGTAAAGAATTCGTTGACACAACGATAATGGCGTTGGGTTTGAATGATGACACCTGCATGAATCTCTTCAAGCAGATAGATAAGACAGGCGAAGGTGTTATTTCGACTTGGCAGTTCAAGGATCTATTGGATAGCGCGACACAGGAAGACAAAGGGTTCTTGCTGAAACTTGCGAATTTTGTCGTTGCAAATGAGCGAGAAGTGCTCAAAAATTTGAGAGACGTCGATGATACCAGATCCAAAAAACTGCATAATAACCAAATAAAAATGGCCTTTAGCATCTGCGGGTTCTCGTTGTCAAACGAGCAGGTAGAGCAAATTATTCGAGCGACAAATATCCCAAAAGACTTGAATGGAAACGTGAATTACGAGGAACTTGTCGAACGAATCAAAAAGCTTGTAGCTGACGCTAACCAAAAGGGCTTCTCGTCGGTTGATGAGACTCTCAGAAAGATAAAAACTGCCGTGATCGCCAAAGGTGTTGATTTGATCCAGGTTCTCAAGAAACACGTCCGACGATCCGATGATCGTGTGCCAATAAACGCGATCATTGAAGAGCTCTCTAATTTCGATATTTACCTCAGCAAAGAAGAGCGCGAACCCCTCATGGCTCTACTTCCGCAAGTCGACAACCAAGTGAACCATATTGACTTCGCGAAACTGGTGATCAATGGAAGAGGCATGCTCTTCAATGAGAACGAGATGAGGTTGCAGTTCGGATGGGCTGAGCCATTGCTTAGAGCGATTCAGCAAAGACTAGCTGAGATGAGAATGACCGTTCCCAGATTTTTCAACACAACGAACGAATTCTACCCAATCATCGATTTCAGATCAGGCCTGCAACAGCTCCGCATTGATTACGGAACGCCTGAGGTCAGGAAGCTTGTTGACCAATTGACAAATCCAAATCAGCCATTGAACCTGAATCTTTTCAAGTTGCAGTATCTGATTGAAAATCTCGATAACTTGTTCGGTCCGCCAAAGAAGCAGCTGACGCCAGAAGAGCAGAAATTGATCGATATGATGGTGAAGAATATCAATAATTTCATGATGGAGGATAAATTGACGTTCCAGAGCCTCTTCGGAAAGTATGATCACAGAAATCAAGGCTTTATCCACACCGATGAACTGAAGAAGATTCTCTATCACGACCTTCAGATCGATGAGAGCGAAAAGACGAATAAGTTCGTGTATTTGATGAGCGACGAGAAACACCACGTTGACCTCAGAGAACTCGAGGACCGACTCAAAGGCATAAATCCTGCAATTAGCAGGCCTAACCAGCCTTATTCGATGTCTAACACTCAAACCAGCGGCTGGCATGATAGACCGGCGACGCAGGATCAGTGGAAAACAACATCCAATTTAGGATGGTCTCCTGACTCAAGAGGCAAAGAAAACCAATTCGGTAGCACTGATACATTTAGACCTCAGGACAATCGATTCGCCACCACTGATAACAGACCCTATGACAACAGATACGGCGGCACAGACTACAATAAACCGCAAGATAACCGACTCACTGGATCTGATGGCTTTAAGCCTCAAGATAACCGTTATGGTGCCGATCGGTACGGCGGCGCGGAATATAGTCGAACACAAGACACTCGCTACGGTGCTGGGCAGCTAGATAGCCGATATACCAAGCCCGAAGACAACCGGTTCGGCGGCGCTACTACTTACAATTACGGCGTGGAGAGACCGCCGTTGGAGCCACTGGATGATACCCCGCAAGGACTCATTAACCAGATGAAAATGGCATTCAGGAAGAAGAATATGACGAATGAGGAGAAATTTAAATTCTTCGACGAGTACAACACAGGCAAGATTCCAATGGACATCTTCGTTGATAAAGTCGGCACGCTTGGAATCACCGCCTTAGCTGATAGAATAAAAGCGGAGGATTTCTTCAATTATTTGGATGTGAATAAAAACAAATTTATCTCCAAACAAGAATTCCAAGTAACTTTTGACGAGGCTGCTGACGTAAGCAGGGACGTTGACCTCGGACACGATATCCAAGCTGAGATCTACAAACTATTCAAAGAAATTGACTCGAATAACGATGGATCTATCGGAAGAGAAGAGCTCGCTCATTGCTTGAGCGTTGTTGGCACGAACCCGTCTCCGGAGGAGATCGACGCGATATTCGCTCAAATGGATTCCGATAGAGACGGAAAGATCGTCTTTGGAGAGTTTAGAGTCATATTGGAGAGGAAACTCAGGAAAGATATCCTCCAAATGGAGCAGCTGCTCTCTGATTTGAGATTCGAGTTTAAGAAAGCTGATATAAACAACGACCGACAACTTGGAGCACCGCAACTGAATCAAGTGCTGATTAATCTCGGCATCGAGCTGAAACCAGAGGAGCTCAACGCAATCTTCAAAACCATTGATACAGACAGGAATGGAAAAATCGACATCGATGAATTTATCGATTTTATGAGTAACACAGGCGATACTGAGCAATTCGACCCAACGACTTCCTCAGCGATAATGAACATCAAGAAATACAAGAAGCTTTCTCCATTTGATCTGTACAACTGTTTCAAACTTATGCCACAGAGCTTCACGCTCTCCTTCACCAGAGACTTGAACCGGGTGCGCGAAAACCTGCCTTCATCAACCATGAAACCACAACTTGATGCGGGAGGAATTTTCTTCACGGATCTGTTCCCTAATGACTCGTCAACCACAATGACTCAGACGAATAAGGGCCCAAAATTGAATAGTTATGTTAGACCCATTCCTACGTATCTCGGCGCCGAGATTAAGTTACTACTGGCCACAGGAATTCCGATTCCATCGGAGCAGGTGGACCGAAAGGCGCAATTTGTTGCCAGAGAGGTTCGGGCAGCGCTCTTTGATTTTGGAAGTAACAAGTTCGTTGGTAATGTTGTGACGATTGCTGCTGACTGGCGACCAGAATACGAGGATCGATGGTACTTCAAACCATCGAAAATCAGGGGAGAGAGCCGTCTTTACTTCAGAATGGCGGACTTTGATGAAAAAACCCAAGCAAATCTCGCGATTGTCTTTGACTTTGTTGTTTTCTATAAAGTTAGTGACACGCAATTGATTGAAATGTCTTCAGGCTGGACGAAAATCGAGGTTACTAAGCTGGGCACTCCTCAAACTCTTTCTCTCAGTCTAAATGGAGGCACGCCGAAGAAAATGACGTCTATCAATGAGATGGATGTCAGAACGAAAAGAGAAGGATGGCGCTACGTCGTGAAGAAAATCTCCAAGAAAATCATGTCGAAGCTTGATATCGTGATCATTCCCCATGACAGACTTCCTATTGAAGTGAAGGTAACTTTATTGGCAACTTTGAACATTTGTAATAATCTCCTTTCTAAACTATAGAATCAGCTTACTCTCTTACCAAAGACAATCTTGCTGAATAAGAACTCGCTTGATCTGCTCAGATACGCTCGAGAACATCTTGGTAACGCTTGATGCTTGAGAGAGTTTGTTAATTTCATCTGTTATAGCTAAACTGGTTTTGGACGCTAATAATGTGAATGCAGTGCTTCAAAACATCCATGAGAAGACTTTTAGAAACGCAATGGATTGCCCTGATGTGTGGCCGAAATTCTACCTTTTCTGGAACATGAACATTTCGTAAAAAACTTGGAGATGAATTTTAATTAACACACATGTTCTCTAGTCCAAGGCTCATCAAAGCTCCTAGCCCCGACAACGGAATCGAGTTCTTGATAAAGTGTTTAGAGCAGTTATATTTGCTCTTCTCGTCTGTAGACTTCGCGTTTTCGCCATCAGATCCTACCCAAAGGGTTTATCAGGACTACGCCTTGCATGAGAAGCGAGCAAAGCTGCTCAATAGCTGTTTCGATAAGATTCTTCAGGCACTCGCTATCACAACCACTGCGAAGTAAAAATTGGACATATCATTGATCGTTATTAATGGTGCTTTTTCTCAATAGGAAATTCATTGGATTAGAACACGGCTTCGAAACAGCGAGTGCTTATAAGCCCTTCAATATTCTCGAGCTGATTGATGAAGATGAAGACTCATATGTTATGGAACAACTTCAAAGAATAAAGCAGCTGTAGTCAACCGGGCGATCTAATTTAGGCTCATTAATAACTTTTTTTCGACATCTTATTTATTACCCAGAGCTCACACTGTTTAGAACATTTCACAAAACCTATGACCATGAGTTTATAATTCCATTCTTGCATTAACAAACTGTATCCATCAGGAGGACATCATCATAAATCTAACAATAATCTAATTGATATTTTTTTGCATTCTTTACCTTCATATCTCGCAAACTATATTTCATTGCAATAAACAATTAATTATACATCCTACAACTCAACAACACCTTTGTTAAGTCAGACAATACAGGAAACAGGATCGCATATGATGATAAAGCAATAGTCCTGCTCATATCGAAAATTGACCATCACGAAGAATAAGAAAATTTTGATAGAATTCAATGGCATTCTCACAAAGGGCAAGAAACTCGCTTCCGCCTCATTTGATGTGATGATAGCCTTTTTAATCTTCAACGAATTTCTTCTTCTCATACAATTTCAAAACCGTTAAAACACAGCTCGAGTCATTATTTTAGGTAAAAATTATTACTCAAAGTATTCTCATAGGGTGATCTGATTTTATTGACAACTCAGAAATTATTCTTTAAATATGAACGCGGAGCAAGAAGCGATAAAAGTCGTTCTGCTGGGAGCAGCTGGAGTTGGAAAAAGTAGCATTGTCAAGAGGTACATTACCGATGATTTTTCGCCTCTTGAGCAGTCAACCCTGGGGTCTTCATACCACTCAAAAACTGTAAAATACAAAGAAAACTCATATAAATTACAAATCTGGGATACTGCCGGACAGGAGAAATACGCTCCTTTAGCTGTGATGTATTACCGAGACGCTCATGTGGTCTTATTGGTGTATGACAGATCAAGCAAAGAATCTTTTGATGTTTTGAAAAAATGGTACGAAGAAGTAAACGAAAAAGGATCAACGAACGCGATTCTTTTTGTGGTTGGAAATAAATCCGATATTGACGTTGAAGAAGTGACTCCAGCCACAGCAAAGAGCTACGCGGACTCTATTGATGCTCTTTGGAAGACAATAAGCGCAAAAAACAACGATGGAATTAAGGAGTTGTTTGAGTGCATAATCGCGCAGGTACTCTCGAAAAAAGGAATGCTGACAAGTGGGAAAAAAGGAGGTGGAAGTTTTCTGACGAAAAATCCTGAAACGAGTAATGGAACACCGAGGAGTAATGCGAAACCTAGTACTGATAATGGTAAGTCAGGGTGCTGCTGAATGAGAAGGATAAATATAAATTCAAATGGTGCTATTGCTGATAACAATACATAGAAAGCCTAATGTATATTTTCAATGCGGCAGAGATCGGTTGGGTTTGTGGGTGGGGAAGCTGGCTTGGAATTTTAATGTTTTCTGGTTCGTTTTTTTTTTTCGCGGTATGTGTTACACAGGTGCCCTCAGCTTAGGACATGATTTGTTATTAGCAGGTCGATCAGACGTGAGATCTGTGTTTTCTATTGATTTAGCAATTTGAAAGTACGGCTGAAGGTGTAAAACTGTATGCATACTATGAATCAGAGATAAAATAATTTATGTGCTGATTTTGACCCTTCTCTAAGTCGAATCCAGGTGTATAGGTTGTAACCCCGAGAGTAGTTTGTTGGCAGGTTTAATATACCAGTAACTTCATCGCAAAGGACAATCCAAATTAAATGTTTAAGGAAAAGCTAGAAAAAAAGAGGTTAATACTTGGAGTTAGTTATGAAGCTGAATAAAATGTTGGGACACCTCAAAGGAGCTCCACTTTCATTTCAATATGGAATTGTCTCAAAAACCCAGGAAAACTTCATGGAGAGGAAAGTATATAAAATTATGCTCAAACTCTGATTCGAAAAAGTTAAGCACACATCCCTTGTCATCAGCACCCTGATGTAAATTCACTTTATTATTGATTCGAGAATTGGTTGGGAGCATTGCTTGAAATAAGGATAATCTGAATATTTCTTTTTGCTAAAACTGTGATCAATATAGAAAATCACTAACTCCCTCATCTAATACTCTGGGTCTCCGCCGTTGTGGATTCTTCGCCTTAGACATCAGGCAATCGCTCTGGAATTTTTTTAGTTTTTCAAAAAACTGATAAATCTGAGCAGATTCATGTTATCATCAAACGCCATTAATCACTGCACTTGAGGGCGCAATTTGGCGTTAATACCACAAATCTGCTTTCCCAAATATTGGTTCACGTAATATCCCATATGAGTTCAGACTTGACACCTCATTATTTACATCTACAGATTAATCCGAGAACTCTTTCATTATTTGAAGAATAATCAGCGGACAAAACTATTGAGACGCACATAAATTAATTCATTTGATTTTCCAAGACAAACGGGAATAAAATAATAAATTAAACTATCTAACGAACAAAAAAATTTCACATGTCTGAAGAAGTTGAAAGCCATATTTTGAAGCGATACGAGCTGTTACAAAAGCTCGGAAAAGGAGCCTATGGAGTCGTATGGAAAGTCATGGACAAAAAAACTCGCAACATCCTCGCACTCAAAAAAATCTTCGATGCCTTTCAAAACGCCACCGACGCTCAGAGAACCTTTAGAGAAATCATGTTTCTCCAAGAGCTCGACCATGAGAATATCATCAAACTATACAACGTGATCCGCGCCGATAACGATAAGGACATTTATTTGGTTTTCGAATACATGGAGACTGATTTACACGCAGTAATACGAGCCAAGATACTCCAGGAGGTACACAAGCAGTACGTTGTGTATCAGACACTGAAAAGCTTAAAGTACATGCATTCAGGTGACCTCCTCCACCGTGACCTCAAACCGTCAAATATTCTGTTAAACTCTGATTGCTTGGTGAAAGTCGCGGATTTAGGTCTCGCTCGTTCTGTAGCATCGAAGGAAGAGGGCGCCGCACCTGTGCTTACCGAGTACGTCGCAACGAGATGGTATCGTGCCCCAGAGATTCTGCTTGGATCGCAGAAATACACTAAAGGAGTTGATATGTGGTCATTGGGCTGTATAATCGGAGAAATGATAGTTGGCAAGCCGATTTTTCCGGGAACGTCGACCCTCAATCAAATTGACCGTATCATGGAAGTCACGGGACGACCTTCCACAGAAGACATTGAATCGATACAGAGTCCTGTGGCAGCTTCGATGTTCCAAACTTTGGCGATTCCAAAACAGAAAAAGTTTAGGGACGTGTTTCCGACAGCGAGCGACGAAGCCCTCGACCTGCTCTCAAAGCTACTTTGCTTCAATCCGAAAAAGAGACTCACTGCCGAACAAGCTTTGAATCACCCGTATGTCGCCCAGTTCCATAATCCTGAAGACGAGCCGGTCTGCGGAAAGATTATAAAAATTCCAATCAATGACAACACGAAGCTTTCGATGAGAGAATACCGAGACAGGCTTTATCAAGAAATCGCGAGGAAGAAGAAGGAAGTCAGAAGAGCTGATCTCGGCAAATTGAGCGAGGCCATTGAGAATGCCAAAGAGCCTGAGAAGGAAGTCAGATACGTGCAACCAAGCAGAATGACCTCTACAAACTACTCAACGAAGAGTAGTTCGACTGTATCGCACAGCACGAGTTCTGCTTATTCTACGACCAAGAGTGTCGCTACGAAAACAACATCGTATTCGCGTCCAGGCACCTCAACAACAGTTTCTGCGACTAGCGGAGGTGGTACTACGAATAATGTGAATGAAAACGCAAAGGCTCAAATGGCATATTATTCGCAATACACTGCAGTTCAGAAGAGAGGGAATCTTGCTAAAGCGTCATATTCTCGATTTGACGCGAAGAAGAAATAAAATGAGAATAATGTGCTTAGCACACTACTACGCTTTTAAATCAACTTCTCATATTACATTTTATAACCATAGAGCAACCAAAAAAAAAGCAAGGTTATGTATGTCGTTAGGAAAATTCAAGATTCTTCATTGATTTCTCAAAAGTGAGTTGATTTCCATGGGTTTATCTATTCACTATCAAAGACATAATACCTCTCAATATTTTTCATTTCTGCATTCATTTAAACGTCTTGTGCAAAGGTTCCGAATGTGATATGGTAATTAGAAACAATAACTAACTAACTTGGTGTAATTAAATTTTTTTTATTGCGGGATGCTCAAGGCAGAAGAAATTAAGGTCGTTATTCTTGGAGCTACCGGTAGCAATTTGCACTTGATTTCTTAACTTATCAATTTACGATTCACTCTCACAGGTGTTGGGAAGAGTAGCATTACTCTGAGGTTTGTTTTCGGAGATTTTAAAGAAGATAACGAATCCACGCTAGGAGCTGCTTTCCTGACTAAAATGCTCGTCCATAATGGAGAGTCTGCTAAATTCCAAGTACTGCATTGCATTATCTGAAGAGAATTGCTTATGATTGTTCTCATAGATCTGGGATACAGCAGGCCAGGAGAAGTTCCAAGCTCTGGCTCCAATCTACTACCGAGGTACGTCTAAAGCTCCTCAAACATTTTCTCAAATGATCCGCAGACTCCCAAGTTGCCATTCTAGTCTACGATGTGACCCGGCGAGAAACTTTTAAGGAATTAAGAACCTGGGTTGCCGAACTGCAAGAGAAGGGCCCAAAAGATATGAGTAAAGCACTGAAATATAGCTTTTATCCAACGGTATTATCTGCTGCTAGTGATTTGCCTTGTGGGAAATAAGACCGATTTGCTTAACAGCGACGACCAATCAAGTGCAGACTGTGTTGGGGTATCTGAGGGAAATGAATATGCAAAAGTAAAACAGCAAGACAACGCATTGAGCTAATCATTAATTGCTGTTATTATTGCAGTCTTTAGGAGCACAATTCCGCCTAACGAGCGCAAAAGAAGATAAGGGAATTAAGGATCTCTTTACAAAGATCTTCGAGGAGTTTCAGAAGAATGGAATGCTCAGGAGGAAACGTAACGTCACGCTCGATAAGGAACCTCAGAAAGCAAAATCGGGAACCTGCTGCTAGCATTCGCCTATTAGTGGAGGACTATTTCGAACTAACAATTCACTACGTAACGGAATTACCAGTATAAAATAATAATACCAAACTACAGCATATCACTGAAAGCCGAGTTCAAGGATCGCTTTCGTGTAAGGTCAATTAATCTCTTGAATACCAAAATGAAAAAATAAAATAAAATATATGACTTAGAGAACCTATATTACTACACACTTTGAAGTACTCAGCGTTTTACTCTACGTCATTCATATATTAAAGACTCTCATAACTATCTCTAACTCAAAAATCATTAGCTTAAGAATTTATATTAAAATCCATTTCCTACAGAGTCTTTTACTGTTACTGCAATTTAAGCCATTTCTAAGATTAGTTGCTCCTTAGAAGGAAAGGTAGAGCAGGTGTTTGACTCGATGACAAAGCCAGGAATTTTTTCTGGAATTTCTTAGTGAATTTTGAATGTGAATTTCATTAATAAATTACAGCATTTTAGAAAGGGATTATGGCACTTTCATTTGAATGAACAACTCGATTGTTAGTTTCCAGAGGTTGGCAAAGAAAGTGAGGATGTACGTTAATTCGAAATTGTTGGAGTGAAACGGTAGGGTTGGATTTCCCAGGTTCTAAATTATTAATTGAAGAAAGAAACAAAAAATAAAACTCCTCAAATATATATACTTAAGCAGTTAATTCTTTTATCAAATACTAAATGAAAGCAACTCAGACCACGACTAAACAGATCAACGAAGCACCCCTTGATCTTAAGAATTTCATCAGCTTGAAGTAACAGTTGCTGCCTTTCCCTCTTCTAACTCCCTGACAAAGGCATGTTTTCGGTTATCGATCAGATTTCAAAAATAATGTTTTTGTTACCGCAGATAGCCAGCGAATAATCTACCCTGCTGGCCACAATATCATCAACTATGCACCAGAAAGCAAATCTCAGATCATTATGCCATGTATCGAAGGGTCATTGAACGTCACTTGCACGGCAGTCAGTCCATCGAGAAAGTAATCACTAATCTCCCCTTTTCAAAGCTGAAAACCTCGCTTTTTTGTCAAGGTATTTTGCCTATGCTGAAGAAACACCTGAGACTGGCGTCATTAACGTAATAACCGACTGGGCCACTAAGAAAAAGAAGACATTTTTAACTCTGGATTGCCCTTCAACATACTACGTTTCACTCGCATTCGATCCGAGAGACGAGACGAGGTATCTCGCCGCACTGAGCGGTCCACCTAAATGGATGATAATTTATTGGGATTTCTCCTCGAAGCCCAAAATGCTTGCCACTATTGAAGTCCCTGGAAACTTCCATCTTTACAGTCTTAGTTTTCACCCGAAGGAGGAAAGTTTCATGTTCGTTTTTGGAAATGCGACGCTCAAAACTTTCAAATATAAGAGTGGAACAATTGAACTTAAGAACACGATCTCAGCCAAGACGATGAAAGACTTCGCGAGCGTCTCGCAGAATTTCTTGTCGCATTCATGGCTTAATGACGGGCAGCTGATGGTCGGAAACGACCGAGGAGATTTATTGCAGGTTAATGGACAGAATGTCTCCAACTATGAGTTCAGAAGGGTGCTGGGGAGATCTCCAGGAGAAGGTTTCCCGATTGAAGTCATGATCCCTTACTCCAAAGGCTTCATCGTCGGAGGCCCTGACGCGACTGTTATTATCTATGACAAGCATGAAGGAGACATCAATAACCCTTATATTCCTGTTGAAAAGAAGATTCAGGTATATTTTTTTGAACTCTGCGTTTCAGATAGCGATTGACTTCTGACTTTAGGTTCCCAACGTAGATCCATCCTGCAAAGTCAACGCGCTTTGTCTCTATCAAGGAGAGGATATCCTCATCATTGGGCTGAACAACGGCAACATATATCAAACAGCTTTCAGTAATTTTGACCGTTCAAGCGACAAACCTGCCGAAGTTGAACCCCTCATCCAGCCGTTCCACACGAAAGAGGTATGATTTGAAGCGTGTATGCCCTTGGTTAACAGCTGTCTCTCTTAATCTAGATCACAGGACTTGATGTGTGTATCCGTAAGCCTCTCATTGCAACTTGCAGCACGGATAGAACAGTGCGAATTTGGAACTACATGGACATGACGCTTGAAGCTATGAAAGAGTTTGAAGAGCAAGCCTTGAGCGTGGCCTTCCATCCGAGCGGGTTCCACCTCGTTGTTGGATTCGCAGATAGAATCAGAATGATGAATATACTCGTGGACGATATCATTCCTTTCAAAGACATCACCATTAAGAACTGCCATGAAATTTCTTTCTCACACGGCGGAGACAAGTTCGCAGTGGCCAATAACCAGAACGTCCACGTCTATTACTTCTACACAGCAGAAAACCCTGGAAATATGGTCTACAAAGAGCATAGTGGAAGAGTGACCTGCATTAGATGGCATCAGGTAAAGAAAAGTGTTTTGTTGCTGGTTTCAATCAATTTGTGATAGTATGATCATGGCTTCGTGACCTGCGGACTGGATGGAAACGTGTTCGATTGGAGTGTTAATGATAACGTGAACAAAGCGCATTTGATCAGTCAAAATCAGGTCTACCTCTCAAGTGTTGCTATTTCCGAGAAGGATCAAATGATCTATGCGACCAGCAACGCGGCTGTTCTCTTCCAGCAAGAGATATTCAAAATCGTATAACTATACGCTAGGAAAATCGCATTCTTATCTCTTCTCTCCAATGTATTAGCAAGACAATAAAGACCGAGATATGCTCTCTGAAACAAAGAAGAGAAAAGGATCCGATCCTCAAAAGATACCAACCAGCCAGAACTTGTCGCAAGTTGCTATCGCGAACTCAAATAGATTTTTGGTGCTTGCCACAGAGCCGAAAGAGTCCCCTGGAGGTGTGAGAGTGACGACTTACCCTCTTTCCAATAGTGTCGTTGAAATCCAGGTAATTAGCCCAATTTTCTCCATTCTCTTACAAAAACCGGTATTAGGCTCACTCTAAAGGTATCAGGAAGATGAAGTTGTCATACGACGACGGTTATCTGGTGACTGTTGGTCATGATGGTATGATCTGCGTATACGAATTCAGAAAGGACCCGACGATCAACCTTCACACGATGCCATATGCTGAAGAGTTGCTTATGAGCCGAGAGAAATATTTCAGAAAGAAAAAGAAAATCGATGAAATCTCTTCCAAGGTGATCACCTTCTTGTTTCAGCCGATAATAATAATTGACTGTTGCTTTAGACAAAAGAAATAACAGCGATTAATGAGAGACAAAGACTGAAAACTGACAAAGCCAAGCAAGAGCAGATAAGTGAATTAGAAATTCAAATCGCCAAGCAGAAGCACAGCGAAGAAACGAGATTTAATGAACTGCTTGAAGCGAAACGCAGAATGGAAGAGCAGTTCCAGCTCGAAGAGCAAACGTTGACGGAGCAACATCAAGCTCATAAAAGAGTATGATACTCCTTACCAAGAGAGTTCTAGAAGGGCTAACTTGCATGGTTTAGGCTCTGGAAGCTGAATTTAGAGAAAAGAAGAAACGAGAGCAAGAAAGCTGTGAAAATATCACCAAAGTCATCGAAAAAGCGACCGAGAATTTCCTGACCTTCAAGGAAAACTTCAACAAAGTTCACAAAGAAATCCTCGAAAAGAAGAAGTAAGAACTTTGAAAAACTTGCGGAAGTTTGATTCAATTTCTTTTTTGTCCATTAGAGAGAGCTATGATAAGATCCTGGAGCAAGTTAAGAATGAAAGAGAGGCTCTGTTTAAACAGATGGAGGCAGAGAAAGACAAATTTGAGGAATTGCGTGATGAAAAAGAAAATGAAGCGGAGAGAGAAATTGAGCGTCTCAAGGAAGAAAACGAGTCTGAGATTAAGAAGATCCGTGAGGAAATGTCCAAGGCGGAATGTAAACATTAGCAATATCAACTAGTTTGTTAAAGAATACGTTTAGTCGCTAAGAAGAGTAACCAGACGGTCCTCAATCTTCAAGCCCAAAGAATCGACGAGCAGAAGATCAAGAACAGAGAAATCGAAGATGAAATCCAGGCTTTCTTGGAATCGAATAACAACCTTAAGAAAGAAAAAGAAGCTCAGATTAAAGAGCTCGAGGAAAGAGATAAAACTATTGAGGATAAGGAGAAAAGAATAGCGGATTTGAAGAAGAAGACTCAAGAACTGGAGAAATTCAAGTTCGTGCTTGATTATAAGATTAAAGAACTCAAGAGAGACATCGGGCCTCGTGAGGAAGAAATTGCAAAGATGAAGGAGCAAATTAGTAATATGCGATCGGTAATAAAGTCCTTTTCGAGCAATTTGCTGATTTTCCATTGTAATTTTATTAGGAAGTGCTTCATTTCAAGAGAACCAACAACAATCTGAGTAAGCCGCTTCTAAAGCGTTTAATATTCTAACTTTATTACTAATCATTAGAGCTCATCGTTGCTGATTTGAATCTGCGACATAGAGGAATGCAAAGGGAAATTGACGAGCTTGACGAACAATATCGCAAGAATCAAAACTATATTTTGTCTTATGAAGGCGACATTAATGACTGCTTGCAAAAGCTCGATGTAAATTTAGCGAAAGTCTACTTGAGTTAAAAATATGATGCGATAGGACTATAAAGAGCTAAAGAAGAAGGTTTTGACTAACCTGTACGAGAAATACGTCCAAAACGAGAAGAAGAGATTAGAAACAAACGTTGATATCCAGAAAGAGTTCATTAACCAGAGGTCTTATCTGGAAACGACGGTTAAAGGACTCAAGGATAAATTCAAAAAGAATTTGGATATTCATTTACAGGTAGAAGAAACTTATTATCATGATGTGCTCACAGGATGTTTTTTCAAAAGGATAACATGAGAATTATGAAAGAAAACGTGGAGCTTATCAGTGTGATTAACGAGCTCAAGAGAGACTTGAAGGATAATAAAGAAGCAAAGATACTTGAGAAGAAAAAAGAAAAGGAGAAAGCGCTCGGAGATTTAGGCGAGTTAGATGCGATCATTCAAGATAACGCGAGGAGAATTGAAGAACTTCGTAGACAGATAGAGCTAGACATGGGAGAAGAAGACAGAGGTAAATTCCTTTAAAATTGCTGATAATTAACGCACGTTATTTTAATAACTTTAGGTGTCAGACTTCCAGCGATTAATAAATAATGTGCTAGGAATTAGTTTTCTGTGGAGACCCATTACTTTTTCTTTATTACACAGTTCACATGAAACGTAGTCTTCGACATAATAAGTTTATCTTTTTGAGATCCGTCAACTAAAGCATTCAATTAAATAAAACCCATCGCCAGATTGAATGATGTCATAAAAATGATGTTGACTGGCTAGCTGACTGACTGTCTGAGAAAAAAAAAAGATTTATCGGTAGCTAACTTCGTTGCAATTCGAAGATCATTCATTCTCTCAGACTTTCCTGCGAAAAAGTGTTAGTTATTTAGTAAAGCGGGATTACTTGAGAGTACACTTTTATTCTATCACACAGGAGGTAAAGTCAGCATTTTAAGAGGATTTTGGTATACATTAGTTAAACGAATGGAATCAACAAAATCGAACGGCAGTGTTTAATTAAATTCGATTATTTTGTAGATTTCTGAGCTAACGCCTTTATATCATCTGATCCCTTCTGATCCAAAATTTAACTGCTTGAAATACCATCAACTCGAGATCACCTTCGAATCCAAGACGCTTCAATAGTCGTATTTCAAAAGAAGCAGCACATTATTTATTTAGGGCTACTAGACTTAGAAATACAGACCTGATTCCATAGCCGAGTTCCTGGATAGCTGTTTTGATTGATTCCAACTCGAAATCAGCTGGGTGAAAACTGTGGAGTCTCGAGTCTTCTGATCAAATCAAGAGACACCGTATTACGCCAGCGTAATTAAATTTTCTGCCGTTCAATCGCTTCTGATTAATTAAGGAAAAACAGGAACAACTTTTTATAATTTAATCTGTAAATCATTCCAGAATGGAGTCCAAAAAATCGTTTGACGACATCCTCTCGGGTGTTGATGCCGCAGGCTATAATGATGAAAAATTGCATGCGGCCTACACTCTATTGGGCAAAATCATCTCAAAGTAAGCCATTCAAACCAGTCTCATATGCTCATTTTATTTCCAGCATCCTCAACAACCCAACTGAACCGAAATACAAGACGATCAAATCCGATAACGCTACGCTTAAAGCTAAGCTGTTCTGCATTACCGAGATGCAAGAAATTTTGATCGAACTTGGGTTCTATCAGGTAAAAGTCAGCAAAATCAGCCAGTTCTAACTGGAAAAAATAGGATGGAGAAGCATACCACTTCCTTGAAGATCCAGATCTCCTTGTTATGTTGCAGCCTCACCTAGAAGCTATTCAGAGACATGCCAAGAAGATCGAAATGAAGCATATGTCTCAGGAAGAATTAGAAAAAGAAAGAATTCTTGAGGTAAATTCATTGATCTTATGGATCGAAATCTAATGAGGTTATTTATAAAAAAAAAAAGGCTAGAAGAAAGGAAATCGAAGCAGAGATGAAAAAGAAGTTGGAAGCTGAAGCCAAGCTTAAGGAGCAGATGAAATTGGACCAGAAGGATAATAAAGACAGAATTGTGAGGGATTCATGTGCCGTGAAGAGAGAATTTGGTACTAAGGTCACTCGCTACGGAGATATAGGCGTTGATCTCAATGCTCAGCCTCGAGGATGACGATAGATGCGGATCAGAGGGGTTCTCTGATCCACTTTAGAGTTTCGAGCATTAGATAAAAGTGATGAAGTATCAAAGACAAATTTCACACTCTTTGATACTGATTGTTCTTTTGCTTGAGACTCTGTCTTCATTACTACTGGGAAGATCAATTTACTTTTTTTGTTTCCAATCTGTTGTATAGAACGAGTTTATCTGTGTTCAACTAGATAAGCATTCATTCATTTCTACATCAGAAGGATCTGTATTTCCAGTACATATTGATGTTTATTTCACAAAAAATATTCAAAATAAAATGGTCTTGATGACTCTTAATATTCTAATGAGTTCTCTTTGTTAAGGAATGCAAGGCTCTTCTTACTCTTAATTTATCAACAGAAGAGACCGTAACTATTAATTAGCTGATTATGGTGTATCTTATCGTTTGAGAAGAGACTAGAGAAAGGAGGAAGACTTTATTTTTAAACTTTCAATGGATAAATCTCTTTTCAAAGTGCAAATATAACAGTTGTCGTCATGTAATGCTTTTCAAAGAGAAAATTTATTGGCCTCCTAGTCTATTGCCTAAAAAATCATCGCCAGGTGAGGTTGGTGACTTTGGATCGTCTCTCAGTCTTGACTTCGAGGTCGAACCTCCTTTGAGGGACATATTGGTCTTGCTCATGTTCAAGGAGCCTTTGCTGTTCGCTTTACTCAATAAAGTGCCCTTTTTGTCGTATTTATCCTGGAACTCGATGTCTTCAGTGTCACTGTCGGTCTCAGGATCAATAAATTCAGCTCTATGGATTCTCCTATCAACGAATTGCTCTTCTGGAAGAATCTGCAAAAATATTCGCTTCTTTTCCTCCAGCTCAAGTCCTAAATTAGAAAGAAAAGGATTAGCCTCTGAGATTCAATCGAAAGCCTTACCATAAAGATTTTCAGCTTTAATACTATCCTCTGGAGTCACGGTGACACCATCCAATGATCTCAAATGAGGGAATCTGTAAAGAACCTGAAATTTTGAAAAAAAAGTTAGGGCAATAATCTCAATTTTTTTGTCTACTTGTAGTCTATAGTATCTTCTCTTCTGAATTGGATTGAAACATAAGTCTAGGTCATACAGGAGAGTTAAATGCTCAATATGAGAGAGGTCCTTGATCTTTGAAATGAGATTATCTGAAAGACAGAGCGTTCTCAAAGATTGAAGTTGCTTTAGACCTCGAATCCTTCATAGAAATTATCAGACGTTTTTTAGCGTTCGAGTATTTACTTTTGTATCTTATTACGAGAGAGATTCAGGACTCTGAGCTTCGGCAGACGTTCCAGTCCAGTCCTCAATTGACTGATTTTATTACCGAACAAGTGCAATTCAACGAGATTCAAGTCGTCGAGGTTTTCTATCGTCTCAATGAGATTGTTATTTAACTGCAGCTCCTATTTTCCCGAGGAAATTCGTTAACTTCAGCTAAATTTCGTATTTACCAAAAGGTATATATTGGTCGATAATCCATCAATTTGAGTAATCAGATTGTTATTCAAGCACAGCTTGCGCAAAAATCTGTTTGTTGACATGTCAGCCATCTCAGTGATTTCATTTTCGTTAAGAATCAATTCAACTAAATTCTTCGGAGCTCTGAAGGGAAAAGTCAGGATGATTGAGAGATAATCTGGGATAAGTTACTGGAAGTCAAACATTTTGGTTAATCTGTTTCGTGAGGCATTGATGTGAGTAAGGTAGATGAGATAAGAGAGTGGCTTCAGGGTTGTGAGGTTATTGTTGGAGAGGTCAACTTGCTGCAGATGAATGTATTTTTCGATGCCCTATTTTGAATATTTTAAAAGGAATATAGCAGGCATATGACGCATCGTCTCTTACAAGAATAGAAAATATGCCATAACTTGCTAGTTCGAGGGTTAAGAAGGAATAGTGCTCTCCTGCAGCTGTCTTGGCGAAGTTTTTAAGACCAAATTGGAAAACCTCTTCGCCAAGAGGAGATTCTGCCATTTCCTTGAGTTTTTTGCGCTCTGTTTTCTTCTCATCTTCCTCGGTGGTTGAAGTGAGAGTATACCTGTAGAGTCTTTCGTGGTAGAAAGAAGTTTTGCTGATAGTGCTCATTTATTCTGAACTTGCCCCGTTTAATTAATTTTTACCAGTTTCATTATTCATAGTCGTTTAATTGCATTCAGATCTCACGAAGATGAAGTTAGTTCTACTATTCCTTAGAGTTTTAGATTTGACTTTATATGAAAATCAGAGAACCTTCATTGATTTTTCTTTATACTGGCTTTATAAGCCTTTCAATGAAAATTTTTTGAGATATGTACGATTATAATAACGCATTGAGGGTGGCGAATCTCAGACTTTGCAATGTCAAGTTAAGTCGCCAAGAATCTAGAATTTCTCTTTGTTATGAAATAGAAATTTTAGCTTAATAAGGCAGAAGATAGCTCAGTGTATTATTTAAAAAGAGACATTTCAACAAGTTTCTAAGACTTTTCTGTACTTCAAGAAAATCAAAGACGCACAGAATAGAAGTCAATAAATCTATTATGATTATTATTTATGCTTGAATTTGTAAATATTTACAAAGATTATCTCAACTCATGAAAAAAAGCCTCATTAGTTCCTTCTACGCTGATTCCGTTGAGATGGTTGTCTTTGTCTCGTTGAGCTATTTGACTGTCTTCTAGAATTGGTAGACCCACGACGTCTACGACCGCTTCTATTATTGCCGCCTATCCTTGTGTTATTTGTTCTGGTACTCTGCCTCGACGAGTTAGTAGTATTATTTCTTGAATTAGCGTTCCTTCGCGAGATAATTGTTGTTGTTTGTCGAACGATCACTGAATCGCCCTCTATCTCATCAATCATCTCAAACGAGCGATCACCCCCACGTCTGCTATTTGCTTCAACCCGTTCAAACAATTGCTCAAGCAGCGTCCTTTGGCTTGGGTCTCTGTGACGAGCCAAACGCAATCGGTAAGGGTCCTCTGTATTAGAAACCCTAGCTTGTCGACTCAATTCTAATTCCTCGCTTTCACAGAAAGTGCATATCCATTCATCTATTGAATCCCTCCTTAAGTTAGGATTGTAACAACGCGGGTGGCAGCAATAAATGCCGCAGCTATCGCAAACGATAAGTTGGCCGCCTTCATTGCAGATATAGCAAGTATCTTCAATTTCTATGAATATATTGAAAATTAAGCATATAATTGCATAAAAAATATGTTACCTTCTTCAAAATCAGCTTCGTCTGAGTCTTCTGAGTCGTCTGATTGATTTTGAACTTTGAATTCAACTGGCATGGAGCTTAGCTTCTTTCCAGTCTTTGAAAATTTGGTGATTTGGTTAAATCTTGTTCGACAAATAGGGCATTCGTTGGTAACCTTCGCCCAGTCGACGATGCAGGTATAGCAGAATATGTGTTTGCAGGAGTCAATATGACCAGTCGCATTTATAAAAGCAGCTTTAATAAAAATTATTTTAGCTATTGAAAATTAAAAGAGACTTACATAAACAGACGCTGCAAAGATCTTTTGATTGAGTGTCTGAGTTCTTCCCAGCATCATCGTTCTTCTTTTCAGCATTGATGTTTGTGAGTTTTTTCAGCCTCTTTTTTTGCCCTTGAGAACCTCGAGCCTGATCTAATTGATCTCCGTTGATATGCATCTTGGAGTTGTCATCGAGGGCTGAATTGTCGTCCTTGCTCGCTTGTAAAAAGTTGGGAGATGGAATGGAAAACTCAGGTTCGCTTGTGAATAGATTGAGAGAATTATCTTCATGTTTATTTCCAGCGACGGGAATGAATAATGTCTCCTCATCTTCTTCTATCTTCATTGAGGTGCTGCGAGAAATCCTTCGGATGCGATTGCTATTGAGCATGGAGGGTTCTTTTTGAATATTATTATGCATTCTTTTGTCTTCGTCATTATCAACGAATCGGATTTTCTTAGAGGCTGTGCCAGCATCGATCAGCTTGTCTTCTCTAATCTCTAACTTGGAAGTGGCTCCTTCCTGTATATTAGGAGAGGGCCATGATGGTTTTGGCAAAATGCATATTCCATCATGTGTCTGTAGGATGTCGGGATGAGTGCTCCTTTCTCCTTCCAATAGTATGTCTGAAAGATGGCTGTTAGCATTTTGTTTATCTTGATTCCTTTGTAATGGAATCATGGGGGCTTGATTTTGTAGTGAGAAATTGATTTGGTTTTGCATATTTTGATTTATTTTCAACAATTGTAGTAATTTATATTATACGAAAGATCGCCAGTAGGAATATATACCCCACTGCTTTCGTCTGACTTCTTTTCTTGGAGTTGAGTCTATTATAAGTTGAGAATACTAAAGCATTTCTGATCGGGTGGAGTTCTAATGTCTCATATCACTCCTTAAATTTTATAATTATAAATTTCCTCCAATACTGGAGCAAAGTTTCTATGGCTTCAGAGCTGAACTAGTTAGAAGTTAATCCTAGCCAAAAAATTACAGCCATAAAAATTTTTTCCTATTATAAGAACAGACTGTCATTGTCAGAATTATACCAACAGAACCGCTTCGATTTATTTACAGGAACTCTCTTATAATAAAAACTCTCTTATATAAAAATTCTCTTATATAGAAAACTCTCTTATAGGTAAAAACTCATCAAGAAAAAATCTCTTATAATAAAAAACTCTCTTATATCGCTAATTTAATCTTTAGCACAATTTGTAGGAGCTATAATCATCAAGAAATGATCAATTTCTTCCTTTGCAAAGAAATGTTTAAAAATAACTATACTGGTGATTGCTGATAGCAACTCAACATTCTTGCTACCTACGTGAATTGCTGCAAATGCCCGAAATTCTTAATTCTTTCCATCTCTATGTTCGCAAGAAGAAGAATATTTTAAAAACTCTGAAAAATGGTGTGAATGATTCATCCATCACTTGCTCCTTAACATTGCACAAGAAAAGTCAATTCTTAATATCAATTTTCCCTTTGGTCTGTCGCTTCGAATATTCGTCTCGACAAGATTTATCGAAATAGGAGTCAGCTGATTACTTAAAATTTATTCTTATGGGCATATTCGGATTTGTAATCTAAGACAGTAACAAGCAATTTCGAAACTTGGGTTTATTTAGAAGGAAATCCTTCTATACTGAAGTTCAGCATTCAGACAAGTAGGCTCTTCGTGACCAATTTTTAGAACGACTTATCGTAAAATTAGCTAATCGCAAATCCATGAAAACCCACGAGTTTTTGTTTGAAGGGACCTGGCGAGGTTCTGGAACGCTTGAAAACACCCTGCACTTTGACGAGGTAATGGTGATCAAGAAGCATAAAAAAGACGTATATGACTACTTTCATCGTTCCATTTGCAAAGAAAATTCCGAAACGCGCTCTGAATCCGGTTTTATTACAATTTCAGACCACAATAGGACCGCCGGGCTCACTATAATGCTTCCTGGAGGCCTCTGTTCGCCAGAGACAGGATCAATGACGGATAATTGCATCGAATTAAACAGCAAGCATGAGGTCCGCTCGCCTCACCTGGACGAGCTCCATACTATGCATGTGAAGAGAATATTGAAAATAGAGCATGGAAAACTGCTACTCAATATAGAAATAGCAAAGGACTCAGAGCCATACACACCTCATTTTGAAGCTGAGTTCAAAAAAACGTAAACAGCTGGCTTAAAGTATACTCTTCGTAGTATTAGTTAAGTCGTTGGAGGTGTTTTCAAAAGTGCATGTTGTGTCACTCTATTTATCACTAGCGTAGGATTTTGAGTGGGATTGATAAATCTAATGTGTTATACTGTTTACGTGAGTTATTTGCTTGCAAATCGAACATACTTTTGATAGATGCATCTGAAGATGAACATTAGGAAAACTCCATTTATCAATTGCTTGTATAATAAAATGCGCAAAGAGAATATCCTGTGACTAACAATTTGCTTGCATAGTAGCGATTCTTTTTAAAGAGATGAATTATAGAAGTAAAACTTAATAAAAAATGGAATCCATTCATTCTCTCTAAATTTCAATAAATTCTCATTAAATAAATTTGTAACGAGGTGGTTCTAGGTGATGTACCACACACCATTGAAAGTATTATCAACTCTGTTTAGGGTTTATTATTGCAATTGCTATAGTGTTAGTCGTCATCAGATGATTCTCTCAATTCGCGCTTACAGTTCGGACACACGCTTTTCATAGAAACCCAGCCTTCGATACAGGACGGATGAAAAAAATGTGAGCAAGGAGACACGCGGACTTCTTGCCCTTCCTGAAAATTCTCAATGCAAATCGTGCAGCACATATCTGAATCATCAATCTCTTTCTCCTCTCCGCATCTATCCTCTTGGGCAGGATGGTAGTGTGTTAGAGGGAGAAGAGCATCGATTTGTTCTGTCGATAAACCTTGAGACTGTTCTGTTTGATGCTGCTCAAATCCGTTTTGTAGAAAACCGTCCTCAATAAACTGGATGTCGAAGAACTCGTCACCTGGTAATCTACCAATATCCTGCATCCGGAGACGATGTCGATGAGTTAAGACTCGGAGTAACCCTGGTTGTCGATTTAAAATGTGAAGATACTCTCTAATCTCATCGAGAGGGATTTCTAACGCAACACGCTCTCTGCGCTCGAGCGAGTTTGTACTGTTCTCTTGACCAGTTTCAGATTCTTCCTCCATGATTTCATGATTATCTCTATCAAAATAACCGAATTCATTGCTCTCGCGCGTAACATGAGCGTATTCGATAAAAATAGCAAAAAGAGTCAATGAACCCAAACAAAGACTGAGTCGAATAGCAAAATCTGCTGAGATGTTATTCATTCCACATGACGCCACCACAAGTAGCAACAAAAACGTGATGCACGCACATTTTTTATGGTAGATGTAACGGTATCTTCTCCTCAGATATCTATGTGTTGTTAAAAGCCTTTGAAGCACTCTTGATGGGAGGCTTGCAAGAGTATGTTGGCGAGAACTTTGCTGACTGTTGGAGTCTAATGGGTCCATTTGAGTGGTCCTAAACTGTCTCACTAGTCTGCGTCGTGGTGAGATACTAATGTCTTCTGGGAACTCCAGATTATCTTCATCATAATTAGAATTCACTGTAAGATTTGGCAAACTGTTCTCATTTTGGATATCAGATGAATTGGTGTTCGATTGCACGCTTACAAGTGGAGAGTGTTGAGAAATTGCCGATTCATTAAGCTCAATTAAGATAGAGCTTTGGTCTACGGAGGCTGCTTGTTCTTGAAAATTATGATTCATCAATTATGCAGCCAAATACTTTTTGAATTATCTTTTATTTTGTATTTGGTATTACAGTGCTTCTCACTTGAAAGGCTCAGAAAATACAGACAACTCAAAATCAACTGAATTTCATTGAATGGAGGAAGCATATACGGCATTTATATTTCGTTTGAATAAATTCAAGTCACGGGAAGAAGAAAATAACTAGCTTTTGTTTCTAAGATCCATTTTAAACTATCAATGATTACGAATTTGCTACTCATAGAAGAATGCACTTTAATGGTAAAAAAACATTGAGTGGTTGGTGGCACTCATACTCTGCAATATGAAAAATGGACTAACTGTAATTATTATTCAATTCGGGTGAAATGTTCATTTTTTGAGAGAATTGTAGTCATAGACAATGTTACAAGCAACATGTAAATATGCAGGGAATACGTTGAATATGCATATTATTTAAATGGGTCTTTAAAAAAATGGCGTGTAAGAAAAAATAGTGAATAACTAAGGTTAAAATGATCATTCTACATCATCGCCCATCATTTAAAGGCTTTAGATGTTAAGCCAATAAATCATTCTAAAGAGTCTAATCTAATCTAAGAGAGAGGTTTACTTAACTATTCGCTTCAATTCTCGAGGTTCTTCATGTTAACAATACTATTTGAAAATAAGCTTTGTTGACATTATCTTTATAACCATCCCATGACTGCCAAAAGGGTATCTTTCATTTCTCTCTCAATCAACAGCCCTGGTCTTTCATTAGTCTTCAGGACCTTCGATGAACAACAAATTTCGGATTCATTTAACATCATCAATCATGTATCTTTCCTTTAAATTTGTGGACGCCTCTACTCTCTTCTCCTGAGGTCAGCAAAAAATCCAGGTCATGGAGATACATCATAGAGGCACTTTTACAGAGGGCTATCTTCCATAAGCGCTTTCTGAGCGGCAGGCAACTCAGCTATTGAATTATAGAACGAATTCGAAAATTGGTCCCGTAATTAGATCAGAGTAAAATTGAATTATAATTTTATTAATGATTGTCCATTTATATTGAACTTACTTGAGCAGTCTCTGACCTCAGAAAGAAAAATTTTTTCTCATCTATAAATTTCTGGAACACAAAAATCAACTGCCGACCTTGAATTTCAGAAAGAAGTAACTCTTCTTTTTGCCAATGAAAAGAAAAATATAAGCTCGAAAAATTGCAGTATGAGCTTTTTTCCATTCCTAGTGTCACTTGAAGCCTACTAGGTGATTTGTCTGTGCAAAGGAATTCATTGTTGACTATAGAGAAATTCGATGGAATTCAGAGGAATAAACTTCCTTTCAAAGACCTCCACTTGACCTAAAGCATTCCCAAACATATCCTGAGCCGTCAAAAGCTTGGCATTCAAATGCATCAGAAATTTTCTTGGATTTGAGACTAAACTCTGTAACAATGATCAAACATTCAAACCGTAGCGGTTGGTATAGCTTGCAGCTTATTCGTCTTCATTCCGCTCAACAAGTTGAGGTCTGGACCCACCAACAAAAGAATAATATGATTAATCATTTCATGATCAGAGTTATTTTTATGGCAAAATGGATAAAGTCTCGGATATGAAACTTGTCTGGATTGAAAAACCAATAATGAAGATAAATATTCCGTTGTAATGAAAAATTGAACTTCTGAAAGAGCGATAAGGATTATCATCTCTTTTAAAACAACCCTTCATATTCCCACTGCACATTAAATTCAAAGAGCAACTCTAAAGTTAGGATTGGATCTCTTGAACCAAGCTACCTACCTTCAAATGGATAGCATATAACAAAAAGAAATGAACTGTGTAATGACAATTATCTTAAAAGAAACGAACCAAAACCGGAACTGTGATGATAAGAAGGAAAAACTGTGGCAATTAGACTGACCTAGATGCGAATATTGGATTATCTCATTTCATCTCAAGATTTCACTAACTTTTTTTCCCCATTGAGTCTGGGAAATGATGCCTTGAAATATCAAAGAAAATAATAAAGCAGAGAAATTTATAAAATTCACGAATGCGAAACAAAATTGAAGAATTCCTTGATTTTATCTTCTTAGTAGATCGATCTTAACTCGTTTGTGGGGAGGAATGTAAGAACAAAAACTTGCTATGACAGTTAGATGACTTGGTCAATGTCCATGTACATGTTCATTTATCATCAAAAAATATCCATTGTGATTGAAAACTATCTAAGAAAAGAAACCAAAGTGACTCACTTTCGAATAGCAACTTTGTGAAATTACCAAGATTGGTTTTAACTTAGTTTTATAGAGAGATAGTAATTCCTAATTAGCTTTACTACAAA
>ENA-UOUE01000150-UOUE01000150.1-compost-metagenome-genome-assembly--contig:-NODE-150-length-56023-cov-6.263236_pt1 | contig 56023 bp, 31 predicted proteins | sample MGYA00238146_ERZ747223 | MGnify/ENA primary metagenome ERZ747223 (study PRJEB28781, sample SAMN06268865) | compost metagenome | isolation source: single cell | place: USA: California, Emeryville, Joint... | reverse complement strand
TAGCAGCCATTTTCGAGAGTAGAGTGCTTACTGGAATATAAGCTGAGTTTAGGACCGAGTCTTTTCTCAGGCAATTACTTGGATAGACGGTTATCATATTATAAGGATCAATCAAGATATTGATTTTTTAACCCGATCGAATGAACAAGCTCAGATGCTTGAGTTTAATAACCACGAATGAAAATTTATTATGGCTAATCTACCAGATCGAGTCTAAAACGAGAGTTTGAGATTTCTTCTAAGCTCCTCAGTGCTGACTAAACCTTATCAATAAATGCCTCTTGAGCGTAGAAGCACTACCTATATCACAATTGCATCACTTTCATACAGTAGATCATCTACAGTAAAACAAAATGATGAGGGAAATAAAATTTCAGTTCTTCCAACCCATGAGCCTCACTGTGAGTAAGATAAACGAATGTAATTGAGGTTAATTGCACTTTTTGAAAAAGAATATCCACACACAATGTTTAGATGAAGGTATAAATGTTGATTGGAAGAAAAGTTGAATTATTTTTGCAAAAATATTGACTAAAAATGCTCAATATACATACTCTTCATGGTTTCAATGATCCTCCTTTGACTCTTCTGCTTCTAGTTGCTGATTTTCCATTTTTTTCTTCGTGGGATCTCTAATTATCAAAAATCCAAACCATGATATCGGATCGTTTAATTTAGGAATAATCCCAATTCGCACTGAGTTATAATAATAAAAGCAGCATTCTTGATAACATCTCAAGTGTTTATATTTCTCTTGGTAAAGGTTCCTCAGGCTCTCTTCTAAACTTTTGAGATTGCTATTGAATACTTTCGGATTTTTCAAGGCTTTGCTGTTTTTTGCTAACTTTTCGATTTCTTCCTTTTTGGTGTCTATCAGCTTTCTCACCTTGAACAATTCATTGCTAAAGATACACACCAAATGCGAAATAAAGGAAAATTTCTCCAATTCGTTCTCTTGTAAATTTAACTTTGGAGATAGCGCTTCCTGTAGACTCTGCTTGACTTGCATAGGGGTCGTTAATTTTGATTCAGTCATCGTTTTCCGCCTGGACTCTTGCAACGACTGCGAAAAAGATTCGATTTTTCCTGCCACTTTTTTGATTTCGCTACCTGACCTCAGAATTTCACCTATAAAACTTTGCACTTTTTCCTTTTCCAGATACCCCTGCGCGTGCTCTCTAAATTTCTCAAATCCTTTATCCTTAAACATCTCACTGGTATCTCGATCAGTGTATATATTAAAATTCGGGATTTTGTGAATGAGAGGGAAATTATCGACTCTTATTTTCAATTGTTCGTTAAACAGTGACTGAAATTTTGAAAAATGCTCGCGAAGATTTCTCGTCTCAGAGACTTTATCAGTTAAGAGCGGCTCTTGGATCTCATGAAAATAGGAGTAAAACAAATCAAAAGCTTCTGTGATAATTGTTTGGCAATTATTCACAAGAGAGTGATATCCATTAATTTCTGCCCTGGAGATCAAATCAGTAAACTTGAGAAAAACTTCCTTTGGGTCTTCAGCACGCGACTGACTAGCCTTGGGTATTGATTTGCTGAGAGGATTAGCCTTTGCGGTTTTGAATAGATTGCCTGGCTTATGGAAAAAGTCTTTGTAGCGCTCGACAAACTCTGCTGCGATTTTTTCAGGAAATTTTTTCTTTTCGATATACATATCTAAGTTTAGACTTAAAGATTTCCAGATGCCGTATTTGCGGGTCCTCTCGTCATCTTCAAGTACTTTGAAGTTAGGTAAAAGCTCCTTGATGAACTCAGCGATATCTTCAATCCAGCTATCCATTGGGAAAAAATCCATGAATTTCATTCTGAAATACCTTTTCTTGGCACTTCCGCTCCAATAATTGCGATGCAAATCCTGAGTGATATTCACTTTGTTTTGGAAGTGAACGCTGCTAGGATCATTGATAAACGAATAGCGATGATTTCCCACAATTATTGACGCGTGATGGCTATAGCCCCAAGGCGCGTAGACTGGACTGCTGAAAATTTTCTTCAACCAGAGAACGATAGAAGGCTCGTTCATTGTGTTCACTTCGAGATATGATGGGAATAATCCAAAGCTGGCGAGTTGCCTGTAAACAATACTTTTGATCTCTTCAAAAAATAATGGATCGTAAGTGAAGTTCTTAATTTTGAATTGCTGTTCAGACTTTTCGTACATTGCATACAAAGTTTCCAGAGTACTACGATGCTCGATATTTGAAGGGACCTCAAGCAAATGGGCAAGAAAAATAAGCGATTGCTTCATGCTTTTGTAGGTCAGTACTTTAACCCGCTGTGAAATTTGGTATTTGAGACCATTATCACTATAATGGAGCAGAAAATTAGCCTTTGATATTTTGCGCCGAATATAACCATTAATCGGGTCTACCTCTTCACCTTTAGGTATCTCGAAACTCAGGATGTGATACATGTCTGCTTCTCGTGCCTTTCGTTTGTCCAAGTTCTTAAATATTACGAAAAATTGATATGATTCTTGTTTTGTGTTTGAACTCAAGGACAGTTTTAGTTCTTTGGAATCAGATTCAAGTATCTCAGCAGGGAGAACCCGAGAGTATGAAGCACTGAATGAATAGAGAAGCTCTTTAGTAATCAGTTCGGAAGAAGTTGCTTGAGAATTCTTGTAGGAGAAAATATGTTCTGAAGAGCCAGCTGCTCGGAAATGGATTTCTTTGAAATGTTTCCAGTTTCCTTCATTGATGTCCAAATATCGGCAGAGAGGAGCTGTAGGCTTGTGATGTAAGATCGTACTTTTGTCTTGCATGAGGATCTGGTTTGGAAAAATATCTGAGCTAGAGGCGATCGATCAGAGTTAAATTTTGCTTAAATAAAACTCAGGAGACTTTGTTTCGAGATACAAAGGGTCAAAACTTTCTGGAAGTCAATTTGAAACATGCACGAAATGCAGTCCATATTTTTTCTTAGTCTCTATAAAACGACGTTTCTAGAGGTCCTGCAGTCTTTTGGAATTGAAACTTTGGAGAATAGAAACTAGCCAATTTCTTTTAAGCGATATTCATTCATCTCAAAAGTAACCACCAATAAGAAGTAATTCATATTCTAATTCAATTCCAGACATCGGTAGCACTTATCCACCGCTTTCATTTGAGAATGTGACGCAGTGTCTAGTTATTGATTGATAAAGAACCTCATCAGTTCTCACCTATAATTGCAATTACTCTCGGTTTTTCATAAATTCCATTTCAATTTTAGAGTTCTTACAATGGAAATCTTAAGTCAAGCAAAATTCAATTTTTCGAAAAGATTGCCAAAACTATTGTTTATCTAATATCGTAGATCCATTCTGATATTATATGAGTTCGATTAGTTATTTAGAACGCGGTATTCTCAATATATTTATTCTAAGCAATAACATCTCAGACAATTCGTATCAATAAATGGATTTTGACAACATCACAAGCAATGACGAATTTGTTATTCGAAACGACAAGGATCGATTGCTAATTCAAGTATCCCATGTAGAGGAAGCAGCAGAAGAAAAACTTAGACTCAAAATTTACGATTCAATTACCAATGACCAATTCAAAGTTGAAATAACCCCTAACAACCTATACAATTCAGTGAGTTTTCGCGGTAAATCGTTGCTTTGGGTGAAGATCCTGCTGGCTTCAAGTCTCTCTAATCTGAACTCTGAAGATAAAAGTGTTTTATTTTTCGAAGAGCAGCACAAGCTCCAAGTGTATATCCTTCCTCTCAAGGAAGAGAACCTTAAACTGTTAAATAAAATCTATACCATCTCAGAGCCTGAGCTAGAACAGCTGAAGTGTGCTAATGTCGCATCAACCGAGAGACAAGCATTATTAGTTACTCTTTGTTTACGAGGCCCTGATGGGGCACTCAGCATGAGACTTGGAATTCAAGTACCAAAAGTAATTGATAAGACTACCTCGACGCAGAAAAAGAAGAAGATAAGGGATATTTTGCCTGAAGTTGCAAATTTGAAGAAAGATAGCAGGAAATATAATAGCGCTAGGAAACCGGACGAAAAGAAAGAAGTTGTTGCTAAATTTCAAATGTCTGACATGCAATCGAAAATCAACAATCTTATTGATGTAATTTTTTTCGACTACTGGAGAGTTTTTATTAACGACATTTTTTCTATAGGAAAATCAATCAAAAGATGTGAGAATTCTGGAGTTGATAAAGGAAATTAATTTTTTGAAGAGCAATCTATCGAAAGGAAATGGAAATCAATAAATCATTTTGGGATGTACTGAATTTGTATTATGATTTTTTATTGTAAAAATGATTTGCATCGAATTTATCAAAATTAACGAGTAAGAATGCACCTTTTTATCCACCTGGCTCTCTTAGATTGCTTTCAAGTTGCAATTACGATCTTCTCGAAATAGCTGGCAAAAAACACTAAAAGAGCGAGCGAGCAAATGCACCTAAATTAACATAACTAACATAGCCAAAATAGCACGAGTACTCGGACGGTTTAAACGACTATATAGAGTAATTTACATATGTAGCACTTTATCTCAATATGAATTCTATTCTGACTCAGGTTATGATCTGATAGAAGAATGAACTTTAGCCTTCATTATCAATAAGAAGAAATCTTGTGAACTAACAATTTTTTCCATGACAGTTCATGCAATCATTATAGTTAAAATGAGAACACCACACATAGCATAAAATTCACCACTGCACATTACAAAATTTCAAAGAGTATGAAGTCAAATAACTGAGTAAAGCAATAGAATTCCAGATCCAATGTTGAAGGAGAAAGAAAGATGATAATGCAAATGCAGGTCTTGTACATTCCATAGAGAGGGGAACAACAAAAAAGAGGACAACTGCTCAAAAAGACAACACACAGAAGCTTTCAGAATAGATTTTCTTGAATCTGCTCATGCCATCTTCTTGCTTCACATCTATGAGAACCTAGTCTCAATTCTTCAAGAGGAATTTATGTTTTAACTTCACAAAGCAGAACACATATTCTGAAAAATATATATTACCTGTCTTCGCTTGCATGCTTGAGGTCTTCATCTTGGAAAAAAATTTTATATGGGTTTTCTATGTAACATTTCTATCGCAAATTAGCAATGAATCAAGAAAAAAATTTTACCATTATTTCAGCTTCCGTTGCGCTTGTCTTTCAATTCTACAACTACATATCTAAACTAAAACGCACGCTAATTTATATGAGAAGTAATTTTTTCCTAGGATTATAACGTTAGATAAGTCAAGAAGTGGAGTTACCTGTATTCCAGAATCCTATCCGCGAGAGACTATGAACGCTGGCAGAACATAACATAACTAACTTGGAAAGTAATTTAACGGTGAAACACCCATGAGTGAAATTGGAATTTGGAATATTATAGAGGATCAAATTAGATCCTTTCTCTTAAATAGTGAAAAATGGGTATTTATAACAATTTATAGGATGTATCGGTTTTCCAATTAATTTTTATTGTCGAAACTCTGAAATAAAATTCTATTACCAGCTTTCTGATGAATTCTATTCGAATTCCGTCGGAAATACTCAAGAAATTTGAATTAATGCTCTTTTTAGCAGGTCATGGGACTGCTAAATATTCCCGTTGTTTCTTTTGTGAAAAGCATGAGAATTCCGGAATTGGGTTTCGACACATCGCATTAATAAAATATCAAGCTGCCAAATTAGGGTATGAAACTGTTTGATTGGATCAAATCGATTAAAAATTTCTGTGATAATGGGTTTGCAAAATTTAATTTGGACCACGAGCTACTTTAGTAAATCCTTTAATAAAATCAATTTATTTATTGATTCCGAAAAAGAAACTGATTCTTACTTCCTAAACGCATTTGAGTGTTTATTTCTCTAAAAATAGGGCAACTGTTAAGGAACTTTGAAATTTCTACGCAACTGCCTTCCTCACTCTAACTGAACGTATCAAAATTAGATTATTTCATGAAGGTGGAAGGATTGTGAACGAGAATGATGGATAATAAGAAATCACATTATGTCTGCCAGAAAATGAGTGAAGTCGATTAAATTCAGCATTATTGTAAAGATTCTACAAGCTAATGTAAATTTCCCCGACAAAAAGACGTTTCTCCCCTTTGTGTGTGTGTGCATTTGAAAATGGATATGATTTTTCATTGGAGTTATTCTTGAGGAAAACGCAACGAGATGTATGCAAAAAATTGTATCTCACAGTAAGAGGAGAGAGATGAAAGTAAAGGTACTTGATGCAAAATGGTCAGAAATGGATCTCATTGAAATGTTTTTGAGAAACCGAAGCTTTAGAACTTGGATATATCCTCCTGAATCCGTCTTACATTCGAGTAACAGTGAGAATTCTTGTTCAAACTCATTATTTGAAGGAACTGTAAATTTTTCCTTAAGATTAGTGAAAAAGTGGAAATCAGATTATTGTTGATTGCAACCAAACCAACGAAAAGAATAACCTGACAGAGAAGTTATCTAATATGCTTTCCCGCTCTGTTTTTTAATTATATAACTCATCTTGTTATCTAAAGGGTCCAAATTCAGATTGCTTTTCGATAGTTAGATGAGCTCTAGGATCCAAGGATTGAAAATGATAAATCCAATTCTAATTCACCGTGAAGAATCTGAAGCGCCTGCTCTGGAACGCAAATATGATCGAAAATGCTCAATTTTTTCCAATTCTAAACGTTTAAGGGTTCCTGCTGCTCATAAAAAGTCGCTGTTAAGCATCTGGAGAGATGGCAAATGAAACGAGCCGCATTCCTACTTTCCAACGATGATTCATATCAACAGACCGCATATATTGAGGGTTGTGAGAGAATATATGATAAATATTCCACCCTTCGAGAAGATGGATTTAGGAATTAGAAGTTTCACTCTTTATTTGCACGTTTTACGCATACAGGAAGGTGTTAGATTAATTGATCAATAAGGAGAATCGCTCAATTCTGAACCCAAAGAATTTCTTCGGAATTCTGCAGGAGTTATTCTCAAATCTGTATGATGAATTCTGATTTAAATACTATAAAGGGGATTCTATTGTTTAAAGGAAAAAGCCCGATTTACCTCAAGCTGTTGGTTGGAAAGCCTCTTTGAGTAATTTCGATGAAAGGCAAGGTTTTTTCATAAATTGAAGAGGATTATGCTGGCAAAGTAATACCATGTTCTCAGTTGCCGTGTATCTTGGATCAGCTTCAAAGATTTCCCTCAATAGAATACGAAATTATCACTCGGACTATTAATGAGCGGCATTAAGAACTTCTGCTTGGATTCCGACAACTTAACCGTAAATGAAGAAAAATATTTACATTCCTTCTTGGATAAGATTTCGGAAAATTTTTGTGGATCAACCTAAATTGGGCTAAAAAAGAGATTTTTGGCAGCACATTTAAAAGGAATATTGCGAAATCTTCGCATAAATTGATGAAGCTACTAGATGAAAGAAAGTAAAACTGCAAGTTTACCCACAGATGCTTATGTCTTATTGTAGCATATATCTCCCTTGTCCATTTTTTTCATCGTCAAGAGGATATGTATGATGCATTTATTTGAAAAAATAAAATTGTAACAAAATGTAGACCTGTCAGAGCCTTAAATCATCATGTAGAAAGACATTCTGCGCATTTAGTTAGAGATAGTAAAAAGCAAAACTCTTCTTGGCCTAGCAGATGAAATAGCAATCACAAAATTCTCTCTCCTCGTGTGGAAGAACCGTGCCGATCTTGTTGGATTTTCTTCTTGATACTTGATATTTCTGACATAGATTTTCACACCCATGGAAAAATCGATTGTAATGCTAAGCTCAAAATTGCTCAATATTTCAATAATATTGTCTGATCTCCAAACATGGTCACCTGGTAATGAAAAGCAAGGCGTTCCAATTAAACTATGATTGGGCCCTTCTAGTTCTTGTGCTTCCAATGGATTATTTTTCGATAATGAGAACAAAAAAGTCTTGTTCTCTAAAAATTGTATTATTCTTTCCCGAGCAAGATCATGGAAGAGATAAGACTTTCTGACTCCAATAACCTTTACTCTACTCATCAATTGATTCGTATGAGGGTCGTATATCTCTAAAAATTCTTTAGCTTCAACATCAATCTCATTCCAGTTTAAAGATCTGTAATGAATTATGATCCATTCCTGTTTCGCATAGAATTTTACGCTGAAAATCAATTCATTTGGCTTTTGCCGAGTCCAAATGGAACAATTTTTTGTGATATTGTAAAAATTTACACTTTCGACGCTGCAATAAAGCAAAAGTTTCTCATGATGCCATGAGATCAATTCGTAGGTTTTATTGTCTCCTCCTTCCCATTCTAGGCAAGGTATTATCTGCTGTACATGAAATGTTTTAGTGTCCACTTCAAAGTAGATTTGACTGCCTCCTGATTCAAAGAAACCATATAGAAGACCAAACTCAGGGCTATATGAGACTGAACTGATTTCTCTGAGATCAATTTGTTTCAAGGGTTTTAAGGTGCTCAGATTAAATAAAATGAGCCTCCCGGCTGAAAGCACAGCATGAATTTGAAAGATTCCAGTTGGGAGGAAGGCTCGGATTGCGAACCTTGGATGAGCGTCGAGAAGGGCGCTGGCATCTTTAATTTGTCTGAGAATCACTGGTTTTTCATCGGTGACTTCCACTTTCTGGGCAGGAGTTGTTTGGTTTACACCCATCTAAAGGGTTTTAATTTTATTTAATGAAGTGAGCTGTGAAAGAGCCAACTCCTGAGTTACAAGACCTCATCAGATAAATGAAGATATTGCATGACATTATCTTGTATTGATGTCCAACTTATTCAAGCAGTGTCAATGAAAACTCGATTAAATATACCTTTCTTTCAATGGTATGAAAACGCAAATCAACACAGCTCTAGTTGCTTGGTTTATTCCTAGCAAGCCTAAATATTCTCTGGTATTATGAACACAACAATGTTCAAGGTTAAATGTTCTCGGCAAAAAATCTGACGACATCTTTGTTATTGCTATTGAATATTTTATTCCTATTAGTTCCTTATTTTTATCGGTATCAGCATAGTGTCCTAAATTCGTTATTCGAAAAAAAATGTAGTAAAATATCTTGAGCAGATAAAGCGGATGCAGATTATGATCAAAATACGCTGATGCAGATTATGATCAAAATACGCTGATGCAAATTATGACAGACATCAAGTGCATCTTTAAGCATTTGTTTTGTAGATATACACTAACATTCAATCCAGATAGCAAAATTTCTAAAGGAATCGGCTTCAACATAAACCCAGCCCTAAAATATTGACTTCGGCATCTCTCTAATCATCTAAAAGACAAAATTTCTTTGTTCAGATATTAATCATCACTTACTCTCTGTCATATAGATGTATATCTACAGATATATTAATCTTATATAAGGAACAATCAGAGCTTCATTTGAAATGTTGAGATATGGTAACAGATCTCTTCGAGTCAGTAACCTACCTATAAATATTCTCATACTTAAAACAAGGGAAAAAAAAATTTAGTCTTGAACTTGTTACTTCTCAACATTTAAAGTACATAAAGTTTCAAATGAAGATTTTCAAACTGTTAGTTTGAAAAGAACGGGAATTCCGTAATTATGTCAGATATTGGTTGCAGAAACATCTCTGTTGGATCTATATTCATTTTAACTTTCTTAATCATTCCTGGTTCAGAGCCATCATCAGAGTACGCTGTCGAAACAGGTCCAGCCTTCATCACTGTAAAGTTTATTGAGTTGTCAGAGGGCACCTCCAACTGACTCGATGACATCTTGGTGAAAGTTGTAGGATAATCACTATGAGCATCAAAAAAGACTGCTCGGGCACAGTGACATTTGCCTTTTTCATGTTGTTTTAGCTGTCCAAGAGTGAGGAATGACTTCCCGCATTCGGGAACGTCACATTTAAAGATTTTGTCATCTGTGTGTTTCAAACTGTGGTATCTAAGTGCTGCTTTAGTAGAAAAACCCATTCGGCAGCTTGGATAGTCGCAAACGAACGGCTTCTCACCAGTGTGTAGTCGAAAATGAGTTTGTAGTGTGTCGTGACGCTTGAACCCCTTTCCGCAGCCTGGATAGTCGCAGACAAAGGGTCTTGAGTTAGAGTGGGTTTGTATATGTCTATTTAATTCGGATTGGTAGAGAAAGGTCTTCTTGCAGTCGGGATCTGTGCATCTGAATAACCTCTTCGAAGTGTGGCTTGGCTGAGCTTTCAAAGACATAGTGAGCGCAGATTCCATAGACATCGTCGTGAAAATAGGTTGCGCCTCATTTCTGGCTTGTGAAGCTCTAAAGAGATTATCCATGAGAGGAAGGAAAAGTTGACTACAAAAGCACCAAATTAATTATATTGAGAGTTCGATTCGATGATCCCTCTATTTATATTCCGGAAAAACCTCACACTGGAAAATAATTTTCGACTGAAACAATCAGTACACTGTTAAATATTTCCTCGCCTATTTTTTTTAATGCGCAGTCAATTCAGTGAACTGGCGAAATTTCGCTTGTAATTTGGGTTCATCTGTTTCGTTCTGAACAGAAAGAAGAAATCCAGAAAGGTTTCTCTTTCTTCTTTGCTAAGATGAACTTCCTTTCCTCTTCGGGGACAATATATGTGAACTGACTAATTGTATGCATGTAATAAAGCTTAGAATGAATAGCATTCTGTACTTGAGAGGAAAATATCTGTTCTAATGTCACAAAAAAAGTAAAATTTCATATGAGAACAAATGCGCTGCCAATGTGATCGATAGCTGAGACAAGAGTGACTCTGCTGATGAACCATAAGTTAGCTCCTGGGAATTTGATGATTTGAATAGATTCAAAGAAAGAGTACATTAAAATTTCAAAATTGAAAAGCTAAAACCACGGGATGTGTTATTTGTTGTCTTAACTCTAATCCGAGAACTGGGTTCTTTACCTTTTGTCCCTCTAGCACGAACTCACTCTACTGCTTCTTTAGTCTGTAAAAGCGTTCGTTGACTCACCGTAAAATTTTTTTTTTTTTCCTTGCTAAACTAATTTTTTAGACCAATGATTTTCAAGTCCATAGCAGAGTGAAGCTAAAAGTATTTTTGGTAATTCTTATGAGAGCGAATATGTTTCCTCATTGCGAGGATATATCTGCCAACGAACATTTTGTAGAGAAAATTCCCTGTGATGTTTATTTTCATGGAATTGATCAACTATCAGATCGCTAATTCTAAATAAATGCTTTAAGCTCACTATTTATTCGGCTTTTGAGCATAGAATAGTACAATAACACAGGCGAACTGGTAATATTCTTCAATGAAGAGCTTATTCTACTTGAATAAATCGATTGATATGATAACTATCGATACCAAATATAATTCTCAGCTTGGTTTTGAGAAGGTAGAGCATATTGCAAATCGAAATCAAACATTAAGTAGCGAGGATCCTTGCTCGAAAAATACTTAATATGGTCACTTAATTCGAAATTCTAAAGTCTAAAGTCTTCAGAGAAGCACATAAACGTTCCAAATAAGGATTTCAGAGTATGTCTTCAGTCAATTCGGAGTCTCGCAAACCTGGCTCCAGTGACTGAAGAGAGATTTTTCTAAATATATATATGCATTATCGTCCAAGCCTCAAATGATCTTCAATTATAACATCAAAACTCAAGGCGGCTCAAGGCATATCTGTATTTTGCGGCTTGCTTCTGATATCAGAGAGCAACAAAGTCGGATAGATTATCCCTATTTTCCTGTCAGGGAACTTACTAGTCGCCTTCAAAGTAAAATATTAAATATGAAGAACATTGCACTTGCCAAAACTACAGGTAAGAGATTTTCCGGAGCAGCCTGTCGTTATTTAATAAAATTTTTACTGTTGAAATAATTAAATGAGTTCTGACCGATTCTCAACCGTTCATCGAAAAAAAGTTTTATTGAGGGTTTTGTTTTCCTTGATCTCAAGCATGAGGGATACATGCTGCTACTCGAAAAAATTGGCGAGCTATTGTTATCCAGGAGTAGTTTATTGATGTGGCTACTCCCAACACAATATTTTATCGTTCCATTTTAGAAAATCTTATAAAACAGCTTATTTTTGGTTTTACCGCTTTGACGTTTATCTGCTAGAGAGGCCTTGACTAAGCTGAAATTCTAATTCCTTCTGTGTGCTTGCAAGAATTTTACGGTGGCTGCTTGAAATAGTATTAACGCCACATTTTGGATCAAGACCTCTACCATCACTTAAGAAACAGTAGTAGGCTAGCCCAAATGCCTTTATGAATCTGGGTTGTTTCTTGGATTGAATAGGCGAAAAAGGCTGACATCTAGTGATTTTGACATATTATTTCATAGTTTTTTCTGAATTTGTTGAAAAATGCTGAGCCTAGATGAGCAGAAAACTCAAAAGTCCTTTAGTGCTGCTAGATGAATGCCACCTCACCGAATTGAAAACATTAGTGAGAGCTCTAATAAATGTTTTGTTGAAAAAATTGCTTTCTATTTCAACCGAAGAGTTAAGATTGATGTAATTTTACTTTGATTCACACAAAAGGAAAGTAAAGAAGTCCAGAAGACAGTATCTGCCAGATCAATCATTCCCTTTAAATTTAACTGATAGTTAGATCATTAAAAAAATCATTGGCAAGCACAAAAGCAATTTTCTTAGTAAGATGAACTTTAATGATCAATGAAGTGATGCTGAGTAGTCAGTCACAAGTGATCTTCTGAAAGACCACTCATTAGAAATTCCTGACAGAAAATATGACATAAAGAATTTGCTGAGCCATCGACAAATAATTCAAATTCCTGGAAAAGTTTCTGGAAAGAAGCGAGAGACTGACGATAAATGTGTATCTTTTTCTATTGGGTATTGCCATTCGAAGCTCGAATTTTCATAATCAGGTAGCTCTCAATTTATCTTGATTACTTCTTTCTTTCTTTGAGCCTAATCAGTTCATATAAATTCACTTTTGTGTGCAAGCAAAATCGATCGCCAAAGACTTAACTAAAATAGGAGAGCTCAGCACTACAAACTAGAAATTTAAGAACGATTCAAATTCTCTTCACGCACTCTCTTCTTGTATGTCCTTAATTAATATTTTTGGGGAAAGTTCATTGGCAATAACACTTCATATTTTTTCATTAGCTCAGATTTTTGAATATAACCTTTTTCGTAACATTTACGCCAAGTAGGAGATATGAATAAATATTGCTTTCGTCACTCCTCGAAACATTCTTCATACATGGCACTCATTCAGACAAAATATTACTCTGTATTTTGGAATGCAAATTCCTTTTTTTCCCTCATAAACAGCTCCCATTTAATTGATTCCCACGATCTGCTTGAACAAGGAGTGGACTGAAGTCTTGACTGTTTTAGACTAAGTAATATTAGACAAATCCGCTCGGTCTCAAACTTTTACTTCTCGATGGTAAAAATAGATCATAGCTGCCATAGCGAATGCAAACAATAGATTCTAGATTGAGACGAATAATGTAGAGCAGACAAATGAGTTAAATCTACTTCTCCTGCAGCCAAATTTTTCACGTACTTCCTTTTCAAAAGGAAACCCCAAATAACCTCGAAAGTTCTCGGAAGAATGTAGAGGAAAATCTCATCTCGCCTTCCTGGACTCTCCAACACAAGGTGCGAAGCAGCTGCCACGCCACTCAGCATTTGAGGTGGAGGGGCAAGAGTCCTGAATAATCTTCTGAAGACACACAGTGATATTCTGAGGGTCAGCATGTAATTTGCCATGAAAAGTATGGATTTCAAATATGCCACTGCAGCTTTTCCTAACGTAGCTCCTGGACTGATCAAATAAAATGAGCTTCATTGGTGAAAGATGAATCTTCACTTTTTTCGAAGTTGTTTGCGTTTGAATAATAATAGCGGTATGAGATGGAATGGAATATAATAGGTAGAGCCAAGTTTCGCTGTTGAGAACCACCTCTTTGCTGCGTTTTCAACGCAAGTGCCGTCGTGAATGTACTCGCATTTAATGAAATTATCTTTTTGAATGAGATGAATAATTATCTTCGAGCTTTACCTTTGAAAGCTTGCTCAATAACTTCGTAGGTCAGTGTCTTCGGCCTATGAAAATAGGAATAAACAATTTGTTATGGGTTTAGGTACATTTATGTCCTTGTTAGGCTGAATGGCCAAGTATGCAGAGAATTTTCCTTTCAAAGTATTTGCTATCGTTACTAAAATTAATTCGCAGGATGACTCCGAAGCCAGCCTGAATTAGCTATTTTAGTAAGTTAATTAAAAATGTCTCGTTGTTTGAAAATGAAGTGTTTGGAGAAGAAAAAAAATCCTAAAAGCGAAAGGTATTTCCTGAAAAAACAAGAGGTGGTTGAAATATTGATTGTCCAGGGATAAAGATAGCGAAATTTGGTGATTCAAGCATATCGTCTTTTCGATATATGAAAACCAAAGCGAATTACTGTCCCTTCTCGCAATATGCGGGTAATTATTTTGTCTTCTGCTTAATATCAGCTGATATTAATAACATTGCAAGCAAAGTTGAAGATTTTCATAGACTGTCTGGAATTGATCGTTACGAGCAGCTAATTACGTTCGGTACTAAGGCGATCCTTGTAGAATTTGTTGCAGCGATAGTATTTGTTTTTTTGGGCTTGACTTTGAGTTAAACAGAGCTATCTCCTTTATTCAGTGGTTTTGAACTACTAAAAAATCTTGATAGAGTCAATATGAGTGGTCTTTTTGAGGTGCCGTCGGACTCCATAATTCGCCAGACGTTTGTGTACGAGTGCAATCCCATAATTGTTATTCGCAAGAGAAAGAAGTTCAATCAGCTGCCAGTTGAACGAGATGTGACTCATTTTATAGATGATAACGAAATAGAATAGGAAAAATTCAAAGGATAACTTTACTAATTGCTGGCTTATTATGTGATATCAGGAAGAAAATAACAAAGCAAAAATGTCTAACTCGATTCAAGTGTTAGAAGAGAACAACAGAAAATGACACTTCAAGATGATTAACAAATGTATTGCGGCAGAAGCCTACGAAATAACCTGGGTTTTCTGGAAATATCTTATTTTCCAGACTTCCTATCGGCATGCAAAACTTTCCTATTATTTATACTGGAAAAGGAGCATAAAGCTTAGTACTTACAGAAAAATTACATTCACCAATAACATAAAAGAAATTTATTAACCGCATCTAAAGCAGACTCATGACCGCACTTTTTTTGAAGGAATAATAAGATTGTATCTATTCCAATAATTCCACTACAAAAATACCTTCATTGCTGAAAGGCTATTTGTTAAATCTTCACTCATTTTTCCTCGATTGGTGTCGAGTGAAATGGTTCGTTTTTTTTATCGATGCATTTCTCTCTTCTTTCGGATCGCTTTTTTCTGAATGGTTGTCTAATTAGTCCGCAGTCGTACTAATCTATTTATATGCAATGTGTGTTCTTTCCTGCCATTCTTGCAAACTTATCCAACAAATAAATCTACTTTGTGGTAGCGACTATTTGTTTTCGAAATGCTTCTAAATGGCGGCGGAGAGAACATTGTTCCAATTTTTTTTGATAAAGTGGTGCCTTACAAGAATATGAAAAAGGAACACATATTTCGAAAATCGGTCTCTTATTATAAAAATATTTTAAAATCCTATTTGATGAGATGTTAGCACCCTCGAATTAACCACGAAAGCACATTATACCGAAGAATGATTTTTCATGACGAATACTCAATCGTTATTGGAAGCCATCATACATCAATGAATTCAGAAAAGTCAACCACAGACACTTTCGAAGGATCAGTTCGTATTGTTTCAGGAAATCAGGCTTGATTGATAAATCAATAAATTCAGCAAAAGCTGAAAATCCGCATGGTAAAAATCTCTAGAGACTTGGTGTGCTACCAAGTTGAGAGTGAACTCAAAGCATATCAGCGAATTTTATTTTCCTCGTACTAACTTCTTTTGTTTCATTCAACATGCTGTAATGCCTAACTTGCCTCCTGTCGTTGTCAAACTCACAGACTTCTGCCTCTGCTCTTGAAGGTAAACTCCCTCTAATTTCATGAATTACCCCTAAATTGAAAGATTAATCCTATTTTGGTTTGTTTGCTATTTACAAAATGAAAAGGATGGTTGGCTACATGTGCGCACGTTTACACAACCTTTCCTAAATTTCAGGCAATTCTATTGTTATATATTGTCTCGGTCTTCCCAAGCAAAAGGGGTTAGTTTTTTTTGTCGCTTTGGGTTCCGCGGTCAAAATTATCGGTAATTCAAGTGTAAAAAGTTTTTCGATAACCAACCTATCACACATATAGACTTCAATCAAAGCTCAATTTAACTATCATAGTATGCCTGCGGTAAAGTGGTAAGTAGGTAGTCAGCAAACAATAGATATAGGATAAGTAGCCTTCGTTGAGGCAGCATGAGCGATTGTTTTAATAGAATAGGATTTCTGAATAATAAAAAGAAAGCGCCTCTGACACATGGAAGAAGGTCTTATGGTTCGGCATATGTAGAATCAAAAATATTCACGTCTGTGATTTATTAGAAATTAGGCCAACGAGAGTCTTTCGAAAAATGGAGTTTAAATTTTTAAGTTAAAAGCTTATTAGCTCCATCGAAATTAGAAGTCTGCTTGCAAATGCTCTCATTATCTGAACATTCAAAGAAATCCAACTCAATGACTTCTTTAGGTTAATGTGTTTTAGAGGAAATAATATTTTAAAAATCTTCTCTACATCAATCAAATCATTGAAAGCTCGAAAACCATCAATGTAATAGATGGGATCCAAATTGCCCCAGGGCATGGCCACATCCATGGCTATTTTACTCTAAACAATTACAATCTCAAAAGAAAAAAGAGATCAAAATGTGAAAAAATTTCAGGATATTCATCTCAAACGATCTCCATTTACCAAACCTAAATTTCTCCCAGTAGAACGCAACAACGCCACTCGAACAGTGGTAGAGGAGAGAATAACTCCTTCATTCATATTCAGTGCAATTACCTTAGCTTATCAATACCATTTAAGAACTAAAGCTATCTCCTACAATTTAGTGACGATTCCTCTCAAATTCCTAAACAACGGAGAACCCCACAGCATCGAAATCGTTCCTAGCAAAAGAATTTGTAAATTGCAGATATTTTGAAACATTACCAAGAATGCAGAAACAGCTGACGAATCTCTCTGCTTATTGTCATCTTCTTGAAGGTCCAACTAATAGTAGGTACTGCATATTGCCTGCCAGCGTCCTGTGGTTTCAAATTCAGAAGACTCTGCTCATTTCCCACTGTACTCTCAAATTCCTTCTTTCGAAATTAAAAGAATAATTATATAATTACCAAAATTCAATTCTTAATCGAAGATAATTTTGCTACGGATTTCAATACTTTAGTTTCACTTTCCTACAACTGAAGAATTCGCGTTAAAGTGTTTCATTTGATAGACAGAAGAATTTTCTACATCCGATTTGAACTAGACAAATATTTATTCAGAATAGATTCTGTCTTTTATATTTGAACCTGGGAGGGCATCGAAATATATAATGCTCAAAAATGCAATGTTTCCAGAGGTGTTGTATCATTATACTAAATGAGATATAGTATAAAATTGTCTATGATGAAGTAGAAATGTTCGGATTTATTACGGAAAAATACGAAAAAGTCTCTGTGATTCAAAGTGCATTGAAGTTCTTATATTTGTAGTGACAGGTCCGAGGCATTTTCCCATACTTCATCTGAAGAGAGTTGTATATGTTAGAACTGGGCTATTGTAGGGAATTATCAAATTGAGTCCCTATTGAACATTGCACAATCGTTCTAAAATTTGGATAATTCTAATTTTGAAATCTTTTTGACATATTTTCCAATACCTGTGAGAATAATAAAAACTTGTGTTTTTTCCTCGAAAGATCAAAATTTCCAGGCAGCTCATACAATTTCCTCGATTAGCATAATAAAATTGGGAATTCTGTGTTTTAAAGACAAATTCTTTCAATCAAGCTCGCTAATTAGTGAATAATTCTCGTGATACTCATGTAGAACAAATTGAGAGGAGATATAAATAATATATTGATTGTGGCTTTCCCATTAGTTATCTACTTCACTACATATAAATTCTGATAACTAATTTAGTTCGCTAAAGGTAAAACTTATTTGTTGTTTAATTTCTATTGAACTCAAAACCAAAGGTTGGAAAAATAATTGATGCTCAACAAAAAATAAAAATGTTTCTCAAAAGGATTGGATTTGATTCCACTAATGGATAGACAAAATTAACCATTTTATTTTGTTCCTCCTAGCCTGGCAAATGGACCAATCTATTTCTTTGACTTGTATTTCATTTCATAGAGGGATTATGCTAATTCAATGTTAAGAGTGTTTTTATCATCTCATTCCATAAACTCAGATCAATAGCAGTATTTCTTTTTTTATTTTCTTATTACAAGCAGTTAAATTTGCTGGGCCAAAGTGAATTTTCCTAGTCTTAAATCATATTTTGTGTTTCGAAAAGGGAAAGAATCACAATGTTTAAAGAAGCATCAATAATCAAAGTTAAAAAACCAAAATGCCCAAAAAGAACTTCTCTTTCAGAATAATTTTTCCTTCGAAATGTCTCCCATGAGATGGCTTGCAATATCGCTTTGAAAGCCTCTAAAGATTAACCTCCCTCAGACTTAGAAGAGTCTGCAGATAATACATGAAAAAAATAGTTGGACTAAACCAATCAATCAGATTTCCATGCTATGTGTTTCCTTCCTTTCAGATAGATTAAAAATTCAAAAGCCAGTCAAGGTCATAGTCTAATATGCGAAGAAAAATTGGCCGATTATTTTGCATAACTGTTGAGAGATCATCGATATTGAAAATTACCACTGACAATTTTATTTTGGGCGCGAATTTAGTTCGCATATTTAAGTAAAAAACAACTAATTTTTTCTTAACAGTTCAAAAATTTGATTCAGGGGTATTTTAAATAAGATTCACTTCTTACAGAACAGAGAAACAAAGTAATGGACTCGTTTGATTTACAAAACCAAAAGCTCGATTACAACTACTTTGCGGATGCTGGTTTTAAAAGAGCCCATGTGGACCTAGCATACGCAAACACGAAAAATATTGATCCGGACGCCCTTATTAATTGGATGTTAGACAATCCCCAGTCTAAACCAAGATCGGACTCTAGTTTCATAAGGAGCAGCCAAGTACGCCTTGAACCCTTCAGAAAATCATACTCACGATTACAGGAAAGACCAACAAGGAAATCCCATGGCTTGGTATGTGAAGAAAATTGCACATATCGCGAACACAATACTGAACGAGCTGGAATTCTTCGGATTGTGAGCTCCACTAATGAAAAAGAGAATCCATTATCAGTAATTAATGAGAAAGCTTTGCCCTTCTCCGCCGAGGAAAAAGAGCTCCTAGATAGCATTCTTCATACTTATAACCAAGACTACAACAAATGGCTGCATTCTTTGGTCGATATAGTCTCGAAACTGAAATCTGAGAAGAAGAAGTACCAAAATTTGCTGAGAGAATTACCCAGAAAGACGAATAGGGAAATTATAGCGTTTAGTAGCAGTGTCTTTGGGTCGATAAGGCTGATATTGCATCAAGCGAGTCTAAACAAAGGTGAATACAAGGAACTAGACATCAATTCCTTTTTCTATCTCATGAATAAACTTTACGATTCACAAATGTTTACACTCCCACAACGGAAGAGCATCATCAAACAGTACGAGAACTATTGCGAGCTGAAAACGCTTAAAATAAATAAGCTTTTTGGTGATGTGATTCTCGAAAGAGGTTTGAATCGTAATGAAGAGCTCCAAAACAATGAAGAATCAAGTGGTGCAATGCCTACGAATGATGTTGATCCTACTCAATTTTGCCTGACTGATGAATGGCTTGAGGATTTTCGAAAGTCAATCGAAGCTCGCGCTCAACCTGAAGTAAATCGTACAGAAGAAAATGGAGCGACCCAAAATATAAAAGAAAAGAAATTTTCAGGTCAAGTTCTTAAATCAGGGCTCACTAGCAGAGAAGCTTGTGTCAGATGCTTCGAGAAGAGGAGAGCTTTTCTTTTTCTGCCCTGCAGCCATTTCCTAGTCTGCCAAGACTGCTCAATATTATATAAGAAATGTCCCACGTGCGATAAAATCATTCATGACAAGGTACTCCTGTTCTGGTCTTAGTATGTTATCTTAGTGTGAGATGATCTCTTGTTTGTGTTATAAGATATAGATGGAATACGTACTAAGCATTTAGTTACATCAGTAGTTAGTAGTTACTTCATTTAAAAACTTATTCAGCCCACATTGAATACTAAAAAAACAGGAAGCTTGAATACTGTTGAAAAAATCTCAGTCGATGATATGTTACTCATACTTTTGAGTTAGTTTTTGAGTCAAAATGATAAATCTTTCAGCACTGAGACATTAATTTTTAAAGAGGTAAGATTGACTCGTGTTCCGTGGTCGATCAACGATGCTATATCAATTTACTTCATACTTTCCTCAGCCTTTATTGTTATATTTTCAGCAACACTTCACAAGCAAAAGTCATCAATTTTATGTTGTGACAAAGAAAAAAATTATATACTTTATGAACAAGATTGTAAACAAAATTCACGAATGATCGAATTGAAAGCTTAGGAGCTCAGATTAGCTTTAAAATAGTTTGCTAAAATCAAGCGCCTTCGGTTTTATTCCATCCATTTTTGGCTGGTAATTGCTGTCTGTTTTGAAAAGGTTTGTGTATCCTTTCTTACTTCCCATCCTAGAAAGCGATGCTCTTTTACTTCTCGCGTCAGATTGTGCTGTATATAGTCTGTCAACAGATAACCTCATCCTCTCTCTAAATGCAAATAAATACAAATGTTGATCAAAATTATAAATATTACCTTTTTTCAGGTTTTTCTGGGCATTGCTCGTCACATTCACTCAATATCCAGTCTATTGCTGAAGAAAATTTCAGATTGGCGGAACATTCCTCACTTAGCAGGGACAATGGAGCTTGCGTATCCAACTTCCTCGGTATCGATACTGAACTTGATCGCAGACTTTTTCCTGGATCTCCAATTGAATCGCTTGGACTCCGGTCAGCTACCCTTACAAACTTCTGCTTCGGAGAAGCAGAGATTCTCTCCTTTTTATGAAAAGGTGATAACTCCAACACTTTTATTGGTGACCGAGGCTAATGATGCAAAAAGTTTAGCAAAGAACAAAAGATGATTGCTCACCTTTGTTGATTCAGCTCTTGAGAATAATTTGTTTCTACTGACCTCATAGCTCACTTTATATGGCTCTAAATTAGCAGGCGAAACCCGATTTGCTGTTGGTGTGCAAGAAACAGATTTTTTGCGTTGTAGTTTTGCAAATGGAGACTCGAATCTGGACGCGAAGTTTGTCTGGACTGAACTTTTATTCTTATTTTCTTTTTCCTCCACACTCACATCAGAAGAGTTGAAAATGAGTGGGCTATCAAAACTATAATTTGTCATAGCAGTTGTTGTTGCTGCCGCAGAAGTTGGTTCCTTTCCGGAATCACCTATCTTGATAACACCTGATTTCTCCAACTCTTCAAGCCAATTTGCCGCATCTCTAATTTCTTGGGTATGCCTTCTAAAGAAATACTCCTCAAGAGATTTATTCTTTTTGATTTTTGGGGCTCTTTTGAGAGATTCGAACTTGCTTTTCTCAGCACCAACACCTGATAGAATTTGCACCATTTTAAATTGCTTTCCAGACCATAAATCCGTAATGAACATTTTCCCGCTGTTTCTCGATTTCGTTCTCATTTTCATCGAATTTGACAGGTTCTTGATTTGGTTGACATCACATTGCTTCCCTATGGCCACATATGGAGTATAATTGTGTGCTGTCTGTTCCAGGTCAGCATATTGAGCCGAAAATATTTGTAAAGTCGATTTGTTTAAGTTACGGTGTTTGCTTGATACATTCGTTGCCGTATTGGAAAGAAAGGGAAATTTTCCAGTCGTTACAAGAGAATTAGTAAGAGTCTCGTTGCTTGTGTGTGGTGTCAAAATCCGCTTTAAAATCCCTCCTGACGGTTGCTTACTGTTCGGCTGCTGAGCATTAAAACTTGCTGGATCAACAGATTCTGGCCTCATTCGAGAAAATCTTGCGAAACTTGAACAGTTCAATGTTGAATTGCTTCTTTTCTGCTCTGTTCCTGCCTTCATCGATTTGTGTTTTAGTTGCGTAATAAAATATTGAAAAGCTCTAAAATGTGAATATTTTTGATTCAAAAACGACAGAGCTTTTACTTTGTCCAATATCTTTAAATTAAATTAATTGTGAATATGTTAAACTTGTTTTCGGTAAAGATCTCAACTGCTTCTTAATTGTATGAAAGAGAAAAAATACCCCTGTGATGATTTGGAAGGAGTCGATTCAACTCTTCATTTTACTTATATTTTAAAGACATTAGTGATTTGAATAGCTCTTGAAATCTTAACATGAGTTCAATTCACAACTTAATCACAGTCTGATAGAGATTTTCTACCAATATTCCTCAAAGCGAAAGAATGTAATATAGGAAAACAACCGATCAATCAGGAAAAATCCAACCCAGACTTAACAAAATTAACCGATCATCTTCTAGATTAGATTATTCAACAGTCCTTGCTTAATTTTACTGTAGTGCAGGATTCTATCAGCTATTGAAGTAAAATCTCCAATCCATAGGATATTCTCGTTGAGCCATCAACGAAAACCTCTTCAATTTCATACGAAATTTCTCATCTCACATGTTCTGAATATCAGAGCCTGCTAAACTTATTAAATTTATTAATCTCATTTCGAATTTCATATCCAATTCCAAATGTTGGAAAGCATTGAGAACGTCAAAAGATTCGTCATCAAGACTATTATTACAGCAGGCGTCGGCTTATTTCTTCTGAGAAAAGTCTGGATCCATAACAGGCTGAAAAATAAAATAGTCAAAGACCTCTCTGAAAAGATCGTCATAATTACAGGTTCCTCTGATGGAATCGGAATGCAGGCGGCCAACGAACTCGCAAAGATGGGAGCGACTATCATCTTCGCTTGCAGAGACGAAAACAAAACTCAAAGAGCGATCGCAAAAATCAGAAGAGCAACAAATAACAGCAAACTTCGCTATATGCACATCGATCTTGAAAATTCAGCGTCCATTAAAAAATTCGCTGACGAGTTCATGGCTAATTATCAAAAACTCGACATTCTCATCAACAACGCCGGGATTTCGCTCAAGGATCGCGAAAGAAAATTAACTTCTGAAGGACATGAATTACATTTTGCAGTAAACTATCTCGGGCATTTCCATCTAACACGACTGCTGCTAAGCACCATGAAAGCCACTCCTTCATCAAGGATAATCAATGTTTCTTCTGAATTACATAAGCGGGTCACTTTCTTTGATATGGCAAATATCAATCTGGATATAGGATACTCGAATTCGACCGCTTACAGACAAAGCAAGCTATTGCAGGTTATGTTTACAAATCATTTACAAAGACTTTTGGATGAGAACGGCTTGAATATTAAAACCGTGGCTATTTCTCCTGGATTCTGTCGAACGAAGCTGATAACTGGAAGATTCTCTTGGAAAACTATCATCAATGTCATTCAAACAAGGCTGATACTTCTACTTGCTTTGCCTTTTTATTACTACGTCTCGAGGACAGCTTGGGAAGGGGCTCAAGTTATCCTATACACTTCTGTGCTGGATTTTGACATACTTGAAAAGGGTGGATATTATAGAGATAACACGTCTCATATCTCGTCAGGTCTGGCCCGAAATAGTGCTTTAGCCGCAGAGCTGTGGGATATTTCATCGAATTTATGCAATTTACCGAGAGATATCTAGGAGTTAAGGTGAGTTTTGATGTATCCTTACGATTTCATTAAAGCACATATTTATTGTTCGAGAATCAACGAGTATAATCCAAAACCACAGCAATGCTCACTTCTTTATTGCGATTCTTAGAAATTTAGCTGCTCCGAGTGACCGCGCACTAGCTAGGTCCTGAGTTCAACCTAATGAGAGGAAAAATCTATAGAGTTAGTGCATTTGTTCGTCTGGATATGGCGCGGAATATTCGTTTAAATTAGGAAAATGCACGACAACTGATATTTGGGAATAAAGGTTTGTTTTTTAAACAGTAAGGAAACAACAACAATTCGGAGTGTTGTGAAAAAAATTAAATTGTGTGTATGGTGTGTCGAGCTGTTCACTCAACACAGTTATATGGGATTCTATGCAAATATTAAGTTTTATATTACAAATTTCTTCAACCAAAATCAAAAATGGTTCAAGGGTGACGTAATTCAACAGCCTGACTTCCTCCTCTTGTTTGCTCTCTTCTTCTTCTATGCGTGCTTATTTCTCAGATGAACCTTCAGCGATGATTCATGACTAAAAACCAAAAAAATAAAAACCAAATCTAATTATTTGGTAGTATACCCATAAGCTTTCGCGCAGCCCGGAAATGGACATTTATAGTTACGAGCAACTTCACATGCGTATCTTCTCTTCTTTTTTGGCAGGAACTGTGCTAAAATACTCATGTCAGCCTTGCTCGTTAAATTCTGCTCGTCCTTTGATGGAGCCTGCATCACAGAGTTTTCGTTTTCTTTTTTGCTTTCGCACTCAACGATTTTAGTAATTTTAGGGAGGTCTTTTAGATCTTTTGGTTTCTCTTCCTTCTATGATCCATTATAAAAACTTAGCAATGGAAAAATTAATACGCTAGGGATAAGAATATCTGATTTTAGAGGCGGAGGGTTGTTGGAAAGGACCTGTAGGGTATTCCATGAAGTACACCCAAAAGGCGTGTGGTTTTGGATTTGACTCATCGCGATTTGATTAATAGTGGCGCGGGTTTGTAAGACTTTATTAATTTCTTGGACCGGCAGATACTCAGGGGGCAATCTCTGCTGTGGGAACAGCCTTGGAGATTCAATCTGTTGTCTAAAGCCGCCTGCGTATGGATTGATACTTCGACTCAGAGAAGCGATTTTGTTTCGTTCTTCTATTATCGCTTCGGCTTGCTGCTGTAGAAGGAGCAGTCTTTGAAGTGCGATGAGGTCATAGGACTTTTCCATTCTTTTATATATTTTTTTTGTTTCTAAATAGATTTTAAGTTTTTACTTTCTTAATCAAATTTTCCTTGAGAGATTTAATAATTTCTGGATTTAAAGATCTAAGATGCATCTGCAGCAAAACAAATAAATTATGAATTCAATTTTGAGTGATTAATACCTCAAAGTTAAAACTAAATAAAAACCGAATCCAATTTAGAATTCAGTGTAATCAATCTAATTAATTCGAGCCTTTAAAAAGCACAACCAGACTCAACTTTCCCGCCACCGAACGCTAATAAGAATAATTTCTCTTTTTTGCGAGAAATGCGTCATAATTTGAAATATATAAATACCAAGTTTTTCAAAATCTTTCAGTTTGATAGGAGCTTGGAAATTGCTTAGTTAAATTATAATCAACGAAAAAATTCTTTTAATACTGACAATTTCGGAAATAATATATACAAGCCATTTAACCTGAGCAGAGTTCCGCTTGGTTCCAAATGACGCACATTGAGAACCAACACTTTGTTTCAATTTGAAATCCCGCGAGAGTCTTGATCTAGGGTTTTCCATTGCCATTTCATTCTCAATAAAAAATTCGATACCTTGAAGTTATATTGCTCTGAGCCGAAGGAAGCATGCTTCGTGATGAAAATTTATCATTCACAACTTCGCTTGAAGCCTACGATTAGATGACAATCTCTAGCATCGTAGTGCGACACTCGTCAGTTTATTGGCATTAAATGATAGGAAAGTTGGGTGTGGCCTCCTTTGCAAGTATATATTTTTATATTCTTTGAAACAATGAGAATTTCTGCATCGCCACATGAAATTTTGATATACTATTCAAGGATCTAATTCTTGGTTACAATCGATTGTGATCTGAAATTAGGATTGCCTCGATGATTCAATATAAAGGATGCTTATGGAGTATTGAAGCGAATTTTCGATTTTTATGATCAAACCATGGTTTCCTATTGGCTAGATTCGGAGTATTGAATAACCCTTGTCGGCAGCCTCAGAAATAAGCGGTTTTCTATTTCTATTTCGCTTTGGCACGAATGAAGATGACTCAGCAGAGATATCTTAGCAACAGAAAGCAAAAGGGCTAATTCACTGTGAGAAAAGGCATCAATAAATAAATGGCTAGATATGACGATTTTCAATGAAAACAATGCTAAGCTGGGAAAGCTACTGCTTTATATCTGAGTAATCTTATATTTTGGGAAAATAATCTTGCTTGATTGAGATTAGAGAGACTCAAAATAGAATAAATTTAGAGGGTATCAGGAGAAGAGAGTGCTTAATGGAAAATTAAAATTATTTCCTAAGTAATGCATGGATATTGGTGTGGGCTTGTAAGGAATGATGGTTAGTACTATGCATTAAATTACAAATCTAGTACAGCAGCGGTTCCTGTATCCGCATAGCTTTTTCAAGAAAGAACTCAGTTGCAAAATTCAGGAGCAGTGTATCACTATCCAAATCCAATGAAATAAATGGGAGATTTTAGATATAACCTTCGGGCTTTTAGACGCTACCCTTTCAACAATTCTGCTTTTTTTTTGTTGGCTAAGTCCTGCTGGGGCACACAATTCGGTTGAAAAATGAAAGAAGACTACTTCCAAGCTTAGATGGACTTCAAGTGATAGATAAACAGACATATCAAGAACGTTTGATTGTGATTCAAAAATTTTCACTAATACTATCGAAGTAAGGAGACTTACTTGAATCGCAGTCTGCAGAGGATAAGACAAACTCCAAGCTTGGACTTGGAAACATATAATACTTATATATCCTTGGCTTCATGCTTAAATTGTCATTTTCTCATTTTATTGATGATACATTGCAGAAATTAATTTGCATTAAATACCAAAATAGGATTAATTCAGAAAAGTCTTTTTTGAAAGATGAGAATGGACTCGAGTCATTGGGTATGATTCAAAACTGCAACAGTTCGACGGGTCAACTATTTTGAATAGTCTTAACGAACCAGTTGACTGTGCAAGGTGGCTTTGTCCTATCGCGTCAACTTCAGTCAAGTGTTCTGAGCGTATTTTTGAGAGTGTGCTATTCTTTATATTCTTCCACAGTTTGCATGGGAAAGCATGTGCAAAAACTTTGAACGCAGCAATACAAATCCCCAGAACTTCTTAGGGTTGTGACGATTCCAATTCAGAAACTATTTAAGCGTTTGAGTAATGGCTGCGAGCTAATTCATTTGTATTCTTACCTAACCTGGCAAAATATGAAAAAAAGAGAGAGATCTTATGTGAACCCAAGAAAAAAACAAACAAACAAAAATAGATTATCTTTGATTCATTTTGCATTGCTTTACCATTTAATGGTAAATGTGCAACTCTTTGTTATATCATTCCTCTTTCTTAATGATACGGTGGAAGAATTACTGATGCGATCAAGAGGTTTTTTTCGAAAGTTCGCGAGGCAAATAAACTTTGTGAATTTTCTTGAATTAAATACTTAATACACATAGCTTCTCTTATTGCTGAGAACTCTCTGAAGGTTCAGGAGTGAGCTGGTTAAAAAATTATTAGACTGCGCCCTCTAATTTTGAAAAACCCGCGGTAATGAAGTTTAAAGGCCTTAAGAACTTCGAAAGGCTAGTACTTACTCAATTTGAGGTCCTTCCCAAGCCAAGGTGAATAGAAATGCAGAGTAGAGATTTTAATTGGAATGTTAATAGGAATAAAAACTTTCAGTATGTGATGAGTGCGGTCATTTCAAATAAATTTTTTCAGTCGCTGAAAATCAGTGTAGAATAGTTAGACAGTGTAAGCTGCTCTTTCCTCCTTCGGTCAGTCGTATTTTCCTCAAGTAATTGTTCTACACAATTATTTGATCTACATGTCTACTGAACCCTGTTGCATCTTATTTTCAAAGAACTTTTCGATTTGAATGCAGTCGAGTGGCTCAGCTTTCTTTGATATCACTCTAGTTAATATAATCTAGAAAAACCATATTTGTTTTTGCGAGTCATTATTGGTGGTTGAGCATGGTGTCATCAGCATTTTTGGCAAAGGGATGGAAGCACTCTTGAGAACTTTAAATTTATTTCTTAAAACCGCCAAATAGTCTGAGGGTGAATTTAGTTTGAATGCTTCAAAGCTGATCTGAACTACGATTTCTTCTTCATTTTTCTAATATATTACTTTCTAAATTGTAATAACGATGTTCGGAAAAGGGTTTAAGCTACCTTTCCTAATGAAATTTGATAAGTTTTCCTCTTATAGTTCAGAAACTGACATTTTGTAATGTTTTTCGCATTTTTTGACATTGATGACTGATTAAGGAGGATCTAGCACCGAATTCGGAACCTTGTCATAGCAAAATGAGTTTCCAAAGGTTTTTGATGAGGAATGCGTTGCTAATAACATTATTATTAGAATTGCAACTGCCAATAATCAGCCATTTTTTTCTACTTTACTTTTCACAAACGGTCTTATTCAATAAATATATCACTTTCCTCCAGGCAATGTGTCAGCTTATCACATCGATTGGGTTGCCTCTAAATTTCAGAATCATTGATTTAAGTTTCATATCAAAGTTAATAATTCTTCTCCGAACTCAGTGCTCTCAAGGCTTTCTACATTGTTTGAGTGCTTTTGGAATAACGAATTCATAGGGGGTCCTCTGCATGGGTTCCGAGTAAGCACTGGTTGTAAGTACTTCATGAACGCTGCGCAACGAATGAAATACTGAATTAACAGTAATCTGCAATTCTAAAATTCTTAATATACTGGCAATAGTCAGTTCTTTAATCATCTCGAACCCTTCTTTCAACCATGTAATGCATTAATTCCATGCGTTCCAAAAATCGGAATTTCCATTTTTCTTCAGCTCGAAAGACAGTAATCTGAAACCTTTGTGTATTTAAGGCACCAGAATTTACAAGAAACCATACAAACAAAAGATAATTAACAAAACCGACTAAATACACTAACACATTTCAAAATGACAAAGATTACATTCGTCTTGATCGTCTTACAACTGGCTTTCTTCGTTGGCTACAGTGAAGTCATCCTGGGAGCTCCAATTGCACAGCCTACAACCATCACCCCGGATTTAAAAGCTCTTTTAAATGCGGGTCTGGAACAAGTTCACAACCTCGGAGGTTCCTATGAAATTCAGAATCCTACTGAAGTTATCGTGATGCAATATTCCACGCAAGTAGTCTCTGGAACCTTGTCCAAGCTCCTTGTGGAAGTTAGATCCGATTCCGGCAGCAAATTAGTCAGTGCTGATATCTGGGATGAACCTTGGACCGGAAGAGTTCACCAATTAAAAAAAGCTTGTTCCTATGCAAACAATGTAGGAAACTTCTACCCTACTCAATGCGGTAGCGTGGAGGATTGCGTCGCCTTGCTAATGAAGAATGGAAACTGCCGAGATATCTAAGAGTAGATCATATAGAATGAAATAGCCTTTATTTTTTTTAATAATAATAAAATTTATGATGCACGCATGGAATCAAGGCTTAAAAAAATTATTCCTACTGGAATAATTAATTGACAAGTTACGAAAATTTGATACTTTTTATTGTTGCATAAAAATCAAAAATCCCACGAAATAACATTTACAAGCATTAAACAAAAAAATTGTCTCTTTTCTTTTAAGAATGCTAGAGAGATTAGCTTCTTTAAATTTGAGCATAGAGCGTTATTATTCTTAAAAGAAGTTGAATTAACGCCTCTTCTTTTCTGATGATGAAAGTTGAAGGATCTAAATAGAAGAGCCAACTTTATGAATATAAAACAACCCACGAAGATCAAGGTTCATCAATGAAATTTCTGTGCTTCATACCTTTCCTTCGATTCTACAAGTGGAAGTTGTTATAGATTTTTTTGAGATTTTATTAGTCAAGTAAATTTCAAAGAACAATTGACTATGCAGCAACTCATACTATAACAATTTATTCTTTAGGAGTAAAACAAATTCAGACGAACACCAAAACTCTAGTCTATTGACGAACAAATCGAATTAGGAAGACAACAAACTTGCTTTTTCGGCTCGAAGTTTCTTGGCAGTGCTAAAAAAGTTATCTATAGATGCTTTTGTCGATTCGTCGTAATCCCGAATTCTGTTTGGGCTAGTTTCTTGATAGGCTTTCCATGATTCAAGTATCTCTGCTTTTACTGCTTATCAAACACAAATCAATATATTTTTTTCCAATTAAATTGAATTTCACCTCTCATCGGATGAGTCTCACTGAGCTTCTGAACGTAGCTTGGTTGGGTGTCTCTCGTCGGTGGCTCTTCTGTGAATTCATACTCCGTTAAAATTAATTTCCAAGCTCAATTTACTTTTATAAGAGCTTTCAGAATACCCACGAGCCCCTGATTCACCGAAAGGTCTTCCTCGTCGTTCCGGAGTCGCCTCTTCTCTCATATATATTGGTGACTGTTGAAACATTCCTCCAGGAACCTAATCGACAACTAATCATGCTTCAGAATGCAAAAACGATTTACAAATCTCTCCGGAGAAGTTGGCTGGAAATCATATTTTCTATATGGCTCAGTGAAAACATTTTTGTGTGGAGCGATGTTTTTAACGTCAGATCTGAAATCTGATTTATACGCTTCGTTTTTTATCAACGGATAATCATAAGAGCTTGTCGGTCTCACGGGGTAAGTACCCAACTATATCCCCAAAAACTTGACTGGACGATCATAGAGCAATAAAATTACGTTTGATTGGAGCGGTCTGTAAAACGAGGCCTGCGAATCGCGGAGCGTTGTGACAGGTTCCTTAGAACCTAAATAAATAATTTGCTAAATTATTTGCCGATCGAGGTTATATATCTAACCTAAAGGAGCTGTTCTTTGCGACTCCATTATTTCTCTCCTTTCTTTCTCCTTCTTTCTAATTTCTTCCTCCTCTTTTAATCTTCGTTCCCTCTCCTTCTTTTGGTGAATTTCGAACATTTTACTATCATAAAACTCCTCAAACTGCCGAAGGAACTGCACACGAGTATTAGTAACATCGCTGAAGGGTTTCTTGTCCAAAAGATGATGCAAATAGGGATTAAGATCCTCTCCGAGAACGTAGCCAGGGTTAAAATGTTTCACGTTTGAGTGAACGTCTACATAGTTCTTGTCGATGGGTCGTTTATTGTCTGGAGCAAAGGTGCCAATCTCATTTGGGTACTGCCATTTTTGAGCCTGAACAAGTTCATTATCGAAATCGCTATATCCTTGAAGAACTTTGTTATATTGCGAGTACACACTATGAGACAAACATTGAGAAATGAACGTAAAGTTTTCAATTTACTAGGTATCAGCATAAGCCTTATAAAGCCGACGCATGTATTTCTCTTCAGGTCCTGTGACTTCGAAAGGTAGTTTGAGTCCTTGGGCATCTTTGATGGAGAAACTGGTGAGAAAATATTCGTACAATCTGGTAATTTCATAGTCGGATTGTTGAAATAAAAGGAGGTGTTTACTTCTGGTCGGCTTCGGACATAAGTTGCTTCACTTTTTCTCCGAGTTTTGCTTTTTCTTTTCTTGGATCCAAATTCTTTAGAACTTCGGTACAATTTCCGACTATTTCTCCAGTAACTGCAATCGAATCGGATGAATTTCATTAATGGTGGGTTGGGATAGGATGATTACATTTCTTGGGGTCCTCGGCATGGGGTTCCATGATATTGCTAGGGTTAAATCAGAACTGTAGGTCTATTGCGTAAATAAATTTACAACTATAATTGTTAACGGTTTGATGAATAAATATTATTGTATCTTAAGCGGGATCAATCTTAAGCAGCATCCTTCCTTCTTCAAGCTTTAATATATATGAGCACCTGTTATCTATCATTCATAAGCGATAGAGTTTCTTTTTCAGTTAATGATTTTTAAGACGAAGGAGGAGGATCCTTTTCCATAAAAACAGTGCTCTTTAGCTGAATCATTTATAATTTAGAAAGAATACTTGCTCGTGAAAAGTTATCAATTTAACAAACCATCAAGAAACACTATTTTTCTTAAATAAAACAGATAGAACCTATTACACATAAGAAAATATTTCAATAGAAAATTCCAACGTGGAAATCCTTGTGTTTCTTAATTAAATTGAGAAAACAACAAGAAATTTCGTCTCTACAACCAATTTATATATTGTTAAATGACGAGCTCGTATGTTTTATTTTTTTTCGAAATCGTAGTTCCTTACTAAAAACACTTTGTAGAACAAGGGATACCATGTAATGGGAGTTGCTAAGACATCGAGTTTGACGTTTTCCACTTTATCTCATCAGATCCAAGGAGAAGAGCAACATGTTTACTTTCATAAGTTAGAAGTATTGGAGAGTGAAACCCAATGAAATGCCGCAAATTACACTTTGTGGCTTTTATATCCCTAGCCTCAACGCTAATTCACTTTCCGGAACCTGAATAAATAAATTAAAATAAAGTCGAAAAGGCTATCGCGAGATGGGACTCAGATTTAGAATCGGAGGGATGTGTTGGAGTTCCAAACCTCCTAGGATCAACCCCTTAGACCTAGAGAACCGAATTTCTCAGCAAGACTTCGATCAGTTCTGGGCGAGATTTTGGGCAGTGACTGGAAAACATGTTTGCATTCGTATATTCCTAATGCTTGTGACTATGGCCGCTTTCATTGCACTTGTTGTCAATGTCCTAAACAGGAACTACCTTGGACATTCCTACCTGAGTCTGGGAATCGCTATTTTTATTGTTATTCTTGTCATATTTCAAGTTATGAATTATGCTTCATTCAAGAACAACCTCATCGCATTAATTGCCCGTGAAAACCAAGACCACTTTTGGCAGCAAAGAGGAGTTCGCTGGTCTCTCCGTGGCTGGGGTAGATATATGACGATTCATCTTGACGTTATTGTGTCCGCTGGGCCAGTTTATACTGTTCCCGTGACTCATGTACCTCAAATTCATCAGGCCCAGATAGGTAAAATTACCTTCTTTTTTAACATTTCTCATTTTAATATTATTATTACACAGAGATTGGACAACAACTAATGGAGCCTCAAAACGTGTATTCTCCTATTGCAGAAAATCAGCAGATCCTCGTTGTCTATAATGAAGGGCTCCAGCCTGCTCAAGGAGACTTCCAAAATATGTTCGCTCATACCACAATCCATCAGCAGATGCAGTTGGGACCTAATTTTCAACCGATTCGAGGGAATCCAGTCGAGGGGTATCAGCCTAGCCAAGGATATTATCCAAATCAGCAACCCTTAGATGAAGAGAACCTTTTCAAGCCGGTTCAAAATAATCAAATTTGAAAAATGTTTTGTTATTTACTAATTTTGTATCATGTTAACATTTTGAGGGCCGAAGAAAGCCAATGTGTTTCATCTCTGTTAATACTTGTTGCATCATAAGTACATCAATTTTTGATTCTTCTAAAACATGCTTTCAGAGGTTTACTGTCATGAGAAAAAATTTGACGCACTATCTTGTTGGCAAAAGTGAACTCAGCTGGCAAGCTTTCTCATTTATCTCAAAGGCATTTTAAGAAAAACTGATGCTGTACAATATTAAATTAAATCACCAATTCATTAGATTATTCTGTTCTAAAATAATTATCGATGGGATGAAGCCATAAGGTTCGTGATCTATGTCCAACATGAGTATTTTTATATTTATCTTCGAAAATATTCAACAATGTCGTGATCCTTGACGACCATGATCTGAAAACACATTGGGGCACCTTTTATGAAATTTCTCTTTTCAGTCAATTTTATTATGGATAGGTGATTTCTAAGGGATAAACATTCGAAGCTTCCTTTTAAAATTATAATAGGCTTTACATTGCATTCGTCCAACAATTTCTCCTAAATCATTTTTGTTGTATTTGATTTCTGATAAGTCAAATCTGATCAAAACTCCCAAAAGCAACAAAAAAGAGAACGGCTTCCTTAACTCTTGGCACGTGTGGAAAATATCGCTGTCATTTCAAGAGGGTCTTCAATCCGTTTTTTTGTTCCAAATTTGCCGGAAACAGTGTTCTCATTCAGACAGTGCTTATTCTGTCGTGATTGACGTTCGAAAAGTTAATGCTTCTAAAATAATTGAAAGAACCATGCGGAATTAAACCACCCCTTCCACGTGTGAATATTTTAGAACTAGTAGACAGTGATACAAGCTAGTCGTAATCGGATTCCTGGCTTCGAAATTTATGATATCACCCCGAATTAAAATTTTATCGAATATGAAGTTTGATCTCAACAATTTTTTTCAAGTACTTGCTTCCCGGATTAATAATTCTCTCTCACAGAAATAATAATCAATTAAAAAAAAAACTTCAATACGATATGCCAGAAGGCAAAAATTTTAGAAAAGGACCAGAAATGACACATACTCAACCCTTTAACAACCAAACTAGATTCAACGAAGCTCCTAAGGTTTTTGGAAGCTCAATCAACAGCTATCCTGATCCTGCTTTTGAAATCACGAAGGACGACGATACACCCAACGATTCGCCATCTGCTAACGAAGCCAACACTGAATTCGATTCCAGTCCACAGCTAATTACCGAATTAGACCTGACCAAATACAAGGTATTCCCTTGCACAACGAGAACAAAACACGATCACAAACGATGTCCTTATTACCATTACCCCAAAGACCGAAGGCGTCCGACTCTGAACTATTCTTCTGATCTTTGTGAATATGCAGACCGCCCAGAAAAGTGTCCAAAAGGAGATTCATGCCCAAAAGCGCACAGTAGAGCTGAACAGTTGTATACCCCTGAGAAATACAGGACGAAATTTTGCTCGTTTTACCCAGACAGAACCAACATGTGCGAATTTAGAGAGTATTGCTCATTCGCCCATGACCCCAAGCAAATTCGAATCAAACTTATCGAGACGCTTGAAAGAGATGATGACTTTTATATGTTTCATTACAAGACAGTGTTCTGTCCTTACAACCTAACGGAACATGATAAGACAATTTGTGTGTATGCTCATAATTGGCAAGATTATAGAAGAAAGCTCAAGAATTCGCTGAATTATGATTGTAGTCTGTGCCCTGAATGGAAAACGTCAGAATTCGTGAAGAGTTATGAGGAAGGAGGGTGCCGCAACAACGAGAAGTGTACAAAGTCTCATGGATGGAAGGAGTCTGAGTTTCACCCAATGAACTATAAAACGAAAAAATGCACTTTGAAAAAATGCCTTGGAGGGAAGATCTGCCCATATTACCATCAAGAAAATGAAAGGAGGATATTACAGAAGGATTTAGGTGCATTCTTTGTGTTAGCTCCAAGGAATCGATTGAACAATGAGTCTAAAGCCATGAAAGCTCCTCCAACGGAAAATTTGACGCATGCTTCTCCTTACAAGGTTGACAATTTTAATAGCGATTTCGACATCTTCTCGAATACTTTCGAAAGATTGATTCAAAAGGACGATAGAGACCAAGCACAGCATATTGGCTCAAATTTGAGTTCGCCAAAGCACGATTTCTTTCCTTGGAACGATTTTTCGAACCTGAACTACACGATCCCACAAACTCTTAACCCAGAGCCATTTATTGATCATAAAGCAGCACTTTTTGGCACTAAGGAGGTTAATACGCATTCGAAGAAAAACTCATTAGATATTACGAGATTTTCGCCACGTGAGGACCAGGACGGGTTCAGTTGGGAAGGTATGTTTGCGAACAATGGTAGTCAAGAAGGGGCTAATAAAAATTTCGTGAGCCCTCAGAAGATATCAAACAGCAATATTATGGACAAAATGATAATACGTGAAAGAAAGGAACTCAGAGAGTAAGCGTGCGCGTTGTAATTCAATCACAGATTAATACTAATGATAATGAATATTAAAATGCCTGGTAGATCATTACATGGTTAAATATTGTGTTCTATATATATAATATAATATAATGAATTCAAAGGAAAGCTTAGTATGAATTTAATTACCTTTGTGAAGAAACAGCCCAATTATTATTTTATTCTATTTTCACCTAAACTCAAATTGTTAATAATGAAAAATATTTAACTCCTTCATATTACTTCATTTGAAGCGGAGCAACAAAGAATATATGATTAGAATTTTCAGCTGCTTTAGGACAGTTTAATGACGGCGCTTAGTTGGTTTTGTTGTTATTGAACAATTACATATTCTTCATCGAAATATACATAAAAAAATTTAAATTAATGAGTGTTAGTTGAATCTAAGCTCTGAAACTCGCACCCAGTAATTATCTCTATCATCTTCATTTCACTAAGTCCTAAAAAATCTCCTATATTAGTGATTCTATCTTTAGTCTTCCCCATCCGACCATGTAAGTGGGTTTTCGATGTCGGGAATAGCAATTTTCTTAAACGAATTATAACTTCTTTTTGATTTCATTAGATTCGAAAAATAATCCACGTTTGATTGCAACAAATCCAATGTGAGCTGAGCGTCCATGTTATTATGCCGCAGTAATCTCACAAGGAAATCTTGTCGGCAAAAATTGGATTTTATGACAGTCATTGCAAGCGCAATCAACTCCTCCATTACTGCCTCTTCAATTTCGTTTGGACTCCAAACACTCTTAAATTTCCGAATTGGCTCGGGTTTTTTCAGTTGTAATTGAGGAATACGCGCCTGAAAGCTCTCTCCTATTCTAGTATCCTTTCTGGGCTCTTGAGACGAAAGTAAAGTCTCCTTACCAAAGCTCTCCGTTGTTAAAACACTTATATTGTCTTTATCTTGAGCTTGATCAGATTGTTTATTGAAGCTTTTCTTCTGTTGACTGGTTTTCTCCCTTTCTTCGTGAAGAATTTGTAGTCTATTTCTCTTTCTTGGTTTGAAAAGCTTCTCAGTAAAATGCGAGGTCAAGACCTGATTAGGAGGCCTCTCTGGGGTTTTTCTCGAATTCCTGGTAACTCTCTTTGCTTGGAGAGGTAAATTTTCTTCAAGTTGAGAAGGCTCTTGCGCTGAGATTTGCTGGGGAGGAATGAGAGTGTCTTGGACTTCTTCATTTGTTATTGTTTTAGGTGGTTGTTTTGAGAGGTTCCTCGTTCGTCTTGTTTGTGCTACTTCAACAACTTGTTGTTTTGTTGTGGTTGCTTCTTTTGCTTTTGTTTCGGAGTTACCGCCTCTTTTAGCTTTCCTGAGAGCAGTTTCAGGAGTGACTTCTGGTTTTGGTTTTTCTTGTGATATAGACTCTTTGTTCGTAACTTCTGTGATGACTGTGGACTGATTTGCTGAAGATTCTGTGATGGGAGATTTCTGAACATTTATACTTGCCTCTGGTTGAGTAGTTGCTCCGAGCCCATTGATTCTTTGCTCCGAAAGAGCTTGAGAGACCAATAGACGTTGAAACTCGAGTTGTCTTTGAAGCAAAAGTAATTCTGGATTCATAAATAAAGGCAGTCCGGGAGAATATTGGCCTCCTTGTAACAATGCACTATACATCAAAGGGTTCAAGAGAGAATAAGCTGGGTTATTAGCGAGCAAATGGGGAAATCCTGAACGAAGTTGGGCCGCAATTTGTAAGTTTTGGAGGAGAGCCATAGGATTATTTGCATAAGTGGGCCCAAGGAATCTATTTGGAAATATACTTTCAGTTGACAGCTCTTTGTTCTGCTCATTAAGTTTTGAACTCTCAGTTCTGGCGCTAGGCTGATTTTTTCTTTCCTCTAGCCCTTGATTTGTGGTTTGCGTCTTTAATTCTGGTGGTTTTGACTCTTTGCTTAGCAAGTTATGAGAATAGTCTCCAACTTCATCATCCGCATTGAGTGCCTCTCCATCAGAGCCTTTTGGTGGTAATTCAAATTTGGGTCTTTTCTTTTCTCTCTGACTAGTTTCGGACAGTACAACATCATCGCGACCAGCAATAATTTTGCTATCGGCAGAATGGCTATTATTCTGACAATTGTTGGCAGCAGGATGCGAATTTTGACACTCTATCTCGCTCTGTTGAGGAGCATCATATGTACTGGTCTGCATAGAATCATTTATCCGTCTTAGTTTTTCCAGTGACTCAGCAATGAGATTATCTCGATTGATAGATGAAAGTGAAGGTAGTTGATGCTCGTTCGTAGCATTGCTGATAGTAGTGGGTTGATGGACGCTTTTGGCGCCGTCAAGGTTTAAAACCTCAGAATTGGATTGGGCTGGCAAAGCTCTTTCCTTTTGAGCTAACGTCCGTTGCTGAACAAGTGTATTCAACATCTCAGCTAGATGCGTCTCGAGTCTCTTCGATTGGTTGAAATGGTCAGAATCTCCCTTTTGGTAATTTCTAGGCGGATTAATGAATTCGGTTTTTGAGTCATTCATCCCGCCAAGAGATTGTTCCGGCCAACTATGAGAAGGCGTATTGTTAGTTCTCCTAGGGATGGCTTTCTTGAAAGACATCTGAAGGCTAGTTATTATTTGAAATGACTGAATACGTAAAATCAAACCAAAGTTATTCTGTTAATTGATATAAATTTGGGTGATCGATGGTAATAAGGTGATTCGTGGATATAGTTTTTTTTATTTGAATATTTTACATTAATAATTTCCGATTATCTGTTGCTATTCTTGAAGAGGTGCATTTAAGCGAGCCAAAGAGGGAAAGTGGAAGGGAGGAAAATTTGAGAATTGCTCTCACATTTACAATCTCAATGTCGCTCTAAACAATTTTTTAGAAGCTGCTTCTTTGAATATTAACTTCCATCATCATCTTCGAGAGCTGCGCTGTGTAGACAACTAACGATAAAATATAATTACTGCTCAACGAGGATTGCTAGATGGATTGTATTGTGGGATCTGAGAAGCACATAGAAAAATTGCCATTGAGTAATTTTATCATATTCGTTTTGGCAGGTAATAAACTCAAACGGTGATTTGATACAATACTTTAAGGTTTCTTGGGCCATTAGCCTTGAGAAGTGATAGGTTTCTGTAGAGGGTTCATTCATTGTAAGATTAGTACTCTTACGAAATTTAATGGAAACTATGCTTGATCTTATTTTAGAATTTTATTTTTTATGCTCAAGAAATAATAGAAAATCGAAGCTATATAATTATTAGCTATCTTAAATAATTAATATGCTTGTACCCAATTCGTTAATGGCTTTGTAGGCGATGTGTTGCTTTTAATGAAAGAAGTTTTTGTTGAAAGAACATAAATGAAGCATTTTTTCCAGATTGAATCGCTTTTGGCTCATATATTCGATGTTTTTCCATGAGGAATCTCATTGAAATGATCCAGAGAGATCACTGTGAAATCGCGAGTTTATTGAGTTTAGTAGACTTTCATAAATTTCTGAGCCTCGAAAATATTTCAACTGTATATTTGACATTCTTTGGACTTTAAACCATGAAGAAATAATCCTCTCAATTTCCAGTAGATTTTTCTGTTAGTATTCACTGATTACCTCAACAAATAGTGTAATTTGACTCTTTTTCATGATTTAACTGTGAGACATTCGAGAAGAGATTTTAGATGGAAGAGTTATCTCATAACTATCATTATTACTACTGTTATGTCACTCACAAAGCAGATTTTGTTTCTTTTTAGAGTTATCTCCTCTCTGAAAAATCTCTCCAAACATCAATATCTCATAAGAATGTCCTTTCTTCGGGATTCTGAGATTTCTAAACTCTAAAATGTTTTCATCATTATATTCTTTGCAAGGCTCTTTATATAATTCATCCCCGAGAATATGGCGCTAAAGCAAGAATTTTCTTTTGAGTCCATAATGCTAATACGTTTAGCTCACATATTAGAGAAGATGTTGAGCAGTCTGCCTGATATTCAAAAAAAAATCATTAGAAAACCATTAATCTCATAATTCTACAGACCATGCCATAAACTTTTCACCCGGGTTATCAAGGCTATAATGAAACCAAAAGGTCTGACAACAACATTACATGCTTGCAGATAATGTGCCTATTGAACAAATGAATCATATGCAAATCATCCTTTATTATTAGTAGTCCGCCATTAGAACAAGTACATCCAGGCAATAACAGTCGATACGAGGAGCGCTAGGATTCGAGATTAGGAAGACCATCTTCATTCAAGGCAATTCTCTACTAGTTACATTTTTTCCGAAGCTTGAAAGTACCCCACTGTTTCTAATTTAACCTCTAAATCTAATACAGCAATCGTTCAAATAAAAATTAGCAATTTCTTCGAATCTGAATTGATAGTAGCTCTTTGAATGTCTCAATCAGTAACGGTCCAAAAAGCCTTCTTGATGTAAACCGAAAATAACCTAATTCTGGACTTCAATTCGGCCACTTTATCCATTATCCTCCCATCTTATGAACTCAAATCTCATTGAAGCGCGATTATTCACGAACACGAAAATAGCAGGCCTCTTCTCTATTCATTGTTAAAGTTTAGACTTCTATACGATAAGAAATGAACCAAAAACTTTACCAATTCAAGAGAGAACCTATTACTTGATCCCCGCGATCAGTAATTTGCGATTTTAAGTTTGATTTACTGGTATATCGAATCTAAACTCGTTTTTAGCAAATTTTTAGTTGGATCTCTAATGTTTTTTCTTGTACTCCAGAAGACTGCAGATTAATTTTATCAGTGAGTATAATGAGTCGTTAAATAAATAGAATCACTTCTTCGTCTCATAAACGCACCGTTGAATCTACTATTTTGAAGAACCAATTACCCAAATCAAAGATGCTGTTTAAGATATGAAAATACCCCAGTCCGTTTAATATTTCCAACATCATTTATTGAATACATTGATTTTTATCACATCAAACATTCAATCATCTTGATGAACCAAAATAACAACTCAGAAGAAAACGATAAAAGATCTACAAATATCCTCAATACAAACGGCTTCGGAGGCCAAGTAACACTGAGGGTTCTTCACAAATAACATTTTTCCTAGCTGCAAAAGCGATCTCGAGATGATGACGGCGTGGACGGGTTTCTCGAAAAGTTGGAAGAATACTACGAAGATGATTTCAAATTCCCACTCTCTGAGCACCTTGCCCCTGAGAAATGGGAGGATATCAATGAACGAAAAATGGTGCAGTCGGATGATAGGACAATTGGTCGAATGAACACAGTTCCGACACCTGAGAGAACAAAAACGAAAGAGCTCTCTTTTAGAAAGAATTCTCTCAAATTTTGCCGAAGACTTTGCAAACACATGCTGTTGTTCTTGCAAGAAGAAGCAAATGTCCTATTAGACCCAATTTTTCGATTATTCTCAAAAATAATAGAGACCCAAATAATCACTCAAAAAATTGCCATCCTCGACTCGAATGCTTCAGTGGAACTACATAGACAAGTCCTCAATAATATCTGGGGAGAACTCAAAAATATTTTTTCGCATTACAAGAATAATAAAATCTGCTTGGTCACATTTGCTGAATGGCAGATGATATTCTCGAAAGATGGGTTCGGTGAGAAATTTGATAACGCTTCGAACGTTGCAGAAGAGATGGCAAGAGTTTATGAGTTTCAAAACGCAATAGAACAGCAAACATTCATTGGATTTTATAAATTGTGCTTATTCTCTCTGAATAGAATGCTAATGAACATTGTTATTTTACAGGAAATCCTAAATGACAGAGAATTTCTTCAAAGGAATCCTAATGCTGGAGATTTTATGATATTGTCCAATCATCCCCATCTCTACCGTCACTATAATCATTGCAAGGGCAAATTCGCTGTTGAATGTTGTGGGCGATGTAAAGTTTGCAGAGCTATCGCTCTGCCAACTGATTTCAAGGAGCAACTAGCTAAAGCAAGGGAGAAGATAGCTGCAATGAAGATAATTTATAGTCCATTGTTTGAACTCAAGGAGGAAGCAGAAGAGCTCCAGAACCAAATAATGTCGATTTTTTCAGACACTCTCGTTGATAACTTGAGACCTGAGCTAAATCAATAAATTTGATTTGGAGCGATTTCTCGTTTTAGTCTTTCTTCTCATATTATATTGTCTTTTTAAATGATTCCTGAGCAGAGACTATACAGTTGGATGAAAGTTACTTTTTGTATCACTCAGTTTTGTTTATTGAATTTCTCGATTGTTCTTAGAGGCAGGTAAATTGATATGTAGTGTCATTTTATAGCTTTCCAAAATCCGAAATTAATCTTGCGAGCTTGGATTTTGAAACTTTTACTGAAAATTTTGGAGATTAAACTCGCGATAATATGTTCAGACTTCAAAGTACGTGTGTAATATCATAAGGATGGGCATTAAAATTGTGTCAGATAACTGCATCTCTTATACAAAATTAAGTTTATGAAAGATAGAAAATCGTTGCCGAATTTTTCTGATTAGTTAATTTCTTGCTCCTTGAAAATAGTTAAGAGTTTCATTAACAGAGAAATTATGCTTGATCAAAAATTTGGAGTCTAAAGCGCTAGTGAAATGTTGTATTCTACATATACATAAATTATTTATTCTTGAAACATTATTGCATTTCATGGTTATGTAAAAATGTAAAAATTTAATACTCCTTAGTCGCTTCACCATTATTTGAAGGCAATTCAAATAGTAGATGAACATTTTGAATTGAAGTGAATGCAGGTTGAGTTACATAAAAAGAAAGGCCAAAATCACGTTAAATAGATGATTTGGAATATTTGAGATTTAAAACTCGTGATTTACATTTACGGTGCCATTCATCGATTCCATCTCTCAGTATCTCGCTTTTTGTTTCAGCTTCTTGTGTAAGAATCTTATTATTGACGACATCATTCATTAACTTTTGAAAACTGCAAGCAAGTAGTTGATTTGCAACGACAGAGCACTGCGCGAAAGTCACAATTGGAGTGGTTGTATCAACTTGGCAGTTTGGTGTCACTTCGGCAAATGAAATTTCATCTTGGGCTTTAAAATAATAAGTTCAATTCAATTCTGTATCAATGTATTTACAGTGAGCTTTAACGATCGTTGCTATAAGCATGATGGATATCACCAAAAACAGCGCTTTCATTGAGCCTTGAGGATAATTCAACTCTAATAATTTATTTCTCTTTATCAATTGAATTAACTGGAGAACCTATATAGAAAAATCCTCTTGAGTCTATTTTTGAAAAATGTTTGTCTTCTCTGTCCGAAACCAGAGCACAGAATTGAAAACATCTCCTGTTGCTTGACACATATAATGGGGAGACTTCAGCTTATCCGGTTCAATGAGTAAATTTTGGAAGACTGCCTTGAGAAAAATGAACTTACTGCAAAAAAAAAAAATGACTCAAGATTCTTTACTGTCAAAAGATGTTGAAGATATGGTGTTCTGAAGGGAAAACCATTTAAATCACAAGTCAGTTTGAAACCTGCGTGTACAGAAACAAATCTCCAGGGATTTTTATTTGATCTACTTACTGCTGATGATGATAATGATGAGAATATCAGCAAAGTATGTATCAGAAGGGGTTCAGATTGGAGACAGTCCTGAAAAATGGTAATCAACTCGGAGACATTTCGTCAAGGAAATTGAACACTGACTTTAAACCTTCAGCACTAGTCCCTATCAAAACTTTGATGATAATTATGATTGAGGACTTAAATTTGATAGCTGTCAGAGAGTTCTAAACAGCATTTGTTAAATCATAATTCTGTGGTCTTTTTGATCATTCGTAGCTAAAATCCTGAGACCAAGAGTAGAAGACTGTGGCCCTTCTAATTCTACTATAATGAAAAAAAAAAGAGGACGCATCCTTATAAAATACCGAGAAGAAAATCAAAAAGACAGAAATAACAATATTAATCTGATTTCTGGGAGAATTGTATATGAAAATACTATGATGGCTACCAGCTGAAGGTGTTGGAAACCTCCTCGAGCATCAAATTTCAAAAAAATATTTATTAAGAAATTCAGGAGAGAATTTCCATGACTCCCAATCTATTTATTTAAACCGACTTTATGGAATTGGGCAACCCCAAATTCACTGGAAATGGAGGCATTATAATATGACGGAACTGCCCGTTCTTTGCAGGATCTTCGCCGTCTACAAGAAAGTTAAAATTGTTCGCTAGGATCACTAAGTACTGGACTTCTCTGCAAAACATGACAATAGTTACTTTATCCCACCTTGAAGCCAAATTGACGAGAAGCAAACCTTTTCGTAATTAATATCACTCGTCAGTAACGCAATTTTTTTCTGTTTTGCTGTTTCGATGCTTGAAAGTGATTAATCTCAGGTGTTTTGCCCTTGTCAAGTAAATTAAATAATGAGCGACATATCATATTTGCAAAAAAAAAAAATTCTGCCAGAATGTCTATATCTGTTTGAAATTGGTTATCTTCATTAAAATGACTACCTGAGTCGTATCATTTATTATATAGCTCGTATTAAATAAACTTATTGAAGTACGGAAAATATTAAAATCAACAAAAAGGAAGTCTACGAAGAGTTCTCATGGAAAAACTTCCGGATCAACCAACTCAACTCGGGGAGCAATACAGTAATTGGCTGCCATTATCTTCAACTAACATTGAGCCATCAAATCAAGATCCGTCATCAAAAATAGAAATAAATAGTGAATCAGTCGTCGTTCACAGACCTAGTGATACCACAAGTAATAACATCGTTTTCGCACGTGCATCACCAACAATTCGACAATATTATTTTAGTCGACAACCAAAGTGTTCTAAGTGGAAAAACTTGGAATCTTGAGTTTTCTCCCAATGCTTCTCTTGCATCAAATAACCAGTCGATTGAAAATAGCACCTTGTTAACCAAAGATAATCTTGTGATCACTGAGTCACCGGTTAGAACACAATCCCAACCACAATCTCAACCACAATGTACTAATCTTAGCCAAAATCATGAATAAAACCTAAATTAGCCGATAAAAATCCTTATGATCGTTCTGCTTCACTTGATTTGAAATTGAGTCCTTCAAATGACACACAAAATACTCGAACAAATAGCATCAGCGAGGACAATTATGGTAACTCTATTGGTAATAGTCATCTCATCACATATGTATCAGTGCCATCCAGGATGTCCACGAGCAAACAGGTTCTAATCCCACGCAGATTATATAAGATTACTGATTGGGCAGAATTACAAAATCAATTGAAGGATTACCATCATATTGTGAAAGGAGGTATTTTCTTGCAAAAGATAAAACAAAAATTGATCATATCGGTAATGTTTTTTGTGCAAAGAATGGCATATCCGAGAAAATATCACTCGAGAAATTGTGAGATTAAACAGTCAGTATAACAATATCCGCCTTAAAATCTCTGAGTCGAACGAAAGAATGCTTCGAAAGCTCCAAAATGTATTGTCAAGCACTTGTCCATTCGCTAATACAAAAATCAGGAGGAATTTAAAGAGGAAGAGTTGACGAAGTATTTACTCAATGAAGACAACGATGGGCTCTCAGATGCGAGAGTTTCAGTCAAAAATCTCCTTTTCACAGTGTACGAAAACCCACAAATAATCGCTACGATTGTTAAGAGCAACAACGAAACCTATCGCCTCAAAATACTCGAAGAAACCCTCTGCAATTTCTTTTACGATGATCTCCTCATCGACGCAAAATATAATCGCGAGCTCATTCGACTCTTGGCTGAGCTATTAAAGGCATTCAAAAAAAAAAAAGTTTCTCTAACAAATGAACTGAAATAAAATTTAGGTCGAATTTGAGCGAGCAGAGAAAATCTCAGATTTGAACACTACGAATAGTTTCACTGAGAAGATTCTCTCGTCATATGTCAAACGCTCCGAGTTTAAAAGATACTCAAAGAATGTGCTAAAGACACCACTTATAGCAATTCTAAAGGAAACTGAGCAAATTATCCTTGATATGACAACGTAACAATTTTTGTTCTTTTCAATCCACTGGCAATGGGAATAAAATGCTGTTATAGTATATCTAATAAAATGAAGAAGGAGAAAGCGTCGCCACCGCCAACAACAACTCTGTCTCAGGACGCTATGAAGCTGGCTCGAACATCATCGTTTCTTCAAGATGCAGAACTTTTAGAAGATACGAGCGGTTTGGATTCGATGAATGCCGCAGGTTCATTTTCCTTTATATTCGAAAGCCGGAATTATTTGTTATCTCCAGGAAACACTCCGAGATTTGTATCAAAAAACAAAAAGGCCCTTGATTATTTCTACTCGCACAAAGATAGAGACAATGGTGAAATCGAACTCGTGGAAGTTGATGATTTTGATGTTATCCGAGAATCACGAGAATCGTCAAAAAACACGTAAGTCTCAACTTCATCATGACCTAAATCATCAAATAGTCGAAGAGAAACAAAGTCGTTTGATCTAGTCGTGGTTAAAATGTTTGAGCAAAATATCGCCAGATTGAAATTTTTCACAAACACTTTCTTAAAATCTCTCTTTGACAATGCAGCTTCCATGCCTGTTGGAATTAAAATACTCTGCTGCATAATTCTTAAGTTTGCTAATGAAAAGGTAAAAAAAGTGTTGAGGAGGAGGAGAAGTCTTATCTATTTTTGGCCATATCGACATCTAGTTCCCAAACACGAAGAGAAGAGTCCTTCAGAGAGTTCTTGGCAATTTCCTTTTCACAAAATGGATCATTCCGTTCTTCTTGGCACCTGAACATCATGGAATTGTAGATGATCTTCATAAAACGACGGAGATGTCTAATAACCTGAAGCAAGTCGCCAAATTTCTTGCAAATATTGTGACGGAAGAATATTACAATGACACTGATCCCATGGCGGTGTTAAATTCGCATATAAAGGAACTACGGTAAGAGTCAGACTTCCACTTCTGTTATTAATAATAGTCCTCTAGTTACTCTATGGAAGAATATTTTAATGAAATATGTGATATAAATGATAAAATGATCGAGGAAATTATCAAGGGACAGGTCTCTCCTCAAGAGAGCGGCAGAATCAGATCTCGCTCGATCAGTATCTCAATGCAAGAGATCCAACTTCTTGCAGAGAGCATCATGCGGTTGAGCGATGAGATCGGCAAGATAAATTCAGGAGTCGTAAGAAATGCAAAAAAGTAAATTGAATAATAATCTGAAAAGCGAGTTAAATTAACTATTCTTCTCTGCTTATGATAGTATTCTCTATCATCATAAAGAAGATAATGTCCTTGGAGACAAAAGCGACCTAAGCATCGGACAAAAGTTGCGCGCTTCGCAAGCTTATGTCAATTTTTTCGAAATCTATTTCCCTCATGACATCTCGAAAAACTACGTCGAGGAGTTTGGAAAAATCTCCAAGAATCTATCAAATCTTTCTGAGTCGGAGCAGGTACTCCTCACATTCAAACCTCGAATAGGAATATCTCTAATTTCCTATCATCTTTTGCAGATTCTGGTCTATTCGAAGCATTATTTGAAGCAGATCTTAATCTCAATTGAAGACCTTCAAGAAATGAGTCATATTTCCGCAAGTGGAGCAGTGATGATTGAAGATCTCCTAGAGAAATATCAAGACGTACATTATCCTTGAACCCGATCTGAGAATTAATAACTTTTTTGTTACCAGAGCAATACCCAGAGCAAACTTTCTCAAAAAACTCCAACTTCAGTCATGGCACGTCTTCTGCTTACCTACCTTAAGAAGTTGGACAACTCTTACAGAGCAAATAACTACCAGAAGCTTTTTGAAGAAATTGTTTTAGAATTCGAGCAATCTTCCTCTTCTCTCAACGAGAAAATTGCGGAAATGAAGCTCCAGCTTTTTAGAGGAATCGATACCATTCGCAAGAATTTCTCCGCTTTGGAAGAGTTATACGAGAAGAAGGCAAAGGCCTTGAAACGCTCTAAGATCAGAGAATGCATTCAGACAATCAGCATTCCTCTTTGTATCACGAGCCCTAAGATCAAGAGAGCCTTGAATGCGAAGCTAGGGATGGGACTGTCAAAAAACAAGTCGAATGACAAGACATCCACGTCAGGGAGAAATGCATCATTGAACAGCTCGACAGTAACTGCGCCCGAAGAAAAAATTGAGATGGGTCCTCAGGATACGTGCTTGCATAGAAATCTACCTCTTGTGAAGGAGTTATCAGAGAATCTATTTTTTTTCGTTGGCTTGGATGCCAGCAAGACATCGAAAAAAAGCGATGCGAGTCAAAGGAGCAGAGGGAAAACAACAGATGTTCAAGAGGATTTAATATCTGACAAACTTTGCCATTGCGCATCAATTTCTCAGTAATTTTTCATAAATCTATCGAACCTGACTGCTGACATAACTGCTAGATTCATTGAAATTTTTGGAAATTTTCATGAAGTGCATCATTTCATTAAAGAAGCAAGCATTCATGCAGAGGAAGGAGCGAATATAAACGATAAACATGGGTAATAGACGCTTCAAACTCGACAGCCCTGAATATTTTTTTTCAACCAAAAAAAGGGTGAATCAAATTTTCAGTGCATACATAGACAAAGTTGCCGATATTGTTAAAGAGAAATTCACAAAAGTCACTTCAGACGATACTGACCTTGTGAAGGATGAACTTGAGTGCTTCCTCGCAAAGAGATTATACCCTAAGTAAGATTACGCTGCGTTGCTGATATAAGCTATAAATTTTCGCTATAGGGTATTTCCAAACAGAGAAACAGATGCCGATCTTCTTTTCTGGTTCCGAACAAGACAATTGGAGTGGATCACCTTCGAGCATCTCAAGATACCTGAAAGGTTTAGACACTCTGAGATGTGGGACTATGCTGCTAAAAGTCTCTCTCTCTATACTAATTATTTCCAAATAACTTACTTTGTACCTTATAGTTCTGCTGAGAATCGATGATAAACGCACGCCATTGGAAAAAATTAATTGCATGATTGAATGTACGAAATTTGTCATGCAGGCCCTTTCATTGGGACCGAAAAAAGAAGTCGGAGCTGATGACATGATCCCAATCTTAGAATATATCATCATAAGAGCCGCACCGAAGCGAATGTATTCGAATATAGCGTAAAAATCAAAAACCTGCCTTGCTCGAGTCATACAATTTGAAATAACTGGATAGTTTTATAACGGCTTTCAGACATTCACAAAAGCGTTTTGGAGAATCGGAGTACTGCCTTACAAACTTTAAATTGGTTATTTCGATTATCGAGAAAACCGATCATACCTTTGTTGGCATGAAGAAGGCCGAGTTCGATGAGTAATCTATTCTAACAAACCTTGCTGTTAATTAAATAACTATAGGAAAGTACATACTGCTGAGGCGAGGTATGAAAACACTATCCTACGCCTTCGAGGAAGATCAGGACTTTGGCACCTTCGACCGATGGCTAAATGAGCAACGCGCTGAGACGGATACCGAATTCAAGGAATAATTGAGAGGAAGATTCAATGAGAGGAATTAAATTTATCATTTATCAGTCCTGCTATTTGCTTGAAATTTACCTTATATATGTTACCCTTTCAAAGCCTTTTTGCGAATAAATATCATTAAATCTCAATATCAGCAACAAGTAATTATCTGTACGTGCTCAACTGTGGTAATACAGTTGAATGTAATGCAGTATATTAGTTTTAATCACTGGAGGAAGTCTAATGTTGCTATTAATATGATATAATACTAAGTTTGAATAACCATGAAAGTTTATCAATGAAAAAAGCCTTAGTCAAAGAGAGTAGTTCGTATAAACTTTCACATGAGGAATCTGCTTCTGATTCCCTTTGGAATAAAAAAAAAACGCATATTCTTTTAGCTGACTTCATGCCATTACGTTCAAATGGGAGCTACATATTTTAAACACAGTATTTAACTTTTTCTTCACGATAGACGCCCCGTTGGAGTCTTTGATAAAAAATAGCCAGGTCCTAGTTAACTTTGTTGTAGGTTTGAGTCTGGCCCTGCTGTCTGCAGCATCATTATAAAATCCCCATTTTCTTCTTGAAGAGCTCATTAATTTGGTCTCCTTGCAATGCTCTTGTTGATCCATCGAATCTGTGATAGCAGAGCTGCTTGCCATACTCTTTCAAGAAGTATACCTTCTCGTTCGCCTTGATTGTTATCTCGATAACGATATTTTTCCATGAATTTTGATTAATTTGCTGTTTCGGGGACTCAAGGACATAGAACCTCTTTATTGTATATGAACTGTCATCAACTGGAGGTGAGAAGCAGTCAAGCAGAGAGTTTACTATATCCTCCTTGAATGCCTGATATTCTTTGTTGTTCATACTTACTCCTACAACTTTGCCTTCATCATTTACTCCGATGTATACTTGGCCGCCGCTTCCATTCAGGAACCCGCAAATCGACCGTAACAGTTCTTCTTTTTGTATATCAGTCAGGGTTGGGCCTTTGCAGGAGACGAATTCTAGTACTTTGTTATCCTCGTTGAGTATCCCGCTTCTAAGAGGCTTGTTTAGAATAAGCGACTCCTTTTCGCTGATTTCCACCAGGTCGAGGTCAAAGAAATCCAGATTCCGTTGGATGTGGTTTCTAATGGCGTCTTCGTTGAAATCGTTGAATTTACTTTGACCACTTAGACTTTGGAGCTGGAGCAGAGAGGAATTGTTTGCTTGATAGTTGAGCAGTGGACTGCCTCCTTGATTATTGGAGTTAAGCTGCTGTGGTCCTGTGTTGCTTGAAGGACCTGAGAACAGCTGTTTAATATGATTCGTCGAATTGTTGCCTGAGAATGGCTGGGAGATGGGATTAAGAGGAGATTTCTTAGTTTGGTATGTGTTCGGACTCCATACCGCTTTCTTCTCGAATTGATCTTGGTTATATTGTGTTTCAGCAGTCGAGAAGTTTCCGTAACTTTCGCCTCCCCAGTTCTGAGGACTGCTAGTGTTTTGCTGTTGATAATCGATGAGATTGGGTCGTGGATATTGAGGGCTGTACATTTGATTTGATTGCTGCTGCTGTTGGAGTGGTTTGAGATTTAGTAATTGGACTTGAGGTTGCTGTTGCTGCTGTGGTAATTGGAAGCCTTGTTGGTTTTGTAGGTAAGGAGACTGCGATTGTTGGAAGTTTTGGGAGTAGTAAGGAGACTGTGGCTGTTGTGTTTGTCGGTATTGCATGGGAGACTGAATTGGTGATGACTGGTAATTATTGGAGTTGATCTTGGTTCCTAATAGGTTGATTTTATTTGGAGACTGCTGTTGCTGTTGCTGACTGGCTTGATTTCGCAAAATTTCAGCAGAAAAGATGATGTTTCTTCGATCATACTGGAAACTATTCATCAAAATTGCATCCCATTCGAGTTTTTCGTTGATATGATGGTAAAAGGGACAGAAGTTTGGTTTTTTATCGCAGTACCTGTTCGTGCAAGGCACTAGTTTGTAATTTTTTGGATGATAGAAAAGTTCGAACCAATTTTTGCAATAGTAGCAGCGCCCTTTATGTTTGTTCGGATCATTAAAGCAATCTTCACATAACTTGTCATGGACATAAAATGATTTCGCCAAATTGTTTTTGTGAAGCGGATAGCGGCGTCTGTCTCCGTGGTTGTGGTAGAAGGGGCACGCGTACATGTCGTTTTCGCACATGAATTGCTTCTGAGTAACGATAAAACTCCTCAAAGGGCAATTAGGTTTCTGGCAATTCAGTCTCTTAAATTCTAGCAATTCTTCAAGCTGGAGGATCCCCTTTGTGAGATATTTCATTTCCAGTTGTTCGAGGATGTGACGATTCGAATCTTGCAGCGTAGGTGAGGAAGCTAGCCCTAGCGGAGAGTTGATCATGATAGGCGAGTCGATTTGTTGGTTCTGGGCCCATATTTTCGTCGGGCTCATTATTGGGGACTCTGTTATCTTCGTCGTGTTCACTCTTAGATTCATTAATCTCTCTGGCTTTGGTGAAGATCTCTGCTCTAGGAGTGTCGGGGACATAACAGTGTATGGATCTCCTCCTTTCATCCAGGTGTTTGGATATTGATTTTGAGTCGGTTGTTCGTAACCGTAATTGTTCGGGTGCATTTGGGTAGTCCCAAACTGCTCGAAGTAATTCTTAGAGTTCTCGGGCATAGTGGCTTTATATTGGTATCCTCCTAAGCTATCTCCGGTGCTATTAACATTCGAGTCATTGGAGCCCGTCAAAAATCTCTTTGGATCCAATTGGATGTCGACTTGGTTGAACATAGGATGGTTTTCTGACGAGAATCCGAGGCCATTATTTCCTCCTGTAAACGGATAGCCATTATTGCCGTTCCCAAGGGAAAGGTTCTGAAAGTTGGCGTTTAGATCAACGTCAATAATCTTTCTGGTTTCTATCTTCTCTGGCCTGCTTCTCTCGAAATTCTCCTTTTGATTACTGAAAACATTCTCAAAAATTAGGTTCGGATTTGATGGGTTATCAGGGAAGAATGTTTGCTTTCCAGGCGAAGACGGGTACTTGTCGGTAGGATTGAGGAAATATCTCGAATTCAAGGTGCCTGCGTATTTAAGCCCTGAATCCTTTTCCACTGTGGACTTGAGCTCAAGGATTGCAGAAAATTCTGGCAAAGGCTTAATTTTCTGAGCAATTAGGCTCATAAGGTAGACAGTCCGTCTTCTCACGACTTCAGTAGCCTCTGATGACACGGCGTACTTTAGGAAACCGAGAGTCGCGTCTTCTCCCAAAACCTTGACCAAGTTTTTATTGCTGGATTTGCTGAAAAGGTATTCCAGGACTTCAAGCAAAATAAGCATTTCCTTCTCAGTTTTCTCCTCACAGTCCTCATAAAAGGCTAAAAGCCGATGCTTGAGTTCCTCCTTGGAGGAAGTCTCTTTTATTGAGCACCAAAAATTTTCCAATACGGTCTGGTCCAAGCACTCGTTCCCCTCAAAACCCGATTTAGCTGGCTTCGAGGTTAAGAGTAGTTGATGGAAGTAATCTTCAAGGGCCTGCGATTGGCTATCTTGAAGAAAAACGCTTTGAAATATAGGACTTGTCATTTCTTAAAAGCTCACTCTAAAATATAATTCACAGCACGCTATTTAGCAAAAAACTCCGCTTGATTAAATAAACTGAGCCTCCTTAGGAAACTTTTATTTTTGGTCTGTAATAATTACAGGCTATTTTAGAATTTTAATAGGCTTTTAAACAGAGCCAAATACCTTGTTCAATGTGGAGGATCCGTCTTCAAATAGATTATTGAAACCATTAAAAGACTTGACAAAAACCCTGAGCCTCTGTTTTCTTTTTTTCAAGTGTATTCTTTGGATAATTCTACACGAAAGGTACCATCTACTCAAAAAACTCTTTTTTGTCTCTAGATTTAATACACAAAATCGAAATCCAAGTTTTTCACACGCTGAGAATTTTTCAACGAATAGATGTTGAATTTATGTTTTTTTTTTTTCCTCCTCTTTTCCTAATCAATTTGGAACTCCTACCAAAGCGCCAGATATATAGGTGGGCGTTGTGAATTTCAGAGCATGGCAATGGATGGGTTCAAGAAGGTTTTTTCAGCGAAACAGGCAGGGACTTTCTCTATCTATAATTAGTGCACATTTGGCCAGTGGTGCTTCGCGCACTGGAATCACTGAGATTAAGTGACTCGATTTTTATTACTCGAGATCAGATTAATAGAATTTCTAAGTATTTTCGATTATTGTAACTTTCTATTAACCCAATTCCGCCTGTGAGATAATAGAAATCGGTAGGTTGTATGCAAATCATGTAAATTTCAAGGATACTCGACATCAGGGAGAGCCTGAGTGGAGAGTATAGACACTTTGTGAGCCAAATTATGATTGCAAAGCTAATTTCAAGGCTGAAATCGAATGACTAGCCTATAGATGAATTGGTTTTTCATGTTTAAACAAATATAAGCTTGGGAAATAGGCATTTAAGTGTTTGTGCTGAAAATGAGAGAATATTAGCTCTTTAAAGCTTGTGGCTGACGTTAAACACAACCTCGTTTCGATAACTCTGTTAGATTATTGGCTTAATCAGGAAGAATCATATCAATCGGCTAGTGAAGGGACATTTCGTGATATCTAGGGAACTAACTTCATTCGATTTTGTAGGATTACGCGTTATGGGTGTAAAACTAGTTTCTTGAGCAGTTTACAAGAAAAAGCGATTCGGTTTCCTTAACTTACTATGGCTATGAGCTCGTCATGCCTAGTTAAATGTTAAGAGCTTTATTTTTCCTTGTTCTTTCCAAAAACAGTACAAGTTTTATTATTTTCGTCCTGCTATTAGTGCTGCCTGAGTATTGGCAGTTTCAACTATTCAATCTTTGCATTCTCTCAAGCATTCCTTTGTCCAAAGTTATAAGAATAGTTAACATGTTTGAGCAAAACAAATCATGAAAACTCAATTCATCTTATAAAAACTTGAATAAATGGTACTTTATAAAATCGTGGAATCCTCCCACTACAAACATATTTCTGGAATATGGTGCTTAGGGAGAGTAATGAGACATTTAATAGTCTCTCTCTCATGATAGATTCAAGATCCGTTTGCCGGTTTAATATGGAAAGCCCGAAGCACTACTCAATAATTTGTTAAACAAATAATTAAGCACCTTCTCTCAGCACATTTTGTTTCATCTCTTCATCATATGATGCGTTAATTGCAAATATCAAATAGCTAACAACAAAGGCAGTGGTAATTGACATCATTCAAAACCGACATTGAAAGTTTTTTCAGGGATTTTTCGCGCCACTCATTGAAATTCTGCAGCAAATTTATCAGGCTCTTCCTAAGACATTATATTCGAAAGCTCACTCTTTATTTGAATATCTTCTTTTTTTCCTAACTTGATAATATTTCCAGATTTTCCAGTTAGAAAAGTCTTTTCATAAGAAAAGGTCGGCACATACTCCTCTTCAACTAGAGCGGGGGTTGATTTCACTTTTTTTCTTTCAATTGCAATATTTTTATACTTATCGCTGCCAAAAATCCACGAATTCCTCATGACTTTCAGCAAATCCTTATCCTTCTCAATACTAAAACTGAGGCTTTAATATTTTATTTTTAACTCAGCACGAGCCAAGTTACATGGCATTAACCGAACTACTTCCACGAGAATTCAAATATTCTTCTACAGGGATTCTATCATGCATAGCAGCGGCCGTTGTTGTTGCGATCGGATTCCGCGCCAAGATTTACAGAGAGAATCTAGGCAAAATGGTGATGACAATTAACATTGCAAACCTCATTTACTACCCCATAAAAATCAGCGGAATGTTTTTCAATCCTCCAGGAGATATCTACTGTAGGTTGGCAATGGGAATTTGTCGTGGTACTATGACACTTTCTTTGCTCACAGGCTCTTTCTTTGGTCATGCAATTTATATTATGACTGCGCGGGAAAGCGCAGAGGCATTCCATAAGTCTTTCAGATATTATGTACTTATCGGTGGATCTGTCTCATCCGCCATTGGAACAGCTGTAGCTCTTTCAAATTACACCTTTTACCTAGATTCCGAAGAAACGTGCGTCCATGAATCGTTCCCAGATGAGTTTGATGCAACTATGGTGTTGCTGATTATGCTCCCGACGACAGTGTGTGCTGTATTGAGTATAATTTGGTTCCTGCTAACAAGTCGCGAATTGATAAAAAAAGGAGTCAGTAGCAGAATTATCGAGTCGATAGGTCTGCAAATTTATCCCGCCATCGTCATCATTTGCTGGTTACCCGTATTTATCATACTTCTAGTCAAGCAATACAATGGTGATGTCAGCCCAGGCGTTGAGCTTATGCTTCAGAATTTTTATCAACTGCAAGGGTTCATGGATGCTTTGGCGTACGTGATAGTCCCTAGGCTACGAAATTATTTTGAATCTAAACAAAAACACATGGAGACTGAAATCACATCGACCCATCCCACAGGTCATGATGGATCATCAAGTATAGATTCTGAATCGGTATTCATTCAGTAATTTTTATTATATGATATCAACTTCTGTGAGTCAAATATGAATAATCATTCATACATTTGTCATATTAGACTTTTTTAAAGGAAAAATAAACTGACTAGGAAGCTTAAAGTGAAACTTCCCATTAGATAATAATAACTCAGTCTTATCTTTTCGATTCACTCTATGATTACACTGGATCAAATCAGCAACACTTAGGAGAATGGGAAACAACCTTCTTTGTCATTACAGGCTGTCACATTATTGAAAAATCAAGAGGATTTGAGCTT